>Ga0213830_1000143_pt1 | contig 107401 bp, 110 predicted proteins | sample SWATP11_FD_161661 | JGI IMG/M metagenome (GOLD analysis project Ga0213830, IMG submission 161661) | Coastal seawater microbial communities from Marineland, Florida, United States - SWA TP1 #1 | ecosystem: Environmental > Aquatic > Marine > Coastal | place: USA: Florida | collected 2016-08-06 | reverse complement strand
GCGTGGGTCATCAATGGAGGAAAAGTGTTCGAACAACGTATTGGCTGACATAATTAGGCTGCTTAATCTGAAAAGCAGTATAAGATCATAAAATTATGTCAAGGTAAAGTTCATGATCTTGCCCTGGCTCCCCTGCTACAACTTTTTGCAGTGTTTTGTGAATTTTCAACTGCTTGGGGTTATTTCCATCGAGAAAACCTGAAAATAAAATATTTTTAATCCGTTCATTTTTAATAGAAAGGTGGTGTTCTGTAATGTTATTAAATGACAAAGATCTGCCAAAAGACTCATTTTCATCATCAGGAAATGTAAAAAGCGAAATCAAACCAAAATGAATTAATGTATTTTCGACTATCGTTTTCATTAATGGAGTACAACCACTAAAATAATCATCGATAAAAGCATTAAATCTCAGGGCAAGATCATGAACTTTACCTTGACATAAATTTATGATCTTGCCCTGCGGTAAATAGTAGGCTAATAACTATATGATAAAGATTCGGGGTCATAGAAATATTGCGGGGTGTAGGTCTTGCTTTGTGCGAGTTTTGCACGATTCAAGACCTGACCCTATGATCTTGTGACGGTGTTTATACAAAAGTACCAACCAAATTTAAAAAGCGAACAATTAATTTGATTGGTATAAAACAAGTTACAGATTAGCAAGTCTCTTTTGGTATTGTTTTTTTCGCTCCGGTTTATGTGCTGCAATTTCAATTGTTTTTTTAAAACTCAATTTCGTTTGCGCTATTTTTTCATTGAATGGCTTATATAATTCTCTCTAACAGCTCAATAATTTGAACTGTTCGGAAATGATAACTTGATATGGACTTAATCAGATTTAAACTTGGCATAATATACCTTAGTGCTTAAATTGACTATCTTTAAGTGGTGCCAGTAATAGATAAAAAACCCAAGCTATCCAAGAAATAAACACAACCGCGAGAATCCATGCTATTTTTTCATTTCCATTTGTACGGGTCGATTTATAAATTAAAATAATAGGTAAGACCCAAAATAATATTGAGAAAAATAATATTATCATAAAAATTAGTTCCTTAGTTTGCATTCTTTTAAAACGACCAATTATTAAGCACACCCCATATCATTCCGGAACTGCTTGACTAACTTATCAGGTACTTCTGTTATCTTTACTTGACATGATTAAGTTTTATTAACAGTCGTAATAATATTTATTTTATTGACTTTTATCAGTTAAAATTTCTAACTTTATTGATGCTAAATTGACTATAAATTAAGTTTACTGATTTTTAAAAGCATGACTTTTAATTCTCATAAAATCTTTTAAGTATCTTAGCAAGAAAAACCAATATAAAATGATGTTTCGTTTTCAGCTTACTTTAAACAAGGACATAGTAATAAAGAATATTTCTTCAAGAACTTATTTGAAAGATTAAAAAAACAATTTACTAGTTTTTAAAAATTCAACTGTAATTGCTTTAAATTACCTTTTGATGACCAAATATACTATATCGGTTAAATTATTTATAATAAAATCAAGTTATATTAAGGTGAAAAAGTGCGATCAGTTAATTATCGCACTTTTTTCTATGAGTATTGCTCAATCTTGCACAGTACAATTTTTACTCACATTACATCCTGTTGTAATAGTGTCTGGTAGATCTGTTATAGAACTTGAACCTGTATTAAGGGTATAGCCATAATTTATAAGCATATTTTGTATGACTAATGGAGAACCAGTCATTGTAAAATTACCATTTCCACTAGATGCTATCCTAACTCCATTTTCATGACCAGTATCATCATACATAACAAATTTAAAGGTAATCCCACTTGGACTAATACTCAAACTTTTAAACTCAAACATTATATACTGGTCACTGGAGCCAAATGTCACTTTGATTGAATAGCCAGCATCGACAATAAAGTCTCCGAAAGATATCCCAAAAATACCAAGCTGATGAGCTATAGAGGTACGATTTACACCCCAAAATATATAATCACCTAAGGCACCAGCAACATCAGCTGTACGAGTCTTAAACCTCATTACTTTAAGCACATTGAGTGAGTTTTTATCATCAAGGTAGGGTTCTAAATCACTAATATCTACTTCTAGCGCTTGACTTAACCTTTCTTTAACCGTGCTTTTTAATTCCTTCATTTCTGCTAATAAAGATTTGACGTCCTGATTTTCACCTACTGGTTGCACAACGTGGAACCCAGGTTCATTAAATATCAAATAACTTCGTGTAGAAAAATTTCTTAAATCAATAACATCTACTACGCCATTTTTACCAGATGCTAGCGCAATATTCTCCATTTGAAATGAATTACAGTTATCACATCGTAGAATATTGCTACTTCCAGAGGCATGTGTATTTTTAGTGAATACCGTTAATAAGGTTATTAAGAAAGCTATTAAAGTGAATGCCTTTTTCATTTGCACTGTCCTTTTTTAAAAAAAAGAGATTTTAATGTAATTTATTTGTTAAATAAAGTACCTTATCCTGAAAATGTGTTTACACTTTAGGCTTTAAATTAGCCGTTGTTGAACAAGTCGAAAAAGGCAATTTTACTTATAAACAAGCGCAGCGGCATTATGGTATCCAGGGTCGGAGTACGGTACTTGTTTGGTTAAGAAAACATGGTAAATTAGATTGGTCTCAACCTATTTATATGACTGTTATGCCTCAATCAAAAGAATCCCCAGCCAAAAAAAATAAAACGCCTTGAACGTGAATTAGAAGATTTACGTTTAAAAAACATCATAAAAGATGAAATGATTAATATCATGGATGAAGAGTATGGGGCTGGCCTGCGAAAAAGTACATATCCGAGCTATCACGCGCGCAAAAGAAAACAAAAAATTAAAACTTGCCCCGTTATGTCGTGCTTACGGCATAACTCCTCAAGGTTATTATCAAGCCATGGGGAGAATGGCAGCTCACATAGAACAACTAAAACCAGTCAAAGATTTAGTGATGTACTGGCGACAATTCATGCCTCGTGTAGGAGGAAAGAAGTTATATAAGCCTATCAAGCCAAAACTTGAAGAGTGCAAATTTATGCCTTTCCAGTTTATTATGTTAGCAAGACAAAACAATATCGAAAACTGGCCATCAGCTCTGTGATTGCGGTGACTATTTATGTGCCATTTTCTTTATTGCGCGACGTATATATAGAGCATGAAACCGCGTATACCTTATATGCTCTGTTTGAAGAATGGCAAAACATGGCGCCCGCAGCACTCATTTCATGGGTGGCGATAAATCTGCCTTGGCTAAGTGGCTTTCAGATCAAACGCTATGACAACATAACCTCCCCGCCAAATAAAAAAGCCCAAGCCATTGATAATATTACTAATAAAAATAAAATCGAGACGGTTAAGCCCTTAACGGCTAATCCTGAAACCGCCGAGCCGAGAGTTGAGCCACAAGACAATTCCGCTTCACAGCCAGAGCATAACTTTTTAAAAATCGCAAAAATAGACAACATAGACTCACTCATTTGTTTAAAAGCAGAACTGCATTATTTGAAAGTCGTTACAGAGCAAGAACAACACCTGATCTTATACAACTTAAAAGATGCCATTGAAGCACTCGCAATCATCGACCCAAAACTCGGCGAAGGACAAATCCACCGTAGTTATTGGGTAAACCCTAATCATGCAGAAAAGTTACTCAGGAAGAATCGCGAAGGCGAGTTGGTGTTATCAAGTCAAGATAAAGTGCCAGTGAGTCGAGCGAATATGAAGAAGGTAAAGGGGTGGTTTGAGTAGCGTTTGGGTTAGTTTAGACAGATAGATTTAGTAAGAAAATCTAGTATGAGGTTATTTTAAGGTCGCAATGGCCTAACGAAAATAGCCCACCTTAAAAGCGGGCATAAAATCGTTTGTATTTTAAATAGGAGTTATCTGGTTTATTTAACATCTAAATAAAAATGGTAACTCCCAATTTAAAATCGAAATATCAGATATTACTTGAACAAATTTGATTTACGCTTGGACACATCCTAGCCAACCACAGCTGCCACCTACAACATTAGCCTGACTGATGTTGACTGTTGTACCTGCTCCTGCAACTTGAGGAGTTGCATTTAGAGGTAGTGCTTTTTCATTTTTTGATAAGTTTTTAATTTTACTTTTCTTAATTTTAAGTTTCATCTTCATTTCCTTGTTAAATTTTAAAATTACATCTAATTAATTATTAGACATATTCACGGTTTAAGTAGAGTACTCAAACCCGAACTCTTACAGGTGAAATTACCAGTAAAAATTTGCCAAACATTCAAAGAGCTACAAAGACTGTTCAAACACTCTTTAGTGTCTAATTTTTGCATCTCAGAAAGTAGCTTCATGCAGAATGGAAAATACTGAGGTTAATGGCAATGAAGAATTTATGAATTTAATATTTATTAAAAATATAAATAAAATTCATAGCTTTACTAAAAAATATTTGTAACTAAAGACTTCCAAATTTAGCATTCCACGGGTTCAGTAAGATTATTTAATTGCTAATTTAAGCTGGAGTAAAAGTTTCACTGTAAAAAAAGCATTTATAGTGTTCAATTTTGTTTAGTTAAGAAAGTTCGGTAAGACACTCAGTGATAATGTTATTAGACAAATTGGATACTTCTTCATATACATACAAAATTTTGTCATTGTGTAAGCTCACAACTGAACCGCTTAAATCATGCCCACCGAAGAGTTTCACTTTTTCAAATAGGCACGAATAAAACCAACCACAAAAAGCATGAAGCTCTCACCTCATGCCTTTACAACTTTAAATATTGCTGAGTATCAAATCCAACGCTAAGCATTACTCACTTTGGTAAGCTGCTTCCGTTTTTGCAATATCACAAATGGGGTGATCACGGCCATTAAAATGAATGCATAGATCATGTGCGCACCTATACCAATGGCAAGTGCTATACAGAACCCCAAACCGAGTAAAATCATAGGGCGGTTTTTAACACTCAGTAAGCGCCATGCCGCTAACATGGCGGCGGCGTAAATGACAACAAACACACCGTTCACCCAGTTAATTAAGTCTTCTAGGTCTTGTTGGCTATAAAATGTGGCGATTAAAACCAGTGCAATCACCAGCATAAGCGTGGTGAGCGCGCTTAATGGCACATTGAATTCATTACGTTTTGCCAAATAGCTTGGTAATACGCCTTGCTCTGCAAAACTACAGATCAATCGTGCAAGGCTTGCGGTATATACGTTAACGGTTGCCAGTCCACCAGCGACGCCCAAAACGCCAATTACATAATGTCCGTTATGACCAAAAAGTTCGCCAAAGAACGCATTGAACAGCCCAACCATGCTGAGTGATTCGTTGTTCGGATAGGCAATGACTAATAAAGTACACGCCACATATACAGCGCCAACTAATACTGTGCCGATGAGCATCGCAGGGATCATGTCTTTTTCTGGATTTCTGAAATCATCCGACAGATGCGACATTGCCTCGACACCTAAGAAGCTCCAAAATGCGATCCCTGCAGCACCAAGCATGGCATAGGTATCAAATGAGCTGGTGTTAAAGTTGGCCGCAGTTGGGTTACTTTTACCAAATAGTAAGATCACCAAAGCTAAAATAATCAGCGTAAGCGCAAATTGCAATTTGGCCGACACTTGAATGCCGCGTAAATTTATTAACCATAAAAACAATAAGGTAGAGAGCTGACCTAAGAGTAGAGCTTGCCCTTGTACTGGCACTATTTGCTGAACAAACATAAAGGTCATGACAATGGCAGCAGGTGCGCCAATTGGCACCACACACATAAACATTAAACCAATCACTCGGCCTGCAACCTTGCCAAATGCTTTTTCAACAAAATAAGCTGGCCCTGCCGCATGGGCAAAACGTGCGGCCAATTTACCAAAAATCAGCGTGACCGGCACAATTGCCACGGTTAATAGTATCCAAGCATAGAGCGCACTAAACTCTGCTTGTGCCACAGTTAATTGTGGCAATATAAATACCCCAGTGCCCAACAAAGTGGTGGCCATCATGCCCGCCCCTTGCCAGCGCCCGATACCTTGTTTATCTGTTTTCATTTCTCGTTACCCCTTGTTATTGTGGGGCTAGTATATAAATGTTGTTCATTGCATTCTGCGCAATTTCACCCACATTCAGCACATCAAACCGTCAAAGTGACGGTTTACCAGCAAAATGCCCGCAATTCGGTTGAGTTAGATTTATTCGATTATTTTTACATCAGCCCCTTATTCAAAGCGCGACTAGAATAATTACTCTTGCAAGCAACTAAAATCTGTGTGAATTTATGCTAATAGATCTAAAATTCAAGGAATTAGATGTTTAAGCACGCTCACTTATTTGCTTCCCTCTTGCTGGTTGGTTTTACCACCGCTCATGCAAACGAACACTCAAACAACACAGCATTGCCCAGTCTTGCTCAACACGTCGATATTGATGGTACGTCTCTATATATAGAATGTTTTGGTGAAAAAGCACCGAATATTATTGTGCATTCAGGATTTGGCGGCGCAGGCTCAGACGGCGGCTGGGAAAGTGTGATCGAGTCTATCAGTAAAACCAATCGTATTTGCTTTTATGACAGAGCGAATCTTGGCAAAAGCAGCCGCTCAAAAGGCCATTACGATATACAAGTTATCGCCAAGCAACTTGATGGTTTATTAAATAAAGCAGAAATTAAACCGCCCTATGTGATGGTGTCGCACTCTTATGGCTCTTATTCTGTGCGTGCTTACAATCATCTTTATAAAAACAAAGTTTCTGCCATTTTGTTGGTTGACCCCACTCAATACGGCATGTTTTACAACGGCGTTGCGAAGTGGAACCCAGAAGAAGACACCTACAGCAAAGATGAAGTCGCAAGAATGAAAGCAGAGCAAGCAGGTTTTAATGACCCCAATAGCAATCCTGAGCGCATTAATCACAAAACCAGCGCTGAGTTTATTCGAAATAGCGACGATTTTGGTGCGACGCCACTGACCCTGATTTGGAATAAAAACGGTATTTGGCAAGGCGGCGATGCGCCCGACACTTGGCACCCAAAAACTTGGGATAGAATGAAAACCATGTACGCCAAAGCCATTGACGACATGCACACACTCTCAACAAAACAAACTACCCGTTTTGCCAACACTGAACAGCACAATATCTTCTTCTACGAGCCTAGTATTGTGATTGAGGAATTAAAGGCGCTGCTAGCGAAAACAAAGAAGTAATAGAAAGTGTCCGAGAGCAACACCTAGTCAAGATTGCTGTACATAACGTGCTGCGGTCCTGATGGCCCAGCTAAATAAAGTGCTTCAGACTCAATTAACCCAGCTTTTAAATAGCACGCTCTCGCTGCTGGGTTTTGACAATTAACGCTCAAGTATATTGCGTTAAATTGCGGGTAGTGATGTTTAATGTATTCACGCAACACTTTTACTGCTCGGGTGCCGAGCCCTTTTCCTTGTTGTGATTTATCAATGACAAAAAAGCGCAAGCCAATCCCGCCTTCTGGACAAAAGTCATAACTCCTTGCATACGCGATATCTAATTTGCAAAAACCGATAATACGCTGATTTAACTTAAAAACATGCAAATGCGCAGTGTCACTGCCATCTTGTATAAATTCATCGGGGGTACCTGCAAACTGCAACTGCTCGTCTGCAATACTGACCTCTAAAACATCCTCAATATGACTGTCATTGAGCCTTTCGATGGTTAACATGTTATTCCTTTAAAAATGGTTTATGGCTGAATAGGGTTTAACTATTAAACTGAGTAATGTGCCAAAGCTCGCCAGATGGGCCCCATAGGTAAAACACTTTGCCCCAACGTTCTTGGCTAATTGGCTCAAACTTAATATCAAAACCTTCTAGTTTTGTTACTCGTTCAAAGGCTTCTTCAATATCAAGCACCGAAAGCTGCATCATTAAGTTCTCTGCAAATTCTTGATTATAAAATCGCTTTAAAAAGAAAAAGCAGTCGCCATTATCAAACAGAGTTAAGTCTTCAGAAACATACTCCATGTTAAAACCCAACGCCTGATAAAAACGTTGGCTAGCAGGGTAATCTTTGCTCGGTATAAATACTCGAATGTCATCAACTTGCATTGTGAACTCCTTTCAATTTTTTAAAGCGTAATAAAAAACATACGGCAGATTAGTACCTTTAACCATTACACACAAAGCAAACAGCCTGCAATTATTTAAGCTCAGTTTTTATCGCTTTATTGCGTAGCCGTTTTATATTTCAAACTGAACGCGCCTCTTAACTCTCCAAGTTTAAAGCCTATGGCTGTATCTTTTGGATAATGAGCTTTGATTTTTGCCTGTAAGTCGTCGCTAATATTTTCACCATGGCAAGCAAGGCACACTTGCCCGGTTGGAATGGCTTTCATAAATTGGTATTCACCGCTTTGTCGGTTTAAGTTTGAATAGGACACTATTTTTGCAGGCTCACCGCTGGCCAAGCGCTTGGCAAAATCTTGTAATATCGCTATCTCGTCAATATTGGGGGTATTCTGACTATTGCGAGTTTTCAAACTTGTGCGGCTGATTTGCCAACCGTGACTCGAGTATTTTTTGGCGATTTCAGGAGCTTGCTCTTGGCATACCTCAACACCAGCAGATAGCCCGCCTTTTGCTACTGCTGCCATTAAGGTAGTTTTTAGCTCGGTTGCAAATGCATTGGTGATCTTCTTTGCTTGCATATCGAGCTGTGCTTTTTGCGCGATTGCATCATCAGCATGAACGGCGCCAGCAAATACTATTAAAGATATTGCACAGGCATTAATCGCTGTTTGTATTGTTGAACGGTTGGTTTCGGTCATCTTGCTACCTATCTAATTTTCTAAAGTGTCGATTAAGTTATTTCGGCTTAGCAGGGCTTCGAGTTGCCAAAAATCGCGTTTTGAAGTCGATAAAGGCTGATTTGCTGTGAACGTGGGGCAATAAATTTCACTGAATTTATCCCACTTTACGCTGCTTTGTGTTAGTACATTGCTCATACAAGTGGCTGAAAATTCAAGTGCATTAGATTGCAAACAGAACACTATGTTGTCACAAACAAGTAGTGATACTTTCAGGCTATTCATTTTGACGTATTGAATGGTGAGCATGAGATGGCCTAAGTGCAGCATTTCATTATGCTCAAGCATGTCACCATTACTTAAATCTAGCGCGGCATGGTTTGGTGTATTTATTAAACACGCTTTTGCTAGCATCAATTGCCCCGTAAATCGCTGCGCTAACTGGTTCACCCAACTTAGTTGTGTATTAGCATCGCAAGCGATTAACCACCACTGTGTTTCACACGGGCAGTTTTCAAGTCGTTCAACCATATAGTCGTGTTTTTTCTGATCTGAAATACAAAGTGCAATTACCGCACAATAAGGCGTTAACGTATCTCTAATTAAATAAGCAATTAGCTGGTTTTCATAAACTAGTTCAATGACGCTTAATGACTCAGCCATAGCACTTTTCCTCTGAGTGATTTTCTTCAGAAAATACACGATCATTCTCAATATCAATACGCTGATTAAGTGTTAAGGCTTGCGGCACAATATGGCTAGCAATCAGCACGATACGGGTTTTACTCAATTGATTGATAAGCCGAACCATAAGTGCAATATTGTGCTCGTCGAGCGCTTCAAACGGTTCATCTAGTAGCACCACATCGGGCTTAAATAACAATGCTCTTGCTAGGTTCAGGCGTTGTCTTTCGCCACCAGAGAGCTGTCTGCCACCTGATCCTAGCCATTGCGTTAATGCGCCTAGGTAAGACAAATTAACGTCATTGAGCACCTGCTGTAGTGTGTCTTGCTCTATTTCATGACCTAAAGAAAGGTTCTCGGCCAAGGTGCCATCTAATACGGGTGCTGATTGCCCGCAGTAAACAATGCGCTCATGTAATTTGCCAAAGTGTTGGACGATGGATTGTTGATTAAACGAAATATCGCCCTGAAATCGCTGAAGCCCTGCAACCGCCTTTAATAACGAAGACTTACCAGCCCCCGAGCTGCCTTCAAATAAATAGCAACCAGCATGATTTATTTCGATTGAAACAGGCAATCGTTGCGCGCTGCAAGCGGTTACAGTATTAAGGCTCAGCGCGTGAATTGTTTGGCTATGTCGGGTAATTTTTGGTGACGATGGGTGCGTTTGCTGCTGGGCCTGTTTATCTACAGTCTCTGCGAGCGCTTTTTCAGCACCACCATGTTTGGCTTGCATAAAGTCAACCAGCCCAGATTGTGAATACAGTAGCTTACCTAACCAATCGTTAATGCTTAGCAATAACATGGGCACTAAAATAAACAATGCATTTTGCGATGCCGCGCCAGCATACTGCTTGAAAAGCAGATACAAAGCTAAAATGGCGAAAACCTGCAAACAGAGTTGTCCGTAAAAAATCGCCTTTTGCTGTGTTTGTTGTGCTTTTAACAGCTCAGAGATTGATGCAAATTGACTGCTTTCCTGTAGTGACAGGCTGTCTAACGACTCAGTTTGAAGATGCCAAAGCGGTGAGCTATGTAACTTATCGTCAAATTCAGTGACAAAGCGTTCTTTTTGTTTGGCAATTTTGACCGCTTGTTTTAAGCCAAACACAATGAGCAGCGCGTAAACTAAAATAAAAGCAAATGTTACACACAACACATAAATAAGATGACTTGGAATAAGCAAGTAAATACTGATATTTAGCAGCAGTAAGGTGATAAACATCGCAGCATTTTGATTTACCCAAGCAATCCAAAGCGCTGCTTGTTGCTCTGTAGTTGTGTTCATTGCTTCAACTTGTGCGCTGCTTTTTACTTGCTCAAGTAAACTTAAGTCATCCAAACTGGTTGCAAATAGTGTCATGCGTTTGGTTTGTAACGATTTAAAAAAGCCACTGTGACCAACCAACAAGGCCGCATAACCCGACGCAATGCGAATAAGTGCTAAAGCCCGAATAATAACAGCGGGTAACATGTAATTTAAGCTACTGCCCACTACACTTGCCGCAGCAATAAACCAACTTGAAACCAGCAATAACCCCATTGCTGCCACGCTATAAGCCACACTCAGTAGCAGCGCCAATAAGTTGGTTTTTAATGCATTAGTTTGCATGACAAAGCACCTCGCCAAGCTCGTTAATGTGCCAAATATGACTAAACCAGCGCTCTGACTTCGGCTTATGGCATGCCCAAATAACAGTTTTATCTTTTAGAACCGTTTCAATTAAATGGCAGAGTCGTAAATGTTGCGAGTCACTTAAAAACGCGGTGGGCTCGTCGAGTAAATACAGGTCGGCATCGCACAATAATAACCTTGCTAAGCTTAAGCGCTGCTTTTCACCGCCAGAAAGTGGCGGGCACTCATCCATCGGCGTATTAAGCCCCTGTTTTAAATTTTTGTACCAAGCCATTAGCTCAACTTTTTCTAACATCGCAAAAAGCGCTTTATCAGAGTGTGGGTTGTTGAGTGTTAAGTTGTCGCGCACAGTGCCGCGCAAAATACAGGGGGATTGTGTCAGCAACGCCACTTTCTGTGTGGTTTTATGGCTTGCTTGTCGCTGTTTGCTAAGCGCTTCAAATAACAGCGTTTTACCGGCACCTGAAGGGGCGCTTAGCCAAATATGCTGGCCACCTTCAACAAATAAATGCTTTGCAAAAACCGCGGTATTAACAACCTGAAAGTCATGCCAATCTATGCTAGGAGATTGCTGTACATCAGCACTTTTTTGGCTGCTAAAAAGCACACTAGCCAGCTCTGATGCTGCAACCTGTGCTGCGGCTTTTTGGTGGTATAAATTGCCTAATTGTTTAAGCTCGCTAAACACCATAGGCAACGCTATGAGTAAAAATAAGCCATCGGAAAATACCAGTTTGGGCCCTAAATTTATCTCTTCTAACAGGTTAAACCCGACATAAACGGCAATGAGTGCCATCGACAGCGTTGAAAAAAAATCTAACACAGTTTGGTTTAAAAAAGCCACTTGAAGCACTTTCATGGTGCTGGAATTAAGCGTGTTTGAACTGTGCTCGAGGCGCTGTGTTTGTTGCCTGTTGGCAGAAAATACATTGATCAATTCAATGTTGCTAAGGCGATTGGCAAACATACTGCCTAAACGCTCAAATGCCACAAAATAGGTGTTATGTAAGTGCTTTGTGCCTTTGCCTATGATGATCATAAATAGTGGCACCACAGGCAAACACACTAATAAAATAATAAATACAAACCAGTTCACATAAGCAATCACGCCAAGCAATAACAAAGGCGCAACCACCGCAAGCCATTTTTGCAATTGAAATTCACTGATAAATTTCACCATCGCATGAAGGTGTTCGGTGCTTAGTTGCTGCCAGTAAAAATGACTATGTTGACGAACCAACGCGTGCTGCCCTTGCTTTAAAGCGCCATGTAACTGCGCTTCTAAATCGGCCAAGCTGCTTGCCTGTAATGCCATTAGGCGGTTATGAGCAAAAAGGTTAAGAATCAAGCTTGAAACTAATGCCCCAACTAATACATTGAGCGCCCATTCATAGTGTATGTTTGCGCTAAAAAAATGACTTTCAATAATGCTATTTGCATTACTTGCGAGCAATCTGGCCACTAAAAAGCTAAATGCTGCGAAAGCCGTCAGCTGGCATAAAAAGGCAGAGCTTTTGAGTACTAACACACCCAGCAGCGCAATTTTTACTTTTTGCTGCTGGCTATGTAATAGCTCGGTAGCGGCGACCTCCATGTCGCCAGTTGCTGAGTGATTGTGCTTAATCATCGCTGGTGTCGTCTCTGTCCATGTCTTCGGTGGCTTCTAACCACATCGCATTAATAATGCCGAAAGAACACGCTAATAAAACACCTAAAATCCAAGTGAAATACCACATAAGCCACTCCTTAATAAATTGTGTGTGGTTTATCTAAATCTTGCGCTTTAATACGCCCGCGCATCACATAAAAACTGTATGCGGTGTAACTCAATACAATTGGCACAAAAATACAGGCAACGATAAACATGGTTTTGAGCGTCAAATAACTCGATGTGGCATCCCACACTGTTAAACTCGCGTTTGGCATGCTGCTACTTGGCATAAGGAACGGGAACATAGCAGCGCCTGCGGTTAAAATAATGCCTGCCATCATTAATGACGACATTAAAAACGCCCAGCCACCGCGCTGTTGCTTGCTAAACAATGCTGAGCCAAGCCCAGCGAAAATGCCAAGTACAGGGGCAACTAGCATCCACGAGTGGGTGCTGTAATTGTTAAGCCACGCGCCCGATACTGCTTCAACTGTTTTAGTCAGCGGATTTGATGTAGCTATAGGGTCAACATTTGATGTGATCACATAACCGTCAATATTGGCAACGACCACACCCGCTAACATAAAGAGCAACACTGTCACTAATGACAAATAGAACGAGACAATACGTGCGCGTGCAAGTACATTCCCCTCAGTTTTAAGTTGCAACCAGTTAGCGCCATGAGTCAGCAACATAGCGACCGATACCAGCCCTGCTAAAATGGCAAACGGATTAAGCAAGCCAAAAAAACTGCCGGTATAAGTCGGACGCAAGGTATTATCAAACTCAAATGGTACGCCTAGTAGTAAATTACCGAACGCCACACCAAAGATAAGCGCTGGCACTAAGCCGCCACAAAATAGCGCCCAGTCCCACGCTGTGCGCCAAATTTTATTCGGCAATTTACTGCGATAATCAAAGCCAATTGGGCGCATCCATAAGGCAATGAGTGTTAGCGCTAAAGCGATATAAAACCCCGAAAATGCTGCAGCATAAATAAGTGGCCAAGCCGCAAAAATTGCGCCGCCAGCAGTAATAAACCACACTTGGTTACCATCCCAATGAGGGCCGATTGTATTGATCATCACGCGGCGGTCTTTGTCGCTTTTGCCTACTAACGTAAGCAGTGCCCCTACACCTAAATCAAACCCGTCGGTAATGGCAAAGCCAATCAGCAATACACCTACTAAGCCCCACCACACTAAGCGTAAAAATTCATAATCAATCATGATTGAGCTCCTTCAGCTGATAGTTGCGCATTGCCATCGAAAGGTGTGCTTTGTTGCTCTGGCACTGGTCCTTTTTTGGCGTATTTCTTCATCAAATAGAAGCCGATAACAAACATCACCGCATAAAAACTGGTGTAAGCAATTAAGGTAAACCACACTTCACCCACGGTTAAGTTCGATACCGAAGCATGCACAGGTAGCACCTCGGCAATTGACCACGGCTGGCGACCAAATTCTGCGACAAACCAACCCGCTTCAGAGGCAATCCAAGGTAGAGGTAAAGAGAACAGCGACAGTTTTAACAGCCATTTTGGTTTGGTAATTTGATGTTTAGTGCTGTAATAAAATGCTGCAGCAAAAACGAATAGCATAATAAAGCCCGAGAACACCATAATTCTGAAACTCCAGAAAAGGGGCGCAACTGGTGGAATGCTGTAGTTGACCGCTTTTTCGATGGCTTCTTCACTTGGGTTCACAAAATCATTGGTAAATGGCTCTAATAACATGGCATAGCCCAAGTCTTTTTTATGTGCTTCAAACAGCGCCATTTGTGCTTCTGTTGCGTTACCACTGCGCACCGTATCGAGTAAGTTTTTAGCAACTAATCCAGATAAAATACGCTCGCGATGCAGTACTTTATGCTCTTTAATGCCCATCACCTCTTCATCAAGCGAGCGCGTCGCGATAATGCCCATCAGCCAAGGAATGCGCACAGCATATTCGGCTTCTTCTTTTTCATCGTTGGGAATAGCAAACAGCGTAAATGGTGCAGGTGCAGGATGAGTATCGTATTCGGCTTCAACTGCTGCGAGTTTTACTTTTTGCACATCGCCAAGCTCATAACCACTTTCGTCGCCTAGCACAATCACCGATAAAATTGACGCTAAACCAAAGCTTGCTGCAATCGCAAATGAGCGACGCGCGAAGGCAACATGCTTATGTTTTAAGAGGTAATAGCTTGAAATAGCTAACACAAACATTGCGCCTGTGACATAACCTGCAGATACGGTATGAACAAATTTAACTTGGGCAACGGGGTTAAACATCACCTCAGCAAAACTGGTCATTTCCATGCGCATCGACTCAAAGTTAAATTCTGCGCCTACAGGGTGCTGCATCCAACCATTGGCAATTAAGATCCAAAGCGCCGAAAAGTTAGAACCTAACGCCACAAGCCAAGTTGCCATAAGGTGCCTGACCTTTGACATTTTATCCCAGCCAAAAAAGAACAAGCCAACGAACGTGGATTCTAAGAAAAACGCCATTAACCCTTCAATTGCAAGCGGTGCACCAAAAATATCACCGACATAATGCGAGTAATACGCCCAGTTCATACCAAACTGGAACTCCATCGTTAAACCCGTAGCCACACCAAGAGCGAAGTTAATACCAAATAACTTTCCCCAAAACTTAGTCATGGTTTTATAGATTTCTTTGCCCGTCATCACATATACCGATTCCATAATGGCCAGCATAAAGCTCAGGCCCAAGGTCAGCGGTACAAATATGAAGTGGAACATGGCGGTAAGTGCAAATTGCCAACGTGACAACTCGACCAATGCTTCATTCATTTCGAACTCCTTTAGATTAGGTTACTTCCTGTTATGGCAGAAAACATACCAACCTTAGATGTAGTCGAAAAATAAAATAAAACATTGTTTTTATTAGTTAATTTAAAATTTCAAAAATTCATTCTATAAAGACAAATTCATTAAATGACATTTTTGCCAGCCAAAAATGACGTAAAAGACACTTTTGTCACAACTGTGTTTTTGCAGTACACTCGTTTTAATTGAACGGTAACAAACTAACTTGGGCAAGTGTGCAATATGGCAAATTCGGTGATCCAAGGTTTAATCAATATTATTGATAAACCAGCAATTTTTATTGACCTAAATTATGTCATTGTGGCGGTGAATAACGCCTATCGCGATACCTATCAAACGCCGATTGAGCTGGGTAAAAGTACCTGTTTTGCCATATCGCATAAGGCCAGTAAACCCTGCGATCAAATGGGTGAAGCTTGCCCTATGCTCGAGTGCAAAAAAACCAACAAGCCAACCAGTGTCGTGCACATTCACGACACCCATTTAGGTAAGCAATATTGCGATATTGTGATGAAGCCTATTTTTGACGAAAACGATGTTTTAATGGGCTTCGTAGAGATCCTCGATAAAATCGACTTTGCCTCAGTAAAAGCGCAAAAGAATAAAATGCTCGGTCAGTCTGATGCCTTTAAAGCGCTACTCAATAAAGTAAACCGCGCTGCCAAAACCGAAATCTCGGTTTTATTACAAGGCGAAACCGGCACAGGTAAAGAGTTGGTGGCTCGCGCGTTGCACGATGCAAGTAGGCGTAAAGATAAACCGTTTATTGTTATTGAATGTTCTGGTTTACACGAGCAGTTATTCGAATCTGAGTTATTTGGTCACGAAAAGGGTGCGTTTACTGGGGCTACAAGCCAAAAGAAAGGCTTGGTCGAAATAGTTGAAGGCGGCACTTTGTTTTTTGATGAAATTGGTGATGTACCGCTTAATATGCAAGTAAAACTGCTGCGATTAATTGAAACGCAAAGCTTTCGTGCCGTCGGTAGCTTAAGACAAAAACGTACAGATTTTCGCTTAGTCTGCGCAAGCCATAAAAACCTGTTAGAAATGGTTGAAAAAGGCGAGTTTAGAAAAGATTTGTATTATCGAATTGCCACTTTCCCGATAAATTTACCGTCACTGCAAAGCCGCCAAGCTGACATTGCCTTGTTGGCTAAGTTCTTTTTAAAACACTCTGAATTTAAAGACAAACAATTCAGTGAAGCAGCACTTGAAAAGCTCGCGCAATATGCCTACCCCGGTAATATTCGAGAGCTAAAGAGCATCGTATTACAAGCAGCTATTTTGGCCGATGACGATGTCATTTACGACACCGATGTTCCTTTCGAAATCACAGCTAATTTGCAGCCTACAGCAGAATCTAACGCAGATTTAACACAGCCAAATTATGGTAAGGTGTTTGAAGTGCTATCGCTAGAGCATGCTGAGCAAAGCTACTTAACAAAAACCGTTGAACAGTTCCAAGGTAGCACTGAGGAGTTGGCCCTTAAACTCGGTGTCAGTAGCCGTACTTTGTATCGCAAACTCACTAAATACGGTCTGTCGTTTGCCAACAAAAAATAGTCTAACTAAAAAACAACGACCAAGTTGCAACACAACAATACTCTCAAACCTAATGCTTGGTCCATATTGTTGTTCAGATCAATTGAAGTCTGCCTTGCAATACCACTTTCATAAAAATTCGGGGCGTGTAAAATTCTTGCCTGTCTAGAAATCTCAAAAAGTACTTTATAGTGGATAAATTCGACAAACAGATCATTGCTGAATTAAAAAAGAATGCGCGACAAAGCGTCTCGGCTATTGCCGATACTGTAAGCCTTTCTCGCTCCGCCGTTACCGAGAGAATTAAAAAGCTCGAGCAAAATGGCGTTATTCGCGGCTATCAAGTGTTACTGAGTGAGTCTCAAAAAATTGGCGTATCTGCTTATTTTGAAATTCAGCACCAATGTGCACGTTGCTCTGAAGTCGTGCCTTTGTTTCAGGCTATTCCTGAAGTGGTCACTTGTCGTGGGATAACGGGTGATATGGATTTATTGGTCTTTGTTCAAGCTGAATCAATGCAGCGTTTGCATGAAATTCGTGAACACCTCGACGCCCAGCCTGATTTTGTGAAAATAAAAACCCATGTTGTAATGAGTGAATGGATTGATAACCGAGCTGGTTAATGCTCTAAAAAAACCACCAAGAATAACTGCCCACATTAAACAGCAAACGAGCAAAACTTCTCATTTTTGTGTCACCTAGACTAAAGTTTAGCTAATTAGGAACGCGACTTGGTTATGCATTGTTGTTCATTTTACTACTGATTGAGCTAGTTTTACTCCTGCTGATTTTACTGCCTTTGGTAGCATTAAGTGGCGAGTATTACCTACTCGATTTACTGAGTAACTTTCAACTTCATTTTTTTATACTAGCGCTGTTTTTTAGCATTCCTTTGCTATTAAAGTCGGTCAAAGTTGGCGCGATATCGGCTGTTGTTTCAATCGTACTTTTTGCCAGTAGCCACCTTTGGTGGTTCAGTAAGACACAACTAGAAGAAACCGAATCTTTTGACGCGTACCCCAAACTGCATATCGTGCAGGCAAATTTAAGTTACTACAACCCAGTACTACGAACTGCCGTTGAAGAACTAAACGCACTCAATGCCGACTTATATCTCTTTTACGAATTTAACCAAGCACAAAAGCCACTCTTTTTAGAAATAGCAGCTAAGCGTTATAAGTTTGGTGATGGGGACTATGATGGCTTTCCTGACGGAATGGGAATAATTAGTAAATACCCACTTACAAACATTAAGAAACATAAAGTATTACCTAAGAAAGGCACTGTTATTACGCTGACTTTGCAATTGCCAAAACAAAAAATTGACCTCATTTTATTGCACCCACCCTCACCACGTACTCCAGATAAATGGCAAAAGCGCAATGTATTATTGGGCAGTGTTCAACCCTTAGTTGAGCTTGCTAAAAATAAGCATCTTCTAGTGGCCGGTGACTTTAATACCACACCTTGGTCAAATCACTTTCCACGTCATCATCAACTCACCCCTTGTTATCAACAAACTGGCATGTATGCATCTTGGCATGCTTCTAAATACCTACATCCTTATGCTTGGTTAACCGGTTTACCGATAGATCATTGTTTAACGAGTAACAGCATTAAAGTCTCTCAATTCAAAACCCATTCTCTACCGGGTAGTGATCATCTCGCATTAGATTACAAAATATCATTAATTGATTAGTGTTTGATCTTTTCTATCGCGCACGATATAGTCTTGCACAGTTAAAAATAAGAAGGTGCTTAATTTATGTTTTATGATTTAAAAGCGACAAGCTTACAAGGCAAACCAATCAACTTCTCTGATTTTAAAGATAAGATCGTATTGATCGTCAATACCGCAAGTGAATGTGGGTTTACTTATCAATATGAAGGCTTACAAAAGCTGCACGAAGAATACGCAGACAAAGGGCTTGTGATCATCGGTTTCCCTTGCAACCAATTTGGCAATCAAGAGCCAGGTGATGCCAGTACAATTCAGCAAGGATGTTTAATTAACTATGGCGTTGACTTTTTGATCAGTGAAAAAGTTGATGTAAATGGTGAAAACGCGCACCCAGTTTTTCAATATTTAAAGTCTAAGAAAACAGGTTTTTTTGGCAAAAACATTAAGTGGAATTTCACAAAGTTTTTGATCAATCGTCATGGTGAAGTTGAGAGCCGATTTGCGCCAGTAACTAAACCGCAAGCAATTGCTAAAAAGATTGAGAAGCTACTGTAGAGAGTGCGCAAATGCAAAACGATGATTTACTTAAACTAGAAAATCAGTTGTGCTTTCCGCTTTATGCCGCATCTAGGCTGGTAACGCGTCTTTACCAGCCTTTGCTTGAAGCTCATGGTCTGACTTATCCGCAATATATTGTTTTGTTGATCCTTTGGGAGCAAGATGGCTTAACGGTGAGTGATATCGGTGATAAAGCCATGCTCAGTAGTAATACCTTAACACCGCTACTGAAAAGAATGCAGAGCGCCGAATTAGTCGAAAGAGCAAGAAGTGAGTTTGATGAACGTAAAGTGATCATAAAACTGACTGAAAAAGGGCACGCATTAAAAAGCGAAGTCGCTTGTATTCCTATGCAATTGATTGAGAATAGCCAAATAGATATTGAAAAAGCTAAACAACTTAAAAGCTTATTAGACGAGCTCATCAATAAGTTAGCTTAACCAAAGATCTAATTAAGTACAAAAACACGATAAGAAATGGCAAAAGGACACTTGATGAACAGTGTGATACTCGTTCGCATATCTTGTATTATATTGAGCGTGGCATTCATTGATGCAATAGGTGCATTATTAGGCTTTTGGTCAATTGAGGGTCATGAGAGAGACATCATCTTAACCATTGAGAGTATGGTTTTGATTGCATTGCTGATTAATAGTTTGCTGATAAAGCGATGGGTCAGCGCTAATACGAGTGACAGCGCCCTAATAAAAATCGCATGGTTCAGTTTTATAGCGCTTTGCTTTTGCCTTCTAGGCGATGTGACTAACTTCAATCTCCCTGAAACCTTCTACCGATATGAAAGCGCCATCAAACATGACTATTTAGTCGACTCTATTTTCTTCTTTGTACCCGGCTACAGCTTACTTTTACTCGCTGGTTTTCGTGCCATTAAATTAAACACCACAGATAAACGTTTTATCAGATATCCTGTGGTTGTAGGATCTATGGTTGGTGTACTTTCTATGGTTATGATGTATCTTCCTAACACGGATTGGTTTATCACAATTAGTACAGGAATATACGCCATGCTGATTGGCGTTGTTGGCTTTATTGGCCTTGCGTTGATCTTATCCTGTGGCGGTTTAAAAGCATCAAAGAGCGAATTACTGGTTGGCGCAGGATTCATACTGGCTGCTGTTGCTGATGCCATCATCGGCAACTTTTGGATTTACGGTAATCAAGGAGAAGGGTTTTATCCGCAAGTCAGATACCTTAACTGGATGGTTTACATAGCCTCGCAATGCTTGGTGATCCATTTACCGCATCTACTTGTAATAAATTCTAAGTATTCGCATGATAAAAAACAGCTAGATTACAATCCTGTGACGTAACCGAGGCAAAAATGAAAGATCAATACCAAGCAAATAATATCTTTGCGAAGATTTTAAAAGGCGAAGCCCCTTGCATTAAATTATTTGAAGACGACTATACGCTTGCTTTTATGGATATCATGCCGCAAAAAGAAGGGCATGCTCTGGTTATTCCAAAGCAAACTGCTACAACGATTTACGATCTCACAGATCAAGCCGCGCTGGCTTGTATGAAAACAGTACAGAAGGTAGGTAAGGCCGTTGAGCAAGCATTAAACGTGCAAGGTACTTCGATTGTGCAGCATAATGGCAATGCCGCAGGTCAAACTGTGCCACACTTTCACTTTCATATCATTCCTGGTTCGTTACACGGTTTAAAAGCACATGCTGAAGTGAAAGCTAAGCCGGAGCATATAGAAAAAGTCGCTGAAAAGATTAAAGCGTTCATATAAAGCTAATAATTGCGAAGCGTATAAAACCGTCTAACCTTGTAAGTATTAAACCCTTTTTTAAAAGCGTGAAATGCTTCTTGGGCGAATTATATGCCTCAGCAACCCGGCTCTCAGGGGCTAAATCGTTCCATTTACATCGTTATTGCAGTGAGCGCCCTTGTTCATGCTGTCACCTTTTTACTGGCCAAATCGTCTTTCTCTCAATGGCGTTGGCAGCATATTCCCTTTCATAGTGCCATTGAAGTATTTGGTGGTGCGATCGCTCTATTCGTTTGCTTCTTATTGTTGAATCTAGAAAAAAATAACCGAGGAACCAGTTTTAATATTCCTATTGCCGCCGCTGTCGGGGCGATGGGGATGCTAGATATTTCTCATGCTCTAGTTGAACCCGGTAAACTCTTCGTGTGGTTCCATTCCACTGCGACATTTTTTGGTGGTGTGTTTTTTTTATTAATCATACTCCCTGATTCAACACTGACTAAGTTGAAACATGGCTTCACTTATGTGGTTTTAAGTGCCATCTTGTTACTTTCAATTTTCTCTTTTACTTTCCCTCAACTCGTGCCAGATATGGTTGTGAATGGGCGGTTTTCATCATTTGCAGTCATGTTGAATACCATTGGCGGAACGTGTTTGTTAATTGCCTCGATTAAACTCTATACCACTTACAAACAGCATAAAAAAACCGATGACCTGTTATTTATTCTGCACAGCTCCATGTTTGGTCTTGCCGCTATCATGTTTCAGCAATCTTTTTTATGGGATTTATCTTGGTGGGGGTGGCATTTATTAAGATTATTAGCCTATGGCGTTGCTTTGTGGTTTGCTCTTTTAAACGAAAAATACTTATTTGCTCAACTAAAACAGACTGCCACAACCGCAGCTAAACAAGTTGAAATAACCGAACAGCAACAAGCCGCTATTTTAGCTGGGTTAAACGATGCGGTCGTTGTGGTTGATAAGTTAGGCAAAATAAAACTATTTTCTGCAAGTGCTGAAACAATGTTTAAGGTAGAGGCTGATACCGCATTGACCTTGAATGTTAATCAATTTATAGAAAGTAAAGAGCATGAAAACATAATTTCGGCTTTTACCCAACTCTTAACCATGCAAAAAACCAATGAGTACCAGATAAAGCTAGCAGGGATAAAACACAACGGCGCTACATTCCCAATAGACATAACAGTGACGCAACTATATATAGAAGGTGAAGCGCATTTTATTGCGGTGTTCAGAGACATCACTGTACAAGTTGAACAAAAGAGAAAACTAAAACAAGCAGTCACAGCTGCAGAATCGGCAAATATTGCTAAAAGTGCGTTTTTGGCTAATACCAGTCATGAGATCCGTACACCAATGCATGGTTTGTATGGCAATCTACAATTGTTAAGGGAACTTACACTTCCGCCAGCAGCCGAACAATATGTCCATAGTGCCATTAGTTGCTCGAAGAATCTGATGGTTATCATCAACGACATTTTAGATTTTTCAAAAATTGAAGCCGGAAAGTTAGACATAGAAAAAGTGCAATTTGACCTGATAGACCTGCTGGAGAATATAAAGCAAGAGATGCAAAACCAAGCCAATCAAAAAGGGCTCAGTTTGGTATTTGATAACTCTATTTCAGATCGTTTTTGGTTAGGTGATCCGGTTAGAATTTATCAAGTGTTAAGTAATATTACTTCAAATGCCTTTAAGTTTACGCCAACTGGCAGTATCATCTTTACCGCTGAATATTGTAGCGATTCAGAACAACTCAAATTTATTGTAAAAGACACAGGCATTGGCATGTCTGAAGCTCAAGTTGAGCGCTTATTTAATCGCTTTGAACAAGCTGATATTACTACCACTCGAAGATATGGTGGCACAGGATTAGGCATGTCTATTACCAAATCATTAGTGGGGCTGATGCAAGGTGATATAAGTGTACAGAGCTCTCAGTATTCAGGCTCAACATTCACTGTCACACTCCCCGCCGAGCGTTCTGATAACAAGCAAGCTAAGAGCTCCCCTCCTGACTTAATCAAAGACCTTTCTCATTTGCACATTTTGCTGGTTGAAGATAACGTTATGAACCAAATGATTGCCAATGCAATGCTGGCAGACACCAATGTTCAGATAACCTTGGCTGAAAATGGCCAAATTGCGATTGATAAACTAAGTGATGATATTGATTTAGTGTTGATGGATATTCAGATGCCAGTGATGGATGGTATAGAAGCGACGGGACATATAAAAAATATGCGCCGTGATTTAATCGTTATAGCCTTAACTGCCAATGTTTCTTCTACAGATGTCGCTTTATACCATTCGACGGGGTTTGCTGATGTGATTGCCAAACCCGTCGATAAAGAACAGATGCTATCTATCTTATATAAGCATATTTAATCGAAAGCTTTAATCAGAATTTCGTTCAGACGGCAAATCAGATAAATACTCTACAAACTCCACTTCAAAACCATCTGGGTCAATGAAATACAGGTTTTTTCTAAATGGATGCTCACTGCCAATTTTATCTATTTCAAAACCAGCCGCTAACATTCTTTTTGCAAGCACCTCGATATTTTGAACGACATAAGCAAAGTGCGCGAGCCCCACTTGATGCCCTTCTAGCTTGCGGTTGTCACCTTCACCGTGGTCGCTCATGGCTAAATAATGATAATCATCGCCAAAATGCACCCACGTACGCTGTTTACCATACCATTCCCCCTCACCTTTGCTGCGAATAAACCAATGTGGAAATGCTGCTTGATAAAACTTGAGTGAACGGTCGATATTACTGACGACTAAATTTACGTGTTCTAAATACATAATGCGCTCCTTACTTATTAGCCATGGTTGCGTTAAAAAGTTTCGTGATTCTTTCGATTATTTTTGTTTGCTTCATTGTCTTCATCCTTTGATTATTTTCTTGTCTGTTGATTTGATGAAGCAACTTTAAAAGCTCAAGTTAACTTGAGGTAAAGTGCAAATTTTACGATTAATACCATTGAAAAAAATGATGAAAGCTAAAAGCTAAAAGCTAAAAGCTAAAAGCTAAAAGCTAAAAGCTAAAAATAATACGAACATTCAGTTCCGAAACCGTCGAGTAAAGAGCTCTCTATCCCTTTAATATTTCTCCGTTAAATAACTAAAGCCACACTAGGAACGTATTATGTTTAAAGAATTACATCACCAAGAAACTCCACTTATACTTTGTAATGTATGGGATGCAACGAGCGCTCACATTGCTGAAAAACTTGGCTATCAGGCAATCGGCACATCAAGTGCGGCAATTGCAAAATCGTTTGGTAAAACTGATGGACAAATTATCTCTTTTGAAACATTGCTGATGGTCGTAAAACAAATATCAGAAGTGACAACATTACCACTTAGTGTGGATATAGAAGCTGGTTATGCAGACACACCTCAAGAGATTGTCGAAAACATTGTAAAACTGGCAAAGTTAGGGGTAGTTGGTATTAACATCGAAGACAGCCAATTAATCAATGGCCTCAGATTTTTAGTCGATAAACATAATTTCAGTGAGAAACTGTCACAAGTTAAAGCGCTTTTAAATGACGCAAATATTGAAATGTTTATCAATGTTCGATCAGATACTTACATCGTTGATGCAGGCACTGCATTGCCAAAAACAATCGAGCGAATTAGCTTTTTCGAATGCGCTGGGGCTGATGGTATCTTCTTCCCTTGCTTAACTGCGCATGACGATATCAGCAAAATCGTTGCACACTGCTCTTTGCCACTCAATGTAATGTGCATGCCAGATCTAGTCAGTTTTGACGAACTGCAACATCTCGGTGTGAAACGTATTTCAATGGGTAATTTTGTTTACGATAATCTGCTCGCACACTTAGAAAATACCCTGTCATCTATCAAGCAACAAGGTTCGTTTGAGCCATTGAGTCTAGGTTACAGGTCATAAATTTTGGGTCACGTATCAGTAAAATGTCACTATTTTTTCTGATACGTTTATCTCAACGCGCTTTTAACTAAACTTTAACCGCTCATTTAGTCACTTTGACCTATTCGTGTATACTGCGCCGTTTGAAAAATAATAAGCCGCAACGGCTGAGCATTCACTAAGGAAAAGTAATGATTGATTTGAGTATTCTGCCGCTGTTTTTTATCGCCTCTGTTATGCTTGTGCTCTCACCGGGGCCTGATCTTTTACTGATTTCAACTTACTCATCTTCAAAAGGGTTTAAAGCGGGTTTCATGCTTGCGATTGGTATATTGTTAGCTGGACTAGTACAAACCTTGCTAGTCGCCTTTGGGCTAGGCAAACTGATGCAACAATTGCCACCAATTGCGATGGCGATAAAAGTCATCGGTGCACTCTATTTGGCTTGGTTAGGGGTTAACCTCATTAAAACTTGGTACGCTAATCAAACATCACCAAGTGAAGCCTTGCCCGTGCCTGAATTAAAGCCTATACAACTTATGAGTAAAGGGTTATTGAATAACTTGTTGAATCCTAAAGCCTTGTTGTTTTTCAGCTTGTTTTTACCCCAATTTACCACTGACAACTCAAGTCTGACTGGTCAAATTCTTGTCCTCGGCACTTTGCTAAGCCTCATTGCTTTTGCTATTAACACGCTATTTTCCTTCGGATTTTGTAAAATTGGCGCTTACTTTGGAAATAGACTTCGCTTGGGTAAGCATATAGATGGATTACTCGGTGTCATTTTTTTAGGGTTAGAGGCAAGGCTAATGACACAAAAATAGTTCATATAACCCCTACTCTGTTACTTGTCGTCTCCGTTATCTTCTTTACGTTTTGGTTGCTCTTGCTTTGCTTTAGCCACGTTTTTAAATGCCGGGGGTGGAATTGGAAACAATGTAATCAACGGCATGAGTGCCATAAATAAATAAGCGCCTTTGGGCATTTTCTTTGCCCAACGAACCATACGATGTGCAAAAAACGCTATTAATAAAATAATGCTTAACCATACAAAAAAATGTGATAAATCCATTTAACACTTCTCTATCTAAAACCATTTTATTTCATACATATGGGGTCAAAATTACAAAATTCAAAATGCTAATAAATAGTCAAGATTATAAGTAATACTTCATTCAGTCCCCCAATTTCAATAATCTCTACTAAAATTAAATAAGTCTGAGTGGAGTGATTAACATGAAATCAATCATAATATTTATCACTGTTTTGTGTTTCTCATTTACTCTCCGCTCTCAAGTGTTAAATATCTATACTGAAGAATTTCCCCCCTATCAAATAAGATTATCTCCAAAACATGTCACGGGAATTTCTACCACATTAGTTAAAGAGCTTCTTGATGAAGTTAATATTCCATACAAAATTCACGTTTTACCTTGGTATCGTTCTTACCGTAATGCATTAAAAGAAAAGAATTCACTGCTTTATTCTGTGGCTCGTACAAAAGATCGAGAAGATATATTTGAATGGATTATGCCGTTATGCGACATAGATGTTTCATTTTTTTGGAAAAAAGATAATCACAAGATTTCTATATCTTCTGTAAATGACGCAAAGAAATATGTTGTTTCCGTTGCCTCTGGTCAGCCTAGTGAGTTATACCTAAAGAATCACGGCTTTAGTACCGATGAAAACTTAGTCATTTTGGCAAGTCATGAGCAAGGGTTGGGTCTGTTATCCAAAGGACGAGTGGATGTAATTTTTGCAGCAGACCTTTTCATTCAAAACCTTGCTCGGGGAGAGTTTTTTAATAAATTAGAGCTAGAAAGTTTCACTATTAAAGCTTTGAGTAAAAAACTTTATCTGACAGCAAATAAGTCTTCTGAACCAAATTTAATTAAATCTTTAAAGAGATCTGCAAAACTTCAAATGAATAAAAGCAGAAAAGACAAAGTGTGTAGTGAGATTTCTGATTCGCAGATTTAGATTGAAATTATACCAATCCTCTTTAAACCTTAATCATTTGGAGGATTGGTATAACATTGCTTTTTAAGCTAAGAACATTTGGATCTGTTTTACTGAAGCAATTAAGCTTGCATCAAACTCATGTATATCATTTGATGATTTTTTACAGAACACATCGGTAGCCCAGTTGTCTAATTCTATTGTTAAATCAAGCAATAAAGGGTAAACAATTGATTTTCCTGACCAGTCAGTAACATGGTTCAAATTATGAGCTAATCCAGATATTGCAATCGACAGTTCAACAAACTCATTCATTAAAAATAAGATATTTGCCAATTCTTGGAATGAGCTTCTAAATGCTATTATGGCTGTTTGATTCTCTGGTGTATGTATACTGACTTCAATAGCATAAGCGCAATCATTTAAAACCGACATCAAATGTAATATGTCATCTTCTAAAATTTGCTCACGTTCAATATATGCCTCAGAGGTGAGAGGCACATATTGCTGTTCTGAAGATGGTTCTGTTATTTCAACATCTCCAAAGCTAAAAATATCTTCAAAAGGGTCTGAGCTTTTAGAAAAAAAAGTCGTATCATTAATAATTGAATTTAACCTTTTTTCTTGTTGCTTGTCAGTATCAGGTTTAAAACGGGTTGCAATGATGCTTTTAAGCTTAGCTTTGAATTCTGGTGATGTTGATGCTGCTAGAGATAAAATTTCACGAACAAGTGTCACATTTTTTTGAACCGAAATATAACAAAGCAACTTACCTTCACTGCCGTATACAGGAAAAACCTTCCATTCAACCTGATATTCAGAGCCGCATTTACGATAATTTATTGTAGAGCCATAAAAGCTTTCACCCTTACTCAGTAAGTTTTTCAATCGAGCAGTGACTTTTCGACAAGTTTTATCACCTTGCAATTGCTGTGGTGAAGATCCCACCAACTCATCACATTCATAACCTGTTAGCTGTGACATAGCTTGATTGACATAAAGTATTCTAGGGTTATTTATATTTGGTGTTGTGATAGAAACTCCATCAATGAAGTTTTCAAAAATGGAGCGGGCTATAACTAAGTAGTCTTTTAACTCATCTACTACAGAATTCATGTAAGAATTTGGCACTTTCACATCTATAAAATTAAAGAAATATTTACAAGTAAAACAACCAAGTAACTTTAACCAGGCGTAATACATTAGAAAAATCTAATATACCAAAGTATATAACTCTGCTACAAGCATAGATTTAAATTGGAACATTACAAAAAAGCCTCAAAACAAGCAAAGTAATACAGCCATAAATATGATTTAGAACAATTTATTCGTTACATAATCTACAACACTCACTGTTAAAAAAAACACAACAATGTAATTATGAAAATTATATTTGAGTCCATTAAGAAGTGTTGTTGGAGGAAGTTGGCTTTTTAATAGCAAACAGCTTTATGAGTATGGCCGAAGGCAGTAGAAGGTAGTGACCTAAATTAAACGTAACACTGCTTCTTTACAGCAAACAGTGTTACGGTCTTGCTACTTCATCTAATTAGTTTCTGAATTTATATAAATTTTACGCTGCTATTTTTAAGGTTTTCGCTACCTTGAAAATGCTTGCCACTGAGCTTGTATTTCTTCAATCACTGATGGATCTTCAATTGTCGAAGGAACTTGAATTTGCTCGCCATCGACCAATTGTCGTAGGTTTTTGCGCAGTATCTTGCCTGAACGAGTTTTAGGTAAGCGCTCTACGACCTGAATGGTTTGCAAACAGGCAATGGCACCGATTTGAGCACGAATAGAGGCGCGAATTTCATCAGCTATTTCATCGTCTTGCTTGGTACAGCCTTCTTTCGTTACCACCATAGCAATAGGCACTTGTCCTTTCAGGTTATCTTTACTGGCAAACACCGCACACTCGGCCACACTTGGATGCGCAGCGACCACTTCTTCCATTTCACCGGTTGATAAACGGTGGCCCGCCACATTAATCACGTCATCGGTTCGCCCCATGATAAACAAGTAGCCATCTTCGTCGATATAGCCGCCATCCCCCGATAAATAATAACCTTCATATTGCGAAAGATAGCTTTGTTTAAAGCGTTCTGCATTGCCCCAAATTGTGGTTAAACATCCTGGCGGTAAAGGTAATTTCACTGCAACGACACCTTGCTCATTCGCTTCGCATTGACTACCATCCACATCAAGAATGTGCACCTGATATCCTGGTGTTGGGACAGTCGCACTGCCGGCTTTGGTTGGTAATTGTTCAATACCCACTGGGTTACAGGCTATTGCCCAACCTGTTTCTGTTTGCCACCAGTGATCAATCACTGGAAGACCTGTTTTATCTTGTAGCCATTCATAGGTTGCAGGGTCCAGTCTTTCACCCGCCAAGAACAACCTTTCTAAACTAGACACATCATATTTAGCCAATAGCTCAGCTTCTGGATCTTGTTTTTTAATTGCTCTGAAAGCCGTTGGCGCACTAAACAATGCATTCACTTTATACTCTTCTACCACTCGCCAAAATGCGCCAGCATCTGGTGTAAATACGGGCTTGCCTTCGTATAAAACCGTGGTGCAGCCGTAAATTAACGGCCCATAAACAATATATGAGTGGCCGACGACCCAACCTATGTCAGAAGCAGCCCAAAATACTTGTCCTGGCTGCATGCCATACACGATTTGCATGCTGTAGTTAAGTGCCACCGCATGACCCCCCTGTTCACGTAGAACGCCTTTTGGAGTGCCTGTGGTGCCTGAAGTATAAAGAATATAAAGCGGATGAGTTGCAGGGAGTGGTAAGGCGTCTGTCGGTTGTGCTTTTTCAAGTACGGCTAGCCAATCTAAATCTCGTCCTTCTTGTAATTGTGCTTGGGCTTGTGGTCTTTGGAAGACCACACAATGATCAACTTTGTGCTTTGCAAGTTCGAGTGCTTCATCCAGCATTGGCTTGTATTCAATAATACGGCTTGGCTCAACACCGCAAGATGCAGTTAGCACCAGTTTAGGTTTGGCATCATCAATGCGCATTGCGAGCTCACGCGGGGCAAAACCGCCGAAAACCACTGAATGAACGGCGCCAATTCGGGCGCAGGCTAGCATAGCAATTGACGCTTCGGGGATCATCGGCATGTAAATCACAACGCGGTCGCCCGCTTCTACCCCTAAGTTTTTTAAGCCACCAGCAAAAAAGCTAACCGCTTCATGAAGTTGATTATAGGTGTATGTTCGTTTTTGCTCAGTGACTGGCGAGTCATATATAAGCGCCAACTGCTCACCTCGCCCCTGTTCAATATGATGATCGAGTGCCAAATAGCAGGTGTTTAGCTCACCATCTGCAAACCAATGGTCAAGTTGCTCATAGCATTGGCTGACACCTTGAGTAGGCTGTGTGTGCCAGTTAAGCTTTTGTGCTTGCTTAAGCCAAAATGCCTCTGGGTCCTGTTGAAAGTCTTGATAGTAAGACTGATAGTTTATGTTTGTTGTTGTCATAATAGTGCCTTTAACTTCGCCAAATAACCTTGGTTAATTTATGGTCTTTACACTCTCACGCTAGTTTACGCTGACGTTAAAGGACACTAGACTTTAGTCGATTTACCCTAATTAAACGTTAAGTTTTTCAACACATGGATAACGTTCACTTGAATATTCATGATAAATATCATCAAGATAGCCTCTAAGTTCTGAGGCTGTTAAATAATCAGGAATAACGACATCGTATACTCGACTTCGAATGCCGGTTTGCGATTCTTTATAAAGTCGCCACTGTTCAGATTCTCTTCGAACCGACATTAGCATGCCAAACACATTAAAACGATACTGCATGTGATACCTCAGCGCTTAATCGTTAACGGTTTATCTTTTACGCCAGCATAAAATACCATAATCTCAGCATCCTCTGTGCCGGTGCTAGTCCCTAAATGCCACGTATCGACCACTTCAACAATGGGATCGCCCGCTTTCATCAGTAATATCTCACCTTTTTGCGTTTTTACTGTCAGCTCACCTTTTAATAACACACCCACATTAATTACAGGGTGTTGGTGCATAGGTAAGGTTAAGCCTTTTGGGATAGTGATACGTAACACAGTTACTTCGGGCTGACCTTGCGGGTAGTGTGGTAGCTTGGTGCCATTCCAGCTATTTGAGGATTTCACAACCTCAACCACCTTGATTTCATGTTTAGTTTGCTCTGTAGATACACAAGCAAAAAGAGGGAGTAAGCACAGGGCTAAAAAACTATTTTTCATTTTATTAATTCAAACGCGTCGCAAGACGTTCCTTGATGATACCTTAACTGCCAGCCTATCTCGGTTTGTTGCCAGAGTGAAGCCCGCCTTGAAAATGCATCGACTTTTCCATCTGCATATACCCAAGCAGCCTCATAGGTCAGTAACCTTGAATCAGGTCCAACTGTAATACATTGAAAGTTTTGAGGATGCACAAAGCCCGCTTCATAGGGTTCAAAAGCGAGCATTTCTAAAATAGCCTGAAGATCGTAACGTTTGCCTGAAGCCCCAACCTCAACGAACTCAGGGTGGAGAAGACGCGTAACTTTACTGACGTTTTGTCTCACTTGATATTGATGGAGTGCAACTTCCTGTGTGATCAGAATATCCATATCTTTCCCCCTGCTAACTTATAAAAGTTTAGCAAAGATAATTACAGTGCATTGAAATGTTTTTGTTTCAATTTGGGAAAGTCGGTCCGATTTCTATATTTTAAGTACAAGTTATTAAACACCGCCGTTTTTGAAAGCTTATCCAATGCCATTAAAAATTGACGACCAGACTGTTGCTCTGACGCTTTACAGCAAGCCTGATATTCTTTGATAAGCTCTGCAATGGATTTATATTGAGCTTGCTGCTGTTTGAGTTGATATTGTGCTTCTATAAAAAATGCCACACCACTCCAATACACACGCTGCTGAGCGTTGAGTTGCCACATATTGCTACTCACACTCGCTAAACGCACATCTTGAAGGTGTGATAAACGATATGTGTTAGATTGTCCCCGCTCAAGCCCGGCTTTTAGCCGCATCATCATATTGTCATAGGTAATAATGCCACTGTCTTTCATGATTTGATTTTGCAGCAAGGTAGCAAGCCCTTCACTCAACCAGAAGTCTTCGTAATTCAATAAAGGGTGATATAAATGGGCTAACTCGTGATACAGCGTCCAATCATTTTTTAATTGTTTGAGACTCGCATAGCGACTGAATTGAAGCTCAACACCATCTGGCTCACCGCGAATGACTTCAGCCCAAGGCACAGCTTCAAAGGCAAAATATTGCGGTTTCAAATGTATTGGTACGGTTTTTTGTGTTAAATGCCCGAGCGTTTTTTCAGTTGCGTCCAAGCCATGGCTTATCCAGTTTTTCACTTTAATTTGCTGCGCTTCGTTGAGCTCAGACAAGCCAATAAAGTCGGCTTTCATATGAACGAACTGAACAGCCAAACTGTATTGAGAAAACACCAATATAAAAAATACCAAGCCATAAAAAACTTTCAATCACCACCTCACAACGCCCGATTTCAATTATCCAAAAACAATACTCTATCAATACAATTTTAGATGACCTGTGAAAGCAGGTTTTACATTCAGTGCCGTTTTTGGCTAGTAGTCTGGCACTATCTACATATAATGACTGCAAGCATATTTAATTGGAGCGCTTATGCTCAGTCTAGAAACCTGTCAAAAAGCCCGTTTTTCAAGAGATCCCCGCTTTGATGGCAAGTTCTTTATTGCTGTCAAAACTACGGGTATCTATTGCAGAACGATATGCCCTGCATCGCCACCAAAAGAAGAAAACGTAGAGTATTTTAAAAATGCAGTGCAGGCCGCTGAGGCAGGTTACCGTCCATGCTTGCGTTGTCGGCCAGACAGCGCGCCAAGCTCTGCGGCTTGGCAGGGCAATGGCGCAACTTTAAATCGTGCTGTTCGTTTGATTGACGAAGGTGCATTACAAACGGGTTCTATTGTTGAACTCGCTACACGATTGGGTGTCAGCGATCGATATTTACGAAAACTATTTAACGAAAAAATGGGCGTTTCTCCAAAAACGTATGCACTCTATCAGCAGTGCTTGTTTGCCAAAAAATTACTGCATCAAACAAGTTTGCCTATTACTGAAATTGCGCTCGCCAGTGGCTTTGAAAGCATTCGCCGCTTTAACGATTGCTTCAAACAACAACTTAAACTAACCCCGACCCAAATGCGTAAACAGACAAACAAAAATAATGCAAAACTGACTTTAAAACTGTCGTATCGGCCACCATTTGATTGGCAAAAGATGCAGCGTTTTTTATCTGCCAGACTCATACCAGGGCTTGAATGGATTGGCGAAAATTTTTATGGCCGCAGCTTCATTTATCAAGGTGTTAAAGGACAATTTACCGCTCACCATCAAGCTGAAAAGCATCAATTTTTGGTCGAAATTAGCCTTGAAGACAATCGTGTTCTCAAGCCTGTGGTCAGTAATATTCGCCGCGTGCTCGATTTAGACGCCGAGCTCGAGCAAATTGAGCAAGACCTCACCGACGCACTTGGCACTAATACACTGATAAGCTCAGGGTTACGCTTGCCCGGTATTTGGGATGTGTTCGAAGCAGGTATGCGCGCTATTTTGGGTCAGCAAATATCTGTCACTGCTGCCAAAAACTTAGTGATTAAACTGGTTGAGACCTTAGGCGAAAAACAAGCCAATGACCAAGAGGCTCAATGTGAGAATATGCTGTACTTCCCCACACCCGAAGTCATAGCGCAAAGCGACTTAGCATTTTTTAAAATGCCAGAAAGCCGAAAACAAACCATTACAAGATTCGCTCAATTTGCTCAAAACCAACCCGTTGAAGCGCAAAATCCAGATAACTGGTTGGCACTCAAAGGAATAGGCCCTTGGACAGCGAATTATGCCAAAATGCGCGGCTTAAGCGACCCAGATATATTTCTCGCTACCGATTTAGGGGTGATTAAAGCACTAAAAGCACACGCTGATTTTGACTCAGAAAAAGCCGCCCCTTGGCGCAGCTATCTTACTTTTCAACTATGGGACAAACTATGATGTTTTGCGACTACTTTGAAAGCCCACTTGGCATGATGGAAATAAAAGCAACGGATAAGGGAATTTGTCAGGTCATTTTTTGTGGCGAACATAAAGAGCCTGTTGTACCGTCAAAACTCATCGCCCTATGTATTACGCAACTAAAAGAATACTTTGCAGGCACTCGCCAAAACTTTGATCTTCCCCTAGACCCTGTGGGTACTGAGTTTCAAAAGTCAGTCTGGCAAGCTTTATACGAAATTCCATTTGGTCAAACTCACTCTTATTTGCAGCTCGCAGAGCAGCTTAACAATCCTAAAGCCGTGCGCGCCGTCGGTGGGGCTAACGGCAGAAACCCAATAACTCTGATTGTACCTTGTCACCGAGTGATTGGCGCATCGGGCACGTTAACCGGGTATGCAGGTGGGGTTGAACGAAAACAATGGCTACTAGCACACGAAGGCGTGTCTGGATTTGCCAAACCGCTCGTGCTGGATGAAGTCATTCATACTCGACAAGATAAGACGCAATTTTTACGCTAGTCTCAGAGGAATAGAACGATCTAAAGTTACATTTAGATCGTAATTACAGAAGTTTAGCATTTTAAGCGCTTAATCATTTGTATGGATAAAAGTAAATCAGTTCCAACGTCTCGTTTTTCTCGGCTCAGTAAATTTGGCTTACTCGCCTCAAAAGTTGCCGGCAATGTCTTAATAGACAGCGCAAAGTCAGTCGCCAAAGGTGAAAAGCTAAATAAACAATCCTTGATCCTTTCCCCCAAAAATATTGAGAATCTGGCTGAGCAGCTCGCTCAACTTAGAGGTGCAGCCATGAAGTTGGGGCAACTTTTATCTATGGACTCGGGTGAAGTATTGCCTCCCGAACTGAGTAAATTATTGGCAAGGCTGAGATCTGAAGGTCATGCCATGCCCCACAAGCAATTAGTTGGTGTACTTAAATCGCACTGGGGAGATAACTGGCTCGACAAGTTTTCACACATCGAATTAAAACCTTTTGCCGCCGCTTCCATTGGTCAAGTCCACAAGGCCACACTGGAAAATGGCGAAAAGTTAGCGGTAAAGATTCAGTACCCTGGGATCGCGAAAAGCATAGAAAGCGATGTCGATAACCTTGCAAGCCTTCTAAAAATGAGTGGCCTATTACCCAAGCATATCGACATGGCACCGCTCATTTTTGAAGCAAAACAACAGCTTTTAGATGAATCTGACTATCAACTTGAAGCGCGTCATTTACAGCGCTATCAAGAGAATCTTGCAAACTTCGAGCAGTTTAAAATACCCAAAGTGATTAACAATTTAACCACTGAGCATATTCTTAGTATGGAGTTTGTTGAAGGCATCGATTTAGAAGCCTGTGCATCTTTGCCGCAAGCCCAACGTGATGCCCTTGCAAGCGACTTAATTTATTTATTCTTCTTTGAGCTTTTAAAATTTAATACTGTTCAAACCGACCCAAACTTTGGCAATTATCTTTATCAGCCCGATACAGGAAAAATCGTATTACTGGACTTTGGTGCAACCCGAGAGCTCACACAATCAGTATGTAATGGTTATTTTGCGCTCTTTTCTGGCGCCCTATCTGAAAATAGAAACTTAGTGGCATCAGCTGCTGAGCAAATTGGCTACTTCAATTCAGAAATAGACTTGGAGTATAAACATAAAGTCGTGGATATTTTTATGCTTGCTTGCGAGCCGCTTAGGCAAGATAAAGCCTATAACTTTGCTGCAAGCCCCCTTGCCAAACAAATTCGCGATAAAGGGCTTGAGATGAGCACCGATAAATCCAAATGGCACTCTCCGCCTATCGACGCACTATTCATACACCGAAAACTCGCAGGGCTTTATCTGATTGCCGCAAAACTCAATGCTAAAGTAAATGTGCAACAGTTGTATAAATCTTTCTTAGTGCAGGCAAAACTGGCTCAAAAATAATACAAGGTGTAGCATGGGGTAATCGCCTAAAGAAAAAGGAATACCCCTTGAATTTAAATCAGGTCACGTTGCCAGTTAAAAATATGCCCATCGCCGTAGAGTTTTACCAAACACTTGGCTTTAAACTCATAGTCGATACACCGCACTACGCAAGATTCATGTGCCCAGAGGGAGGTGCGACATTTTCTCTTTCTCTGAACGAAAACGATTTTAATAGCGGCACCACCATTTATTTTGAGCACGAGCGACTAGATGAATGGGTTACTGCACTGCAAGATAAAGGCATCGAGTTTACGCAGCTCCCAACAGATGAGCGTTTTTTATGGCGTGAAGCTGTGCTGTATGATCCGTCCAACAATAAAATCAAACTCTATTGGGCTGGCGAGAATAGGTTAAATCCACCTTGGCGTGTTAACCCAGACTAGGGCTAACACGCTAGCTTTAGAACTTCATAATAGTGCTCACTTAACTACCATTTCAAAATATTCTCTACCACTTTCAGTTTGTCGTTATACACTTTTAAACCCAAACTATGTAACACAGCAACAGCGCTAAAAGACGGAATATTGACCATGCGCTTGTGCTGACTGAACATCAGGCTGAATAAAAGCCCATATACTTTTGCAGTGTTAAATTGTTTTGGACGTTTGATCTGCCATTGATCTATGCCTTCTTTTGGTAAAGTACAAGGAATATGATCAGGATAAGCCTGCCAAGGGGCACCTAGCGCTTCAGGAAACGCATACTGCAAGAAGTCGTGATAAAAACGGTGTTTTCTGACCCGTGAAATAGGTTGAGACAGCACATGGCGTAATACTTTCCATGAATAGAATGGCAGACAGAAATCCATTTGGTAATCGTCAACTTTATCGAATGGGATCGCCAGATGATGATGCTGATCATTCAACAGTAAGAATAAGTAATAGGCTTTATCTAACGGCACATCACCGAATTGCTTTAATGAACGAATAATATTGGCTTTCAACGTTGCCTGCATGCCTTCAGCGCCGCGAATTATCGACTTAGGAATATACGCAAATTGCTGTGATAAATAGGCATCAGCTAGGTGCTCAACATCTTGAGTTAGTGCCGCTTGATACACTTTTTCAGAGTAATAAATCACACCCAAGCCAACACTCCCGCCATTACCTGACCAAGAAAGCCCCGGACGTGTGACACGGTAGTAATCTGGGTGAGCACCGTTACGCCAATGCTTACCAAGTCTGTCTTCAACCGTTTTTGCTTGGGTGTCTTTTACTTTGATCACATCGAGTTTGATGTTCTGACTATCCGCGAAAGCTTGCGCACAGTATAGATCTTGAGTTTTACCCTGAGAGAAGTTGAGCGCTGACATATCTAGGTTGCGGCGTTTCAATAAACAAGCAATCAATCTTGAATCTAATCCGCCTGAAAGTGTAGTGAGAACATGTTTATCATTGCCAAGATATTTATCAACGTTGTTGTCTAGGTCTTGCTTAAGTCCTTCTAAAGCGCCTTCGTAGTATTCACCCGTTTTAGCCAGTTCACACCAGTCAAAGTATTGGGTTTTGCGTACACCTAAACTTGACGCTTGCACGCGATGACCCGGTTGAATACATGAAATCTCTTGATAATGGGTATGGTCAAACAGGTAATAACCTAATGTCGCATACTCCATCATGCCTTCTTCATTACAAGTAAGTGGTAAGCCTAGCTCTTTTAACAAGCTGAACTGTGTGCTAAAGATAAACGCCCCTTCATAATACATATAATAAAATGGACGAATACCTAGGGCGTCTGTCGCAATATCTAAGCAGTTTGATTGTTTGTTGTAGCGGGCCATGCAAAATACCCCTTCACATGACTTCAACATATTATCGGTGTAGTTTTTATTTAAAGTATCTAAGTCTCTGACTCTATCTGAAGACAGCAGCGGATGACCAACAAGCGTTGCAATTTGCGAATCTGTTTGCAAAAAAGCACTTGGCCCAAAGGTATTATAATCGAGTGTCGCCATGTACAAGGCGGGCTCTTGCACTGAATTAAACTGACCGTCAACACGGTTTCTTTCTTCTAACTTGAACTTTTCAACAATAAAATCATGCTGTTGCGTCAGCCCCGATGCACAATAAATTCCGAATAATTTAGCCATGAGGGTCACCTTGTTATCAATTAAGTTTATCTTTTAGTTATTAGATAAAACTCAAGCTTCGTACCAAGCTGACAAAAAATTTGAAAAAACACCTTTACCTAAAGTTAGGTTGAGCTTTTAAGCTGCGTGCCATTCAAACTAAAAGGAAGCATACAATGGCAAATACCCTCATACTTTTCTCTAGCGCGAATCAAGCTGGCAACACCTATCAACTGACTCAAGCAGTACGATCACAACTAGATGAAAACCACACCCGCTACTTTAATTTAGACTCGCACAACTATGCCGATTACAACTATCACAACTTTTATAGTCGTGATGACTTTTACGACATTGCTGATGCACTCTCGTGGGCCGATAACATCGTTTTTGCCTCTCCGGTTTACTGGCACGGCGTCACTTCGAATATGAAGCGTTTAATCGACCGCATCACAGAGTTAACAGAGAACCCAGAGATTAAACACATAGGTAAAGGGCTAAAAGATAAAAAAGGGTTTATACTAACAACCTCTGCCAGTAAAGACGTTTGCCCTGTTTTTGCTGGTTTCTTCGAAAAAGTATTCAGCTATTTCGATATTCACATGACTGAGCTGTTACATCTTGATTGCAGCAAAGCGCTTACCCTACCAAAGCAGCAGATCATAAATTTTGCTAAGCTGTTAAAGTAGCTTGTACCTATTTCAATCTTAAAAGGAATACCGATGTATCAGCGCTTTATCTCTTTATCACTATCTTTAGCTGCAACATTGTTAATTTCAATGACCGCCTTTGCCAAAACACATACTTTTACTTTATCCAGTAACGATATCAAAGCTGGAGAAACGCTTAGCTCAAAACATGTCTATAAAGGCTTTGGCTGTGATGGCGACAACCTATCACCTCACCTTACTTGGTCAGGTGCACCCAAAGATACCAAAGCTTATGCTGTATTTGCTTATGACCCAGATGCCCCAACAGGAAGTGGCTGGTGGCACTGGCAACTTGTAAACCTACCAGCTAATAACACTGAATTAAAAACTGGCGCAGGAAGCTCTGATAACACGCTTTTCCCTCCAAACGTGATACAAATCAATAACGATTTTGGCAGTAATGATTTTGGCGGTGCTTGCCCACCAAAAGGCCATGGCCCGCACCGTTATCAGTTCACGGTTTTCGCGTTAGCTAAGCCTCTTAGTGTGTCTGAAAGTACTAAAAGTGCCGTTGTTGGTTATATGGTAAATGCGAATACGCTTGCCAAAGCGAGTATTGAAGTGACCTTTCAACGAGATTAATTAAAGTCCATCACTTTAATTTAAATAACGACTCTAAAGGCATATCAAAAAATTTTGCTATTTTTAAAGCAATCACCACCGACGATGTAAAACGACCAGTCTCAATGGTACTAATTGTTTTACGAGATACTCCCACAGCATCAGCCAACTGCTGCTGTGAGAGTTTATTTAACACTCGTACTGAATGAATATCATTGTCTAATTGTTCATTCATCTGATTTGTTTAGCCCATATAAAACAGGTAAGGCATAGCATATAAACATCGCCCCAATCACTAGCGTCGCAAGTGCCTTAGCAGAGATGCTATTAGCTGGAAAACTCTCTGAAATAAAAGAGGATATGTTTGAAAAAAGAAAAGGTGAAAGAGCAAAAATCACACTATGGAAAGCCCATTTAAACCCTAATAGATTCAGATGGTTTAAGTATTCATCTTCAAAACTGGCAGTCCAAAAATTACGCTTTTTGATGCTAGACATCGTTGTAACCACTTTATACATAAAGTAGATGAAATAGACTGACAAGCCGAATTTTGCCATGCCATAAACAAATGTTAAAGACTTAGATGCTTGAAAATCTAAAAATGACTCTAAGCTCGCATAGAAAAAATTAGACCCATCACAAGCGCTAAGTAAACATGCCAAGTAATATATTGAAGTTCTCTTTCTGAGTTAGAAACTGTAACTTTTTCCATATTCTACTCCTTGTTGATATTTATTAAACACTCAACGTGTAACCCTAGGGTACACATTGATACCTTAAGGTATCAAGAGTAAAGTATACATATGCATCTTTTGCTGGCACTCAAGCACCAATAAACATATCATTTCATTAAAAGATAACTTACTCATATACAAGATGCAGCTTTGCCATCAGTTTGAAAAATAAATTATTTACCCTAGGTTTTACATTGTAACTTTTTAAAACTGATTAATACTTACAAGATAAGTGAGTTTGGATGTAAAAACATGTTCTTAAACCAACTTTCCGTCAATTTTACTTGTTGCGCTTCCTTGTATCTCCTTCCTCCTACTTGTGCTGGCATTCAAAGTATTAATAACGACAGAGTGGTGCCGCTCAAGCAAATTAAAGTTATGCCTGATAACTATGCGGTGAGTATTGTTAATAACTTACATAAATATAATGCAGGTTTAATGTCTAAAGCCGCATTACTAAATGCTATAAACGATGCAGAGAACTTAGCCTATTCGCAATGGACAGCTTATCTTAAAACATAGCTTACACTTGAAGAATCAAGGCTTATAAAAAATAGTGAAGCATTCTTTGATAATGTAAAAACGAAAGTAGAAGAGTATAAGGCCTTACTAAGGTCTGACAATGATTTAACAGAATCACCCTCACAATTTGTTAAAGTACTTTACGCTACATTTGATCCCTTTAGTTCAAGCCTAAATGCGCTGATTGATCTACAACTTGATACCTCGCAACAATTTGCGGGCCAAGCTGCTGTAGACTATCAAACGGAAAAGAGCGTCTCTATCGCTGCAGGCTCTGCAGATTCAATACAAAAATAACTTCAGCAATTTCTGAAATTGCAGATCTAAACATTATTAGATCAACTTCTACTGAGGAGCAAACGACTGTTGCGAATGAAGTCACCGAAAACATTAATCAAATCACAACCAGTATCAAGACCGTGGCAAATAGCGCCTCTGAAAATGCACAAACCAGTCAAAACTTAAAAGACATATCCAATGAATTAGAAAAAGACATCAGTAAGTTTAAGGTTTAAACACTTTCTTTTTAAGCCGTCGCCTTTGCTAACGGCTAGTTAGAGTGAAGTTCATTCAGCATTGAAAATAGTCGGTTAGTCTCCAATTTATAGCCAATATTTGGCAATCATTTAAAATAGATAATTATCAGAATTTTATTGGGTAAATAACGTGATTAAAGCCATTCTTGTCTTTGTCTCTGTCATCGTATTTGTGGTGGGTGCGATTGTTTTAAGTAATAATTTTAGTAACTTACAACATGGTGATGCCTCTTTCGTATATGAAACTTCGAGTGTAGATAAGTCTATAGCAGAGCAAGTTCACCAATATCTGATTGATCAAAAAGTCTATGACGGTTTACAAGGTGAAGTGTTGCTTTTGAAGAAAAACAAAGCTGGAGTGTGGGTTGCTAAGTTTCCCGTTTATCAAGGTGGTGACGTTGCACCGGAAGTATTAAAAGACCTGCAAACACTGAGCTTGGGCATCAAGCAATCAGTTTTAAATAATGAGCCGCTAGAAATACACATCACCAACAGTGGTTATCAATCAGTGCAATATTTTAAAATTTAGAAATCTATTTATCAAAAAAATCTAAAGGGCTAATCGAAGCTACAAAACCATCATAGGTTTTTCGATTAGCTATCAACTTAGAACATGAGTGGTTTTAATTAACAATTATCTTTATCCACCAATGCCTTTATATTCAGAGGCTGTTTGGATTTCATCTCTGGCCTGTTGAGTACGACGTAATTTTCTTAAGTTCTCTTCTCTCACAGCTTGTCCATTTGCATAGCCTTTGTTGAAGCTCTCTCTCATTTCTAGAGGGCAAGCATTGTTATTTGGTAACCCCTCTGAGGCAACTTTCACTCCATTGTCATAATTACAAAAGCTTTTGATACCCGCAGTGTAACCTGCAACAAATTCAGATTGCGCCGAATTACTTAGATTACTACAGCTATTTTTATACATATCAAAGTTGCGAACTGATTTACCTTCTTGACCAACTGATTGCCCTAAAGCAGCCCACCCATCGGCAGGATTGCAATCTAGGTTGGTAGTCGTTGTGGCATTACAGCCAACAAGGATCATCGACGTAAATCCGAGTGCGATTATTTTCTTCATAGTTTCACCTTACACTTCCATCTTTTGTTTATTGACTAAAATAACTTTTCTGAGAATTTCAATCTGGTCTTCAATTCCTTTTGTATTAGGAAAACGACTGACCACACTTTGTAGCACTGACAGTGCCGCTTCATAATTTTGAATATCTACATACATTTGGGCACGTCCCAACATGGCATGACGTTGTGTCGACTCTAACGCTTCAGCCCTTAAAAAGAGTGTTTCAGCTTCAATGAATGACTTTTCGGTCACTAAGAAGTTTGCATATGACAATAAAGCAAAACCATTGTTGGGGTTTTTATTTACTGCACTTTCATAATTAAGTCTGGCTGATTTTGGTTGTTTTTGATTACGTTTTAATTCAGCGGTATGTAAATAAATCACTGACTGTTTAGCATCATCGTATTGCTCAGCTGTTTTCATCAACTCTGCTAACACGCCTTCCAGGTCACGCCACATTTCACGTTGACTTAACCAAGACAAGTAAGCACGCAAGCTCGTTAAATCTAACTCTTCTGTATTTATATGGGCCTTGATCAACTCTACAGCTCTTTTAAAGCTGTCTTGTTGTAGATGAAGTTGCGCAGCAGTTTTTAAGTTATTAACCCGTTTATCGCCTAACAAAATGGCCATTTCTAATGATGCTAGGGCTTCTGTATTTCTCGACTGCTCAAGCTGCAAAACAGCTTGATCTAACCAAAATTGACTATTGTTTGGTTCTTTGGCAATTAGGTCTGATAACAAAGCTTGTGCGGCTTCAAACATTTTTGCTTGGGTGAGTGATATAAATAAACCTTGTTGCCATTGCTTATTTTCAGGCTCAATTGCAAGTGCCTGTTGGTAGGCTGTTATGGCTGAAAAAGGGCCATGCTGGGTTAAATTTAAATATCCTAATTGCCCATATACTTCTGCCTCTTTAGCCCCTAACTCTATTGCTCTGGCAAAATAATCTCGCGCTTTTTTCATTTTATTTTGCAACATATATAGCTGCCCTAAATCAATATGGGCACGCACCAGCTGAGGACTTCTAGAAAGCGACGCTAAATAAGTTTGCTCTGCTTTATCATATTCTTCGACAGCAAAATATACCTGAGCTTTAAGCATCATCATGGCAATACTGAGCTCAATCTCATAAAAAGTTTCTAATTCTTTTAATACAAGTTGTTTATCACCCGCATCTAGAAGGCCTCTTAACCTCTCTGCCATTTCGTACTCTTCTGGGGCAATAGGCGCTTCACGCTCTCTGTAAGGGCCCGAAAACTGCGGAATTATAAACGTGGGCTGTTCGACCTCTAACTTAAAATGAGCCGTCTGTTGTGCATTACTAGAAATGCTGATAACGAAACAGCCCGCGATAATAAAACGAACGAAATGAGATACCTTCATTTAAGACCTACCATAGTTAAAATGAATGCCATATAAGTAAATAGCCTGCACAGCTCTGCCATCTTTTTTTGGAATTGTGAACTTGGCCTTTTCTACCCACTTTCGAATAGCAGGCACCATATCTGGGTGAACTGGATCGACTATTTTCTTGATAAAAGGTTTACCTTGCGTGTTGATGATCAACTCAACCAATGTTGAAACCCGTTTTAATCCCTGCTTTCTGATCGAGTGAGGCGGTGGAAAATACTCTTGAGACACCACTTTAGGTATTTGGTCCAAGCTTTCAACAGCCAACAATGGTATATCAAACGTCATTCGCTGTTGGATTTTAAGTGAATCCATCGCAAAATCTGGCTTTTCAAGCCGCTCAACTTCAGGCATTGCCATTTGTGGTTTATCTGAATAATTCAAGGTCGGTCCACCGCCTAAACTAACCAAATCAATACTCACAGGTGAAGGGGGTTGATCTGAAGACTTGGTTTGCATCTTGGGTGGCGGCGGAGGTGGAGCGGGTATAGCCACATCTACTTTACGAATAACAACATCTTTTTCGGGAGGGGTCGGTGTTTGTTTTATTGCAAATAAACTATAGGTTAGAAGTAAAACGAGTAGCGCACTCAATATCCAAGGCAATAACATTACAATGCCATCTTTAAACGAGAAGTTAATTGTCCTTTTAACTGTCAACATAGCGCTTTAGTCCTTCATAGTCGCGAGACTAATATCACTCAGCCCCGCCAACTTAGCTTGATCTATTACTTTAACTAATAATTCAGTTTTGACTTGTTTATCAGCTTGGATCACCAAAGGCCGCTGTTCAGATTTTACCGCCTGCATCAAAGTCGCTCTTATACCTTGTACACCGATGTTTGTGCCTCCGTACATCACTTCGCCAGTTGAGGTAATGGCAATCATGAGTACCGATTTTTGTAAATTTTGACTTGATACAGCAGTAGGCTTATTTACTTCGACGCCTGTCTCTTTGACAAACACTGTGGTTACTATAAAGAAAATAAGTAATATAAACACCACATCTAGTAAAGGTGCTAAATCAATTTCTTGTCCTTTGGATTCTGCGATCTTGTTTTCAATTATTGAACGCATCTGGCCTCCACTTGCCAACTTTTTAAAGTTCTTTCTAAAAGCGCTTGAAGAAGTAATCCTGGTACCACTAACACCAAGCCTAGTTGTGTGGTGAACATCGCCGATGCAATGCCACCGCTAACCATCTCTTGCATATCTAAACCGTTATGCACAGACATATGATCAAATGTTCCAAGCAAGCCACTAATCGTGCCTAACAGGCCAAGCAAAGGTAGGCTTGCTAGCAAGGTTTTAAGTGTGTTCAGCCAGTAATTGCCTTTGCTAAACCAAACCTCAGATTTGTTGGCAAAACATAACAGTTGCAACTGCTTGCTATAACAGAACATAGCCACGGCTCCCAATGCCCAAACAACCCCGTGATTAAGTAAATTTAAATAAAGCGATAATTCACTCATTAGTGGCTCTGCAGTTCAAGCTTACTTAACTTAATTGCATTTGCTTCTAACTTAGCGTTTAAGCTCTTGGCTTTACGGTTTAGTAGTGCACTCATTATCAAAGATGGGATCGCCACAATCAGGCCCAACTCTGTCGTTACTAACGCTTCAGATATACCACCAGACACAGTCGCTGCGTCACCCGTGCCAAAAGTATTCATCATCATAAATGTATTGATCATACCTGAAACTGTTCCTAGTAAACCTAAAAGAGGCGCTATTGCAGCCGAAGTAGCAACCACACCTAAGTAATTTTCTACGCGGTAACGATACTGCATTAAAAAAGCGACTAATTGGTCATCTCTATATTCAGACACAGGATTATTAACAGCAATATCGACTAAGTCTTTCTCAGCCCCCTTGAATTGAACACTCATTGCGAGATTATTTACATCGGTCTGCTTTACTTTCTCTATAAAATCATGACTTGGTTTTGGCATGCGAAGAAGCTGATAGCCTTTAATTAAAGTTGCTAGCAACGAAATCAGTCCAAAAAATAGAATGGGTAGTGCCCACACGCCGCCTTTTTGAATATGTGAAATAACACTGTCTTGTTTATGAAGCAGTTTTTCAGCATTGCCTAAGGTTGGATCAAATGTGACAAAACCAGACCCTGTATCAGCAAACCTAGCCAGGTGCTCTATGTGTGATGCGCTATAAATATTCGGAATAATATTTGGCAATGTTTGGTTTATCTGCTTTGTTAAAAGTCCACCTTGTGCCAGCTCTGAATTATATGCTAGCGCCAAAGGGCCCAAGTTTAATACTCTGAAATCAACAACTTCACCTTTATCATTGACGACAGGCTTCTCTTGCCAATTCGGAGACAATTTATTAATGAGCTCGTGCTGTAAGGTGTTAAACACACTCGGTGATAAGGTAAAATCGCCATTGGCATTTTTGTATGCTGACAAAGCTAAATTTTGCTGTTCAAAAAAGCTCTGCACTATCATCTTTTGATAGTTATCTTGCTCTCGCCATGCTCTTACACGCTCTGATAACTGCTCATAACTAATGACTTTTTCATCCGATGCGCGTTGAATAGACTCAGCTTGTGCTCGTAATGCCTCGACTTCTTTCAAAGACTGTTCAAGTTTAGTTTGATAATGCAAAGATTGATTATTAATGCTGCTTTGTAATTCTGATAAAGCAAGCTTGGATTCAGTTACCCTTTGAAGTAATTCCGAAGTACTCGCAACAGTATGAAAGCTCAGCAAACATGCTAAAAGTAAAACGATTTCACGCATTACAATAACTCCTTGTTCAAGCTAGGTAATGCCAAGGGCAATGACACAAACTCTGCTGTTGTGGGCTTTTCTAGGATATTTCTAATTTTATGTATTTGTTCTGGTAAATTTACTGATGGCAAAACGCTCGAAACATCTTCACCGTGATACCACTGCCAGCCAGACTGCTCTATTCTGCCAAAACCATAAGATGCGCCATCTGCAGATAAATACCAAGCTTGAGAAAGACCGAGATAAATTTGACTTACTAACAACTCAGTTTGCTTGCCGTTGATTGGTACCAACATGTTGCTAGTATTTAACGCAACACGATTATTAAACTCATCAGTTGCTTTGTATAAACTCAAATAAAGCTCTAATTTCTCACTAAGGTTAAGCGTACTTTGCGTAAGTTTCTCAGCTTTGCTTTGTAATTCAGATTGTAAAGGTGGGGGGAGCATAGGAAGAACTCGGGTGACAAAACTCTCACCTTTACTCAATTCATTTTCTACCAGGGTTTGATTGCGTTCATACAGCACTTGCTGCTCAGTAAGTGCTAAGCGTTTTTTATCAACCTCTGATTGTGCGTCTTTCGCCTTACCCAACAAGGCTTGAAGCGCTAGCTTCTCTTGTTCTAGTAATGCGAGTTGGCTTTCTAGGGATTGCTTATTTGCCTGCCAAGTGGTTTCTAATTTCCCTCGCTGACTTTCTAACTCCAGCCATTGCTGCATTATTTCGTAATCAGATTGAGAAGCTATACTTATCAGAGGTAAAGATAGCGCTGTCATTAGCAAAAAAAACTTCATCGAAACTCCATTTCATTCAGTGCAAATAAAAGTCAATACAGGTACAACATGGCATGGAAGATTACAATTATCAACAAAATGATAATGAAAAAACATCAAGTTACATTTGAGGTTAACAAAAGGCTATTATTTACAAGCAGTCATATTGTACGCCTAGCTGCTTACTAGGCTCACTGTTGTGAATAGATAGAGAATAATATTACAGGCACTGAAAACGCGCTCTTATTAAACCCCAATTAAACTCAGTTTTTCTTTAAGCTTTGCAATAAGTGACGCCTCATTCTCAGTGTCATCATTTAACCCGACCAGCAAGGTCATAAAATACACATCCATTAACACATCGGCATAGAGTAATTTTTGTTCATCTCCAAACACCAATTGATGTTTAAAAGCATTCAGCTGTGGGTCAAGTGACTGACTTTGCCATAAAATTCCTTTGAATATGACCTTACTAAACTCTCGTTGAGATAAGTAAAACGGATACAGTGCCGATGCAAAATGAAGCAGTCTGTCAACGGGAGTTGTTGACGTATCTGATTTAGCGGTTTCAACTAATAACGTGCTTAGTTGAACTTCTAGGCCTGATTTAAGTAGCTCTAATTTATTTGGAAAGTGACTAAAAACTGTTCCCGTCGCAACACCTGCCGCTGACGAAATATCTCTAGTACTGGTTTTTTCATAGCCATTTTCTGTGAAAAGCTGCCATGCAGCCGATAAGATCCGCGATCTTGTTTGCTCTCGTTTTGACACCCTACCTCCTAAAATCACGCGACATTAAAACAAGTTTAAAAAAAATTGCCAAGTTATTATTAAAAAGTGATCGCGCTCAAAATCATTATGAGCACGCTCACTTTTATTGGAGGTTATAATGGACTTAGTTTTTCGCATTATTGGTGCATGTATTTTTTTACCTTTTATCGGCTTCTACAGTTACATATTAGGACCAGCTCTAAAGCTCATTTTGTTACCCGGAGGGCTACTATTACTTCTGCTGATTTTAGGTAAAGAGGATGGGGTAGAGCCTTTGATTGAAGCTTTTCAAAATAAAATGAATGCACCTGAAAGCGCTGAAATGTCTTAATATAAAAACGCTCATATTTAACCTAAGTGTTAACCATTTGCCGTTATAAAAGGAACTAACCAAAATGAAAACCACCTCTTCAGGGGCATTTTTACTGATAAGCGTCGCTGCTCTTGCCCTTTTCACTGCTTTGTCTCACATGTCTTGTATTGTGCTTGGTCCTGAGTGCTATCGTGCCCAAATGGCGCCAGAGTCTCTCATTGAACTCTCTCAATCTGCACCTTGGCGGGCAGCCTTCGAAACGACTTTAGTATCACTGCTATTTGTTGCAACCGCTGTATATTGTTTGTCAGGTGCTGGGGTGATTAGAAAAGTGCCATTTTTAAAACCTGCCATCATTACAATCTCTGTGCTTTGTACTCTTAGAGGGCTCGCAACTTTGCCTTTAAGTATGCTCTTTCCTGAGCACGTAACGACCTTGTCAATCATAGCGGGCATCTTATGGTTTTTAGCTGGCGTGTTTTGTTTTTTAGGCTATCGTTTGATGAATATCACAACTCAAAGCTCTGATATTTAAAGTCATAACTATTTACAGCTACGACTTTAAACACAAAAGTATTAATTTAACTTAGAACTTTACTGGGTTTCAGGTCTTAACCAACATCACAAAAAGTGAAGTTGAGATTGCCACCATTATGCTCACCCACTTGGTTTTGTCGGCCACACAACGAACCCAGCCCCAAGTCCAGTTCAAGGTCGTTAGAAATTATATCCAAGTACTGCGTATGTTATTAAAATTAATGAAAATATAGATACCTAAAGGGGTTAATTCAGGCTTGGACAAAGTCATATCTACCAATGCTTCATACCTCTTTGAAATGTGTATTCAACATCTGAAATATGTTCTTTAACTTCACAACACCCATAATTAAAAATTTAAAAAACTGAAAGATGAGGTTAAATGTACTTATGGACAGTTTGAATTAAATTCAAACGACATAAACTATTATGCTTTTTTGAAACAACCTTTGTGGAGCTTTTTACTTTTTGAACCATTTACTCTCTTAGATATATTCGACTTTTTCAGTATGACAACTACAATTTTTCTTATGGTCGTTACTTGGCTAATTTAATTATGCAATTGAAAAAAAAGCTACTCATTTATTTTTCAGTTCTTGGCTTAACGCCGATATTGTTCTTAACGGTTGTAATTTTAACTCAAGCTTACCATTCGCTTTACGAGCAAACTTACGATCACTTAACCTCTGTTAAAACAATGAAGCTCGAAAAATTAAGTGGTTATTTCAAAAACGTGACAGCGGATATTTCGGTTTTACAATCAGAGTGGCAAGCAATGATAGGCGCACATAATAACCTACCTGATTGGCTTGATTTAATTGAACATGAATCCTCTGTACTTGACCTATTTATTACTCAACGTGGCTACTACGACATATTCATTATCGATAAACAGGGCAATATTTTATACACACAAGCCAAGGAGTCTGATTATCAAACAAACCTAATTAACGGCCCATATAAATCTTCAAACTTAGCGACGCTTTTTAAGAAGGTAATAAACGAAAATAAAATCACTATGGTTGATTTTCAAGCTTATGCCCCAAGCAACAATGCTCCAGCAGCATTTATCGCTGCACCTATAGCAAAAAATAACACACCCATAGGTGTTGTGGCCTTACAATTATCAATTGATCATATCAATCAAATTATGCAGTCTCGAACAGGTATGGGGGAAACCGGAGAAACTTATTTAGTTGGCCCTGATAATCGTATGCGCTCTGATTCTTTTTTAGACCCTATTAATCACTCTGTCTTATCAAGTTTTTCAGGTTCCATAGAAAAAAACGGGGTAAATACACGTGCCGTACAGGAAGCGTTAAAGGGCAAGACAGAAACCGAGGTATTAATAGATTACAACGGGAATCCTGTCTTATCAGCATATGCTCCTTTTGAAGTATATGATTTAAGGTGGGCCCTAATGGCTGAAATGGATGAAGCAGAGGTTATGGCTCCCATTTATAAAATACTTTGGACTTGCCTTGTATTAGTTATTTTAGTTGCTGGGAGTATTTTATTCTTTGCATTTGGGCTGACACGCTCTGTACTCGCCCCATTAGGTGGTGAGCCGAAGCAAATGCAACAAATTGCATCGACAATTTCAAATGGTGATCTGCGAATTGATAATGATCATTCAATTTCATCCCAATCTAGTGATGTGCTCAGTGCAATGCTTGTAATGGCAGGTTCTTTAAAAAATATCGTAAAAGACTTACAAAGTAGCATTCAAGTTCTGACTCAAAATGTACAGCAAATTGATAACTCTAACGAGCAAACTCTAGCAACAAACATCAAACTTAACAAAAACTTAGAAAATATAGCTTCAGCAATACATGAGATGTCAGCGTCTATTGATGAAGTTGCGGCAAATACAAGTAATGCTTCTGATTTAACCGAAGTAGTCAAAGAAAATATTTTTAAAAGTAATGACAATATGGTTAAAAGTTCAGAAGCAATGGCACAATTAAAGAACAAAGTAAGTTCTATTTCTTCGGCTATTTCGCAAACAAGTGAAAGTAGTCAAACTATAGGTAATGTTTTAGAAGTAATTAACACGATTGCCGAGCAAACCAACTTACTAGCGCTTAATGCGGCAATTGAAGCAGCTAGAGCTGGTGAGCAAGGACGAGGCTTTGCTGTAGTTGCTGATGAAGTTCGAAACTTAGCCAAAAAAACACAAGATTCAACAAAAGATATTGAAAGTATGATCACTTTACTTCAATCTCATGCAAACACAGCCCATCAATTAATGTCTGAGTCACTATCTGTTGTTGATTTAAGTAGCGAAACAATTAGCGCCAGCCAACAACAACTAAATATGACATTAGATGCTACAGATCAGTTAAATCAACTAAACAGTGAAATTTCTCTGGCGGCAACACAACAAAGCACGACAGCAGCTGAAATAAATAAAAATATGACAGTGATAAATCAGGCATCCACTGAAACGGTGCAGTTTGCAACTCAAGGTCAAAAAGCAAGTAGAGACCTATCAAAACTAGCTAAAGTGCTCTATACAATTACTGATAAATTCAAAATTTAATACTTCGAGATCACAGCGAAGAATAGACCTGTTATACAAATACTCAATCATTTTGAGGGACTAAAACTGACGCTAGATTCTTTAAGGATTTCTTTTTAAAACAACCAAATAGCAAGGTTTTCGATTTGCGATTGAGCCGTTTTCCTTGCCTCAAAATAGACCACTTAATTTAGAGGATTGGTATTATTTAATTAACCAGAGCTTTGGTTAAGATATTTACTAAAGCATTGATATTGCAGTGATAGGTGCTTTTTCAAGTCTGCAGCCGGAGACTTTTAGCGATAACACCGCTCCCGCGTCCTGCTGTCGCCAAGGTACCTACTTCCCTGTAGGCAAGGCGAATTTACACATCAATAGCTAGCCTATTGCAAGTAAATTCAACGCAGTTATCGTTGAAAGTAGCCGCTGAAGATATATTTACTATCGAGAGCTCAGATTAATTATATTATCTTAGAATTAACCTTGGCGTACGGCATTAGAAACGACTTTAGTATCAATGCTATTTGTTGCAACCGCTGTATATTGTTTGTCAGATGCAGGGGTGATCAGAAAAGTGCCATTATTAAAACCTGCCATCATCACAATCTCTGTGATTTGTACGCTTAGAGGGCTCGCCACATTGCCTTTAATTATGCTATTTCCTGAGCACGTAACAACCTTTTCAATCATAGCGGGCATCTTATGGTTGTTAGCTGGAACATGTTCGTTCGCAGGATATCGTTTGATTAATCAAGAAAATACCTAGAGATGATGCTGAAGTGAAACAACATAAATATTTACTTTGTATAACCCCCCCCCGCTAAACTGTTCCTAAAAACAAAACGGAGTTGTTATGAAAAAAATGATATTTACGTTGATCGTGCCCTTAACTCTCATCGGATGCGGGTCTGATGATACTCAATCAAACAATGTCTCAATTGAACCCCCTAATAAGGTTGAAGCAACTTCTCCTTTACCAAGCTCACCTCAATCAAAGCCTGAAATTTCATTTGATGATGAACTTTTGTTAGACATAGAGCATTTTGTGAAACTTGCCCATGCAATTCAATACTTTTATCCCTCAGAGACAAGCCAACGCTCTAATTGGCCACTGTTTATTGCTGAAAGTATCGTGGAATTAAGCCAAACTCCCCCGGTTGAGAGAGCTGATAAAGGTATATTTTTACTCAGGCAAATTGCACCTTATTTGGCTCGTAACAGGGATCAATTACCTGCTGTGAATGATAATATGCAAGTCTCAACTTGGTTGCAGAACGCCCCTTTTAGTCAAAGTGTGTATCTGCGTTCACTGTTGACTCAAAGTTATGCCGACTTGCAAAACCGCGATTACACAAGCATTGCAAGAGTTGCTGAGTTAGACTACTTTCAAGAATCGATTTATTTTCCTTTGTATCTTCCTGAAAATTTAGAGTTACAAGGGCAAACCTTTCAACAACTCGGCCGCTGGCAGCTTTCGGAAGAGTTTGATCATGCCGAAATTTGTATGGCATCCGTCTCTAGTATGTGGGCTGCCATCAATCACTTTTGGCCTTATTTCGACCAAGTCTCTGTAGATTGGCAAAGCAGTTTACCTAATTTACTTGAGGCTTGTACTAAAGATGATTTCATTGAAAAAAGAGCAAAAATATACTCAGAGTTCACTAAGCTAAAAGACAATCACATCATGATTGCTATGCCCACATCTGAGCAATATAAGGAAGATAAATATATACCTTTCCTTTATGAACTTGTTGAAAATAAAGCCATTGTTGTACGTGTTGAGCAAAATCAACAGACTGGCGTAGAAATTGGCGATGAAATTCTAAAAATTAATGACCAAGACATACATGAGTACCTAGAAGATAAAGCAGATACTTCACTGAAAAATGACCTACAACGAAAGGCAGTCCCCGCTTTCACTGATGTATTTAAAGCATCTCTGGAAAGTATCGAATACCAAATCAAGAAGCCTGACGGTCAAATACTCCGAATTCAAGTAACACCTAAACCAATAGAAGCACTAACAACTTTTCACGGATTAAGATACGTGCCGAGGCGCGATGAAAAAATTGAAAAGCTCTCAGAGGGTTTTTATCGCCTAAATGTTTACAATATATCAATTAATGATACTTCTGATTTATTCGCGCAATTACAAGATGCCAAAGGCGTAGTGCTGGACATGAGAAATTACCCCACCGATTGGCATGGTTGGCAAACCGTTTTGAGTTGGTTTATAGAGCGAACAGCCACTAACGATACTATTTCTTTCTCATGGCAAGGTGCGCCTAATCAAACAGATAGTAAGCAACAGCAACTGTCACAAAGCATTCAGCCTGCTGAAAATAAGCTTAATATCCCTGTAGTAGCACTTTCTTCAAGGTATAGCCAAAGCTCAAATGAACATAGCTTAATTTTTGCAAGAAGTGGCGGGATCCCAATACTAGGTGAGCCAACATCAGGTATAAATGGCAACATAATTGAAATGGACTTATTCGGAGGGTTTAATCGCAACTCCGCACAAGGTGTCACTTTCATTTATACAAATATGAAAGCCAATCGATTAAACGGTGATGCGCTTATTAATGCGGGTATTGAACCAGACATATTAGTACCAAGAACCATTCAGAGCCACCGTGAGCAAGTTGATAACCAATTGACTGCAGCTATTGAATATTTGCTGCAACAAATCGATAAATAACTGTATAAACAGTTGGCTGTATACTCTTTTATAGCCAACTGTTGTTCCTCTTTAACCCTTATAGAGTTGAGTTTAGTTAAATAAAAATTAAGTACCTCATTAATAAACGCTTAAAACAAGCCTCCTACCGAAACTAACTTGCAGCAAAATTACGCCTTACATACCATCAAACTAGATATTCAGTTTTAGAAGAAATCCACGTTATGTTTAAAAAACTTGCTTTATTGCTCGCTCTTGCAGGTGTGAGTGGTCAATTAGTGGCCAAAGAAGTCGCTCAAGGGCGCGAAATAAACGCCTTACCCAATGTATTGTCTTTCAAAGAGCGTGTCGCACCAATCAATGACATGGTGACAGACAGACTCAACAATTTATTGCCAAAGCTGATGCAAGAAGCCGATCTTGATATGTGGCTGGTGATTAATCGCGAGTACGGTGAAGACAAATTATTTTACACCTTGGTGCCACAACCGACTTTTGCTGCCCGACGCACCACACTGCTCGTTTTTTCAAAGCAATCAGATGGCAGTGTCGAGCGCTTCAGTGTCAGCCGTTATCCAATCGGTGATTTATATCCAACAGTCTGGGAAGGCGGTAACAAAGAACAACAATGGCAACGTTTAGCTGAGGTCATTGCTGAGCGAGATCCAAAGCGTATCGGTATTAATATCAGTGAAGATTGGGCGCTCGCTGACGGCTTGAGTGTTGGTTTACAGAATAAGCTTCTTGATAATTTACCTAAAAAGTACCAAAAGCGTTTAGTCAGTGCAGAAGACTTAGTGATCCGTTGGCTTGAAACGCGCAGCGAAAAAGAACTTCAAGTCTACCCTACCGCTGTCACACTGGCTCGCGGTGTTATTGCAGAAGCTTTCTCTAATAAAGTCATTACTCCAGGCGTGACGACCACCGATGATGTTGCTTGGTATTTACGAGAGCGTTTTGAAGCGCTGCAGCTCAGACCTTGGTTTCAGCCTTATGTCAATATTCAACGCCAAGGTGACAAAGTAGACAAAGACGCCCCGTTTTTAGGTCAATATAACCGTGTGATCTTACCGGGCGATATCATTCACACCGATGTAGGTATTTGCTATTTAAACCAGTGTACCGACACACAAGAGATGGGCTATGTCTTAAAACTAAATGAAACCGATGTGCCAGAAGGCTTAAAATCAGCACTGAAATTGGGCAATCATTGGCAAGACATTCTCACCCGTAATTTCAAAACCGGTTTAACAGGTAATCAGATCTTAGCCAACACCATTAAGCAAAGTGAAGCTGAGAACATTATTAGCAGCACTTACACCCACCCGCTGGGTTTTGTCGGCCACGCACCGGGCCCAACCATTGGCATGTGGGATAACCAAGGCCCGACCCCAATTCAAGGTGATTGGAAATTATATCCAAATACTGTGTATGCCATTGAAGGTAATGTGAAAATGCAGCTACCTGAATGGGATAATCAATGGATCCAAATCAAGCTAGAACAAGATGCGGTATTTGATGGTAAATCAGTCTGGTACTTAGCAGGTCGCCAAACTAAGTGGCATTTGATTAGGTAACTGTAAATTCGAACGCACTGACTTTGAGCCCATTTAATTAAATAGGGGGCATCCTGCCCCCTGGTTATGTTAGCTAATTCGTTGCATATGTTTATCAGAATAAATATCGAACTTTGAACGTCACACTGTCTTCAATGGGGTTTGTCCAAAGCGCACTTGTACGATTACCATAACTATTTTGTCCAATTGAATTACGCTTATAACTAGCGCTATCGATGCTGCCTCTGCGGTAAACAAAAAACACATCAGAGAATGGTCCCATGCGATATCGCAATTTAAACTGAGCTGTTAAACGGTTGTCTTCAAAGCTGGTATCAATGTCTTGCTTAAGCAGCTCACCTTGCTCTTGTACTGCAAAAGCTTGCTGAGTTTTAGCGTCTAAAAAGGCGACTTGTATTGAGCTTGACCACTCTAATTTCTCAGTGATCAAACCATTTACGATGATATTTGAGGCAAAATAATCTCGGTCGTACTCGCTGATCACATTTTGCTGATTGGCCACCAACCAACCCTCACCGGTTCTTAAATAGTTATTCCAATTAATGCTCCAATTGGCATGTGGCATCCAAGTTAAGTCCACCGCGTATTGGGTCGATGTTGAGTCGAAGCCTTCTTTGTCATATTCAAAGCTTGCCGCCCAACTAAAATCGCCAACATAAGGGCTTTGGTAAAATAACCTGATACCTTGTGCCGAAGGTTGAGTAAAAGCAGTAGTATTGAAGCCTAAGTTATCTTGTTTGCCTTGGGTTAAGTAATCAAAGGTTAAGTTAAACTGCGCCCCTGTCGTTAGCATAAACTGACTAGAGTAAGTTTGTGTCGCGGGCAGATTTTGCGATGCGCCATTACTTTCATGGCTGAGCTTTACCACATGCTTAACACGTGTGACCCAATCGTTCGTATAATTCACCGAATGTTCAAACTCAGATTGAGCATATTGCCAATCGTTTCTAACCAAATAACCAATATCACGGTTATCGAACTGGTCGTTTAGATTTAAATAACGATTCGTGATTTTTGTATTGGGTGAAAACTGATAGCCCAAGTTTAAGCTCAGGCCGTTACCTGTTTGCGTGGTATTTATTTCAGCGTCTGTATCAATTTGGCTCAGCAATAACGACCCTTGTAATGACCAAGTTGCACTTTGATATTGGCTATCCCAAGCCAATGTGCTAGCGCTTCTATCTAGATATGGGCGTTTAACGTGTGTGGTTAATAAACCAGTTTGCCAATTATTTTGTCGATACTTCGCCCTTACCGCGTAAAATGATTTCCCTGCATCAGAGTCTAGATTCGACTCTTCAACAGCAAATGCCCCAAGCTGCAATTGCTCTCCTTGATGTACAAATCGAACAGCGGCATCGATTGGCGTAATATGCTCACTACCATCATCACTGCCGGCACCAATTCGGCGAGTATGTATCAGCTTGGTATTTTGTTCTGCTTGGACGTTAAATACGCTAATATCTTGAGTGAAAAACGGGCGTTTATCGGTTCTCAGTGTTTCAACTGCACTGTAGTTAATATTTACATCATCACTGTCAACTTGACCGAAATCTGGGTTAACCGACACACTCAGCTTCTGATGGTGCGCAGGTTTATAAATTAAGTCAAAGCCCACATCAGTTTGTCCCTTATCACCTTGTCGGTCTGATAAATCGTTTTGCTGAGTAATATAAGGAATAAACGCCAGTTGCTGCTGATTAGGGATCTCTGCAGTTACCTTTGGCATTGCTAAATAAAAGTCACTGTTACTAATTGTTTGTTTTTGACTCGCGTAAATAAAGTTATTCGCAATATCATAGAGCTGAACAGAAACTCCCACCTCTGACAGTCCATTTTCATCCGCTGAATGATGGAAGGATACAGTGTGCCAAGGGATAAATACTTCGTTTGACCAATAATCATCACTCTCAAAGTACTGGCTTTGCCAGTCTCCATCCCAATCGTAGTCAGTTGTAAGTTGTGGTGTGAGTACCGCATCTTGCGTACCGCCACCAAGGGTTGTTGCAAATAAATAGCCACTACTGCCATCACCTCCAAAATCGAGATAAATGCGATTGAACTCGCCTTGCATAAAGTTATCTTTTATATTGAATTGTTTCTTTCGCGTCTCAACACTTTGATAATTAATAATGCCAACGTAAATGCCTTTTTCATCACTATAGACTTTGGCATTAACTTGCTTTTTTGTTTGCTCGAGTGTGGCAGGCACAACTTTATAAAAAGTATTAAATGCTGTTGCTTGCTGCCACTGTGGCTCATCTAATTTACCGTCAAGTACGATTGTCTGAGCCAACACCGATGGCGCGATTGTAATTGTGGTCAAGGCTATCGCTTTTGCTACCTGTGAAATTTTCATAATAACTTCCAACTAAATTTCGATGCGCTCATTGCAACAAAACTCTTGCTAAAAAAACCTGAAAGTTTTCTGAATAACACTCATGAAAGCCTTATAAACGTTGACTTTTATCTTATAAAAGATAACGTTCGCCTATAAGCCTAATTTAACAACTGCGGTAAGCGTTTTATGCCATCTTCGTCACAGGGATATCAGTTTGACACTTGGGTGTTTTATCCAGAAACAGATGAATTGGTCTGTAGTAAAACCCAACATACACAAAAGCTAGAGCCGCAAGTTGCCCGACTACTCGAACTATTTATAAAACAACAAGGTACAACCTTATCGCAAGGGCTTTTAAACGATGAGCTCTGGCCTGACACCATAGTTGAAGCGAATAGTCTTTATCAGTTATTGGCAAAGCTACGTAAGGTATTAAAAGATACACCCAGAACGCCTAAGTATATAAAAACAATACCTAAAAAAGGCTATGTGTTCATTGCAGAAGTGAGATTGCTAGCTATTGAGACTTTGCCAGGGCTCAAAGACATTGAGTTTTCAAAACCTGCAAACAATTCTGCTTTTTTGAATTTAGACATACTTAAAAAAAAGCCTCTTTACTTAACTTTATTCTCCTTGGCTTTTATTGCTTGCTTTAGCGCCATTGCTTTTTTTAAGCATAAAACTCAAGCACTTACCCCACCAGAATACAAGGTAGAAGACATCAGTTATGAGCTGGGGTTAGAATTTGATATCGCTGCACATTTCGAACAAGATTTAGTTGCTTATGTCAGCCAATTTAATCAGCTTGTTATTGCGAATAAATTAGGCAATCAGCTATATGAGCATAGTTTTAACACTCGGATCGCACACCCAAGTTGGCACCCAAAGAAAGACCTAGTGGCATTTTGGCAGTACCTTGAAGATAAGTGTGTTTTAAAAATTATTAGCAGTAATGGCAAACAGTTACATGAAACTGAAGCAATTTCATGTGACCGTATTGAAGCCCCTATTTGGCAATTAGATGACGAATTAACTCTCGTCGTGCATCGTTGGGATGACAGTGAAGGTTTTTTGTATCGCTTAAGCACCCGTCAATTTATAAAAATACCCGTGCCACTGAGCAAAGGCGAAAAACTAATAAAAGCACTCAAGGCATGGGAAAACCAAACCTTTTATCTCGTCAAACAAGTTAACTATCATTCAAAGTTAATTACTTTAGACGGTTACATTCATCTCTCTTGGCCTTATCCAGTTTGGCTAGCCACTTTTGATGCGAAACAACAAACCATCATTACTAATGATGAAAGTAAGTATCATAACCTCATCGCGACACACTGGGATCAACAACAGTATAGTGTAATGCGCTCGACTCAAGGGATCTTCTCTACCCTTTCGATAGATAAGCATGGTGATATTTTTGCGGCCGCTGAGAGTTGGCAGGTTAATATAAGAGATAATGATGATTTACCGATTTTCTCAAGTTCAAGTATTGATTACCTGCCCGTCAGTAACTTACTTGGAGAAACTGCATTTATGTCTCGTCGCACTGGTGTATGTGAGGTTTACTTACATGTGGATAATAAGATCCGGCAGCTCTCATTTCATCAAGGTCACGAGTACGTTGGTATTTTAAAGTGGTCACCGGACAATAGTCTGTTGCTATCTAACCGCGATAATCACATTGTTTTATATGATAGAAACCGCACGACAAAACAGTTTGCATCTGACCTACCCCTCACCTTAAAAAATGCTGGCTGGATAAACAACGAAAAAGTTTGGGGTTCTGATGGTGAAAATATTTACACTTATGATCTCACTGGTCGCATTACTGGCAAAACAAATCTCAAAAACGATTTTGTTGGCTTTCATCATCAAACGCAGCAATGGCTAATATTAAAAGATCAACAATTACTGACCACGACAACTATAGATAACTTAAACAATATTGATATATTAACGACACTGTCTAAGCAACAAGCTCATCATTTTCGTGATGTAAGGTTTCAAAATCAATCAATGTATTGGCTCAGCCAATGGTCAAAACAAGATTACATCTGGCAACTTGATATGCAAAACCCAAGTACTCCTGAATTGAAGAAATCTGGGTCTCTCATTTGGCATTATGATATTAAACCTGATGGCAGTTTACTGATTGCTAAAATGGAAAGCATTGAAGGCGATATACAAAAGTTTGCATTACAAAAGTAGTAATACCAACCCTCAATAATACTCACACATTTTGAGAGACGAGAACTGACGCTAGCTTCGTTAAAAATTTCTTATTTAGAACAACTAAATAGCAAAAGTTTCGCCTTGCCTCCATGGATGGAGGTACCTCAGCGATAGCAGTACGCGTGAGCGGTGCTATCGAGCAGTTTTCCTTGCCTCAAAATAGATCACTTAATTATGAGGATTGGTATAATGAAGTTGAAAATCACTCTGAATAAAAAATTTAATCGCGGAGATCAACTTAGCCTTGACCTAGACTAAAAAAGATTTTAATTAAATGGCATTGAGTTTGCGCAAAGTTATAGCAACCGATGTTGTTCAGCTACTTACATTATTCAGCTGTTAAAGTTTTTTCTAGAACACTATTCAACCTAAAATTATACTTATCAATCAATGGGGTATAATGCTTCGAGAATTGCTTGAAATCGATTTTAGACCAGTTTTCTTTATTGATTAATTGAGACAAACTTTGCCCATTAATTTGATTTAATTCATACATATTTGAAGTCCATTTCTCATCAATAAAATCAATACCATGATGATAGTCATGCAACATAACTAGCGCCCATGCACCATCCATAAAGTGCCCACCAACTGAACTTGTAACTTTCCCTTGGCTAATTAATGGGAAGATTGACGGGTCCCAGCCACATCCACTGACAAAGAAGTCTTTTCCTGATTTGAATCCAGCTTGTTCAATCGCCTGTATGACACCAATCGCAGTAGAGTCATTTACTGACCAAAACAAGCGTGTTTTTGGGTATCGTTTAATCGCTTTTTTTGCTATTTCCTGAGCCATTGACGTATTCCAATTACCAGGAAATACCTGATTCAGTTCTACTCTTTGGTTCTCTTCAGTAATCGCTTTATGAAGTCCTTTTATACGCTCAGAAGATGCATGAGTATTATACATTCCAGCAATCGCTACCAGCTCTAAAATTGATTCTTTCGGCAATTGCTCCCTAGCCTTTTTAATCAAAGACTTACCCATAATGTAACCTGCATGATAATTATCAGGAATTAATTGTCCTACCCAATTTGAATATTTTTGACGCGGCTTACCCATAAGCAATCGGTCTTTCTTGGATGAAAAACCATTACTGAACAAGAATACTTTCACTCCTGCCTGATCAGCGATTTTGATGATCTTTACTGCGCTTCCTTTCTCGTTACCTGTAAGCAAATAATCAGGAGGCACGCTGCGATTAACGACTTCTTGGGCTAGTTGTATCGCTAATAGGTGATCTCTTTGAGAATCGAGTATTTCAAGTTCGATATTTAGATCATTCGCGGCTGCAATCATAAAGTTTGTGGTCATTTGCCAAAACCAATGCTGCTTATCTGGATTAATTAACGTTACACGAATTGGTCTCTCTTCTGCTTGTGCAGTCGCTGCAATAGGCAAAGAAAACAAAAACATAGATAGAATGAACAAGGCTCGACGTAACATAGCTTCTTTAAGTGCTTTTTAAACGAGTATTTTATAATGATAGTTTTTAAATAACTTGGCTTCTAGTTTGTGAAGGTAGTTGTGAGAAAGTCTATTGCAAAATAGTAAAAAATTTACCAAACAAGGAGGAATAAATAAGCATTTAAACTAAACTTTTTCTATAGCTTTAACATCATAGACCTATGTTTAAATCAATTCTGTTTTTCTTATTAATTACATTTAGTGACCTCATATGGGGTTGTGATTTAGTTGTCAGAATAGAAGACTATGCCGCGCAATCTCATAGAGATGAAAATCTGCAGTGGAAAGGCATTGATATAGAGCTGACTAAAGCTTTACTCCACCAAGCAGGCTGCAGTTATCGGTTTGTGCCAGTTCCCTGGGGCCGAGCTTTAAAAATGCTTGAAGTGGGTGAACTCGATGTGATGTTGAGTGTAAGTAAAACAAGTGAACGCACTAAATTCGCGCACTTTGTTGGCCCTCAACGCATTGAAAAAATCAAAATAGTCAGTAAGGCAAATCCTGCTATTGTTGTATCTTCATTTAGCGACATTTTAAAAATCCCACTTCCGCTTGGCATTCAAGAAGGTGCTTATTATGGTGACTCGTTTAATGCATTCACAGAAACTCTCACTCCTGCCGACAGATACTTTTTCAAAGTGCCCAATAATGACACGAAACTTTCTCTGCTGATCAAGAACAGAATTTTCGGTTTTCTAGAAGAGCAATTAAACATCGAGTACGAAATTAGGCATGAGCTAACCCCAAAAGATGTCTTTATTCACCCAGTTATCGTCAATCAAGCCCCGGTATATTTCGCTTTTAGTAAAGCGTCTGTCAGTAAGGACCAACTCAAAACCATTGAACGAGCTTTCGATTACCTAACTTTCTCTGGTGTATTTGAGCAAATCTTACTTACCGCGCAAAACTGACCCTAGCGATAAAACTAACCTTTCAAAACGTTCTGAAATTAAAAGCAACGCTCTGCTTTTTAATAACAAGAATTTGCTTTTATGACTTTTTATATGATGAAAAAGGACTACTCTTTATGTTAGTGCTAGCTTTAAATTATCATTTCAAAAAGGAGTGCTTTGACATGGGGATTTACAACACATTGGAATACGCCGATTCGAATAATGAAGTCAAAGTGATTTATGACGATATTTTTGAACACTTAGGCAATGAAGGGCTCGTCGATTACTTTAAGGTGCTTGGTAATTACAATCCGCATATTTTACAGACCACCTGGGCGCTATTTAAAAACGTGCTTCTCACCGGTGAACTACCAAGAGCACTCAAAGAGTTGGTATTTATCGCTATTTCTAACGAACGTGAATGTGCCTACTGCACTTCAATCCACTGTGCCATGTGTCGTTATTTAAACATTGACGACGAAACCATCAATCAAGTTTTACAAAAGTCTTCTGAACTTAACCCTAAACGAGTAAAAATTTCGATAGAGTTTGCCGTTAAAATGGCAACAAATAGCGCAATGGTCACTGAACAAGATCATCAAAATTTATTAAATAGTGGTTTAACAAAAAACCAAGTGTTTGAGCTTATGTCTCTCGCCAGCGTGGTGAATTATTCCAATACTTTGGCACAAGGTATGATGCTGGTCGTTGACGAAGAGTTTGCCAGCCTATTAAAAGATAATGTTGTAATGTAATTATGAATGGCAGTGTAATTGACTCTTACCAACTATCTTCTTTAATTGAGCTTACCAGTAATCTTGCCGATGACAGTATGCACACTGACCTGTCATCTCAGAAGATCTTACTCAATGCCGTTAACAAACTACTTTGGACGTTAAACTTTGATTATTGTCTCATCATAGACAATGAAGAGAACATAAATTGCCTGTATGGGGAAGATGAGGCTCATATAAAAGAGACCATTGAGTTACTGCCAATCAAAGAGTTAAAAAACAACACCAAAGTGCTTATAAATCAAGTTCAGTACTACCTTATTTATCAAGTACTACCACTTGAACAAGACAAAACACATACTTTGGTGTTTTTCCAGCAGGATCATGCTTTTAACTCTTCATCTCTTATCATCATTGAGCTGTTTAGTGCCGCAGTCAAACGTTTACTCATTACAAAAGCTGAGGAACATAAAAGACTAAAACTAAAAAACGAAGCTCAAGTGTTATTACGTTCAAATCAGCTTAAATCGGAGTTTCTGGCCAATATGTCCCATGAGCTTAAAACACCTATGAATGGCATTTTAAATCTTGTGCAATTACTGCAAAACACACAACTAGAGCCTCATCAACTTGAGATGCTCAACACCATATATGAAAGTACACAAAATTTACTCGGTGTCGTTACAGATGTGCTTGAATATAGCAAGCTAGAAACAAACAACATCAAGCTCATTTCCAGCCCATTTGTTATATCTAAACTGATTGAAAGCATAACTATTGAGATTAAGCCCGAAGTTAACCGAAAAGGCCTCACATATACTGAACAGTTAGACGTACAGTTGCCAACACAGTTGATTGGTGACGCGTTGAGAATTAAGCAGCTTTTACATAACTTATTGAATAATGCTGTTAAATTTACCAAAAACGGCAGTGTTTCTATTGTTCTATCAGGTAAAGCGCTAGAAAAGAACGGCTATGAATTAACAATTGCAGTTGAAGATACTGGCATTGGCATGACTAAAGATGCACAGACTTGGCTGTTTGAGCCCTTTGTTCAAGGCGACGGCTCAACAACTCGAGAGTACGGCGGCACCGGGTTAGGTCTTGCTATTTCTTCTAAATTAGCAAAAGCAATGAATGGTAAAATTCAAGTACATAGCGAGTTGGAAAAAGGCACTAAATTTACAGTCACATTACCTTTAAAAAAGGTCGCTCAAGAACAACTTCCTCAAACGCCTGAAAAGACCTCTCATAACACCTTATCGGCCTCAGAGTTACAGCCTCATACCATCTTAATTGTTGAAGATAACCTAATCAATCAGAAAGTTGCAGGTTTATTGCTTGAAAAGCTTGGCTATAAATATGATATTGCAGAAAACGGTCAAGTCGCATTAGATAAGCTAGAGCAGAAACATTACAGCTTTATTTTCATGGATATACAAATGCCTGTAATGAACGGCCATGATGCAACAAAAGAAATTATAGCTAGATATAAAAATCAACGACCAAACATAGTTGCAATGACAGCCAACACATTTGATGAAGACAAAGAAAAGTGTTTTGCCAGTGGTATGGATGACTTTATTGCAAAACCTATTTCAGAGCAGGAAATGGTTAGGGTGTTGAGTAAATTCCCTGTTAAATAACCCTTCCCTTGTGTAGCTGACAGCACTTCAACTGGTTCTACCAGTAATTATGTAATGAAACTTTTAGTCTCTTACGAATAAAAAAAGCGCCCCCATAGTTCCATATGCAAGGCGCTTTAAAGCTTAAATTAAATTATTTAACTTCAGTGATCACAGTATCAATCAGGTGTACTACACCATTTGAAGTATAAATATCTGTGGTTGTTACATTAGCACCTTCAATTTGTAGGCCTGATGTTGGCAGTTTCACTGCCCACCATACGTTATTGAATGCATCACCTTTGATTTCTCCCGCTGATTCATCTTGAATAAATGTATATAAAGGACGACCTAAATAAGCGACTTGCATTGAGCCATCACCTCGTTCAACCAGCGATAAACCCGGAATATTTTTAATGCCATCTGCAGTTGCGGTTACCGGCGGCCAGTTCGTTGCACAAGTATCAACGCATTGACTCGTCGCTTTCTCTAAATCACCATCGAAAACATACAGTGTTTTACCAGCCATTGTGGAACCAGCACCAGATACTAAGGTGCCTGTTTCTTTGCTATACGTAACCACATCACTGTCTGTGTTAGATACGCCAGCAAAATTAACCAGGTTCACTGATAGCTTATTACCCTGCAGTGTTTCAACCTCTGCACCATTAGCCGTAAAAGCATTTAAGCTACTGACTGAAGAGGTTAAAACATGCTGTTTAAGCACTGCGCCTAGCGCATCTTTATCTGCAAGCAGCGCATTAAGCGTATCAGCTGGGATTTTCTTAAATGCCGCATTTGTAGGTGCAAATACGGTAAAGTTAGCATCAGGATTACCTAGTGCATCTACTAAATCAGCTGCGCCCAGAGCTGTAACAAGGGTTGATAAACTATCAGTGTCAACAGCAGTTTGCGCAATATTTTTTGTAGGTTCTCCCATATCTTTTGGCGGCATGATCACTTTATCTAGCACGTGAATAACGCCGTTATCAGCCATTACGTTTGCAGCTGAGATTGCAGAATCATTAATGAATAGAGTAGCTCCAGTTGTTGATAGCGCAGCGCTTGAGCCGTTCCCCATCTTCACTAAGCTTTCTTCACTATTTGCCACAGATATCGCAGCATCAGACATGACCTTTTGCTCAGCAATAACATGGTAAAGCAGAATGTTTTTAAGAGCTTCTGTATCGCCTTGTAGAGCGGTTAATGTCTCCTGACCTAATGCCGTAAAAGCTGCATCAGTAGGTGCAAAAACAGTAAATGTTTTTGTTGGATCTGACACTTCACTGTCTAGTCCAGTAGCGGCAAGTAAAGACACTAACGTATTAAAACTGCCATTTTCAGAAGCTACATCTGCAATTGTGCCGAAGCTCTGTGGCAATGTAACGTCTCCCACAATCACACTGTCGATGACATGGATAGTACCGTTTGTTGTTACTATGTCTTTAGTAACAATTTTGGCGCCGCCAAACATTAACGAATCAGTTTCTGGATTAATAGAAATACCTAACTCATTTTCTAAAACTGTTTTAACCGATTTACCATTTAGAGACATGGCTGTGACTGAGTCTGCATTAATTGGCAGTACATGCTGTTTTAAGATATCTGAAAGTACGTCAGGGTTTGCAAGTAAAGTATTAATTAGTTTGTCACCTATGGCTGCAAACGCCGCGTCAGTTGGTGCAAATACTGTAAATGTACCTGAGTCGTCAGATAACACGCTGTCTAAGCCTGTGCGCTCTAAAGCTGCAATTAACGTGTTAAAGTTACCATTAGCTTTAGCTGTTGCAACAATGTTTGCATTTGACTCAGTTGGTGCAGGTGGCATTAACACCGAATCGATTACATGAATTACCCCATTATCAGCCATCACATCAGTTGCTGTAACAGTACTGGTATTTATTAATAAGTTTTCACCCGATAACGACAAAGCGATGTTTGCGCCGTTAACGGTTTCAACCGTGTTTCCTGCGCTTGAAAGTGCTGCTTGCGCCTCTACTTTGCTCCCAAGCACATGATAAGTAAGAATACTACTTAGCTTGTCTGGGTCTGCAGCGAGCGCATCTAATGTTTCTTGGCCCAATGCAGCAAAAGCTTCGTCAGTTGGTGCAAAAACCGTGAATGTAGAATTTGCATTATCCAGCGTATCATCTAAATTTGTTGCTTCGAGAAGTGACACCAACGTGTTAAAACTGCCATTAGCAGATGCTACATCGAAAACTGTGTTAGGTTCAGGTGCAGGTGCTTGAATTTCTACTTTGTTATCATCGTCACTGCAGCCAAACAACATAATTGAAAGGCCTAAAACAGCGCCTAATTTGATTGATCTAATCACCTCAACATTCCTCTTGTGTTTAAAGTTCATACAGAGTTACGTCGCATAATTTCTAAACGATCAAAAAAAATCAAAAACTTTTAAAAATATTTAACAATCGAATTTTAGATGCAACCATTTGATAAGTATAAGGTTGTATAGATATAGTGCAGTTAACTAAAACTGAATATGAATGGATTTGTTATTTAAGTTGAGCTAATTGGAGTTTTAGTAGAGCTGATTATCACCTAGTGGTACTTCAAGTACATTGTCTACCTTAGACGGCCCACCAACCATTTCATCGTAGGCACTCGACTGGCGCATAACCTGGCAGTCAGCTTTGACATTTTTTAATTGTTTTTGTAAAGCAACAAAGTTGTGGCTTTTCAAACGCAGACCTTTTTCATCAGTCACCATGTATTCTTTTCCATCAATGACAACACTAACGTTGTATAAAGCCAAATCTAAAGAATGATAAATAATTTTATCAACATAGAAGTACTTCTCTAATTTACTTAACTTCAAAATCACACCCTCAATTTACTTATTTTGTGGACTAATAATTAACTATTTACGCTCAAATTAACCACAAAGTTCACTATTAATTTTTAAAAAACAAAGAATGTTCTTTTGACGGATTTATATGCTCACTCATCTATTGTTCTGGTACTTTGTGTCAATGCGTTGTTACTATGTAACGGTGAATTTAATCGATAAAAAAGACTAAAACGAAAAGGATACAACAATGCCATCAGCCAAATATACGCTTTGTGCATTAGCTGTTTTAACTGCTCAAGCACATGCCTCTAAAAGTGAAGAGTGGTTTTTACACAGCAGCATTTCTCCAGACGGTAAGCAAATAGCTTTCTCTTATAAGGGTGACATATATACCGTACCAGCTAAAGGTGGCACTGCTCGCCCAATGACTTTACACAGCGATTGGGATGGCCACCCTGTTTGGTCTAATGATGGTAAGCATATCGCCTTTGCAAGCGATAGAAATGGCAATTTAGATGTGTACCTTATGCCATCATCGGGCGGAAAAGCTAAACGTCTGACTTATCATTCAGCCAATGATGTGCCTCAAGATTTTGCAAAAAATGACAAAGCCGTACTTTTCACATCAGCACGTCAGGACTCTAAAGATTCTACGATTTTTCCTACTGCACGATTAACTGAAAGTTATACGGTGTCATTAAACGGCGGCACACCTAAGATGCTTTCAACCATTCCAGCATCTGAATTAAAGTTTTCCCCTGATGGTAAGAAAGTACTTTATCGTGATGAAAAAGCTTACGAAAACGAGTTTAGAAAGCACGATGTATCTGCGTTTGCTCGTGATGTTTGGCTACAAGATTTAGTTTCAGGCAAACACACCCAACTGACAACCTTTGCAGGCGGCGATCACAACCCGGTTTGGGCTGATAATAATACTTACTATTATACGTCTGAAGAAAAGTCGGGTGCATTTAACGTTTGGCGCGCTGATTTAGACGGCGATAACAAAAAGCAAATCACTGATTTTAAGCGATTTCCTGTTCGCAGTTTATCTATCAGTGACAATGGCACTCTGGCATTTGTGCACCATGGCAGTGTCTACACGTCAAAAGGTGGTAAACCTAAGCATGTGAAGATCAATATCGCCAATGATGTGCAAGAAGACGATATGATGCCAACCATGTTAGGTGGCAAAATCACCGAATACTCTGTCTCGCCAGATGGTAAAGAAGTGGCGTTTGTGGCGCGTGGAGAAGTGTTTGTTGCTAGCACAGAATTTGGGACGACACGCGCAATCACCAATACGCCGCAGCAAGAGCGTTCAGTGTCATTCCATAAAGATGGCAGAACCCTGTTATACGCTGCAGAACGAGGCAACAGCTGGGGGTTATATGAAACATCGATTGCCGATGAGTCAGAGCCTTATTTCTTTGCCGCGACTAAATTAAAAGAAGAAGTCGTTCATCAAGTAGATACAGATAGCTTCCAACCTATTTACTCACCAGATGGTAAAAAAATTGCGTTTTTATCTGCTCGCGATGAAATTCAAGTTATCGATCGTGAATCTAAAAAAGTAAACGTTGCACTGGGTAAAGAGCATAACTACTCGTATGCAGATGGCGATATCACCTTTGCATGGGCACCAGATAGTTATTGGATGACTGCGGATTTCGCACCAAGAAGTCGACTGTTTGTGACAAATATCGGCGTATTCCCATCTGATGGTTCACAACAACCTCGCGATATCAGCTTGTCGGGTTATAACGATACCTCACCTTCTTGGCATACCGATGGTGAAGCGGTTCTGTGGGCCAGCGCTCGTTATGGCCAACGTGATCACGGCAGTTGGGGCAGAGAATTCGACGTTATGGCCGCTTTCTTAACACAAGACAGCTATGACCGTTTTAGATTCTCTAAAGAAGAGTATGCACTGCATAAAGAGCTTGAGAAAAAAGCCTCAAAAACAGAAAAACAAGACGATAACAGCACTGAAGACAAAGCTGAAAAGCTTGAGATTGAATGGGGTAACATCGAACAGCGCACAGCGCGTCTGACTGTTCATGCATCAGATCTTGGTCAAGCATATTTAACAAAAGACACCAAGGCACTTTACTACTTTGCGCGTTTTGAGAAAGGCTATGACTTATGGCGTCATTCAATTCGCGATAGAAAAACAGAGTTGGTTGCAAAACTAAATGCACGCAGAGCAAGCATGACGTTTAGCGAAGATGAAAAGAACATTGTTATTCTTGCCGATGGTACGCTACGTCAAGGTAAAGTAGGCAACAAAATTGCGCTTAAGCCAATTTCGACCCAGCCTGTGATGCAACTACAAGCTGCTAAAGAGCGTGAATTTATGTTCGATCACAGCTGGCGTATCATTGATGATAAATTCTATCGAGATGATTACCACGGCATCGACTGGAACCAAGTTGGTCAATCTTACCGTGCCAAAGTGGCATCAGTGGGCCATGGCCGTGATTTCGCGAACTTATTTGCTGAAATGACTGGCGAGCTAAATGCATCACATATTGGTTCATCTTACCGCCCTGCCCCTAAGCCAACGGATGATGCTACCGGCCGTTTAGGTTTGTTTTTCAATGATGTAAACCCATTTATGGTTGAAGAAGTGCTGGCTAAAGGCCCATTTGATAAAGCCAGCAGCAAGGTAAAACCTGGGGTAACGCTTAAAGCTGTAAACGGCGTTGAATTAAGCGAGTCACAAAACTTATTCAAGTTGTTAAACCACACTGCAGGTCAACGTGTACGTTTCACTTTTGCAGATACTGATGGTGCACTTTTTGATGAAGTCATCAAACCAACAAATAGCCGCACTATTAATAACTTACTGTATGATCGTTGGGTACTATCAAGAGAAGCATTGGTAGAAGAACTATCAGGCGGTCAACTTGGCTATGTGCATGTGCGTGGCATGAACGATCCAAGCTTTAGAGCCGTTTACTCTCGTCTGTTAGGTAAACATTTTGATAAGAAAGCCATTGTTGTTGACACTCGCTTTAATGGCGGCGGCTGGTTACACAACGATCTTGCAAAACTACTGAGTGGCGAAGAGTACTTCACCATGCATGTTCGCGGCCGTCAGTATCATGGCGATCCGCTCGATCAATGGAACAAGCCATCTGTGCTGCTTATCAACGAAGGTAACTACAGTGATGCCCATGCATTCTCTTACACTTACGATCAATTAGATTTAGGTGAAATGGTGGGTATGCCGGTGCCAGGAACAATGACAGCAGTTTGGTGGGAAATGGGAATTTCAGGCGATTTCCGCGCGGGTGTGCCACAAGTGGGCATTAAGAACACAAAAGGCGAATACCTAGAAAACAACCAAACCATGCCAGATCACCTTGTTAAGAATGACCCTCAATCGGTTGAGCAAGGTCGTGATAAACAAATCGAAAAAGCAGTTGAAGTTTTACTTAAAAAAGTAGACTAACCATCTAAGGGCCTAGGGAGTAAGCTTCTCTAGGCCTTAATTTTACTAAATTTAATAGTATGCCCCTCATCTTTCTAACAACATAGCGTTATACAACTTATCTTCGTGAAAGACTTCAGATTACTTTAAAAAATGCATTAATAAATTGAACTTAAGCCCAGCCTCGACTAAACATAAGAGTACGGTAATTAGTTTAATTTTCCCATGGCTGAAATCATACTTCCTGAAAATGAAATCATAGTTTCAAAAACTGATACACATAGTCATATTACTTATTGCAATAAGCTCTTCATTGAAATTTCGGGCTACACTGAACAAGAACTACTAGGCCAACCTCATAATATTATTCGCCATCCAGATATGCCTAAAGCTGTTTACTTGATGCTTTGGAACACCATTGGCACTGAAGATGAGTTCTTTGGATTAGTAAAAAACCGCTGCAAAAATGGCGACTTTTACTGGGCGTTTGCCAACATCACGGCAAGCTACGACATAAACGGTCAAGTAATGGGATATTACTCAGTAAGAAGAAAACCTAGCCTAGCACTCATTCAACTTATCGAACCAATTTATTCTCATATGCTAGAAGTTGAAGCTAAAACATCAAACAAACAAGATGCAATGCAATCATCTTGGCAATACCTAGAATCACAACTAGATGGGCTTGGGGAAGATTATGTGGCGACACTTCTACAGTTTAATCAAAAAGCCAACTAATTTAGTCTCTCTTACACTAATCTGTATTTTGGTCATTAGTATTTACCTTAAAACAGGTGAAGTTATTTGGTTAGTAACACCACTTGTTTGGCTAGGCTTAACGCTACTTTTCAATAACAAGAAAACGCAAAAACATGATGATCCTTTATATCAACGCATAGTCGATGCAAGCCGTGCATTTTCTGATGGCAACCTCGAAGTTAGGATCACAGGGATCTCAGAACATTCTAATTACAGCGACCTCGCGAGTAACCTCAATGCCGCAATTGATCAGGTAGAGGCATCAATGCGAGAAATGCAGGCCTGCTTTAAAGCAGCAAATGATTCGCGTTTTTACCGTAAAACACTGCAACAAGGTCTAAAACCCGGTTTTCATGCAAACTTGTCGATTATCGACAAATCGATTGAGTCTATGAAAGTCTCTCATTGGCGAGCACAAAAAGATCATACATTAAGCGAGCTTTCTAACAATAAAGCCGACAACTTAATAGATAACCTCAGTGCCACACAGAGAGATCTGAATAAAATTGCAAAAGATATGACCAATATTCAGACCTTGTCTCAGGACTCTTTAAATATCACCATGTATAACAATGAAAATGTAGGTGTGCTGTTTAATACAATTGAGTCATTCGCGTCCCAAACACACGAGTTATCGGATACTACCGTTGAATTATCAACTGCGGGCAAACAAATTACCGAAATGGTCAGCACCATAGTAAAAGTGGCAGATCAAACCAACTTACTTGCTCTCAATGCTGCCATAGAAGCAGCAAGGGCCGGCGAACATGGCAGGGGATTTTCTGTTGTCGCTGATGAAGTAAAAAACCTTGCTGAAACAACCAAAGAAACAGCAAGCAGCATAGGCGAAATTGCCGAACGATTTGCCACCGCATTAAATAGTGTGCTTGAGAACTCACAACATATGGCAACCGCCTCGGCTGAATCAAAAGGCTTAATTGAGTCTTTTGGTGGAGGCTTTGAGAGCGTTATGCGAGCGTCACAAGAAGTATTTGAGTTAGTTTCTAATGTGCATGCAATTTGTAATGTCACTTTAACTAAGGTTGATCATACTTTATATATGCAAAGGGCCTATTGGGCGGTAGAGCGCAATGAAGCACATGGTGACAATGCACAGTCTATTCTCGTTGACGATCATAACTGCCGTTTCGGTCAATGGTATCACCAAGGTGAAGGGCAACAAGAGTACTCACATTTACCCTGCTACGCGCAAATTAATACGCCACACAAAGCCGTTCATGAGCATGTTCACAATGCCATTGCACTGCTTAATACCGATTGGCAAACAAACCTAGAATTTCAGACACATATTCAACAAGAATTTGCAAAAGCAGAAGAAGCAAGTAAGCAGCTCGTCAACCTAATGGATGAACTTGCTGATCAGAAAAAGCATTTCGAATCAACCAGCGGTAACGGTGAGAGCGAAATAGACTTGTTTTAGTATGATTCATCCAAGGTTAAGTTTAAAGCGTTTAATAATATGGACTTGCCTTAGCTACCCTATAGATTAATAACTTAGCTGTATTATTCTTACAAAAACATATAGCAAAACAGTCATAACAACGCTCAAAAGCAGGAAAGCCTATGCTCAGGACAGCAGTATTACTCACAGCTTTGTTCAGCTTCTCTACTCTTGCATATGATAATAATTTTGACGAAACGCTCGCTTGTCATACCTCTGGTTCAAATCCCGGAATAGCTGTCAGATTAGAACAATCTGGAAAGGTTATTTACAGTGGTGTAGCTGGCCTTGCAAATATACAAAACAAACAACAACTCAAACTTGATGATGTTTTTCAAATCGGTTCAGTATCAAAACAATTTACTGCTGTAGCCATTTTACAGCTTGCTGAACGCGATAAATTAAAGTTGTCGAATACACTTGGAGATTTCATTGAAGGCCTGCCAAAAGACTATTCACAAGTCACCATTGAACGTGTACTTAGCCATACTTCAGGTTTACCAAACTATAATAATGAGCCGAGAATTAGAAATATTTGGCACCAAGAAAGAAGTCTTGATGGGATCATAAAAGAGATCACAAAGCAGTCTGTCATAGCGAACTCAGGCGAGTTGTTTAACTACTCCAATACAGGTTATGTATTACTGGGCAAAGTCATTGAAGTAATATCAGGGTTAACTTATGCCAACTATCTCAAAACGCATATTTTCAAGCCTATACAAATGAATAGCTCATACGTGATAGAACGCGGTGAAGGCAATACAGGTATAACAGGCTATACCAGCGCTAATAATGCACCTTTCAAAGTAGACAGAAGCTGGGTCCATGCATCTGGTGCGATTGCTTCCACGCTTGAAGATATGAGTCTTTGGCATCAAGCGCTCATTAATGGCAGAGTCATTTCGAAGACAAATTATCAAAAGATGATTACCCCTGCGCTTTTAAATAATGGTGAACCTTCGCCTTACGGGTTTGGCCTATACAACTACCCAATTAGCGGCAAAGTGACTATTAACCACGAAGGCTGGATCCCAGGATTTATGACTTGGTCAATTTACCTGCCTGAAAACGACCTGTATGCCGTGGCATTTAGCAATAATGATGCTAAGCACCCTGGTCCATTAGTGCTAGATATGATTGCAAAACAATTAAACTTATCCCCCTCGCCAATTACTTATACTAATACAGGTTTCGCTGAAGACTTAGTGGGAAAGTATCAATTGACTGACCAACGCATTATGACTATCTCACAAGAAAATAATCAGTTTTTTGCTCAAATAAATAACGAACCTAAGCAACGTCTAACCTTAAGAGCAGATAAAGCATTTTCATTTAAATGTACCGAAAACTACTATAAACTGAAGAAAACCAATGAAGCAATAACATTGACGCCCATTAGCCTTTATCGGGGTGAAGGTCAGCCTTTGCGAAAAATACTTTAAGGACATCCAAATGAAAATCATAAAAATGACATTACTTGCAGTATTACTGACTTGTTCATTCACTTCATTCGCAAACTCAGAGGCGGAAGTGGAAGCTGCAAAACTAATGAAAGTCATGGATATGGACAAAGTCATGAATGACTCTATGTCTAATATGGTAGACATACAAATTCAGCAACAACCTACTTTGGCTCCTTTCAAGTCAGTAATGATGAAGTTTTTCCAAAAACATATGAGCTGGGAAAGTTTAGAATTCGAGTTTGTTTATATTTATTCGCAAGCGTTTACTGCGCAAGAATTAAGAGAATTAACGGCTTTTTATGAAACACCAACAGGTAAAAAAACCATAGAGAAAATGCCTCAACTTATGGCTCAAGGTGCGCAAATTGGTGCTGCACGTGTACAGGAGAATATGCCTGAGTTACAAGCTATGATAAAAGAAGAAGCTGAAAGGCTTAAAAAATTATCAGAACAAGGTAACTAACAAGATAATATAAGCCAGTACAATTGAGAAGGTGGTTTACACCTTCTCAATACTCAATAGCACTTCACCTACTTTAAAACCAAATTTAATGATCTCAGTGCGATTAATTAAGCGGTTTTCATCCACCAAATACATCCAATCATCAAGAGTAACAATCAAAGGGTCGCCTTTGTATTGAATTTCTAGGTCATATCGCCAGTACAAGGCATTACCACGGGCCTGACCGTTTGCTTGACCAATTACATCATTTGCAGTGCCCGTATATTCACCGTCAGCGGTTTTTGTTATTAGCCAAGTGCGCGTGTCTTTTTCACCATCATCATAGACAAACCACTCATCTAGCTTACCTTTTAGCTGACCGTTTTCTTGCTGCCAAGTGCCGATTAACTTCACGGTGAAGCTTCGCTGAAATGCGCCACTTCTATCAAGCACCACACCATGAGCTTTAAGCTCGCCCTGAAAAAATTCCTCTAATTTTAGTTCAGGAGTTTTGCCAACGTAATCATCAATATGATTACTTGAACACCCAACTAAAAATATAAACCCTAAAATGAGTGTTAGCACTCTGATCATTTTTTCTCTCCAATAAGTTGCGCACGCAGTTTCGGCTCCGAGGTTTTTTCACTAAGCCAAATCGCTAAAAATGCTTTGCCAAATTGCGGATCTGTCATACTGCCTATTTTACGAGTTGCATCATAAAAATCTGACGTACCATCGCGGTGAACACGAATAGTAAGCTGGCTGTCTTCTTTTATATCGGGCCAGATCTGCTCAAGTTGCGCTGCCCAATTTGGAATAGCTTCATTTTCATAACCAATGTGAACCCATTGATCTAACGTGGCTTCTATCAAGTCTTCTTTGTCTATGTCTCTGAGGTAAGTGATTTTCAGCGCGATTGGAGAGGTGTCGGCTTGATAGCTGGGTGTTTGTCCGAACAATTCTGCTTTATACAGATCCCAAAACATCACTGACATTTGACCCTCACCGTATTTTGTGAGGTCTTGTACTGGTGAGGCAAAGCTATTAAAAGAAAATAAAAAACAAATTAAAAAAATCACACGCATGACGTGTTCCTGTTGAATTAGCTTAATTTGTAATACGGTCTGTTATTTAAATAGATCAGCAACGGCATGATTAACGCCCAACCAAGTGCATAAATAAATAAGAATTGTGTCTGCGCAACGCCCATACCCAACGCACCAAATTTAACCGCAGCAAAATAACTCAGTGGGCCAAAAATGCCACCTATTAAGGCGTTTATAAACACGTTAAGTTTGTTCATCCACTCAAAAGAATAATTGAGGCTAAGCACAAACATCAGCCAAAGCAAACATAGCCAAGCCGGAAAGAAGCCTTCATTGAAAGTTAAAATACCCAACTTAAACATCAAAAAATCAAACGCTATGCCGACAGAGGCAATCGGCAGCAGCTTGAAATCTCGGGATCGATGCTTAAATACTGCGAAGTGCAGTGCAATTAAGGGCAATAAAAGCCAGCTTGCATATTCGGTTAACAAAGCACAGGTAAACCATACAAGCTGGAATAGGAAGAAGTTAATAACGGCAAATTTGTTCATCGGTATCGTTTCGATAATTAGGCTTACGAAGTACTAAATGATGAGTGCTTATCACACGCTCTAAAAACGCGCCTTCACAGTACGCCAAATAGAAATGCCATAATCGTTTAAACTGCTCGTCAAAGCCAAACTCGGTAAGCGCTTGCCAATTTGCATCAAAGCCTTTACGCCAATCAGCCAGTGTTCTTGCGTAGTGCAAACCGATATCTTGAATGTTATCGAGCATCATATTGGTTTGCTCGGCGACGTGTTTACTCATAACTGCAATAGACGGCAAACATCCACCTGGGAAGATATAGCGCTGAATAAAATCTACGTTAGTACGGTAATGGTCGTAACGCGAATCTAAAATGGTAATTGCTTGAACAAGCATTAAGCCGTCGTCTTTAAGCAGGCTATTACACTTAGCAAAAAACTCCGCCATAAATTCATGACCAACCGCTTCAATCATTTCAACTGAAACTAGCTTATCGTATTTACCTTCGAGCAAGCGGTAATCTTTTTTGAGCAAAGTGATCTTATCTTCAAGTCCCTTGGCTCTTACTTTATCAACGGCAAATTCGTATTGCGCATCTGAAATTGTCGTTGTTGTCACCTGACAACCATAGTTTTCGGCAGCAAAAGTTGCCAAGCCACCCCAACCAGTGCCAATTTCGATTAAATGGTCTGTCGGCTTTAAATCTAATTTGTCGCAGATTGTTTTAAGTTTGTTGAGCTGCGCTTCATGAAGCTCGGTTGCTGTATCGCTATAAATGGCACTCGAATACATCATAGTGCTGTCTAAAAAGCGGGTGTATAACTCATTGCCCAAGTCGTAATGCGCCAAGATGTTATTTTTTGAACCGCTTTGGGTGTTGGCATTTTTACGATGAAAAATTTTATTTTTCAGCTGAGTAAACCACGCGCCCTGCTTCTCGATTTCATCAAGTTGTTCTTGGCAACGAGCAAATACTTGGATGACTTCGGTTAAGTTTGGCGTCGTCCATTTTTTCGCGATGTAGGCTTCTGCAGCTGCAATGCTGCCCCCTTTCACGAAATCGACATACATAGATGCATCTTGCACGATGATCTTGCCGCATAACTTGGCACCTGTGTTACCTAGGCGAGTTATCTGCCCAGCTTCTTCTATCTCTAAGCTGGCTTTTTCTAGTTTATCGAGTAACGAAAAAACTAGGTTACGGCATTTATTCTCAAACCAAGAAAGTTGCACTGGATTCGATGTTGCGGTGACGTTGGTAGATGACTGTTCCATTATTAACCTCTAGTCTCAGGGTGCGCAATAAACGGGATACGTTTGGCAAACAATTTAGCAGCTTGCCAATAAATGCCTGCAACGACTTTAATTGGCATTAGCGGCGCCGACAGCCACGCTTTAAACAAACTGCTTTTTGTTATTTCACGCTTTTTCATCGCAAGCGTGGCATCAAATTGCTTATGGTCTTTATGATTTTCAATATGAACCAAAACCTGCTCTGATGGCGGCTTAACCCGCCAATGATATTGCATGTCTAAGTCCATAAAAGGCGATACATGAAAATCTTTTTGAGTTTTCATATCGCCTTGTAAATCGACCAAATAGTAATGACGCTCAAGCCAAGGTGTATTGCTTACCTCAACCAGCATATAGCGACACTGACCGTCATTTTGATAACAAAAATAAAAGTTTGCAGGGCTAAAATAAAAACCGAAACATCGGCACTGGCCCATTAACGTGACTTTTTCGCCATCCCATTTCCCACCCAATTGGGAAACTTTACTTGCTATACGTTGTTTTAAATTACCCGGTTCATTTTTTACATAATCAGCTTGAAAAAAACTCATAGGCGCAAACTTTTTCAAGCTAAATACTGAATGAGTCGCTGCTAACTCTTCAACTTCATCTAAGTCTAGCGCGAGTTGCGTCATGGTGTAGTTAAACTCATGACTTTTCGGACTAAACCGTCTGTGTCTAACTTGGCCCTGATAAATCGCGCTATTCATAACTACAGCTCACACTCAAATCGTTTACATACGTCTAATGCTGAACGCACACCATCTTCATGGAAGCCGTTATACCAGTATGCACCACAAAAGTGGGTGCGATTTTTACCACAGATATCAGAGCGACGCTGTTGCGCTGCCATACTTTGCTTGTTAAACACAGGATGGTGATAGGTGAATTCTCTTAATATTTTGGATTTATCTATGATGGCCGTTTGATTCAATGTCACACAGAAGGTGGTGTTACTTTGCAGACCCTGCAATATATTCATATTGTAGGTCACCGCGGCTGGGCGCATATTGGTATTGTCTAAACGGTAGTTCCAGCTAGCCCAAGCAAGTGGACGCTTTGGCAGCATGTTGGTATCGGTATGAAGCACCACTTGGTTTTCACTGTAAGGTATAGCGCCTAGTACTTGCTGCTCTAGTTCGTTCGCATCTGCTAATAATGCAAGAGCTTGATCTGAATGACATGCAAATACCACTTCATCAAATAATTCTTCACTGCCATCGGCGAGCTTTACCACAACATGATCGTCGTTTCGTGTTACAGAGCTTATATCACTATTGAGACAAATCTTGTCTGCAAACTCACGCGTTAAAGGCTTCACATATTCACGAGAGCCACCTTTAATCACATGCCACTGCGGGCGGTCACTGATATTTAACAAACCATGGTTATAGAAAAACTGCACAAAGAAACGTAGCTCAAAGTCGCGCATTTCTTGCAAGCTGGTTGACCAAATGGCTGCGCCCATTGGCAAAATATAGTGTTGGCTGAAGTAGTCTGTAAAATGCTGCTCGTCTAAAAAATCGCCTAGTGTTAAATGAGGGGCAATTTGTTGAGCATGTAACGCCTTACACGCCTTGTTAAAGCGCAATATTTCTCTGATTAGGCCCCAAAATTTAGGGTTAAGGATGTTGCGGCGCTGCGCAAATAACGAATTTAAATTATTGCCATTGTACTCTAAGCCCGATTGTACATTGTGCACACTAAAGCTCATCTCAGTGTCTTTATAGTCAACGCCAATTTGGCTAAGCAGTTTTAAAAAGTTTGGATAAGTTTTGTTATTACAAACAATAAAACCGGTATCAATAGCGTACTCTTTACCATCGACCTCGACATCAACAGTGGCCGTGTGACCACCAATATAATCGTTCTTTTCAAATAACTTTATATCGTATTTTTTTGATAACAAGTAAGCGCAGGTTAAACCAGAAATACCACTACCTATGATGGCAACTTTCTTCATGTTTTTATCATCCTTTTAGCGAGCGGACGCCAGAGACTAAATGGTAAAAGTGATAAGACTTTAAGCGTCCACGTAAAGCCTTTAGGAAAATGAATATCGAATGTATTTTTGCTCATGCCTTTGAAAATGGCTTTAGCCGCATCATCGGCTTCAATAATGCCTGGCATATCGAAGTCGTTTTTGTCTGTGAGCGGTGTTTTTACAAACCCTGGATGAATCACACTAATGCCAATCTCTTGTGGCTCTAGGTCCACACTGAGCGTTTTAGCCAAATATGTAATACCCGCTTTTGATGCGCCATAGGCTTCAGCGCGCGTCAGTGGTACATAGGCGGCACTTGAACTCATCAAACCAACCTGACCACCAAACTTCATTTGCTTTAACCAAGCTTCTAAACAATAACCCACAGCAATTAAATTGGTTTGAATGACTCGCTCAAATAATCCGCCATCGAACTGTTTTGGGTTATCTATATACTCACAAGTACCCGCGTTTAGAATTAAATGGTCTATGGCCAAGTCTTTTGGTAAGACACTTTTAAGTGCGTTTTTGTCATTTAAATCGAAAATACAAGGTGTGATGTTTGCTGATTTCTCACTTAACGCATTTAACTTTGCTTGATTTCTTCCACACGCATATACCATGAACCCATGCTGTGCATATTCAAGCGCTAAGGCTTCGCCAATGCCTGAAGAAGCGCCTGTAATGACAACTACTTTAGATTGGGTATTCATGCTGCCGTCCTGCGCTTGATTATGTTAATCACAGTGCCAAACACGGGCAGGTGCTGATATATCATTTCACCTGCATCAAAATAATCACGGTGGTAAACAACCTTACCATTTTCGAATTCAAGGTAAGTGTTACCATTCACTTTAAGTGGCTCGCCCTTTTTTATTTTTTTATGTGAAAAGGTCATCACCCAATACACGCTGGCTTTGTTGTCTTGCTCAAATGAGGTGTGAATATCGAATTGGCCTTGGTTCAGGTTTTCATACATGTTTGCAAAATAGTCGGTAAGCGCAGGCAAACCTTCAATTCTGTGAAGCGGATCTTCAAACACTATGTTGTCACCATAGACTTCACCGAGTAATTCAAGATTCGACTTGTCTAGTTGGTTATACAGCTTCAAAAAATCTGATATCAGGGCATTATTCGACATATTTAAGATAACTCACTCTTGTAATATTCTAGTGCCTGATTTCTTGCTTCTTTTAAATCAACGATAGCATCGGGATACACATCACTTTGACCTGTTGCAGCCAAATAAGCTTGCGGTGCGTGAATATGTTTGGTCGGCACATTTGCTAGTTCTGGTAAATACTTACGGATAAAATCTCCGTTGGGATCAAACTTCTCACTCTGAGTGAGCGGGTTAAAAATCCTAAAATATGGCTGTGCATCGCACCCTGTGCCCGCCGCCCATTGCCAACCACCATTATTTGCAGCCAAATCACCATCGATAAGATGCTGCATAAAAAACACTTCACCTTTGCGCCAATCTACCAGCAAATGCTTAGTTAAAAAGCTAGCGACTATCATGCGTAAACGATTGTGCATCCAACCGGTTTGTTTAAGCTGTTTCATTGCAGCATCAACAATTGGGAATCCAGTTTGTGCATTACACCAAAGTTCAAATTTTGCTTGATGATCAGGCCACTTGAAGCCATGGAACTTTTCTTGAAAATCTTTGTTTTTACTTAAGCTTGGGAACGAATCTAAAAGGTGGCGATAAAACTCTCGCCAGATCAACTCATTCAACCAGCAAAATTGTGGCGCTTTCATATCCTCGAGCACATTTGGCATATGATTAATTAGCTCAATGAAAACTCGTTTTGGACTGATAGCACCTATGGCTAGGTAAGGTGATAAACCACTGGTTGCCTTTAAATCAGGTCTGTCTCTGTATAGCTCATAGTCATCGTGCTTTTCAGCTAAAAAGCGCGGCAATACTTGTCTTAGCGCAGTATCTGCCAACGGCCATTTCGACGACTCAACTTTTGAGTAATCGAAACTAAATTTGTGCTCATCGAACTCAACATCAACTGCCGCTAAGTTGCCTAAATAGCTTTGATCGAAGCCACTTTGTTTAACCGCTTGTAGCCAAGCCTTTTTGAACGGCGTATAGACCTTGAACATCTCGCCTTGCTTGTTGCGCACAGAGCCTTTTGGCAACATCACATCGGCTTCAAACAGATTAAGCTCAATACGAGCTGCTACTTGCTTATCTCTGTCTACTTCATCTATCTCTAACTGGCTATTTGCGAACACTCGCGTGATTTGATGTTCAGAGCAAAAATTCAACAATTGCTCGATTTGGCTATTAAAATCACTGCCGTTTATCACAGTCAGCTCAACACCTTGAGCGTTAAGCTGTTGCTCAAACCATGCCAAGTGACGTGCCATAAAATCGACCTGAATAGGCGCAACATTATGGCGCTGCCAAGTATGAGGAGTAGAAATGAAAATTGCCTGTTTGCATCCTTGCGATAGGGCTTGAATTAATGCGGGGTTGTCGTCGAGTCTAAAGTCTTTCCTTATCCAATAAAGGGCACTCATTATAGGCTATACCTTAGTTTTAAATCTGCAGGGTATGGGTTTAAGTACGCTTGCTTTGACAGATACTCGTTTGGGTAATCACGTAAGTAATGATTAATCAAAGTCAAAGGTACTAGTAGTGGTACGAGGCCTTGACGATAAGCCATGACTTGATCGGTTAACTCTTCTTTTTTTGTTTTATCGAGTACTTTTTTGAAGTATCCCTGTAAGTGCTGCAAGGTATTCGTATGGTTACGACGTGAAGCAGGCTTTTTCAAAGCTGACATCAACATAGAAATGTATTGCTCGGCAAGTTCTTCCAAAGGCGCTTTCGATTGACCTAGCATATTGCCGATTTGGCGGTACATTTCGAGGTTATGGCTCATCACCAAATATTTATTTTGGCTGTGGAACTCGATCAATTTGTGTTTGGTTAAACCCGACGCCACCAACTCTTGCCATTTCTTGTAAGTGAATACGCGCATAACAAAGTTTTCACGTAACACGGCATCGTTTAAGCGGCCATTTTCCTCACAAGGTAAGTTTGGGTGTGCGTCAAGAATTTGTTTAGCGAACAAGCCGACACCGTTGTGCTCACAGCCTTTACCATGCTCGTAATAAACCTTTACACGTTCCATGCCGCAGCTAGGGCTGCCTTTCATAAATACAAAACCACTCAAATGATCGATGCGAGATGCTACTTTTTGACCAAACTCAGTCATTTTCTCTGTAACATCCATTGAACCATCAGGTCGCGAAACCGCAATCACATCATCATATTTAATCTGTCGAATAGTTGGTCTTGGTATAGGCAAACCGACTGCCACTTCAGGGCAGAACTTTTCATATTCAACATGTTTGCCTAACTGATTCATACAGAAATCAGATTTTTTATGACTCTTGTCAAAACGGACCTGATCGCCCGTTAGACAAGCACTAATACCAATTTTTATTGGCGAAGAAAATTCAGGATTAAACTCATTCATAGCTGTCTCCTAGTAAATAAACTTACCTATTGGATTAAGCAATTTGCTAAGTCCTTGAGTAAAGTGAAGCGAGTCACTAGATACAGTTAAGCACAAACACCCTTCTTTAGTAAAAGGCGTATGCGTGTTTTTACCATCGAGCCAAATGAAATCACCACGATTGTAAGTGCCCATTTCATCTTCGAAGCTACCATCAACAAGCAAGGTAATCTCAAAGCCGTTGTGCGTATGATTAGGCACAGACCCTTCAGCGTCTATGTGTAACAGGCTCATGCGTAGGTCACCATCTTCCAGCTCGATGCGTGAGCGAGATAATTTGCCTAGATTCATCCAGTTAGAACGCTCTAGGTTGCACAGAACCTGAGGTAAACAATATGGCGTATCTGCTACTTTAACTTCTTGAGGCTCAGGTTCAACAAATTCATCGATACTGGTGTCTTCTGTTACGTCATCAATAAAAGCATCAAAGTCGAACTGTATTTCTGATTCATTAAAAGCAAACGTGTCTTCGTCAAAACAGTTGTCGGCAGCTTTTGCTGTCAACTCTGTGATTTGTTGCTGACATTTAGGACACATTTCTAAGTGCGCAGCAATCATGACGCTCACTGAAGCAGGTAACTCTCCAGCCACATAGCTTTCGAGCAGTTCTAATTTAGGGTGGTGCTTAATCATAGTCTGCTCCTATGTGTTGTTTGAGTTTAGTCAGTGCGAGTCTTAAACGTGATTTCACAGTACCAAGTGGAATGTTAAGCTGCTTTGATAATTGCTCTTGTGAAAGCTCTTGGAAATAAACGCCGTGAACAACTTGTTTTTGGTTTTCTGGCAACTTGTTAAGGTATTGAGCAAGTTGCTTGTCCATCAAGTGATCGGCAAACATATGGTCATCACTATTTTGCGCTTCGGCTAAAGGCCAAATTTCTTCACTAATAGTGTCTTCTTGATTAGACTGAATTTTACGCAGCATATCGAAGCTAATATTACGCATAACCGTATAAATCCAAGTAGTCGCTGCACCTTTCTCCACGTTATAGAGATGTGCTTTGCGCCACACATTGGTCATGGTTTCTTGTAATAGCTCATTCGCCATTACAGGGTTATTGAATTGTTTGCGCCCAAAACCAATGATTTTTGGAGAAAACCATTTGAATAAGTTCGCAAAGGCACGTCTATCACGCTCTTGAGCCACGCTGATTAACCAAGATGACAACATCTTGCCATCTACTTCAGCAGGCATAGTTTGAGACTGTTTTGTTGTGCTCATCGAAGGATGGGAATTCCTATTTTCTGTTCTCACCATGACTAAACCCATTAATTGCATTTCGTATTACATACGTTTAGAAACAGATTCGGATCACTTAGATTGGTTAGTTTTATTAATTGTAGGACACTCTACAAATTTAACCTAACATTATGGTGTGTAAGAAGTTTTGCGCTTTATCAAAACTGTATTGATCAACAAACACTTCCTTTTGCTCCATTGACAATGGAAGCAGTTCTAAATAACGCGCACAGACCCAATTTGGATTATCAAACTGCGGCCATGGATAAAGGCTTTGAATGTCTGGGTGTAAAGAGAATATCTCTTCTAGTTTATCGGCTAATGCAATGTGGTTTTCACTCGTGTTAGCTTGGGCCCAGTGCGGGATAGACTCGCAATTGGCAAAGCGCAAATTGTCTTCGTCGAAATAAATATCACTGAGCTTCACGAGCGATTTTGCTTTTACATCAATATGCAGCATGCCTTTTTCTTCAAAGAAGTCGACTATATCAACCCAAGCCGCCCATTCAGATACTTCAAACTCGGCATCTGGCTTGTAAATGGTGAGTGCAAAGCCTTGCTCTTTGGTTGCAATAGATACCAGTTTTTTATATCTCGGCTCGAAAATACGAAGGCGTGTTACTCCTTCTGGAAGCAAAAATACAGGAAGCGGAAAAACGGGTAGTTGCATAAATAAGACCTAAAAACTCTTCATGGCAGTTTTTACGTCACAGCCTATAAAAAAGATCGATTAAGTTTTCACATCTTTTTTATCACTTTATTTGCTTGCTTGTTTTGCCTTTTAAACAGTTAGAATCTATAAATAAAAATAGCTTTAAAATACGGGATTATTTATGTCACTCCATCAACTCATCTATCTCAGCAAAGCAAGTCGGCAGCTCGACAGCGTAGATTTTTTAAAACTTTTAACAGTTGCACGCGAAAACAACATCAACCTTCGTGTAACAGGCAGCTTGTTCTATAACGGCGGCTGGTTTTTACAGGTTTTAGAAGGCGATTTACCTGTTATTCAAGAGCTCTACCGAAAAATTGAGCAAGACGATCGGCACATGCAAGCCAAGGTGCTTTATCTCGAACCCGCCAAAAGCCGCACTTTCTCTCGTTGGACCATGAATATGATCAACCTTGAAGAAGAACATGACAGTAAATATCACGTGTTACGAGATTTACTCGATGCAGCTGTCAAAGGCAATATGATTGATGGGTTAAGTGCTCCAGTGAAGCTCTTAAAAGTCTTTTCTGATGATAACCTGTTTGGCATTCGTTGATATATCACTTACAGATTAAACCAACACTGAGCAATCGCACCTGTAATATCTTGTCGGTTGCTTAATGTTAGCTTTGCACCTTGTTGTTCAATCATGTTTCTACACAAATTAAGACCAATGCCTTTACCTTGTGCTTTGGTGGTATAAAACGGCACAAATAGATTGTCGGTATTTTGAATGCCCGACCCCGAATCTTTTACTTCAATCACAATTTTCTTGCCCTGCTCATAGGCACCTAACTCAATAAGTTGTTGTGATTTACTCGCTTCAATGGCGTTCTTCACTAAATTAACCAGCACTTGCTCAAGCAATACTTTATCTGCAAGTACAAAAAGCGCATCGCATTTAATTTCAATCGGGTAATCAAACAAATTGCTCACCGACTGCAATAACGGCGCGATCTCGCATTTTTCAATATGAACATCGAATTGTTTGCTTAAATTCGCATAGCGATTTACAAATTGCATTAAGCCGTCACTGCGCTCAACAATAACTTGTAAAGCCGGGTCTAGATTCGCAAAGTCATCATTGCCTTTAAGCATATCTTGTAGTGTTTGCGCTAACGACTTAATGGGTGACAACGAATTATTGATTTCATGGCTCAATACGCGGGTCATTTTCTGCCAAGCTAATTGCTCGGTGTGATACACCACCTGCTCAATATTAGTTAATACCAACAACTGATAGCTTTGCTCTTGCATGGTGAATTGACTATGACGTAACTGCCATTTTGCAATAAGAGACTCATCACTTAATTGCCATTTATTTTCGGCTAACGTAAAGCCCAAATCATCGGCGTTTGTATGCCTGAGGGTCTGCCATGGCTGCTTGCGCCAATTAGAAAAAGCCTCATTGGCATGATGTAATTTATGCTCTTTATTTAAAATTACTATTGGCGTTGCCAGCTGCTCAATGAGCCGAAGTACTAACACCGCTTGTTGGTCATATTGCGATTTTCTACTCTGTAAGTCTGCCGACATGGTGGTGATTTCATCTGCTAAGAGTTTAACTGCGCCTTGATTAAATTTGGGGTTGGCGCGCAGTGAATAGTCTTCATTTCTTATCGCTTCTAGGACTGCTGAAAAGCGGTGATAAGGGTTGAGCAAAGCACGCCTTACATACCAACATAGCAGCGCAAACGGGCAAAGAAATAATACCAATACGGTACAAACTACTAAGATACTTGCTGAGCTATACCAAAGAATAAAGCCCATTAACCCCGATAAAACCAGCAAACAGCTGCCAATAAACAATGTCAGGATGCTTTCGATGGAGCGTAATTCTAGTCGCTCTGTGATCTTTTTTATGAGTTTGAACATGTGCTGACTCATTATTTGTTTTATTTAGCAACTTACTTAGTCGACATAGCAAACTTTTCTAATCGGCGGTAAATGGCACTTTTACTAATGCCGAGTAATTCGCCTGCTTGTTCAACATTATTGTGAGTTTGCGCCAGTGCCATTTTAAGGAGTTTTTTCTCAGCATCTTCGAGAGTCATTAAGGGAATGTCATCTTTTGAAGATGCATCCTTCGATGAATTATTCAGCGCTTTAAACTCAAGATCCTGCTCGTCTATACAGTCACCTTCAGCCATTAAAACTGCTCTTGCCATCATATGACTGAGCTCTCGTACGTTACCCGGCCATGAATAATCAAGCAAAGCCTGTTCAGCTAAATTACTTAAGGGTAAAGGGGTAAATTGATATTGTTTGGCATGTAATTCAATAAAGTGCTTTGCCAACACAATGATGTCTTCGGGGCGCTCGCTTAGAGGAGGTATGGTGAGCTCTATGGTGTTCAATCTAAAATATAAATCGGTTCTAAATTCACCACTTTCAAGCATGGCCTCAAAGTCGGCATTAGATGCCGCAATAACGCGACAACTCGCCTTTTGGGTCAGCGTATCACCGACTCGCTCAAACTGTTTTGATTCAAGTACCCGTAGCAGTTTAGCTTGTTGATTCGCCCCCATTGTCGCGACTTCATCTAAAAATAACGTGCCATTATTGGCAAGCTCAAAGCGCCCTGCTCTATCTTGTTTGGCATCGGTAAATGCGCCTTTTTTGTGGCCAAATAGCTCGCTTTCAAACAAGCTTTCTGGAATGGCGCCCATGTTTACCGACACAAACTCACCGGTGCGTGCCGAGTAAGCGTGCACATATTCTGCAATACAGCTTTTACCTGTACCATTTTCACCACGCAAAAATATCGTCGCATCGGTTTTAGCAACACGTTCTAACTGCGCTTTTAATTTTTCCATCTGTGGGCTATGCCACAAAATTGATTTTGAATTGTCATTTGATGAAGTATCGCTTTTGCAAAGCTGAGCAGCTTCATGCTGTTGAGAAATTGTTTTCTGATGAATAATCTGTGCTAAAGCAAGGTGCTTTTTGACCATCATCACAACCGCATGGTTATCCCAAGGTTTAGCAAAAAAATCTTTCGCGCCAAGTTGCATAGCTTCCACAGCTAAAGAGACACTCGACCAAGCAGTCATCGCCAGAATAGGTGGAGAGTTCGTTTTTTGTTGCGCACGCAAAAACGCCAATCCCTCTTCGCCCGATGTGGTATCAAACTCAAAGTTCATATCGAGCAGGATTAAATCAATGGAATGCGTTTGTAAGAGCTCGCTAGCAGCAGCGGGACTCTCAGCTTCAAACACCTCATAACCATGATTGTTTAGCAAAAAACGAAGACTGAGTCTCACGTCGGCTCTGTCTTCTACAATCAAAATATGCTGCTTTGCTGCTGGCATGCCCATACTGCTCCTTGAATGTTATTTAGTTATAAGCTGTAAGCTGTAAGCTGTAAGCTGTAAGCTGTAAAACGAGTTTAACCTAGTCTCATTGAATAAGACTAGGTTAATGCTTTGCTATGTTTCAGAATACAAGTTCAATGTTATTCGTTGCGTAGCGCTTTTAAAGGATCAGAGCTCACCACAGAGCGTACCGGTAAGTAACAGGCCAATACAGAAATCGCCACCATAACCGGGATTGCCAATAATAACACTGAGAATTCACCCGTGATTTGCATAGCCAGTAATCGCGTGCCAATTAAATAGCCGATGCCCGCCAATACGCCTCCTAAAATCACACCAAATACAACAGGTTGCATACTTTGCTTTAATACCATTTTGATGACTTGCCCAGTGTGCGCACCAAGTGATAGATGAATGCCCAGCTCGTACCGGCGCATTTGTACGCTGTAACTCAACACCCCATAAATACCCGCAGCAGCCAGGCTTAATGCTAGTGCAATCAAACTAATCGTAAGTATTGCGATTAAAGTAGGCTCTCTTAATCGAAGGTCCAAAAGTTCATTTAACGTACGGTGATAGCCTATGCTTAAATTAGGGTTAACTTTTTTTATAGACTCTAATAGTTCATCGTCTGATATAGTCGAATGAAGCTTAACGATAAGCCCGAAGCGTGGTCCCGCTTGAAAAGGTAAATAGTAACGCTCACGCGCATAATCATCCTGCCTGTCAGGAACGAAAACGTCGCCTACAACCCCAACCACAGTTAATGGTTCATTTGGTGCAGCTTGAAGGGTTTTGCCCAAAGCTGATTCACCATCAAACAATCTTTTTGCTAATGACTCACTAATTATAATCTCTTGAGGCACACTGTCTTCGTCATTTAAGGGACTAAAGCTGCGCCCTTGTAAAATAGGGATACCTAAGGTTGAGAAGCTATTACTATCAAAAAATGCCACGCTAACAATGCCTAGCATTTCATTTTTAGCATCATATAAGTAGTTTTCCCAGCCCATTTGTAAAGGCGTGATCCTAGTAATTGCTACCTCTTCAACTTGGGGGAGGGATTTAATTTCTGCCTTTAATTGTAGGGTTACATCGTGAAACCCTTCACTTAAGGCACCGGAATCAATTTGCACATAATTGACATTATCAGGCTCAAATGCCACGTCTTGAGTTAACTTTTTAATTGCAGGCGCTAACACTGTCGTAGCCCCCATCAATAGTGTGGTCGCCAGTGCAACCTGTAAAATAACTAAACTATTTCTTACTTTTGACGAAATTTGCCCACCGGTTCCTTTACCACTTGACTGAAGTGAATCAGCTAAGCGTTCATGATTTACTTGATTACTTGATAACTTCGCCATTACAACCGCAATCAATAACGTGACCATCACGCTCGCAATCACAGTAGTAGGGTCTAACGCCAATCGTTGCATTCTGGGAAACATATATTGTAAATCACTTTCAAGCCAAACCATGACCCAACCAGCTATAAGTAAACCAATGATGCATGAAACTACAGAAAGAATAAGCGTTTCGCTAAACATTCCTAAAAAAGTATGTTTTGTTCTAGCACCTAAAGCAGCTTGAATTGACATCGTCCTTTGCTTTTGTACAGCCCTTGATAAAAATAAGTTACTTATATTAGTTATGGCAATAAGCAAAAGCGTAACGACTCCAGCTAGTAACAACAGTGCCATTTCATCACTGTCCGCAATAATTTTATCTCGCAACGGCATGAACTGCGCACCGATACTTGTATTTGCAGCAACACCATCATTCCCTTGATATAGTTCATTTATTTGTTCACCCAGCGCTACGCTTGCTTGACTTAAAGTAACATTAGGCTTAAGCGTAGCAAGCCCATTAATGCCACCTGTAATGCTACCCCAATTAGAGGTTTGGCTAACTTCTTGATCAAAACTGAACCAAGCTTGCAAAGTAAAATTGCCAAAAATCTCTGGTGGTTCAAATGATGGTGCAGCAACACCAACAATTTTATAGCTGTCGGTGCCAACGGTTGTATACGTACCAATAATATTTTGATTGCCACCAAAATATTCTTGCCAACTTTGGTAGCTTAGTACTAGCACCCTTTGCTTAAAATTAACTCCCTCTTGCTCAGTAAACCCCCTACCAAGAAACATCGGCATACTAAGTAAAGAGAAATATTCAGGCGTTACTCTTAATCCATCAAGAAACGGGGTACCTTCTACATCTCGAAGTTTGTCTCCATACAGGCGCATCAAGGCCATTTGCTCAATATATTGCTCGTCTTTATAAATATGATATTGCGCCGACAAAATCTGAAAGCCGTATTGGGTCTCGCCGTTAATGGTTTCGCTTTGGTCGGTAACTACGAGCTTATCAGCATTCGGGTATGGCAAAGGTTTAGTCAGTACTAAATAATTGATATTCAGTACCACAGCAAGCGCCGCTAATGTCACTGCTAGGGTGGTGCTCACCGTTAAGCTAAACCCCGGTAATCTTAATAAACTGCTGACTGCGAGTTTAAATTCTTCTTTGATGATACTCATACCGCCAGCTCCATTTTAAACTCATCGGCCATCACACCATCAAGTAAATGCAACTTGCGCTTTGCCATATCTGCATATCTTGGGTCGTGGGTTACCATACAAATGGTGGTGCCTTGTCGGTTTAGCTCAGCCAACATCATCATAACCGCATCACCATTTTTAGAATCTAGGTTACCGGTTGGCTCATCAACGAGTAAAATTGCCGGGTCGTTGACTAGGGCTCTGGCAATCGCAACGCGCTGCTGCTGACCGCCAGATAACTGATTCGGTTTATGGCCCGCTCTGTGTGTCATTTCGACCTTAGCCAAGCACGCCTCTACTTTTTGCTTAACTTCTTCTTGCGATAATGCTTTTTCACGATAGCGTAATGGCAGCGCAATATTGTCGAAAACTGATAGCTCATCAATCAAATTAAACGACTGAAATACAAAGCCAATATGCTCATTTCGCATACTTGCTCTTTGATTAACACTAAGATTACTGACATCGTGCCCGGCTAACATATATTCACCGTCCGACGCGGTGTCTAATAATCCCAATATCGATAATAGAGTAGATTTACCACAGCCAGACGGCCCTGAAATCGACACGTAATCGCCTTCATTAATTTCTAAATCCACGCCGCGCAGTGCGTGGGTTTCCATCTCGCTGGTGACAAACTTTTTCGTGATATTGGTTAGCTTTATTTTGTTATTACTCATGGTCTTTCCTTTTTATATCGCGATTGCTCGGCTTACTTCACAATGGCAATGTGGGTATGTGCTTGCCAGCGAGTCATATCGTTAAGGATAAACTGCTCATGTGCTTGTGCGCCAGCAAGTATTTGAATTTGCTCGTCTGTTGCTGCACCAAACTGAATTGGAGTAGCAATGGCCGAGCCGTTATCGGTTAACTTAAATAAGGTAGAATTTGAAAAAGCTTTAACGTTGACGGGTTTTTTAATAAACAGAGCGTTTTCTAATTGACCCACAGCAATTGTGCCTTCGATGTTTAACTCTGGTCGTGCGTTGTCGGTTAACGCTCCGTTTAACGCCACTTCAACCTGTATATTGCCGTTGTTGATCACCGGATCAATACGTATCACTTCCCCTGAAATCTCACCACGACGAGTATTGATGCTTACCGCTTGCGCCAGTTGAATAGACTGCATTTTTGACTGTGGCACATTCAGCAAAGCATAGAGATCGGTGGTACTGCCCACTAAAGCCAATTGCTCCCCTAAATTCACCGCTTGGCCGAGTTCTACACTCAGCGATTGCACCACTCCATGAATACCTGCTTTAACCGTTAGACTGTCGAGTTGCTGTTGTACTAAATCTAAAGCCTCTTGCTGCGCCAAAATATTTGAGTCGGCAATTTTTAAATTGGCAGCATGCAGGGCTTCAAGCTGGGTAATACGGGCGGTTTCAATTTCTAAACGTCGAGTTAACTGCCTGACCTGTAACTTAGTACGCTGGTAGTCGATATTAGAGACGATACCTTTGCTGACCAATTGACTCTGTGCGTTCGCTTCAAGTTCGGCACTTTCGAGATCAGCTTGAATGCGAGCTAACTCTGCCTGTTGAGCAAGCAATTCGCGTTTTTGGTTTATATCCGTTTGAATGCGTTGGTTTTGACTATCAATGTATGCACGCTTTGCATCGCGAACCGATTGGGTAATATTCGGATCTGAAAGTCTTAAAATAACACTCTCAGGGGTTACTTCAGCACCCGGTTTTAAAATAATTTCATCAACCGTTGCCTGACTTTTAGCGGTGAGCAAACGCGGCTTTTTCGACTTTAAACGGCCAAAGCCTGACACTTCTAAGTTTAATACGCCCTGCTCGACCTTCGCCGACCATATCTCGTTGGCTTTAATTTGCTGTGCATGACTTGGTTGCAAAAATAGCCAAATACATGCAGCTAGTAACAAGCAAACAAACGCTAAAATGCTGAGATGCCGTTTGGTGTTTTTTTTGGGCTTTACGACCACATCCATAACTCGATTCCATACTGTTTTTTCAATTTCACTGAGCATGTAAATCAAGTGCCATGCCAAAACACAACAACATGAAATATATAGCTTTTACTAGAAATGTTATGAGAATTTGGAAAGGTTATTTTCGAAACCGAAAAACAATTTATCGAAATCGAAACTTTAAAAAATAAAAATATTCCCTTACATCTATTCATTATCAAAAGCCATCTTTTAGATATAACTTACGAGCACAATCTGAATTAACAATTCACAAAATATAAGGAGTAAAATGTTTGAAATGTTAGTGAGTTTGGAAGTCAGGCTACGAACAATAGCCAGAAAATAGTACGCAACTAACTTAAATTAGTTACACACTAATTGTTCAGTCTTGATAGAGTAAATAAGGTTGACGGCGTTGTTTAAACTCGTTGAGCCCTAACTGCCAAGTTTCACGGATCGCTTGTTCCGTTAACCCCGCATCAATTTGCTTACGTAATTTATCTGTTCCAGCTAATTTGTCCATAAACTGCGCCCGAGTAAATAACACTTTACCTTGCTGTTTAAACAAGCTCGAAACATGGAGCAGCAACTCTAAATTGAGACCTTTTTGCGATGAATTACGCAGGTCTACCCCCTTCGCTACTTTACCTTTTAACTTTGGGTTACTCGCTGCACCAGGAATAGAGCGTGGTATGAACTCAAACTCTCCAAAAGCAACTTCATCATGGCCGGCAACCTGAAATGGAAAATCAGTGCCTCGGCCAATACTGACTGGGGTTGCTTCAAAGAAGCACAGTGAAGGATATAAGTTAATTGACTGCGCATTGGGTAGATTAGGACTGGGTTTTATAGGCAAAATATATGACTGAGTACGGCTGTAGTTGGCGACAGGAATAACTGTCAAATCAGCTTTAACTTGATTTTTTAGCCAACCTTCGCCATTGATCATTTGTGCCAACTCAGCAACTGTCATACCATGTAAAACAGGGATCGGATGCATACCGACAAAAGATTGAAACTCCGATTCTAGTATCGGGCCATCCACAAATTGTCCGTTTGGATTGGGTCTATCAAGAACCACCACCGCAATATCATGCTCCGCGGCTGCTTCCATGATGTAATGCATAGTACTGATATAGGTATAAAAACGTACGCCAACATCTTGAATATCAAACACCAACACATCAATGCCTTTTAACATCTCTTTCGATGGCTTCTTCGTCTCCCCATAAACAGAGAAAATAGGTAAACCCGATTGCTGGTCAAACCCTGAGGCAACTTTGGCCCCGGCATCATGATTTCCACGAAAGCCGTGCTCAGGAGAGTAAATGGCTTTGACTTGTACGCCTTTGGCTAATAAAAAGTCTACCAAATGCTGTTCATCGACAGTTGAGGTATGATTAACAACTAACCCTACATTTTTACCCGCTAAAGTCGGTAGGTATAGCTCTGTACGTTCAGCTCCTACTTGCAGTGTATCCACTGTAACCGGCTTTGCTGATTGCTTAACTACTTGCGTTGAATAGGAAGCACATGCCACCAGTAACATTGTGCTGATTAGAATAATGTAAAATATCAACTTTTTCATGCTAACTTTCTTCCCGCGCGATTGAGACAACGCCTGCATCGCTAATCTAAAGTATACGACCAAGGCTATACAGCCTAATAATAAAAATGTATTTTGTAGCTGCTTTTCAGGTATTTATGCGTACCTAACTTTTAAAAGCAATGCACTTAACCCTCAATTCAAATCGTTCAATAATAAGGACTGAAAGCTAAAATAGAGTGGAGTGGTCTTGTGGTATCATTATTAGACTAGCTTGATAGCTCAAGGCACGTTACAAACTCGCTTATAATACAACATGTTTAAATATCTTTAAGCCCAATTGATTGTTCTAATCATCGCACAACCTTCATACAAACCAGTGAATTATAGGCCTGCTTTGAGGTTAAATAACTCTATGGCTTGCAAAGTCATGCGTCCATATTTTCTCCATAATCAATTCATAATTACCTGATAAAACATACTCTCTGCAATAATGCAGAGTCTTAACAACAATAAAAATTAGATGCGTCATGATCGGCTCCTACAGGATGTTGAGCCGATTATTTTTATTTTTCTTTTGTACTTCTGATGCGTTTACCATCTTATAGAAACTTTATTACTTTCATAAATATATGCCACTACGTTAATATGCGAATTCAATTTAAAGTTACTGCAAGGAAAGTCTATGCGTCAAAGCTTAAGAGATAAAATCATATCAGTGTGTGGACAAAAGATTGCTAAAAAGGGAGAGACCGTGGGTGTTTCATTTTATGCTTTTTTTGCCAATAAAAACGACGACCCAGAACAACTTATGGAAGCCGCCACTTGGTGGATACAAACTCATCAATTAGATCACTTCGAAAAAGCCATCAAAGTTAAAGAAATGGTTGAACAAGGATTGTAAGTAAATAGAGATGAGTAAAACTACCTTTAGACTCTTTATTGCGTTGAGCCTATTCTCAGTAATAAGTGCAATCAGCTACTCAGCTGTTAAAGTGTAGTAATGTAGTAGCTCATATCTGATCTTACAGTTTCGATGAATAGGTTTAGAATTCATCTGACAGACAGCTATGAGCGTTCAAGAGACTGTCAGCACCTTTTAATGCTATTGGCTCACCTCTACAAAGCGGACGTTCCGCAAACTCATTTATGCCCCTTAACAAGTTAGAAATCGATGATCGCTATGTGCCAATAACAACCATTTAGATCGGGCCGATGCTGAATTCGGTAGGAGCATCTGCTAATTTTAATGGATTCTACAATAGTTTCTATATATTTAAAAACCTAGTTTCAAGCGGAATCAATAAATCTTTGAGAAGCATAAATAGACCATTTTTTTGGTGTTGTTCCTGTGTGACGTTTGAAAAATCGGATAAAATGGCTTTGGTCGCTGTAGCCAAGTTGATAAGCTATTTCAGAATGGTCTGTTGTACTGGTTAGAAGCTTTCTTGCTTCAGCAATCTTTGCCGCATGATATTGTTGCTGCAATGTTAATCCTAGAACTGGACGAATTGACTTAGATAAATTCCATTTATCTATTTGAAAATCTTTGGCAAGTATATTCAAATTATATGGGCAATCCAATCCTGCTAAAATATGGTCTCTTAAAGTTGTAATCCGCTCGATATGTGTATTAGAAACTCGGGTAAATTCTTTAGTTGGATTATATTTATTCAAATCTGTTATTAAGTTTTTAAGCCACTTTAAGTAAGAACCCCGAGATATGTCAATTTCAATAGGATTAAACAAACTGTTTGCGTGAGCATGTATTATATCTATCTGAGCTAACAAACTTTCAGTGCAAGGTAGCTGCAGGCCATCCGCTGCCTCGATAACGTCAATTGGATCTATGTGGTGTAAAGATATGGAAATAGTCGAAGACAGTGGAACTAAAGAAAGGAGCTCTCCTGCTTTTAATATTATGGATTGCCCTGAACATAATATTTCTGTTTTATCTCCAAAACAAAATTTTGCTAGACCACTTCTTATTGAAATAAGTATGTGAAATTCCCTAATATGATTTGAGTGTCTCAAACTAAAAGAATTTATTTCAAACCTTTTGAACGAGTATTCTGTGATCGAATTTGAAGGCCAATGTTCTTTCATAAACACCACATATCCAGTATTGATTATTTCAATTGTTACTAACTACTTATTGTATATAAAAAAGTAATGAAAGAGCGTTACAATTTGTAAAAACTTGTGATGACCAATAACGTTCTATTTTTTTTTAGATTACTAACTAAAATTCGTTTCCAATTATTTGAAACGAAAATCTTGGAATCTCATGAGAACACTTCTAATTGCGTTAATTGTAGCATTAATTTCCGGTTGTTCTAACCCCACACAGACACAACCAGAGTTTGTTTGGCCAAAAACCAACGAAACATTTGAATGGCCAGACCATCCCAGTAGTGAAGTATTTAAGGCTCTGCTGAAAGCGTATAACCAAGATGACCTGAAAGCTCTTAAAAACTTTGTAAAAACATATTACCCAACTGATAAGTCAAAAGGAAAGGAACTTTATTGGCGTCAGATTTTTTCAGAATATGGAACGTTGAAGCCATTTAAAGTAGATGAACACAAATTTCATGGTTTACCTGCGATTTGGTTCCAAGGTCAATCAACCAAAAGTTGGGTTAAAATGGTAATAATGACTAATAAAACAGGAGATTCTATTAAGCGTGTAGGAGTATTTAGAAAAATGCGTCCAACTGGAGAGTTACCACCATACCAGTTAATATCAACCAGCCAGTTGCCGCACTACTTAGATGGCTACCTAAACCAGCTATCAGAGCAAGAAAGATTCTCTGGTTCCGTTTTAATTGCTAAAGGCGACAGTGTTATTTATCAAAATAGTGTTGGTTTTAATAATAAAGCCAAACAAATAATTAATAAGGCGACATCAATATTTCCAATTGCTTCTACAACAAAAGTATTCACAGCAACTGCGATAGCTCAACTGATTGAAGCTAATAAATTAGCTCTAACTGATCCAATTAGTAATTTTATTCCAAGCTACCCCAAAGATATTGCGGACCAAGTAACGATTAAACATTTGTTAACTCATACTTCAGGTATAGAGTTTGATGATTATGACCCTTTTTACTATGACACAATACAAGCCAAAAACTTGGACGAAATGGTTAAGTTACAAATTAAGTACATTGATCATATGAACGAAGGAAGGCGTCCCAATTTTAAGCCTTTGGATAAGTTTGATTATAGCAACGATGGATATGTTTTATTGGGAGCGATTATCGAAAAAGTTTCGGGTCAGTCATACGGTGAATATATAAACCAGTTTATCTTTGAACCTAGTGGTATGAAAAACTCTATTGCAATTAATGCAAAGTACGAAGCTTTGAAAAATAAACCTAAAAAGTACAGCTATAACAATCGAGAAATGCGCTTTCAAGGGGGAGCTAGAAAGGAAGCAATTGGTAGCGCTGTTTCATCAATAATAATGCCGGCAAATGGTATTTATTCTAGTGTTAGTGATCTTTATAAATTTTTTAAAGCGTTAAACCAAGGTCGATTAGTTAAAGCAGAAATCAAAGAGGATATGTTTGGCAAGCATGCTACTCAAATTTCATCGAAAGCTGCCCAGCACCATATTTATTATGGATATGGCTTAATGACTAGAGTAACAGGAAAAGCGGTTTCCATAGGCCATGGAGGTACTGATTTTGGTGTAGGAAGTAGCTTAGAATATTTTCCAGAACAAGATATGTATGTGATTGTTTTAAGTAATTTTGGAGCCATTGCTGCAAATACTGTTTCAGAACATATTCGAGACTTGCTACAACCAAACTATGTAAAACAAAGCAGTAACTAAGGAACATTCGAAGGAAGTATATGCCAATCATTACGATCCAACAAAGCATAGGTCGAACACTGGAGCAGAAACAGATTTTGCTTGCGAAAATAACCGAAGCTTTTGAAGTAGCTTACAACTTACCTCCCGAATCAGTGACCGTTTTCTTTAATGAATACGAGGAGGATGGTTGGGGAAAAGGTGGAAGAGTATCTCGTATACAAGAGGTAGCAGATAGTTGAATTTATTTGAAACAGATAGGTTGAGCATACGAGCCATGTCGGCCTGTGACGTTGAAGGTTTACAACATATTTTGACTGATAGAGAGGCAATGAAATACTCTGCATGTGGAACGTTTAAATCAAATGATATACGTGACTTTGTTGCTGCTGAGATTGAAACTTTTACTAATTCTAGCTTTGGCTATTGGCCAATGATTTCTAAGAGTAATGGCGAGGTCGTAGGCATATGCGGGTTTAATCGTCATCAAATTGAACAGCAAAATTTCGTGCACATTAATTATCGATTAGCTACTTCATACCTCAAGCAAGGATACGCGACTGAAGTAGTGTTAGGATTGATGAAATATGCTCGCGAAACCTTACGTTTAACTACCCTGTATGCGGTAATCACCCCTGATAATATAAAATCCATTAGGGTAGTTGAAAGGTGTAACTTTAAGTTATTTAAACGTGCGACATTTAAAGATATGCAAGTAAACATTTACCAAGTAGTAACTTGATAGAGTCAGCACTTCACCCTTCACTTAATAGTAGCAAGGGCAAAAGTTAAGCCCAATAATTATTCAAAGGCAATAAAATGTACAAATTCTTGTTTGGTCTATTAATCTTAATTATTTGCAGTAGCGAAACGCTAGCAGCACAAGATCTCGTTGAAGATAAAATAAAGTATTCGGCAGCAAAACTTCTTCAAGATAAACGCTTTACATCAGTATCAATTGGTGTTGTTTATAACAATAAATCGCAATCAGAACACCTTGGTGAGTTAACTAGAGATCAAAATAACACGCCTACTGACTCCACGATCTATGAAATTGGTTCTGTTAGTAAAACGATAGTTGGTCTTATGATTGCAAATGCTGAATTAGAAGGGAAATTAGACATTAATGAAAACATTAACGTCTATTTGGATAATAAGTTATCTAGAGTGAGCCCTGCAAATAATCCAATTACAATCAAACAATTGTTGACTCACAGTTCGGGCCTACCAAACTCTAATGAAGATATGGGGCTGGCTTTTAACGAACTTAATCAGCAACGATTTATTGAAAGTGTGAATGCATACTCTATAGAGGACGATAAAGGTCAGTTTAGATATTCAAGCGTTGGTACAGAGTTACTATGTTACATCCTAGAGGAAATTGAAGGTCTGCCGTTTGAAGAGCAACTAACCCAATTTTTGAACAAAAATATTGAGATGAAGAATACTCGGGTCAACCTTTTACCCCAAAATTTTCCTTTTTTTGCTTACGGATATAACACCGAACAAGAAATTGCCAAGTCACATACAGCTGCCAACAAGTTGTGGGGAGGTAGCGGTTACATTAAAGCCTCAATGCAAGACCTAATGAAATATATGCAGTTTCAATTGCAAAATAACAACAAGTTGGTTCAATTATCACAATCGAAGTTATTCGATATTACAGAAACTGATGGGTTTGGTTACCTTTGGATACTGTCTCAAGATCCAAAATTGGGTAAGTACATTATTCATCATGGTGGTGTGGAGAGTACACAGAATTGGATGGTGATTTTTCCCAATCATGAGCTAGCTATTTCGGTAGTTACAAATTCTAGCTTCCCTGAAACTGCTAGGATTTTGAGAGAGTTAGTTATGGATTTAGCGAACAGGCTATTGGCATAGGAGTCTTAAATAGCTTTGATATTCTCCAAAGTATTGTTAACCAAAAACTAAAGAATTGATATTCATTGTGGAGTGATTTTTTCATCCACAAAATTTTTGTAATTAATCCACAAATAGAGCGCAATAGATGACATTAACAGATAAATTCATTTCCAACTTAAAGGCTTATGAAAACAAAGATATACAAGGTGTTGCTGAATTGTTTGCTGAGGATATATTTCTAAGAGATTGGAAAATATCTGTAAAAGGAAAACCTGATGTACTAAGAGAAACAAAAAAAAATTTCAATGCAGGCGGCAATATAAATATCAACGTTTTGAGAACGTTTGAGGATAAAAATACAGTAGTTGCAGAATTGCACATTTTAGTTGAAGGGGTTGAAAATATTTACGTTACAGATATAGCGACATTTAATTCTGATGGATTAATCCAAACGATTAGAGCTTATATAGGTCGTGAAGATTAACTTACTTAATCCTGTTTAGAGGACATGTAACAAACCGCCTAAAAACGCGATGTTATATTATATAGCCATAGATTTGAACTATTCAAAATGTATAAATGGAATTTTTATGAAAAAGATATTTACATGCCTAGGTTTAGCGCTGCTTTTTGGTTGCTCTAAGCCGAACGAAGATATTTTAGTCGCTACAAAATACTGGGAAGCTCAAAAGAATAACAATCTAATGGAGCTTAAAAATACATTGGCTGACCCGAAACAGATAGCAAGATTCGAGCACTCAAAACTCGATATTGAGAGCTTCGCTGTTACAGATAGTGATAATAGTGGTGTTTTGATTAATATTAAACGTTTTTGCTATCCCGATCTAAATTTCACCACATCAATTATTGATGTAAATGGAGTGAAAAAAGTTGATTCTAAAGCAACTTTTAAAAACCTGTATGATGTATCAAAGCTCAATAGTAAGCCCGTCAGAAAGTATTGTTATGATTTTGATAATTCCGAGCTGTCAGGGAAAGTTAATGGAGAAGTATGGCGCATTAAAAAAGTTAATTCTCGAGTAGTCGATTGGGGCAATAAAAAGAGTATGAGCATATCCTTACATCCAGAGGAATGTGATACAGAATACAGTTTCAACTGCAAACGTCCTAAATTAATTATTTCTAATTTAAACCTGAAAGGAGATGGCGGGAATATGACTCCTACTGAAAATATTACTATTCACACTCCACCGTCAGATAATTTCATAATTTCAAAAGGTAGTTACCGAGTTACACATCAGACACAAGGTGAAAAAAAAGTAGAAATCAGTTTTTTACATGATAACCAAAACTACCTAAATGGATTTTTTGTGCTTAAAGATGAAGCGCTTTAAGCTCATCAATAAAAGCTAAAGCGGTTGATTGTCGTTAGGACATGAAATGCTAGTAGCTTAATTATAATTTTTTAAATATGAGGTTTAGATGCCATACATCAATGTTCAAATTACTCAGGGTGCTTCAAGAGAGCAAAAAGCAGAAATTGTCAAAGATATTACCAGCTCAATGCAGCGGGTACTCGATAAAAAGCCCGAACATACTCATGTCGTTATTCAAGAAATTGAAGAAAAGAACTGGGGATACGCAGGAATGCTTACAGATGAGTGGAAAAAGAGTCAGTCATAGTTTCACTTAGAAAACCAAGTGGTTATAGGTAAGTAGATTAGGTCATTGTTAAAGTTGATTTACTTTACATAAGAATGCTGTCTCAAGATGCTATGAAATGGCTGGTTCATTCAACTTGATAGTTGTTTTGAGTTTGAAAGGAATAATAGGGAAAAAAATGAGAAATATTGTTTGGTTTTTAGGTGTTTTTATTACGGGGTGTACAACTGCTTTATGGGCTCCCACTTATACAACAGAGAACGTTGACGGTTTTTATGTTAACCAGCGAGATAACACTCTTTTAGTTTCAACAGAAGCTAATGGCTACATTTTTTCCATAGATAATGAATCGGCAAAAGCATTAACTTTAAGTCGCACATTATTGTTCCGTCCCAATTTTGAAGGATTTAGCATTGATGAGCGTCATAATGTAACAGGCACACTGGACTTGATTTTATTGGAAAAAAATCCTTCTGCGGCAATTGAAAAACAACTCAAAAATCTAGGTTTTACGCGTAGCACTATGTCTAGTAGTTCTTCGAACAGATTTATTAAGCAAATTCCTCTATCTGGAAGTCGCTATATTCTTGAAGGTGAATTACCTCTAACAAAATTGGAAAAAGCATACCCTGTTTCAATTGAACAGCCAGATTCATTTACTTCGATTGCAGGAAAAATAGTCGCGACTCCAGTAACAATTGCGTTTGATGCAGCTGTAGTTTTGCCAGCTGTTTTTGTTGGGGCATTCATAATGGCTGCGGGTTCTCCTTAATGCGCAGTTAAGAAATTAAGTGAACATCACGCTATAAGTTTAGGGGCTCTTTGTTCACGGTTTGGGAAATTGAGTTTTTTACGCTTTATCAGGAGTGCATGTTTTGAGCATAGTTTCGTATCAAACAGACAGGCAGCTTAAAGTAGGCATAAGTGAGCTATGCAGACTCTTTTATAGCGTTTCAAACTTTCGTCTTTTCAATATATCTATTTTTTTTAAAAGGGTATTTTTGATACTTGCATTAGTTGCTTTTTCTTCACACAGCTCTGCAAATGAGTCTAAAAAACTAATTGGTGAAGTTACTAAAATGTATATGTCATCAATGGTTTATATATTTAAAAACCAACCATTAATAAATGGGGAATCTATTGATAAAACAGAGCTTCAGGGTGAAAAATTCATTAACAACATAAGTCGTGTTTATCAAGCAACATATAATGAGCCGTTTCCTAAAAGTGACCATTACATAAAGCGAGTACTTATTGAGACTATGGTTGAGGTTATGGCAGATAATATCCCCCTACTTCACGATAATGAAATTTCCTTTAAGGGCATTATTCCTGCCACATTTGCTTTTCAACTTTCTGCTAAATTAGCTACAAAAGGGATTGGTTTAAAAATAAAGTTTACTCGAACTAGAGACAGTATAAGAAACGTATTAAATACTCCTGATGAGTGGGAAAGCTCTGTAATGCAAAAAATCATTAAAGAGCCTCAAGTTTTTTATGATGACAACGCTTTTATTAACAACAAACCGGCTTTCAGGCAGTTTACCCCTCTGCCAATGGCTCGATACTGTCTCGCTTGCCACGGCACTCCTGCTGAAAACCCTTTAAACTTTGGAAAAGAACAAAAGGATTGGACAACATATGATATGACAGGCTTCAAAATGGAAGGCTGGAGCATTGATGATTTTGGTGGTGGCGTCAGTATTTCTATTGAAAAGGGAGTGTTATTGAAATGACATTAGCCTTTAAGTTTTACGCTATTTTTTGTAGTGTCGCGATTATGTTTTGTGGCACCACCATTGCTCAAACTACCTCAATTAAAGTAGGTGTGGTTGACTATCCTCCTCATGTTAATTTGGCTACAGGTAGAATAGACAGTTCTCCGTTGATCACATATATGACAAAGGCTTTAAGTTCACCCAATTTATCATTTAAATTTATTAAATTACCTGGAGACCGAGCTAGGTTGTTACTGAAACAAGGTGATATTGATTTACTTCTCCCTATTAATAAACAACAAGATGCAGGTAAATACTTTTCAAAGCCTATTTTCCACGCCATACCTGGACTATGTTTCAAGAAGGAAAGTTTTATCCCAATCTTAAGTGCAACCCACCGACTGAAGGATTTAACAATAGGAGTACCTGCTGGTATCAAACCTTTAGACGTTTTAGAAGAGGCCGATGCAATTGTAGTCCCCTTGAAAGGAAATAATACGACTGAAAGAGGAATCGAATTGACACAAAGAGGGAGGCTTAGTGCAATGTACTACCCTAGCTTACAGACTGTTTATCACAGCAAAAATCCAAATTATAAAGCGCTTGCGTGCTCCTATTTTCACGGGTACTCAACTCCCGTCTATATTGTTGCTTCAGACAAACTTGATCTAAAAATAAAAGAGGTTTTAGAGCAGACATATTTGAACGCAATGAGAGCTGAGTCGTATGAGTACTTTTTAGCAAAAAATGTTCTTTAGTGTCGTGTGGTATGAAAAACACTGTAATTATTTTTACTTGCAGTGGTGAGCGCTTAAGTAAACCATGATGAGATAAAAACTTATAGTAAGAATATTTTTCTCGTTGCCCTTTTTAATCCCCTTTTAGTACATGAGAAATTTTTGATGTTAGAAGTAGCTCCTGAAGAGCAAAACCTTGCAAAAATATTTAAGCTACTTGCAGCAATATTTTCTTTTCTTTCGGTATATATGGTTTGGCTAGTGTTTTTCGGTAACTCTAGCTCCGGATTATGGGTGGGGATATTCGCTTTTTCGGCAAGCTCGGCCTTGCTGTTTGTTATAGGAAAATACCACCAAGATAAGTATGAAAATTTAGGTGACACTATATTGTTTTTAGAAAGTGCTAATATAGCGCTTGGAGGTGTTTTGTCGGGTAAAGTTAGTATTAAACAACCTCACTTCTCGAAGGTTAATAAAGTCTGCTTAACAAACCTGGTTTACTATGGAGGACATTACAACAATCGATATGAAATACTAGTCACTGTTTCAACTGACTGCCAGCTAGTATTCGAAAATGATATAACATGGATAGAATTTCACATAAAAGTTCCTAGTTCTGGGCGAGAAACATCAAAAAGAAAGAACAATCACTTTTACTGGGAGCTCTCGATCAAATATACGGAAAACCTTTCTTTAACTAAGCGAACTTGGCCAGTTCAAGTATTTTCGTCGCCCATCGAGAATAAGCCCAAGTGAAGACAACTGTTTGAGGGGAAAACTAACATTATGAAAACAATTATTGTTTCTGATATTTTTGGGAAAACAGAAGCACTGGAAGAAATTGCTTTGAGACTTTGTGAACCAACCCTGATCTTTGAACCATATGATGGCGAAATGATGAACTTTCAGAGTGAATCGGATGCATATTCTTATTTCTCATCAAATGTTGGTATAGATAAATATTCAGATAAACTTTGCTGTTTTATAAAACCTCTTTCGGAACCGTTAAGAATCATTGGGTTCAGCGCTGGAGCATCGGCCATTTGGAAAATATCAGAAAGAGAGGAATTGTCTAAGGTTTCTAATGCAATTGGCTTTTACGGTTCTCAGATTCGGTACTACACGAACATAAATCCAAAATTTCCAATTAAGCTCATTTTCCCTGCAAACGAAAAACATTTTTCCGTTTCAGACCTTATTGCAACAATCAGAGGCAAGGGAATGGTAAAAATCGAGCAATCAGAGTTTCTTCACGGCTTTATGAATGTAAATTCTCAAAACTATGAAAAGGTAGCATACAACAAATATATAAAGATACTGAGCAAGGTCAGTACTAGAGTTTGATCGGACAGTCGACTTTTATAAGCTTACAAGCCTTGAGGTTAGTGGTAGTTACAAAATGAAATATTTTATCGCATAGCAAGCGCTAGCAGAACAGTTTAGTAAAGGCCCATTAAAAAATTAGGGGCATGCCCCGTCATCTGGTAATGGTTACCCATGGAGACTAAGTGATTATTCGAGAATTTGATAAAAGAGATTTCCTCGCAGTTAAAGATATCTATCAGCAAGGTATTGATACAGGAAATGCGACATTTCAAGATAAAGCAAAAGAGTGGGATGAATGGAATAATTCACTATTAGACAGTTGTCGCCTAGTTGCAATTGAAGATGGTCAAATCTTAGGTTGGGCTGGACTTTCTCCAGTATCAAATCGAGCGGTATATTCTGGGGTTGCTGAAGTGAGCGTTTATGTTGCAAACCAAGCTCAAGGAAAAGGTCTAGGCCAAAAGCTATTATCACGGTTGATTCAGGACTCAGAATTACACAATATTTGGATGTTACAAGCCGCAATTTTTCCAGAAAACCAAGCCAGCATAGCTTTACATAAGAAAAATGGATTTCGTCAAATAGGCGTTCGCGAAAAGCTTGGAAAGATGCATGATATTTGGCGTGATGTTGTACTAATGGAAAGACGCAGTGAAATTGTTGGTGTGTAAGGTAAACAAGTTACATAAAGGACACGAAGCGCTTGGCTTCCAATGCTTCGTCGCTAATTTTAGCCAAACATTTGTGCACCCCATATGGTGGCGTTACCGAATAAATACTCTAACGCACTTTTATCCAAAAATGAGTTAGGATTAACGTCCGTTGTTTTGGTTTGATTAGGTGTATGAAAAATTAGCTGACTGGCCGAGTTTGGCACATATGCGACTGTCAGATTTGATTAAGTTCTATTATTTGAACCTGACAGATCAAGTTAAGACTTATTCAGTTAAAGGTTATTCAGTTAAAGACTACCAATACCCAGATTTGGTTCAGCAATTCTTAGATACGTCAGAACACACACTTTCATGGTTTGATTGGCTCTCTCTAATCGCCACTCTTATTGCCTTTTGTGCAAACATTTCATTATTATTTTTTTCCAACATTGGACGTTTTATTTATGTAACCTGCATTCCTTTAACACTCATTTTACCTGGGTTAAACAACGAAACAGTTATTACTAATCAACCTCAGATCTGTATAAGAATTAAAGCCGAGTCACTTTTATACTCGGCTTTTTAGTCTGAAAAGTGTAGGCAATCAATCCAGCCATTAAATTAACCATAAATGAGATACAGCTTCGATGCCTTGTATGATCTATTTGAGCCATGTTTTTTAGCTGGTCGAAAACTGTCTCAATGATGAAACGCTT
>Ga0213830_1000136_pt1 | contig 112696 bp, 100 predicted proteins | sample SWATP11_FD_161661 | JGI IMG/M metagenome (GOLD analysis project Ga0213830, IMG submission 161661) | Coastal seawater microbial communities from Marineland, Florida, United States - SWA TP1 #1 | ecosystem: Environmental > Aquatic > Marine > Coastal | place: USA: Florida | collected 2016-08-06 | reverse complement strand
GCATGGATGCAGGAGGTAGGGCGACTCAGGAGACCAAGCCGAGAACGACTATACCTGCACAAGTTTCGATTATTCTCGCAGCTCTGGTGAAATTCTGAATTGACTAATTCTTTATGCAGATTGGTATGAAAGATAAAGAAGCCTCAAAAAAATTCTGCCTTCTCTGTTTATTTCAGTAAAATCTTATAGACTAGCGCGTTTTCACTACCGCAATAATACACCTCTGCGTGAACTCCATTAATAAAGGAATAAAATGAAAAAACAATTGTTAATGTCCTCTTTGATTGTAGCTGCTTCTGCTCTGTCATTTTCAGCGCATGCTACAAACCTCGACTACAATACTATGTCTGTTTCCTACAGTACGGTCGAAATTGATGATTCTAATTTGGATTTATCCGGTGTTTCGGTATCTGGTAGTAAATTATTGACTGATAACGTTTTTGTCGGTGCGACCTTTTCTTCGAGGGGAGACGACGTAAACTATTGTTATTATCGTTGCGACGACATTGAAGTCACTCACACACAAATATCGTTAGCAGCTGGTTATCGTCATGAACTTACAAATTCAACCGATATCTATGCCGCAGTAGGTTATGCTTCTGTTGACTATGAATTGAAATACGATGGTTATGAAGATAACGGCGATGATTCTGGCCATTTATTAAATTTAGGTATTCGCTCTTTGTTAACGGACAATATTGAATTTTTAGGTTCAATCGGAATGGTTGATATCGGTGATGAATCAGAAACCAGCGTTGATGTAGGTTTGGCTTATCACATTAATGACCGCTTTACTGTGGGCGCCAGCATTGATAAGAGTGAAGATTCTAGCGGTTACGCAATTTCAGCGCGTTATAACTTTTAACGTTGCGTCATAAAACTGAAACTAAAAACCAGTTTTTATTAAGATAAAAGCCCAGACCACATTGTTTGGGCTTTTTTCATTTGGCAGCCTCAAGTTCCAACATTCTTCTAAAACAACGCCCCACTTTCCAGCCCATTACTTCCCCCAAAAACTCTAACTTAAATGCTAACCAGGCCATTGATAATTATGGATTATTTTCTGTCTTTCTTAACTTTCTCTGTTTTCAATTATTGAACTGCGTTTATTTTGTATCCATTTTCTGTACACCAGATACATTTCATTTAAATGACTCTTTCAGATAGAAATAACAAAAATACTGGTCTGCCACTCTGTCTTTCAACCGCATTTCCCGCGGCCAAAACAGGTAAATCAATAAACAATCAATTCGAAGAATATTTCTCTCCCTAATTCCACAAAATTGTGATTATTTATTAAAGATACAGTCAATAGATACATACTGTTACACTCCGATACAATAGCAAAATGGTGAATTGATAAGGTTGTTGCGAACTTTAGATGAGGTGCTAAAAAATGAAAAAAAATACAATAACAGCCCTGATAGGGGCGTCTGCACTTTGGTGTATCGGAAGCGCTTACGCTGAACCTGCAAAAGATAATCGTCAAATCAGAATCATCGACGGTAAAGAAACGACTAAAGGGGCCTACCCCTTTATGACTGCCTTGATCCAAAAAGGCATGGATCCGGTACAAGGCCAAATGTGTGGTGCATCACTTGTTGATAAACGTTATGTACTGACCGCTTCTCACTGTGTTGAAGGCATGACGAGCGATCAGTTAGATGTCTGGGTTTCAAACGGTGAAGTCAGTTTAGAGCAACCGGATAACGGAAAAACCGTAGAAGTTTCACAAATCTACATGCACTTGGATTACGATTCACAGTCACTGGACAATGACATTGCCATTTTAGAATTGGCGGAAGAAGTAACTAATGTCACACCAGTTAAGTTGATGACGCCTGATCAAGAAAGCACGCTTAAAACGGGTGATTTGTTGACGGTTATGGGCTGGGGTAACAGAGATGCCGATCCGGAAGGCAGAGACTTCCCGGTAAACTTACACGAAGTGGAAGTTGGATTGTACGACCGTGAAGCATGTAACACAGCATATCAAGGTGGCATAACCGAACAGATGATCTGTTTTGGTTTCCCTGAGGGTGGAAAAGACTCTTGTCAGGGCGACAGTGGTGGCCCGCTGATCGCAAAAATTGAAGACGAATGGTATCAGGCTGGCGTAGTCAGTTTTGGTGATGTGTGTGCAGCCCCTAATTCTCCAGGTGTATATGCTCGTGTTTCTAAGTTCTTAGACTGGGTCAAAGCACAAGAGTCTGGCATATCTTACAACCAGAATAGTTATATGGGTCATGTCGAACATAGTTACGATGAAGTCGTTCCAGTTGTAATTAAGAACATTGCGGCAGACTCCGTTAGTTTTACAGGTGTAGAACTAGAAAAAACCAACATGGACCAAGCTAGCATTAGTAACAATGGCTGTGACGGCAAAACCTTAGCAACTAATGATGAATGTACGATCGAAGTGAAAACGGCGTTCTCAAAAGCTGAACAAGCGGGCTTCAGCCTTACTGTAAACACCAATCACGATGATAAAGGCGAGTTCATTGTTCAAAGATCATTTGATGTTTTGGACGACGCTAAAGCGAGCTACAACAAACACTTGATGGATGGTGATCACGACATTAGCTGGTTCGAATCTCCAGAAGCAGGTTGGGAAATTCAATCTGACAAAGTATCGCAAGGCAGTGATGCGATTGCTTCTTCAGCGATTGCTGATAGCCAAAGCTCAGTCGTGATGGCGACATTTGACCGTGGAAGAATTACTAAATTTGAAATCGATTATGCGGTATCTTCTGAAGAGCAATACGATGGTCTAATCATTGTTGCTAACGGTGAACAGCTAGGCTTTTATACGGGTGAGTCAGACTATAAAGCTCAAGAAATCCCTCTAATTGACGGCAAAAACCGAGTAACGTTTGTTTATTACAAAGACTATGAGCAAAGTGGTGGCGAAGATAAAGCGTACTTAGATAATCTAAAAATCGAAGTCTCTAACACTGCACCAGTTGCCAAAGTAAAAGACAAAACGATAAAAGTAGATGCAGGTAAATCAGTTTCACTTGATGCATCTGGCTCTACAGACCCTGAAAATGACGCGTTAACCTACAAGTGGACTGTTGAATCTGGCGACAACGTTACTATCTCTGATGACACGAAAGCCGTAGCTTCGTTAACAGCTCCTGAAGATATGGAAGGTAAAACCATAGTGGTAAAAGTGCAAGTAACTGACGCATATGGCGCAACGGCAACTGAAACCGTAAACGTTGAAGTTAATGAAGAGTCGAAAGGTTTAAGCTCCTCTTGGGGAATGTTATTAGCCGTAATGACTCTATTATTCAGAAGATTTAAGTATAACCAGTAAATTCAGCAACCAGCGGAGAGCTAGTCTCTCTGCTGGTTTTGTGATCTAAAGGAGAAAACATGAAGCAACTTTTTAACTTGTTTTTACCCATGTTAGCCGTAACCTATCTTACTGCCTGTTCAGCCCAACAAAACAACGACGTGCCAAAAACCATTGATACAACCAACTTAGAACCAATTTATGGTCACCACGTCAAAAAGGATGTGATTTCATTTAGTGTAAAGTCAACGGGTTGTACTAAACCTTCAGATTTTAGTCTGGAGCTTAATTACGATATCAAAGACACAACACAAGTAACCTTAATTAGAAATCAGGCTGACAAATGCCGTGCCATGCCGCGAGTAACTCGCATTGATTTGCAACTTACTACTCCAGCGAAGCAGGCTAATAACGAGCTAGTAGTACTTAACCCAGTCTCCAAGTTCAAAGATAAACCGGTTACTCGTCGTTAATAAATTCATCAAACAGAGGAAAGCTCAAGTCTTTCCTCTTTTCATTTACTAGAAGCTCACTATTGTCTTCATGCTACTACAATAACCAGCCCTTGTTTTAACTTCAGTTGTCTTCCTAAATTTGCTCAGGCAATGCATCACTCGCCTTATTCCAAGTTAAGGCCCATAGCGATTCCAAAGTAATTATGACCATCAGACATGTCGTGATAACTTTTGGTAGAACAGGCTGTTGAATGGTAAACGCCAGTGCAAGACTAAGTGTAAGTAGGTTAGAAATAGCTGATGCGCCATTGAATAAGCGGCTACTGTTGGACTCCTTTAACCTGGCAACATTTAAGACGCAGGCACTTAAGAATGCGATGACCATTCCTGGATGCGTCATTCTCCCTGCGGTTGAAAAATCAAAATTAAAGTGTATCGATACAGACACAATGTGGAATAATGCAATAAGACAAACGGTGTAGTTTAGAAATAAGAAAGTTCGTTTTTTGTTTAACATGTTGGTTTCCCTTTTTATTAATTTAGGACAAGATGAACAAATTAAAATGACAAAGCGTCGTACTTGGCCACACAAGACCAACAAATGCATAAACCATTGTTTAATAAAACCTTTTAAATAACACCTAAACGTCCAAACTGGCCAGTTTGGACTTGAGATAAGAAGAAAACGTTGTTTACATTTACCAATATAGTTGCAATAGGGTGTATACAAGGCGGCATAACGTCTCTAATCCTGCTTTTGAATTCAGGTGCTGCGCGTTGGTTAGGTGCCTATTTTGCCCTCCTCACAACAAACATGTGTGTTGGCTTTTATCTAAATAGCGGCCTATTTCAAATTGATATGTTTTGGATGGCATTTTGGAATGATATCAATACATACTGGTTACTCGGCCCACTAATTTTAGCGTTTACAACAAAAATTACCGAGCCAGACCGGCAATTTCTCAAAAGCGATATTATTCATCTATTTCCATTTTTAATGAGCCTCGGAACCTCACTTATTTTCTGGTTTTCCGAATCCAATAGTGCCCACATTCAATATGTTAACTCTCTGCTATTCTGGAAAGAGATGCCGCTGTTGCAACGTTTTTCACCTTCATTTATGTTGCCGGCAAGCCACTTTATTCTTTATTTATTAATATCTAGTTTACAGTCTCTAAAATACTGGCGTGATAACGACGCTGCCCGAATTAAACCGCAACTCAGTTGGCTAACATTGGCGTTGGCCATGTCTTATCTGATGATGTTGAGCATGCTCATCACCCTGGTTGTATCCATCATATTGAATTATTCGCCTTCACCAACTTTATTCGCAGTTGCCAACCTAAGCACGGTCGCGGGCTTGTTTATAACAACCTTGTTGTTAATAAAATATGGCAGCCCTGTCGCCACTAAAGCAGCAGCCCAAATCGACGCATTGGCTCGTCATTCCCACGACAGCTGTGATGTTACTCAGTTGCCAGCAACGGAAAGTGGAAGACTTACCGAAGAACAACAAAGTATGTTGGAAAAACTAGATCTACTAATGATGCAAAAGGAATATTTTAAAGATCCAGAATTGAACCAACTGAAACTTGCAGAACACTTGGGGGTTACGCGTCACAAAATGTCAGAGCTGCTTTCTCTGCATTCTTGTGGAAACTTCTATGATTACGTCAATCGTCTGAGAGTTGATGCAGTTAAACAGAAGATAATCAATCACTCTGCAAATACTAATCTATTAAACTTAGCTTTTGAATGCGGATTCAGCTCCAAATCCGGTTTCAATAGTGTGTTTAAGAAAGTTGAGGGACAAACTCCAACGCAGTTCAGGAATCAATTAAAAGAAAAAGTGTAAGTTAGCGTTCGTTTATTCTTTAACTAAGTTCATATAAAAACTCCCCTTTTCGTTTTCATGCATTGTTTCTTCATTGATTTGTTAGAAGCAAGCTAAACGCCTACCTTGAATGATTGAAAATCTCACTTCGTAATGCAGCCATTGTCAGTCCGTGTTGTTTTACCAACATTTTAAATCCTGGTTCATCAGATAATGGCGCTAATAGGTGGTTGCTTTGCAGTGACCACCACTCTTTGTTGTAAGTCTCAAGCCAGCCCATCTCCAACGCCTTTGTTAAATGCTGAATTGCCAACGCCTTATCTCCTAACTGCGCATTGACCTCAGCCAATGACAACTCTGCTTGCGTTTTATCAAATATTTTCCCTTGTTGAATGAAAGTTCTCAGATTAACCAACAGCTTTTCCGAGCTTTCTTCTTCATTCAATTTGGATAACGTAGCAGCGTATAGAAGCAATGCGGAATAGTTGTTTGCAGTTATATGGTTTGATTCAATATCTGACGCCTCTTGCCATTTGGGTTCTAGTTTTATAAGACTTTTCTCTGCTTGAACAAATTGCCCCGCTCGGAATTGAGCCACAGCCAAGTCTAATAAAATCCTTTTGCTATCCGGTCGTTGTCGAGCCAAACCTTCCATCATTAACAAGACAGTTTGCTCTTTACCATTAAGGCCAGCGTCGAGTAAATCCAGCCAACGGATAAAATGTCCGTGTTTGGGATACATTTTATCTAATATCTGATCCGCCGCTTCTTGTGCTCCGATGCTTAAATACATCAGAACGACCTGCTCACAATACTCATCACTGGAGCAATTCACGAATAACTCTGAATTATCGGTTTTCCACTTCTCCATGGCTAACAACGAATCTTTGGTGTATCTGGATAATCTGGCTAGATCGATTTCTCGTGTAAAAATGTCCGGTTCCAGATCTAACGCTTTTTGATACATTTGTTGTGCTGAATCTTGTTGGCCTTTAGAGAAATAATCAAAAGCTAATGAACGCCTTAAGGTCGCTGATAATGGATTTAATTCGATTGCCCGATTTTTGTGATAAAGATATTCCGTCTCTTTACCTAATCGTCTAAGTAAACCGCTATACCAGTTGTGCGTTGTCGCGTTATCATCCAGTTCAAGTGAGCGTATGAAGGCTTGTTCTGCTTCTTTTAACATTGAAGCGTCAGACCAATAAACCGCCTTATCCGTTGAAACACGTCCAAATGCCGCCAGAGCCGCGGGTGAATCTGGTTTCAATTCTAACGCTCTTTCAATATGAGGTAAGGCCATTTCGAATGCTCGCCTTTCGCTCCAACTGCCAAAATGATGAAGAAACGAATAACTGATCCCTAACCCAACGTGTGCTTCCGCGTAATCCGGTTCTATATCTAAACTGCGCTTAAAATAAGTCACCGCTTTTTCCAAATCCAATGGGTTTCTTTGCCGCCAGTGAAACTGCCCCATTAAATACCATTCATACGCTTGTGCATTTATCGGTTTAATCAATGTATTTGCAGGGTTAATTTCACTGGAGCTTCGTGGCTGAATGAGTTTCTGAACGGCAAGACTGATTTTATCTTGCAACTCAAAAACACTTTCATCGTCGGCATCAAAGGTTTTAGACCAAAGTTGCAGGCCATCCGTGGTACTAACCACACTGACATTAATTCGAACCTGCTCGCCAATTCTCTGCAGACTACCGTCTATCAAGGCTTCGACTTTTAGAGCTTGTCCCGTTTCTATCGCATCATATTGACCACGGTAATTAAAAGACGAATAACGGGAAATCACTTTTAGTGATTTAACTTGAGAAAGTTGATTGATAATGGCATCCGGCAAACCATCAGCTAAGTATTGATTGCCCTGCTCAGGGCTCCTGTCATCAAAAGGCAGAACAGCGATGGAGTTGATATTTAACTGAGGCGCGACCGTTTCATTATTTGGCGGGGCCAAATACAAGACAAAACCAATCACTGCCACTAACAAACAAGCCAAAATATAAAAATTAGGATACTTTCGACTAGTATCTGTCTCCGGCTCCGGTTTATCTAACTTGAAAGAATTGGCTACTAATACATAACCGATACCAGGGAGCGTTTTAATAAACGTTGGCTGCCTGGCGTTGTCCCCCAGAACTTTTCGAATCTTGCTGATTGTGACCGATAATATGTCATCGGCAACCACACTGTTTTTCCAAACGGTATCGAAAATTTGCCCTTTTGTTACCTGTTCTCCGGAATGCTGAAGCAGCATTAACAAAACCTGCATGCTTTTATTATCCAAAGCATGAGTATCAATCTCATTCGAGACGGTATTGGTTTGAGGGCAAACGACCCAAGGACCTAATTGATATTGTTGAATGTGCTGCAAAGATGTACCCAGATGACCATTGAGAACTTGCTTTTTAGTGAGTATACCTAATTCACAAATAGCCGAAGGTTTTTTAACGTAAATTTCTGTCACCTCAACTCAAACTTTTTTTTCACTAACGACATGACCTTATGAATTGTCGCAACATGACCACAAGTCTAACACATAAGGGATTGATAAAATTACATTTATGCCAACTTGAATTTAACGAATCAACTAACCTCCATGGGCAAACCCGGTGCAATTTAAGAACATTTAAGTTGTCTCTTTACGTCTTCTAATCTTAATTTTCTTTAACTTTTATCGGTGCTGACAGGTTAAGTCATGAAATGAAAATTGACCCAACCATTGGCACGTCACCTTTCAAATCAGGGCAAAATAATATGTTTAAGAGTCTTAAGTTAAAGGACATTACACTGGCAATCTTTCTCACCGCATTAGGCGGTTGCAGCGCTACAAATGGCGTCGACAATAAAAGCGCGTCAGCAGAGGCTTCTATCCAAGAAAAAAGCCAACCCTATTGGGACATGTTTTATCTCGAACATGACTTTATCAATCCAAATCCAGCCAATCGCAAAGATGCACTTAAAGTAGGCGAGCTTGGGGTAGATGGCGGTGATAAAGCTTTGATCATGCAACTCGCCAACAACATTAGCGCCGATAACAAAGGCAATTTTGATAGCGTGTTAATTTCCTATAAAGATAAGCTGGTCTTCGAATCATACTTTCGCAGGGGTCGAATCGATCTCCCCCATGATCAGGCTTCTGTATCAAAAGCACATGTGTCTTTAGCTGTGGGACGAGCAATTCAAATGGGATATCTATCTATGGATGATCTACAAAAACCCATTGTTAGTTTTTTCAACGATCTCACACCATCCAAACTCGTAACGGGAGCCGATACGATCACACTACAGGATGCTCTAAGTATGCGCTCTGGCATTCGTATTAATGCCGACAAGTTTCGCTCTCTCATCGAAAGGAGCCGTAAAAAGAGAGGGTTTAACTTCGTTCAGGAATTTCTGCAACATAGTGATGTTATAACGCCGGAATCAAAATCCTTTAAATACCAAGGGTCTGATCCGCTGATGGTCATACACGTGTTAGAGCGTGTTGTGCCGGTTTCGGCAAAGCACTTCATAAAAAATGAAGTCTTCGGAAAACTAGGTATAACGCAATATCACTGGAAAGACGACATAAACGGTACACTTGCATCAAACACCAATTTGATGTCACGCGACATGATCAAGGTTGGGCAGTTGTTTGTTAACAACGGTAAATGGCAAGGCGAACAACTTATCTCAAAAGCGTATCTAAACAACATAGACAATGGCAAAAATAAACCAGCGGAAGATTGGATCCCAGAAAAGTACTTTTACAATAACTTCTGGTACCAGACTGATATGACGGTTGGTGGTAAAACGTACAAAGCTAAGTTTGCCTGGGGTGGTGGTGAACAGTACATTCTAACGTTTGATGAACTTAACTTGGTCGCAGTTTTCACTGCAAGCTCTCGTGAAAACGAAACCATGCAATTAACAGAAGAAGTTATATTGCCAGCGTTTGTTAAAGAAGATTACACAGCAAAAAGCCATTGATCAGTTTTATTGTTAACTTTCCCCTTTCATATAGTAGCGACACTAAACGCAGGTACCTGATTAACCTTCAGGTCCTGCGTAAACTTCCAATTTTCCATCCTGCCAATGCACAAGCTGCATTGACAAAGTGTTAATATTTACTCGGACGAGGGGAACTAGAGCGAGAGGGTTACGTCAACAGAACCGTATTTCCCGAGGTGCCGGTAAGAGTCGAATACGAACTGACCGAAATGGGTAAAAACTTAGTTAAACCCTTGTACCAACTCGTAACTTGGGCCGACAGCCACCAGCAACAAATACAACAAGCACGAAAGTCTTACGATGAGAGAGGTTAACACCTCTCCCACATAAACACTTACAAAAATATGGTTATTTCAAATTAACGCTGACGCGCTTTAAATCGTGGATTCGTTTTGCAGATCACGTACAACTTGCCTCGGCGTTTAACGATTTGACAGCCAGGATGACGCTGTTTAGCGCTTTTTAATGAGCTTAGAACCTTCATTTTTTACCCTTTGTTAATGCACCAAAACGACGGTTGAAGTTAGCAACACGACCTTCGGCTTGAGTGACTTTCTGTTTACCTGTGTAAAAAGGGTGTGACGCAGAAGATACGTCTAGCGCGTAGTAAGGGTAAGTTTTACCGTCTTCCCAATCTATGGTTCTGTCAGTCTTGAGAGTTGAGCCAATAATAAAATATTCGTCAACAGCGGTATCGTGAAAAACAACTTTTCTATATTCCGGATGAATTCCAGCTTTCATAAGTACTCCTAAAATTATGATATGTTATATCATTCAAATGATAACAATTATCATTTGCAGTTCAAGGAGTTTTTACTTTAATTTGCTGCGAGATAAATGTTGCTAAAAAAAGCCCAAACCAAAGTTTGGGCTTTTAGGACGCAGCACCAGAGAACTTGCTTATTTACATTAACAACTTCAATCGGTGTAGCTAAAGGCGTTACTCTCTAATCCGTAAACTTCAGCGTATCGCCCCAGTTGCCGACTTCCCAGGTTCCGTTGTAACCACTAAAACCATGGTCAGTTTTCGACGCAGTTCCTGATGTTTGACTCGGATCATCCGCCGTCCCGGTGATCGATGGAATACGAATTCCAAACTGAGTCACGGAGCCCCACTTATCGATCTCAGCTTGCATTTGCTTGATGTCGTTGGCCGCACAGACTTCAGGTAACGGCTCCGTAGCAGGCTCCGATTCTTTTGGAGGTAGCCCTACCGCTTCTCTGTAGGAGACCGAGGCGTCTTTGATGCCATTGAAATAGGCAAGGTAATTTTGTTTGATAGTGCCATCTAACTTGTCACACATGGTGTTACATTGTTCGACAACGTCGACGATATCGATAATGTTTAAGACCACGTCAACCACCGACATTACAACCGTAACACCAGCCGCAAACTTACCAACCGCATCCATTTCTGCAAATGCACTAGTATTGACCTCTTCCGGTGCAATGCCTTGCTCTTCAGCCATGGACTTAATTTTGCTGTTCGCTATTTTAAGTTTGTAAGCCAAAATACCGAATGACACCGTAGTGATCATGGTTTTTGCAAACTCGGCACCCGCAGGCGGTTCAAATCCCTTAATCACACCCATGAACTTCTGAATATCAGAATCAGACTTAGCACTCAGATTAAGTTCATCCAAAGCATCATATACAGCATTGATTTCGTCACTTTGATAAACGATTCTGGCCGACTCCGCATATTGTTTGAATGTTGCGGCATCTAACTTGCCGCTTTTTCTTTGCACCTGAGCCATAAACTGCATCAAGTTAGCTCGGCAGGTTTGAGTATCTAACCCTTTGGGCGCCTTACTGATAATCAGATTATTGTTTTTCTTATAAGCCGTGACATAACTTTGTACGTCTGGACTTATTTTGGCGGAAATATCCGTATCGGCGGTGGTGAGTTTTTCATTCAGCTTATTAGATTTTTTGGAAATCATCGCTTTTTCAATTTGCTCGGTGGCTTCGAGTGCAACGTATGCCGCCATACCTAAGCCAAAAGACCAAATCGACGCCACCGCCGCGGCATCCGCCGCCATTTGCGTGGCGTCTGCAGCTATGGTCAGATCCCGCACTTCACAAGCTAAGTCGTGCAGTGTACTGAATTCGCTGTTTACTGCATCATCAGACTGGAAACTGCCAAGATTAGCAAAAAGGTTTTGCTCAGAAATCAAGGTATCAATGTTTGAATCGCTTTCTGTTTCCCAAGTGGAAATGTAATTAAGGTAAGTAATTAAATCTGTGCTAGCCATTGTTATTCCTTTTAACGTTAATGGTGTTAGGCACGAATTTAGATAGAAACGAAAAACCTTTAAAAACATAACTTTCACAGGTAACTTGCTCAGCCAATAATGTGCGCCACTCCCTAACCCTTCGCACATTAATTGACATGAATTTATCAAACGGCTCCCAAAAAGCGCCGCTGACTTTTCGCTCTACATAACTCGCGATTCAAAGATAGTAAACCTAATCAACATGACAAGCTGAACTTGTAAGATCTGTACCTGAAAACAAACCAAACTGTCCCTCAGAAAATGAGCAAAGGCTTTTGACTATAAGTTAATTCTCAATCATCTCGCTAACGTCAGTTCAGCCACTTCTTTTTTCGACGCAATCCTCAAACTCATCAAGACATCGTCTTGTTTAACGTCAGTAACATAATCGATACCATTGGACACATTCCCTATTACTTCAAACTCGTCTTCTTCCAGCGAATACGACCATAATTGATGATCTTCATTGATGCCGTAAATCACGTTGTCTTCAATAACAAATTGTCTTTCACTTCCCTGGTTAACCAAGCTTGGGATCAACTTATCTTCTACGGGTCCTGGCCGCCAAAAACGATGCAATTGATCCATATAAACGAGTTGTCCCGATTCACTTCGCTGCGCCCAGTAAACACGTTTATCTGTGATTACGCGGCTACTGCCACGCTCTAAGTCCAGCTCAACAAAACGTAATATTCCGCTAATTCGAACAAGGGCCAAAGCCTTCTGTTTTTCGCTGTCCCATTGAAATAGGGTTTCTACGGGCTGTGATGTAGGAATGGTTTTATCACTGCCATCCAAAAATACCTGAGTTAACTCACGATCTGTGTTGGCCAGAATACTCTTGCCATCCAGGGCCCAGTCAAACTGATAGAGAAACACATCCATAGGAAATCGACTTAATTGTCTTGACCCAGAACCATCATTTACCCAAATTTGATCTTCACCGAAGCGCTCAGACCTAAATGCAATAAGATCACCATCAGGCTGCCAAATAGCTTTGTCCTCATTAAGAATGGAACGGTCAATCGTTGGATGATTATAGTCTGGCCCTTCTTCCAGTGATGGTGCCCGGTTATTTTGACGAAGCTGAGAGATAGAAACTGAAACAATATCTCGGTCCATAAAGCCTTTGATGGCTAACATCTTATCCCCATCAGGATGGAACTTAGGTGAACTGATTGGGACATCCAGAGGTAAGCTGACTTTTTCGACCTGACCGTCATATGACAGAGTATAAAGTTGCCGGCCGGTACTAAAGATCAATAAATTATCGATTGTAGAAAAGTTTGGTCGAATCAACTTAAAACGAGAAATGTGTTGAGGATAATTAATTTTGTGACTGGAAATTAACTTGCCCGACACGTCTAACATTTCAATAAAACTCTCACCATCTTTACGAGTGCTGGTTAATGCAATTTTTCCGAACGCCGGAGAGTAGTCATAGGCAGCGATACTGCCATCATTAACTTCATAAATGACCTGACTTCTGTTTTCACTAATTGAGTAACGAATTAATAACCAACGTCCGTTTTTGTTTTGCAACATTGCAATGTTGTTGTTATCTAACCAAATTGGGCTTCGGATGCTCGAGTCGGTACATTCCAGCAAAACGTTTGGTTGTTGTGAAGTTCTTAACGCCGCGTGAAAATCTAGTCCCATCAACTTATAACAGCGTTTTTGATTTACGGGTGTCGTGCAGTCATCAGATTTGATAAAAGCCAATTGTTTACCATCAGGCGAAAAGCTGTGACTACCAAACGTGCCCAAATTTCTTGTTAACTGAAATTCCCCCTGCGTTTTTGCATCTTTAGCCCATATGTTATTTGAGCACGTTTCAATTGAATAACGACGGAACACGATATATTGACCATCCGGTGAATAGATCCCCCCATGCTCTTTATTATCGGTTGCGGTTAGCGCCCTTATATGACTTATGTTTATAGTGGTAGGTTCATTCGATTGCATGTTTAAAAAGCCGACTAACCCAACGACAATTGCCGTTAAAGCGGCTGTCACCATCAAAACCAAATTTGATTTTTTCTCTTCTGGCTTATCTTTTATGGCGCCAGAAGATTGGTACGCTTTCTTTTCAGCTGAGTTTTGACCAACAGTCACTTCTTTTGCAACGAAGTTTTTGTCCGCTTCAGTTTCTTCAACTAACTTCTCATCAGGCTGGCTAATCTCATTATGGTTAATCCACCTAACGTCGCATTCAAGGCTGTATCCCTGTTTAGCATGAGTTTTTATGTAAACCTGAACTTTACCATCATCCCCCAATGCCTTTCTTAATTGGGCGATGCTGCGTTGCAAGGTATTCGGAGACACAACCGTATCCGGCCAAACTTCACTTAACAACGTATCCTGACTGACCACCTCACCTTGGTGTTTCGCCAAATAAGTCAAAACAGCAAGAGCTTTTGGTGCCAAGGTTTGAGATTGATTATTTTGTGAAATCTGGTTTCTGGATAAATCTATATGAAATCCGCCAATCCAATACTTTTGAGCCATAAAACCTTAAATCCAATTAAAAAAACATTATGTCGTTAGGGTAACCCCCTAGCACCACTTTTAAGTAAAGCTAACTTATCAACCGACCACAACCCCAAACTATTGATAAGTAACAACTTAAAATCAAGCAGGGAAAATTCAGCGAAAATTCATCACAACGTCAAGCCTTTATTTTGAAAGTTACTAACTTAGCCCTATCGACGTTATTTAAAACATACATGAAAACCCAACACGCTCCAATAAGGAAAAAAACATGTTAAAACGTATGACCCTGATATTTTTATTGTCACAACCTACTGCGCAACTTCAAGCAAATTCTGAGTCTGGCGCTTACGAAATCCCAAGAACATATACAATTCCAATCCAAGATAAGCAGACTAATAAACAGTATGAACTTTACATAAAGCTGCCGGAAGATTACGAAAAAGATAAAAACAAAAAGTACCCGGTAATCTATTTTACCGATGCGATATGGCATATTGAAACCTTGTCGGCCGCCACCGAATACATCATGGAAGAGTCAATTTTAGTTGGTATTTCTTGGCAAACGGACATTGCTGACGACTTACATCAGCAATACGGAGCTCATGCCAGTCGTTTTAGCGATTATTCTTTCTGGAAAAAAGAAAATCCAGAACATCCTAAATTAAAGTTTGGTCACGCGAAAAATCATCTAAATTTCATTAAAGGCCAAGTGTTCCAGTACGTCGAAAATACCTATAGAACAACGCCAGACAACCGTTCTTATTTTGGTTATTCACTTAGTGGCTTGTTTGGGGCATATGCATTAATGGCGGCACCCGATACCTTCAAAAACTACATAATTGGCAGCCCTTCCGTGCAACTCATTGATCGCTACAAAGACGACATTACATTCAGCGACCAAAAACTCAATGCCAACGTGTACATAGCCCATGGCGATCAAGAGACAGACCGCGTTGAACCCATAAAGACCTTTGTGCAAAAGCTTAAAAAAAGAAGCCACGAGGCCCTATCTATTAAATACGACGTTATCCAAGGTAATCACCAAACAGCCTTCCCTGTAACTGGTATCAATAGCATCAGTTGGTTAGCTAACTTGCAAGAAAAAGGAAAGCAATAATGAAACTCAAATCAATATCATTAATCGTTTTGGCTTCAGTAATAACGGCTGGCTGCCAATTAATGAATGAAGAGCAACAAAGTGCCCCCCAAAATGTGTCACATAATACGCTGCAAGGTCCTTACCTGGGACAAAAACCACCGGGAGATATGGCCAAACCTTTTGCGCCTAACCTGATCACCACATCACATTTTGAAGTAACTGGCGTGTTTAGTCCTGAGATGAATGAGTTTTATTACATTCGTGGTGATGAAAACAACAAAAAGCAGGAGTTTGTTGTTTATATAGACCATGGCAGTCACTGGCAAGAAACCGTTATCTCAAAACGAGTAGGTACACCACTTTTTTCCCCAGATGGAAAAACCATGCACTTAGGAAAACGGTATATGGAACGCGATGGAGCTGACTGGTCTGAAATCAAAAACCTGAAATCCCCGGTAAAAGACGTTCCTATTATGAGACTATCAGCGTCTCAAAAAGGCACCTACTTTTTTGACGAGTTTAAGAAAGACTTCACAGGCGACATTCGTTATTCCCGTCTGATAAACGGTAAACATGAAACACCAAAATTGCTCAATAAAAAAATAAACACAGGCAAGAGTTTTCATCCCTTTATTGCGCCTGATGAGTCATATCTGATTTTTGATAGCACCCGGGAAGGTGGTTACGGTGATTCTGACCTCTACATCAGCTATCGCCAGGCAGACGGTACCTGGGGCGACCCGATTAACCTTGGCGATAAAATAAACTCAGAAAGTTGGGAAGCGGTAGCCAGTATCACTGCAGATGGGAAATATATGTTTTTTAACAGACGTATTAACCATGGCAGTGACGGAGAGTTACCCAATGTCGACATCTACTGGGTAGACGCTGAATTCATTGACAGATTAAGACCAACTTCCCAAACACAGAACCTGGCGAGAGGAGAATAGCGATGAAATGGAACTTTAAACTTCATATGTTAGTTACCGCTACGTTATTAGCTGGTTGCAGCAACTTAGCAATTTTTGATGACAAACGAGTCGCGGCTCCCGAAATTTCCGCCGCCAGTGCTCAATTACCATTTAGAGAATTGCCTACATTAAAAAAGGCTTATATCAGCGCCAAGCCAGCGAATAGGGGTGATCAGATTTCCATAGGGGAATTAGGCAAGGATGGGGGCAATAGAGACATGGTCTTAACGCTGGCCCATGAAATAGCACATAACCAACATGGTAAATTTGACAGCTTGCTCATTGCCCACAAAAACAAGCTATTGTTTGAGTCATATTACTTGCGAGGCAGAGTGAATCTCCCCCATTTTCAAGCATCTGCTACAAAAGGCTGGCTGAGTTTAGCGGTAGGACGAGCTATTCAACTTGGGTATCTGACCATGGAGGATTTACACAAACCGCTGTTTGAGTTTCTAAAACAAATCGACCGTGCCAGCTATGTGGAAGGGGCGGAAATAATCACCCTTGATAAGGCATTAAGCATGCGTTCTGGTATGTCAATTTCAAGAGACCAAATCGAAGAGATAGAACAAAAAGCAAAGAACCAGCAAGGGCAGAATCACATAAAAACGCTATTGGAGGTCAGCCCTGCAATAAGCCCAGAGACTCAAACATTTAATTATCAACGAGTGGATCCCAAACTGGTTATGCAGGTTCTTGAAGTGGTTACGCCGAAGGGCGCTGAACATTTCATAAAAACGGAGTTGTTGGACAAACTGGGCATCACAAACTATCGCTGGAATGATGACGTAAGTGGCTTACCTATGGCGCCTTTTGGCTCCTACATGACCTCACGCGACATGTTAAAGTTAGGCATCCTGACTTCAAATAACGGAAAATGGGACGGTGAACAGCTTTTACCTGAAAAGTACATAAAAAAAGCCACCAATCGAATCGTTCATCGGGGCGAAGGTGATATCTTTTTCACTGACAAAAACGTCACCAAACCAGGATATGGTTATTACTGGTGGCAAGCAGATATGCAAGTCGATGACAAAACTTACTTCACAACATCTGCACAAGGCGGTGGTGGTCAATACGTGATTTTAGTTGGTGAACTGGATTTAGTGATTGTCTTCACAGCACACGATAGAGATGCTAATACCATGCAGTTGACTGCCGAAAAGTTACTTCCAGCATTTCGATAGTAACTTCACGGCCAACCCATATAAATAGTTCTAGTGAACTAAAGCGTGTTAATTAAAAAACCGAAAGATGGCCCGGTATAGAGCCCGGCCATCCTCTAAAATAATAAATAGGAGAGGTTCGCACCCCGAATCTGTTCACTCGATAGAGTAATACTGTCGGACCCCGTCCCTCTATCGCACTTTTTGTATATATCCAGCCGAATTAGATCAAAAACGTTGAATGGAATTAACCAGCCTTCATATTTTATTCTTTTTCATAAACATTGTTATACCAATGGCGTTCAATTGGAACAAAGCGTGATAGAACGCATCTACTATGAAGAATTTCTATCTGCCAGGTAAAACGCCAATCATAATCCACTATCAACTTTTTAAATTGCCGATAAATATTAAAAGCGGCATTATCCGTTCCCTAAATAGAACCACAATCGAACAAAATTAGTACAATCCACTATTGCCAAAGGACAGGTTCAGGTCTATTATCGGCGTTGGTGGTAATCTATTACCGATAAACGCCAAACTTGTCGTGAGGCAAGGACGGAAAGCCACGGGACTCATTCAAGCTTCTTGCTGAATAAGTTAGCCGGGTTACCGAAACTGATACGATTCACTTACTCCACCACGCAGTCGGATCGACGGTTTTGTCGGTAATAGCAGATTTAGGAAACTAAAACATGCGAACGATATTTACTGTTGGCGTTGCTGTTATAGCAATCACTGCCCCGACAGTTGGATATACGCAAGATGATCCAGCGAACTGCGGCCTTACTCAACATCAAGAAACTATTGAACGAATCAGGTATTTAACACCTGAAGTTGCACAACCTAATATATGCCAATCAGAAGTCCAAACTAACCGGTGTTTAGATGGGGAGTTGACAGGATGGTCAGGTACTTTTCAGTTTAATCATTGTACTCAGCGTAATGCTGGCGAAGCAAGATTACTCCAGATTAGTCAACTGTCCTATCAGGGTGCTTTTCGGCTAAGCCCAAGTAAATTTGGTGATTCATCAAGAGCAACCATTTCACAATCCGATGGCATTATTACGTACAACTCGAACAATCACTCATTGTTTATTACTGGCCATCCGTATGAGCAACAAATTGCGGAGTTTCAAATTCCGGCCATCGTAAATTCTACGAATCTGGAAGAGTTAAACGTTGGCGACTCGGTGATACAGCCATTCACTAAGATTTTAGGTACATCCAAATTAGACACTGGCGACTATACGCATTTAAAGATCAGTGGCATGGAGCTGATTGACAGCTCACTTGTCGTTAATTACATGGCAAAAAGAGATTACAACGGCACACATGATAATACGACGTTCGTAGTTAGAACAGCCAGTGATTTAAGCCAAAGCGAAATTGCTGGTCCTTATAAGCTGGAAGGACGATTACACAGCGGCGGTTGGATTTCAAAAATTCCCACTGAATGGCAACCCTCTTTAGGCGGTAGTTATATATTTGGTAATGCCGGCTCTGACTTAGTATGGTATCGAAGCCTAGGACCGACTGCTTTTTCTTTCTTTCCTGAAGATACCTTGCTAGCAGCCCATGACAGCCAAACACTCATCGATACAAATACATTACTCGACTTTTCATTTCAAGATATCATGCGCGATGACTCAGTTAACAAAGACGTTCCCGATCAAAGCGTATTGCTAAATGAAAACCGTCTGAATGATCTATGGACTGTCACCACAGGTGCCAGTTTTGGTTTTATCGTTCCTGGAACAAGAACCTACGCCACATTTGGTCACTCAAGTGGCCATGATTCTGGAATTGATTACGGAATCGTGCAAGACAATGGGCAGAAGTGTTACGGCCCATGCGCGTACGAAACGGCAGATAAATATGGCTATTACTGGCTGTGGGATGTTAATGATCTTCTCAAAGTGAAAAATGGTGAAAAAGACGCCCACGAAATTCGCCCTTACCAATACGGCAAGTTCAATACACCATTTGGTTCCGACATATCTGGTGGAACATTTGACCCGGAAAACAGAACTTTGTACCTGGCCATTGCAAAAGGCGATACAGGCTACCACTACGACAAACCACCTGTTTTCGTTACTTACCAAATTGAAGATTTTTCAGAGTATATCCCGGTAGGTTGTGATGACTTAGCCCACGGTGAAAGTTACTCTAGAGTCAGATATGCTGCGGATTTCGTAGATTCCGGTGCGGCCTGTATGTCAGAAACTCAACACAATATGTGTAATGATGGTGACATGCAGGGTTGGACGGGTAGCTACCAATTTGAGTCGTGTGAAGAACTTTCCCCGATCAGAGTAGATTTACCCTTAGTGAATATGAATGCGTTGGATTATGCAGGCGCATTCAGAATTAGCGGTGCAAATTTTGGCAGCGACTCAAAACATAATGCCAACTATTCCAATGGTGTGATAACACTTAACCCAGACAGAAACTCTCTGTTTCTTGTTGGCCACTCACAGGTAGATGCAATTGGTGAATTTGCAATACCAGAAATCAGCCCGGACTTAACTGGCGATGATCTGCCAATGGTTGACACCAGCATTCAGAATTTCGAAACTTTTTACGGTACCGACCGGGTAGACACGGGTATTGAAGGATTCTTCCGAATTATGGGCATGCACTACATAGATGGTGCATTAATGGTCAATTACATTAATTGGTACGACGCTTTAAATAATGAAACTGATACCACTATGCTGATAAAAGACGCGAGTCAATTAGCCACCAGCGACATTGTTGCTCCGTTCCAACTAGCAGGTGCGGCCCATGCTGCAGGTTATATTTCTCCAGTTCCTAGTGAGTGGCAAGACTGGTTGGGTGGAACCATCATGAATGGTGCACCTAAAGCGTCAATTATAGGACGTTTGTCTGTTGGACCCACAGCTTTTGTTATGGATCCAGCAAGCCAGTTGTTAACAAATCAGGGCGGTGAGCTAAACACAAATAGACTGCTCGACTTTGCATTAACTAATATCTTATATGACCAGGACAAGTATCCGGACTACCCAGGCTATGAACCAGTCTTATATAACGATGACCTGCAAAATGATCTGTGGACTATGTTGTCTGGTACAAGTTATGGATTTATAGTGCCAGGAACGACTACATACATGACCATAGGCGTGTCAGGCGGGCACGACAGCGGCTTAGGTTACAAGGCAACCCAGATTGACGGCAATCAATGTGCAGGTCCTTGTTCGTACGATCCAAATGACAACTATCCATACTACTGGTTATGGAACATGAATGATCTATTGGAAGTGCAGGCTGGCAACAAAGAAGCCCATGAGATCCGTCCGTACGAATATGGTGTACTACCGTTACCAGATCATATTAAGGACTTAACGGGAGCACAGGGAGTCGGCGGCGGCACTTTTGATGAAGTAAACGGTCGCCTCTATTTATCGTTCCCTCAAGCAGGTCAAGTGGGTAGATATGATAGACCACCACTTATCGTGGCATTTGATGTGAATGCGGCGAACGGTCAGCTATAAAAAGTAAAAGAAGCGCGGTAAATAAATACCGCGCTCTCTTTATCCCAGTCTCTCACTTTAACAGCATAACTTTTATGTTTCTTCATCTCCTAAAAAACCAACCATAGACAAAATAGAAAACTAGTTGACATATTAGCCTTGTTTAAAGGAACATAGCGGCTCACAAAAATGCCATTTAGTATTAGATTGGTATTTAAATATCCAAAATGGAATTCAAAAACCTAGAGGTTAAGACATGGACGCTAAGATCGACTTTTCTACCTATTCCTTTCAAGAATTACTTGAAGCCAAAAGCACCATAGACAAACAAGAATACCCAGAAAGAGCTCAAGAAATTGAAGAGCTCATCGCCAAGCACCAACAAAAGCAAACTAAAGACCAGCAAGCAGAAGAAAAACTGATTGTCCGAGAAGGACATGCAAAATTCCATGGAGATGCTAAAGAGTATTTTTCAATTTGGATAGTTAATTTGCTTCTTACAATTGTAACACTTGGTATTTACTCAGCGTGGGCAAAAGTTCGCAACAACCGCTATATGTATTCAAATACTGAAATTGATGGACATAGGTTCAGCTACCTTGCCGACCCTATTCAAATTCTTAAGGGGCGTGTAATAGCTATCGGTTTATTTGCCATTTATTACTTCACTGCGAGCAGCAGTCCTTTTGCTGTAGCCATTATGTTTGTAGCCTTATTTTTTGCGACGCCTTTCCTAGTTTGCCAAAGCCTTAAATTTAGAATGAAGGTTACCGCTTATAGAAACGTTCGTTTTTCATTTAAAGGCCAGTATGGTCGAGCATTGTTAGTCTTTTGTATTTATCCAGCTCTCAGTGTTTTTACCTTATACTTAGCGTTCCCATGGGTGTTAAAGAAAATGGATGAATTCGTTATCGATAATACTCAGTTTGGCGACAAATCTTTTTGTTCACTCTTAAGCGGTGGCAGTTACTTCGCGGCGGGATTACTGTCCGTGCTTATTGCAATCCCTTTTACATTTGTCCCTCTATTTTTATTGGGGGCCTTCGAACCTGAAACAGCAAAAACGGCCGAAGCAGGCACATCATATTTGGTTACACTAGGTACTATGTTTAGTTATTTACTTGTCTATACCATAGCAAGCAGCTTTTATCAGGCTTCTATCCGCAATCACATATTCGGCTCCACAAAGCTGGTTGATGTCGCAAAATTTGAGTCGTCCTTAGACTTTGTGAATCTAGCTTGGATAAACTTAAGTAATTTACTTGCTTTAATATTGACCTTAGGTTTCGCTATGCCCTGGACGCAAATCCGCAAAATGAACTACTTATGTGATAACACTAAGGTAAGTATCTTAGAAGGTGCAGATAGCGTCATGTCAAGTCCAGATGGGGACAGCAACGCCATTGGCGATGAAGTTTCTGACGCGTTTGATTTGGATATAGCCTTAGGTTAACCGACCAAATGTATACAGCAACGCTCTACTTAACTGGCAGTTCAAAATCACTGCCAGTACTGCTAAATATCGACTCCAGAGAGTTCCTGATTGTAAAAGATGAAAGTTCCAATCAAGTTATTACGCAAGTTGCGTTTAACACTCTAAAAACTCATTCCAAACTGGGAAACCTGCCGCGAGAAGTACATTTGCCCGATAATCAAGCTCTACACATTGATGCTTGCGAGGCAGTGGACAACTGGCTGTTTAGGAGTACTTCTGGCAAATTATACAAACTGGAATCAAACTTTAGATTCATTCTAACTTCCATTCTGTTAGTCCCACTTTGTCTTGTCGGCATATTCAAATTTGTTTTGCCTGCAATGGCGATTCATTTTGCCGATTTAGTGCCTGAATACGCCACAGAATTAGCCTCGAATAATACAATGCTCGCTTTAAATAAAAGTGTGCTCGATCCTTCTGAATTACCCGAAAATAAACAACAATATTACATAAACAGATGGCAACAAATGGTCACTCAACTGCCAGTTGACCACCATACCTTTCAGTTTCAATTTAAAAAATCTGAGTATTTTGGTGCAAATGCCTTTGCTTTACCCAATGGTACAATTGTTGTGACGGATGATTTAGTCGAGTTACTGGACGGCCAAGATAGTCTGTTAGCAGCTATTATTCTTCATGAAATTGGTCATGTTGTAGAGAAACATTCTATGCGATTTATTGCCGAGTCCATTATATCTTCATTAGCAATAGATTATTTGATCGGTGACTTAGGTGGCACAATTGAGGTTTTTGCAGGCGTTTCCAATACCATAGTGCAAAACCAATTTTCTCAGGATTTGGAATGGGAAGCTGACAATTTTTCACTGAAAAATATTCACCTTGTCGGATATTCACCTAAAGATTTTGCGACTGCAATGCAAAAGCTGTCGGAACAGAGTAAGGATAGTAACCAACTTGACGCCCTATTACATAGTCACCCTTTAACAAAACAGCGAATTGACAATGCGATGAACTTTAATTCGAGTAAAAAACAAAATTAGTTAAAAAATTGCAATCAATTCTGTCCTTTATGAGTCTTTAAAACACAACTGGAATGACTCTCCATTTTCAGTTGTTGTTGGGGGGACAAGGATGTCCATTTTTAATACGCGCTCTGGAACTTGTGCCATCAAAAAGAATTTAGTGCCCTCACCGTTTAACAATCCATAACTCGTTGTTATTTATCTCAGATTCTTACTAAAGGAATGTGTCATTTTGTTCGATAATAAGTATGCTTATTAAGTTGCGCGATTTAGATCAATTTGAGATTGAGGAAAGAGATGACAAGCGGCTTTTGGAAACTGTACGAGACTATTGAAAAAACCTTCTTTTATACGCTTACGCGCAAAATAATAGGCAACCTAGCCTTTTTATTTATTTTCCAAGCGGCGTCCTTTTACTTATTATTTCAATATGATGGTGCAACTGAGCAGGAAAAAGAGTTTTTAGCCACTGCCAGCAGCGTTCTTTTATTTTTGAGTTTAGCCAGCTTCGTCTTTACAGCGTTTTATTTACACCACTTGTTTGTACGCCCGGTAAAAAGTTTGATCAACAACCTGGACAATATAGGCTCACAAGACGCTGACCTAAATACAAAAATGCCAGCCTTTACCTATGATGAATTTCGTCATCTTTCTGAATCCTACAACGCTTTTACTGACAACCTTTTGCAGTTATTACGACAGATCCACCAAAGAGCAGAATTTGCCAGTGAATCCACGTCGACCGTAGTAGATGCCATAAATAAAGCAAATGACAATGCCGATCAGCAATATCAATTAAGTGATCGGATATTCTCATCCAGCGGCCAAATTAATGACAGCATCACCCACATAGTCTCTGCATCAGACAACGTAGCGAGCAGTAATAGCGAAAGCCTGAGCAAAGCAAAAAGCGCAAGTTCTGAACTCAACCGTATTAGCAAGCAAATTGAAAAAATAAGTGTATTGTTAGGCCAATTTGCTGCGACGGTTGATGGACTGCAGACTAATGCCGGAAACATTCGAGAAATCTTAAAAATGGTGGAAGGTTTTGCCGACCAAACCAACTTGTTAGCACTTAACGCGGCAATTGAAGCGGCTCGAGCTGGTGAAGCCGGCCGAGGCTTTGCAGTCGTAGCGGACGAGGTACGCACCTTATCATCACAGGTATCAGATGCCACACAGCAAATTACGTCCTTCATTAATGACATGGATACGCTGGTTAATGAAACTAAAGATGAATCGGAAAACCTGTTATCACAATCCGCTCAAACCAAAGAATCTATTCAAACAACTACAGAAACGTTTAGCGTTATGGTTGGTGACTTCGACAACAACACAAAGGAGTTTGCAGGTATCAGCCAGTCCATCCACCAGCTAAATCAGATATACCTGGCCACCCACGAATCCGTCGAATCTATTGCAAAATTAAGTGAAACCGTAAAAGATCAGATGTTAAGTGCCAATAACGAAGCACTGGTCGCGAAAGAACAAACAGAGCAAACGCAAACCAGGCTCGCCAAATTTAAGTCTTAAGAACCGGTATATCTGGCTCCGCAGTATAGGAACAAATTTAATGAATCAATTAATCTGGGTGTTGGATTCACCTTTTTCTCGTGCACTTAAGTGGTTGCTATTGTCTAAAAACGTCCAACATGAAGACGTTTTATTAACTTGGGAGCAAATGCCTGATCACAAACTGCTCGCCCAAAATAACCCGAAAAAGCAGGTCCCAACGTTAATTTACAATAACGAGCCACTTGTCGACTCCATGTTGATAGCGATGAACTTTTTACCCTCAGATTGGTATAAAATGGCGGACGCCACACTATTCAGGCTAGCCGATTGCGACATGGAAGCCGCCATTATCTTTTTGTTCCGCGCAAACTTATTAAGAGAGAAATTTGGCGAATCGAGTAATAGTGAATTGATGTATGACTCCGGCATTTCCACTTACCAAAGCTCAATAGACTTCCTGCTTGATCACGTGGTGACAGACATATCTGAGTTTGAAGTAAATTACGGTGCCGTTTTGTTGTATTCCACCATGGCGGCTAGCTGGTCTTTATCGGGCAAACAATTTATCGATTATCGTTATCAAGAGTTGAAGCCTATTCTAAAGGCAATAGAAACGAATTCTGTATATAGAGCTATGATTGACAATTATAAAGCTAATCCAGACAGTGAAGTGCCATACGAGTTAACCTCCGTCGCGAACTAACGTATTTTCAAATCACTTAGAACAAACTGGATTCCCAATATCGCTGGAGCGATTTGGGAATGACGCCGTTGAGGTAATAACCTGACTGTATGATTTCCCTAAATTACCATTGCTACGGTCGACTCTTTTCCATTCTCAGACATCTTTGAACTTTGCAGCACCAGTAGTCGCAGCGATTTGGGAATAACGCAGTGGAGGATAATAACGCACAATAATTAAGATTGGCCGAGTTCGGTAAATAATTTGTTTTGCATTGTCTAATTTCGAGAGCACGAATTACTTATTAAAGATGCCGAGTATCCAATTAGATTCTTATATTAAAATTGCCTTTTTACCGCCTTGTCTGAATCCCTTTGTCCACCTGTAAACCCAGAATCTCTTACCCGTAAACCCAGAATCGCTATCATTTATAGTCATCCCAGAATCGTCTAAGCGATATCCGGGACCACAAAACACTAAGCTGTAATAACAAACTGGATTCCCAATATCGCTGGAGCGATTTGGGAATGACGCCATAAAAGATTATTGAGCATGTTAATAGCGACTTTCCGACTACTCTGAGTCACCAAACAGTTGTCCACGGACCTCCTTTATCTGGTACCTAATTGCCATTAGCTCAGAAACCCTTGTCTCCGTCCCTCTGGAAATTCTCTGAAGCCGACATCCGGAAGCTCCCTGAACCCGTCACCTCAGAATAGCCCCTACTACCGTCATACCGGAATCTCACTTAACTCGTCATCTCAGAATCGCCCCTACCACCGTCATCCCGGAATCTCACTTAACTCGTCATCTCAGAATAGCCCCTACCACCGTCATCCCGGAATCGTCTAAGCGATATCCGGGATCCATGAAAACACCTCAGCACCGAGCAGTAATGATGCGGTAACCGACATCCAGCTCAGTTTTTAACATTAACTCAGCATTGATTTCCGCCCACCGTCCGGATTCGAGATCACTTTGTAATTGTTCCAGTCCCTGTGTTTTGTTTTTGATTTTAGTGAAAGTCGAAATATTAGCCTGCACTAACGGGTCGAGGTAGGCCTCAGACCTTTGCCAATTCGCCGCTAAAGCCTGTTAATTATTTAAGGCTCTCGCTCGCCTTAGTCACTAATTCTAGTGTGTGTTGCAACATACGAGAGTCATTAACCTTCCCATGCCCAGGCACAACCGTTTTCACATCGGCATAACGAGAAATTAGCTTTTTCACAGAATTATCCCACTGTTCAACATTGGCATCTTTTATATTACCCAGGCTACTCCAGCCCAAACTCCTGACAAAACAGCCACCAAACAATAATTGGTGTTTCGGTAACCAAACCACAATATTGTCTTCAGAATGTCCTGGGCCGGGATAAAACACTTGGATCTGATTTGCCATCAAATCAAACGTGTCCGATTCAAAAATGTTGGTAGCACGTGTTTTATGCTCTTTTCGCAATAAAGTATCGGTAAGTTTTGACGTATAAGTCGGAATAGACTTACGGTTTAGCAGGCCAATTCCAGCGGTTCTGTCATCATGAAAATGCGTAGAAAGACTTAACTTAGGTTTTAGCCCTTGTTCTTCGATCCAATCTAATAATGCCAGCGTATCAACGTCAGACCAAGGGGTGTCGATAATATAAGCCTGTTTATCGATTACGACGACTAAACCATGAGAATCAACCTTGCCATACCCCTTTATGTGTTTATAAGAAGTATGTTGATAAACGCCTGGTTCCAACTGAGAAACTTCTAGTGTTACTTTGTCAACAGCAAGATCTATTTTACTAACATTAGTCTCATGAGCAACGAGCTGCCCAGACAATAAAACAAGCAATATGCTCCATTTAAGCATTTTTATCTCCGGTGAATTTCGCACAGCAATAAAAGCCCGATATTGGAAGTCAGGCAATTAGTACATTAAGAGAAAAATATCAATTAACCGACATTTCGTAAATGTCCGAATCATGCTCATTTTCGAAACTGTATTTCAGCTAACTTAGATTCTAAATAAATGTTTGCTTAGACTACGCTTTTGGGATCTCCATGCACTAATAGGTTTGAAAATTTCACAACCAAATCAAAAGGTTAATACCTTGTTAATGTTGAGCGTTAACGAATGACACGTCCTCATCTTCGACCCCAGATTGAGAGTCTCTATTACCTAGCTTTTCTTCCTTGCCGTGTAAAATCCGATAAAGTGCAGGCAAAACGAACAGCGTCAACACGGTAGACGACAAGACACCACCGATCACAACAGTCGCTAACGGACGTTGCACTTCCGAGCCAATACCGGTATTGAGCGCCATTGGAATGAAACCAAGAGAAGCGACAAGTGCGGTTGTCAGGACTGGACGTAATCGGGTCAGGGCACCTTGGGTAATGGCATCGTTCAGTTGCAGTTGGCGTGCCCTTAAATCTCGAATGAAGGACACCATGACGAGACCGTTTAAGATGGCGATGCCAGATAGCGCGATAAAACCAACGGCAGCGGAAATCGAAAATGGTATGTCACGTAACATTAAAGCCAAGATCCCTCCGGTCAGCGCCAAAGGCACGCCAGTAAATATAATCAAAGAATCTTTTAATGAGCCTAATGCAAGCAAAAGCAAACCTAAGATCAGAACTAAAGTCACAGGCACCACTATGCTTAAACGTTCTGTTGCAGATTGTAATTTCTGATACGTACCGCCATATTCCACCCAATAACCAGCGGGTACTTCCACATTATTCGATATCGCCGCCTGAACGTCCTTTACAAAACTGCCTAGATCGCGATCTCTAACATTGGCAGTGACCACAACACGACGTTTACCATTTTCCCGGTTTACCTGATTCGCGCCACTCACCATCTCAATTACAGCCAGCTCCTGCAGCGGGACATATCCGCCTTGCGGCAACAATATTGGCAACTGAGCTAATCCGGAAACGTCCTGCCTGCGCTCTTCTGACAAGCGCACGACTATGTCGAAACGTTTATCACCCTGATAAAACTTACCGACGTTTCCACCGCCCATAACAACCGCCACTTGTTGTTGTAATTCCGCACTCGACAAAGAATACAGAGCTAACTGCTCATATTTCGGTTTAAACGTTAACATTGGCAAGCCTTTGATTTGCTCTACCTGCACATCACGAATACCAGCGACGGATTGAATCGCGGTTTCGATGTCTCTACCTACGGTTTCTAACGTTTCAAAGTCATCTCCAAATACTTTAATCGCGAGTTCTGCCCGGACCCCTGCTAACAGCTCGTTAAAACGCATTTGAATCGGTTGCAAAAACTCATAACGATTACCCGGCACAGGTGTGACAATGTGTTCTAACTCTTGCACTAGTTCCGATTTCAGCTTATCCGGATTTGGCCATTCGCTACGAGGTTTTAAGATAATGAAGTTATCTGCAACACTTGGCGGCATAGGATCCGTTGCTACATCAGGTGTGCCTATTTTAGAAAACACCCGTTCCACTTCTGGCATCGCCTGAATTCTTTGTTCAAGCACTTTTTGCATTTCAATAGACTGAGTTAGTGATGTGCCCGGGATCCTGAGGGCATGCATGGCAATGTCACCTTCATCTAGATTTGGTACAAATTCACTGCCTAATTTTGTTGTTAAGGTTCCAGTTAATACCACTAAGCCCATAGCAGAGAACACCACAAACCAGCGGGCTTTTAAGACAAATGACAAGACCGGGCGGTATAAGGACTCACTTGTCTTCATCACCACATTATCTTTTTCCACCACACCACCTTTAAACATCAATGCAATCGCCGCTGGAACAAAAGTAACAGACAAGATCATGGCGCAAATCAGAGCGATCACCACAGTGATGGCCATTGGGTGGAACATCTTACCTTCGACGCCGGACAGCGCAAAGATGGGTAGATACACCGCAGTGATAATGAATACCCCAAACAAGGCTGGGCGGATCACTTCGCGTGTTGCATCAAATACCAGATTCAATCGTTCTTTAACGGGCAATACCTGACCATTCGAAGCTTGGGATAATCGACGCATGCAATTTTCCACTATGATGATGGCGCCATCCACCAGCAGTCCAAAATCCAATGCACCTAAACTCATCAAGTTAGCACTGGTTTTCGTTTGAACCATACCGGAAATCGTCATTAACATAGCAAACGGGATCACCGCAGCGGTTAACAACGCGACTCTGACGTTACCTAACAAGACAAACAAAATGACGATGACAAGAATCGCCCCCTCCAGCAGGTTTGTCTCAACGGTAGACAAGGTGTTGTTTACTAACTTCGTGCGGTCATAAACCGCGTTCGCCACTATGCCCGGCGGCAGAGTTTTATTGATCTCTGTAAGGCGTTCACCAACATCTTTGGCTACTTTTTGGCTGTTTTCTCCTATCAACATGAAAACGGTGCTCAACACCACTTCTTTACCGTTTTGTGTGGCCGCCCCTGAACGTAACTCTTTGCCTTCTTTAACCTCAGCAACGTCCATTATTTTTAACATCTGCCCAGATTGAGTAGCTATAACCACATTCGCCAATTGTTGCAGATCCTGTAATTGCCCCGGCATACGCACTAAGTACTGAGCGCCATTACGTTCGATAAAACCCGCACCACGATTTTGGTTATGTGTTCCTATCGCTCGGATCACATCCTGGTGCGTTATGCCATGAGCCAGTAACTTTTCAGGTTGGATCGCCACCAAGATTTCTCGGTCAAAACCGCCAATAGGGTTTACTTCAACCACACCTTCCACTTGCATCAACTGCGGACGAATGATCCAGTCGTGTACGGTTCTTAATTCTGTCGCGGATATCGCTTCCCCTTCCGCATTTTTGGCGCCAGGTTGCGCATCCACAGTAAACATAAATATTTCGCCAAGACCGGTCGAAATCGGCCCTAGTTCAGGTTGAACACCTAAGGGTAATTCTGAACGTGCTGAGTTCAGCTTTTCTCCGACAAGCTGTCTTGCAAAGTAGATATCGGTGTCATCGCTAAAAATAGCCACAACCTGAGACAAACCGTAACGGGAAACGGATCGTGTGTATTCCAGATTAGGTAAACCCGCCAGTACGGTCTCTAACGGATAGGTTACCCTCTGCTCCACTTCCAGCGGTGTATAACCCGGCACTTCCGTATTGATCACCACTTGCACGTTTGTAATATCCGGCACCGCATCTATTGGCAACTTAGTAAAGTTGTAAACACCTAACAGAGTAATACCGAGAACAAAGGCCATGATCAGTCGGCTTCGTTCTATCGAAAATTTAAGTAACAATTCCAACATATCAGGCCCTTAGTGGTCGTGAGACGCGCCGGACTTATCGATGTCGGCTTTGATGATATAACTGTTTTTCGCTACATATTCGGTACCGGCATCTATACCACCTAATACCTCTACCCAGGGACCTGCTTGGCGACCAAGTTCTAACATCCGAACTTCGTATTGCTCACCAACTTTGGCGTACACCACAGTAAAATCACGAAACGCCTGCAAGGCTTCCGCTCTTACTGCCAACGGAACCTTATATTCATCCAGAAAAATATCAGCCGAGACATATTGCCCCGCCTTTAACTGACCGTTAGCGTTATCCACATAAACTCGGTATATGTTCGCCTGTTGTGCATTCACTTCTGGTAAAACGTCGAAGATGAGCGAATCCCATCGTTTCTCGCCACCAGTTAATCCTAAACGAACGGGCAAACCCGGCTTTACCTTAGCCTGATCCATAGGGTAAACCGCAAGCTCTGCGATTAACTTACTGGTATCTGTAATGGTAAGCAGAGACTTTGACTCCGTCTGTTCACCCGCCCCAGCTTCCTGCGCGGTAATAACCCCCGACATAGGAGCAAGCACCTGATACGGCATCAAGCTGTCATTGCTTTCAATTGTCATCAGCAACTGACCTTTTTTAACCCGTTGCCCTAATGTGACATTTAGCACTTTAATTTCACCGGGAAAACGAGCAGATACATGCCTAACCGCGCTTGGTGGGATAGAAAGTTTGCCAAAGACACTAAGCGATTCCTGCAAGATTTCACTGCCGATGGTTGCCGTTTCAATGGCCATGGCGTCTGCCATTTGATCTGATATTTGCGTGCGACCTTCGAAGTTGTCGTAGGTCCACTGATATGTCTTACCAGCATACTCTGCGGTCACATTGACCTGAAAAGAATGTGGCTCGTAAATTTCCATATCACCACGTAGATAATTATTTTCTGCATAAAAGTGAATGTCATCCACGACACCACCTAAACGAGTTAGTTTTACGCTTAGGTCCAGCTCATTAACATCAATTTTTTCCACACCATTAGTGGCAAAGATTCGGAACTCAGGTGGTACACCATTTTCAAAAATTGACAGCTCAACGGCAAAGTCTCCATCTCGTAACATACGCCCGCGATTCGGGCCTTTTTCGATTTCTTCTTCATGTCCTGCTTTACCATGGCCGTCCGCATGAGAACCTGCATAAACATATTGGCTCTGACCTAAAGCAATAATCATCACAAGGCTTAGAGTTAGGCTGGCTAGTTTCGTATTTAATGACCGTAAATTCATAACGTTCTCACTTACTTAGGAAGAGAGGCACCTGTCAGGCGCTCTAGTTCGATTTTGAATAATTGAATATTGCTGTAGGCTTCGATCAACTCGACTTTTGATTGAATGAGTTCTTGTTCCACTTCATACCAGTCACCAAATTTGTACCTGCCTTTGAGATAAACACCTTGTGCCTCGGAACTGGCTTGCTCTAATGCGGGCACAACTTCGTTTGTTAGGCCTTCAACTACATGGCGGTTGTGTTTGAGTTGATGAGTAAGTAGTAGAAGCTGAGTGGAAACCTGTTGATACCAAACATCTGCTTGTGCCTGTTGCACCGCTTGTTCGGCTTCTAGCGCAGCGATTTTGCCTCGGTTTCTGTCGGCCGCCCCAAACGGCACGGAAATACCCGCTGTAAATGACATATCACCTAACGATTCATTGTGTTTTATTCCCGCATTGATTGACCATGAGGGTTCTGCCGATACTTGGGCTAAACGTTGTTTAGATTGGGATATTCGTTGTTGGGTGGCGAACCACTTTAAACGCGGGTGGGATTTAAGATCTTCCAACACAGTATCAAGCTGCTGAATACTGGGGATATTAAGCAGACTGCCCACAACATCAAAGTTGCTGTCTCCTTGCCATTGGGCCGATAACTGCGCTTTTGTCGCTTCAATTTCATGAAGGTAATCTTCAACTTCCAGCGACTGTTTAGCCAAATAAGCCTTGGCTCTTAACTGATCAATAATACTGAGCTGTCCCGCCTCCACACGTTTTATAGACTTATCTAATACACGTTGAGCTTGATATTTGGCGAGCTCAGCAAGTTTTAGTCGCTCTTGTTGTGCCAACAAGGTAACAAATATTTTGGCGGTGTCCGCCGCAATGTCCAAAACCTGAGTTTCCAACTCAAACTGGTTTAATAATGACTCGGTTTCAGCAACGTTAACTTTGGCATCAATCACATCTTGCTCCAACAACCAAGAAATGCTCACGCTGGTTTGCATGGCGGAAAGTCCAGATAAATCGCCACTGCCCAACACGTCTTCTACTTTCACATTGATAGTTTTTGCAGAGCCAGTGTTAGCTTGAATGATTAGCCCCTCGGACCGTTCCCGCTTATATACATAAGGCCTTAGTTCCGGATTTTGTTTTAAACTGAGTTTGATCACGTCTTCCAGTGTCAGCGTATTTGCCTGAGCTGGAGCCTCTTGAGCAAAACTACTTGTAGTTAGAACCACACTTCCAGCCAGAGACAAAATCAAAACCTTAGTTAGCCTCAACATGACTCGTTTTAGTTTACTTCGAATTGGTTTCACACCATTTCCTTCTAACTTAAATTTCATAAAACCGATTCAAGATAGGTTTTACACTGATAAATATTGTTGTTTTAAAGGTTTCTGAACATCCGCAATTCAAACCTATCTTGTAGCTAAAACCCATTAACAATCGGTTTTAACCATAAAAATAAACGGTTTTTACTCACTTTTGTTTAGTGATTAAAAACCGTTTCCATAAAGTGATGCACACCATCAATCGATAAAAACGACAAACACAGTGTTAACAAAACGAACAACGTCGTTGTGATCTTATTAACGGGTTTCAAATTCAGTTGGTCCAGCAAAAAGTACACTCTTTGTTCTAGGACATCGGCGCCAAAATTCGAAACCAGATCGTTGTTTACCAAAGGCTTTGTGATACTCGCTTGATTTAACCTGGCCACTTTCACCAAAGTACTGGCAACAAAAGTTGCGGGCGTCTCTTCATTGATAACGGCTCTATCTGCTTCCTGCTCCATGGCCAGTGTCATATGTAATTTGAGTCGAGCACTAATAGCTGGCACATAAAACGCCGCAGCGATGCTAAATAACCATTTTTTTAAGGGATCGTTATGTAATGCATGGGCCTTTTCATGACCCAAGATCACCGCCTGCTCTTGTTCCGTCGTTTCCTTCAACATGCCAGAGGTGACATAACAACGTTTTTTCAAAAAGCCGCCCGTGAAAGCACTTGCCTGCTCAGCATTTATTTCAAATACATCAGGTTGTATTGAAGTCGATAGGCTTTGTAACAGTCTTAATTGACGACGGTGGTTTAACAACTGCGCAACCTTGTTAAAGCTGACGTAAGACAATAAAAACGCAGCTGCAATTAAACTCACACTATGCCAACTGAATACCTCAAAGTAATTCATATGATGCCAATGGGTATATCGATTAACCGCTGCCATCGCATTAAAACTACTCATCTGATAGACAAAACACAGCCCGACACATATCACCGCTAACCAAGGAATTAAAGCTAGTAACCAGAGTATCGCCTTACGAGATTTCACTTCCATCGTCAGGAATTTTTGCGCTAAAAAACACACAATGGCCGACACAGCTAAGTTGCTGATCACAAAGGTGATCACTGCTATCGCCATCAAGTTTAGAAATACCGCAAAAAGTCCTTCAATCATCACTTTTTGCCTTGCGCCAACTTGAGTTTTTGTTGCTCAATTAACTGTTCGAGCTTGGTTAGCTGCTCTTCATTAAATTCTTCGGAAATAGAGGAAAAGGCTGCAATTAAACTGCTTTCACCATCAGAGGTAAAATCACTGGTGACCGACTTTATTAACTGGCCAATGAGCTCATACCTTTCTACTTTGGTTTGATATTGAAATGCCAGCCCCTCTTTATGGCGGGATAACAAGCCTTTTTTGTATAAACGATCTAACGTGCTTTGGTAGGTATTTAAACTCCCACCTCGAATTTTTTCAAAATGGCCAAACACTTGTTTTACATCTGCAGAGTCTTGCTGCCATAAATAGTGCAACACCATTTTTTCCAGCTCACCTAACTTCACGCATTTCACCTTTTTTATAAAACCGATTCATGGTCGGTTATAGTAATAAATTAAAACCTATCGTCAATAGGTTTTAATTAGATTATGGTAATCTTTTGTTATTCCTGTTAAAAATTAACACCTAAATAATCAAACATGGAGTGTTTAAATGAAACCTCATAAACCAATAACACGTCTCGGAATACTAGGTCTTTTGCTATTAACCATAACCATTTCAGACATGTTGTTCTATTGGCCTGCCACCGGTGCAACCGTTACCTATCTCATTTTTAAGAGTATTACGCTTTTTGCTGCGGCCTATTTGACATGGGAACACCTTATTAAACCTAAGTTAAGTGCTACCGGTGACTTAAATGAAATTATTTAAAAGAGAATCACGGACTATGAAATTAATCTGGGCGTTACTAATAACTATTTTTATTTCTGCGTGTTCCACGACCAAGCCGCCCAAAAAATCATTTCGATTTGAAATAAAAGACATCATGTCCCATTCAGAATTATCTGATGCGGAACGTTATGTTTGGCTTGGTTACAGCATGGCGTTAGGTTTGTGTATTAAAAAAAATAACGCTTCGTACGATTCTTTTCCCATTAGCTGTGAAAAATCCGCGCGTACAATCATGGCGCAGACATTCGAGGAACAAGACAACAAGTCGCAATACCCCGACAACTACATAAAAGAACTATTCGCTGTGTACCAAGCAGGGTTCATGGAGTCGTATGTTTGGGAGTATCACAAACAAAAAAATTGGCAACAACCAATAAACTTTCAAGAATTTAAAACATGGTCAAAAAACAATTTAATTGGACACACACCACAAACTAAATTTATTGGAAAAGCAACATTATGAATTTGTTAGTTAGCTAAACGACAAAACATAGTTAAAATTTATCCCGGATTTTTTGCTTTTTTAGCACCTCCGGGATAACAATCGGAAAAAGTTTACAGCTTCTATTTCATTTTACTCTTACGGCCTTGCTCTATAGTAATATCACCGCCGACGGTTTCAATTTCAATTTCCGCAGTACCACTGCCCACTTTGAATTCTAATGTTTCTCCTGGGCCATAACGATCACGTTTTACTTTATCTTTAGTTAACTTGTTTCGGATATCACCACCTGAATGGGCTTCAATATTGAAGTCAGCCGATATCGTGCCATTAAATTTAATATCAGCGTCTCCGCCTACGGTAGAAATAAAGATTCGACTATTGTCTTCAATAGCAAGCTCTAAGTCGATATCACCATTTACTGTGCTGATCTCCAACTCTTTGACTAACGATAAATCGAGCTCCATGTCACCATTAACATTGCTAATATCAATGTCCGCTGCACTCGTATCACTATCGATGTCACCATTAACCGTTTCGAAATTTACATCACCAGAGCTATTTCTGTCTTCAATCGTACCATTTACGGTATTCAGTTTAATTTTGCCTTCAAGCGATCTGGTTTTTATTTTGCCATTCACCGTTTCCAGATTAATGCGACCTTTTAAAGACTTGGCTTCAACATTGCCATTAACCGTATTGACCTTTGCACCACCCAGTACATTTTCTACATCAACATCGGCGTTCACGCCTTCAAAACGTAAGTTATTATTCTCTGGTAACCAAAACTCCAACTTCGAGCCTGAGTCATCCCAATTCGCCCAACGGCGTTTTGGCATTTCAACTTTAAAAATCACTCTGCCTTTGTCATTTGACTCAAACTGATAACCTTCTGCATCATCATCTAACTCACCAACCACTTTGACTTCATTCTTGTCCCAGGTCTTGATCGTAACTTTGCCATTCATCACATCTATGGATAAACGCCCATCTTTAGTCGTCATTAATGATTCATCAATTTTTTCGCCAGCAAAAGTTAAGCCGCTAAACAACAATAGGCTGCTTGTTATGGTAGATAGTATTAGTTTCTTCATTTTTTTATCCCGCTCTAAATTCTTTAAATCTGTTTAAACTTCGACTGATGTGACTTTTCTATCAGTGACAATTGCTGTTGATAAACTTGGTTTAACATTCTCATTAACGCTTTGTCCTGAGGTTGTGCTTGTAGTGCCTTTTTTAAAGCACTTTCCGCAGCCTCGAGTTCCTGTAATGATTCCTGCCACTGTGCGTCTAATGGTGTTCTGGTGCTAACCTGTTGCAACAGTTGACGTTTTTGTAACTCATAAGACGCTGAAATCGGAGTTAACCATTCAGGCTCTGCTTGTTCATTCATTCCTTGGTTTAACCATAACCCCGTCACTAAAGCGATAGGCGCAAATGCCGCAGCCATCTTGCTCCATGCGGGCACACCGCTAACTATTTTTTTTTCAGGTAACTCTTGTGGCGTCTTGGCAATGGCTTGTTCAATTCCCGGCCATAAATCACGACCCGGCTTAATTTCTCTGTCTAACTGTTCGATTTGAGCTGACAAACTATTCGAAGTTGAATCTGAAATTGTCATTTTATGCTCCTCCCGAAGATTCGTTACTTTCTTTTACAATTGCTTGCTGTAGCAGCTGTTTCGCTCTGTGATATTGCGCCTTGCTTGAACCCACCGCAATTTTTAATTCATTGGCAATTTCTTCATGCCGCCAACCTTCTATTGCAAACAAAACAAATACGATACGTGCCTGTTGTGGTAACCCGGTAATGTGCTTGTCTAAACCACTGCGACTTAAATCAAAGTTACCCATGTCATCGTTTGTTTCAATATTTTGCAATGCAATTTCATTCTGCTCTGCGCTGCCAAACCACGAACGCCACCAAGGTTTTTGCTTTCGCATATAACCTATTGCGATGTTGCTCGCAACGGAATGCAACCAGGTGCTAAATTTGCTGTCACCACGAAAGTTGTGAATTTTTTGCCATACCTGTACAAACACCTCTTGTGTAATGTCTTCTGCAAGCTCGGCATCACCTGACAACCTCAAACATAAAGCATAAATACGGTTCAGATACTTGTCATATACCTGTTTTAATGCACTTTGTTTACCTTGTTTGAGTTGTTCAACCCAAACTAGGTCGTCATCAGGTGGACGGCTTCCCGAGCTTTTAAACACCCCTGGTGTAATCACCTTACCTGTCACTGTTTACACTCATCGTTTTCATTTGCTTTGTGTGATTAGTATCTTGTCTTATTAAAAAGGTTTAAAAATATTTATTATTATTTTCAACTAGCTGAATTTACACTTATTTTGCTACGAGTTTTTACTTTTTTTAAGGCCAGTCCCTAAATAAAATAAAAAGCCATTGAACACTTGTCAGAGATCTTTACACTGTGCTTCAACTGCAGATTGCAGCGCTCTGCAGTTAAGAAGGTTTTTCCTTACAAAACAATATGATAACAACAAAACCACCTTACTGGAATAAGTGGCACAATGTGTGCTTAATATGTAATCGGTAGTTTGGTAATTTGAGAAGAGTAAATGAACAAAGGTATTTGGATTAGCATCGTGATGGCCGCAGGGTTGTTTGCTAACAACGCACTAGCAGGCAGCTATGTAAGTTGTGACAGTAAAAACAACATGGATTTCAGTGATGCCGGTGTAAATTCAAACGGTAACGGTTATGCGGTTGCTTGTCATTCAACGGATCGCTGGCAGGGTTTAGGTGATACTTGGGAAACCGACAGACTTGGCGACTCTACTTACAGCACAGGTAGCACTCCTACTAGCTGGACTCGAGACCAAAATAGCGATACTAACACTCCTGGACATGATGACGCCTCAGATGATGGTGTAACTTGGCGCACATCAAGCGATGGCGGTTTAACCTGGACCGATTACAGTTCAGATAACCCAGTAACACAAGGCGACCTTGTTGAGTTTAAATTTGAATTCAGCCGCTCTGTAGACGGTAACCATAAGTTTGACGAGTTAAAAGCTTGGGTTGACTGGGATCAGGAAAATGGCTGGGATAACAGCACAGGCAGTGACGAGATCGTACAAAATGTAAAATGGTACAAGTACGAAGACGCTAACGGTAACTTATTTAATGGTTCCGCGTACAACAGTCAAAGCGAATGTACCGCGCTTGGTTTAACCTGGAACAATGATACAAGCCGCTGTAACAATGACGATGACTATCGTGAATACACAGTGCAAGTTGAAGTACCTGAAGATGCATTATTAGGAACAACTTGGATGCGTGCACGTGTCGTTTGTGAAAACTCGTTAACCAATTACACAACAGATATGGTTATGGACTCTCATGGCTTCCAGGATCAAGGTGAAGTTGAAGACTACGCAATCACAGTTCTTGCGAAACAACCTCCTGTTAGCGTACCAGAGCCAACCAGCTTATTGATGTTATCTTCGGGACTATTGTTCCTTGCCGGTCGACGTCGAATTCGCAAATAAACTACCGAACAAATAAAACGAAAGCCGCTATCAAGCGGCTTTTTTTATGTCTATCGAATGAAGATACAATATTGCAACAAAGTCCTCTGCGGCTTATTGACAGTTGCCGCATCCTTAGCAACATCCTGTTAGCTCTTCCCTTATAGATTTATACCTTTTTGCTTAACCAATAATTCAGCCTCTACACGGTATTTATTATCCATTGGTAGTGTCTTCAACTTATTAAGCATCACCTTGGCTTCAGTAACCTTGTTTAGCTCTGTTAAGGTATAAGCAAGATGGAACAACACTTCTGGATCCGACGAATTCATACTGTAAGCCTGCCTCAGATGGCCTAGCCCACGTTGCGCTTGGCCTGACTTAGTTAACGCCCAGCCCGCCGTATCCAAAATAGCCGGTACAGTTGGGTATAACTTCAGTGCCTGCTGAGACATTTGAATCGCTTGATCTAATCGGTTATCACCTATATGAATGACGGCCAAATTATTCAGCGCCAATGCCATTTCACGTTTAGGTAACTTCTGCGTTAACAGAATTTGGTAATGATGTTTGGCCGCTTGCCAGCTTTGCATCCACATTAAGTGGTCCGCCAGTTTTGTGCGATAAAATGGTTTATCTGGGTGGTTATTCACTACCGCCTCTGCGACTTCTGCAAATTTGTTTGGGAAGCCTTGATTTCTCGCTAACCCATTCAAGCTCATAAAGGCCACGACATTACTTTTATCTTCTTCCAACACTTGTAAATAATGTTCGAACGCTTGTTCTATGTTTCCTTGTGCTCTTGCTAAATCACCTTTCAACACGACAACTCTGGCTCGTTCAAAACGTTTATCCCGCTCCATTAAGTTTATGCGAGTCGATGCATCTGATAACCGGTTTTGGCGAATGTCCAACTTAATTAATGCCGTTAAAACTTGAGGGTTATTTGGAGAAAGTTTGATTGCTTGGTTTAGAGACTTTGAAGCGTCATCTAATAGACTCAGCTGAGTTTGCAGTTTGCTCAATTTTAATAACTGCGGCGCATCGTCAAGCCACAATCCATACAACTTGTCACATTGACTCTTAGCTAACTCAACGTTTTTAAGGCCGGTTAATGCACGCGCCTTAACATATAAGCCATCTTCATCCAGTCGATCCAACCGCAAGATTTGATTAGCGGCATCTAAACTCAGATTAAACTGTCCGTGTTGCAGATAGATTAATGCTAATTTGTGTTGAGCCTGTTTCTGATAATCAAAATCTGCGCTAAGGCGCTCCAAATGGTCTACGGCAGACGAATACTGGCCTAAACTATAATCCACTTCGGCTAGCGTAATTCTGTACAGGCCTGAATCTGGAAATTGACTTACCAGCCGATCTAATTCATTTTTAGCTTCGCCCAGATTCCCCTTATTAAACATTAACCGCGCAAACTCGAACTGTACATCGCGACTATCTTTGTTGCTTTCATATAGACTTCGAATATTAGTTTCAGCTTCTGCTGTTAGTCCCAGCCCAATTTGAGATTTAACCTCTAATAAACGGTATTCAATATTATCTGATGCTAATGAAACCAGCTCCGCACTGAGCGCTAAGCTAGACTCAAAATCTCCTGCGTTTAGATATAATGCGGCTAATGTATGTTTGTAATTTTCACTTTGCGGGATATTTGCATTAATTAACATCTCTATGGCTTGTTGCGCTTGCCCACGATTACTTAAGAGGTGTGCCGACATCAATAGAACGCCAGGATCAGCGCCATATAGCTCTCTTAACTGAATGAGTAGGTTATCGGCATCCAGCTTTTGATCATACTTTATATACGTACCAGCCAACAGTAATGCATAATCTTTGTGATTGATCAGCTCTGACTCGTATCGGGTCAGCAACTGCAAGGCTTCTTTAGGTTGATTTAAAGCGTTGTAAACATCCGCTAATAAGACAACTGCACGGATATCCAACTTATCTTCGGCATTTTTAATGTAAACACGAAACTTGTTTCTCGCCTGCTCCCAATTTTTCTGACCAAAACTCGCCATCGCGTCGATCAACAGCAATTGTGGCTGAGATAACATAAACGTCTGATCTAACGTTGATAGTTGATCCGTTAACGTCGTTAAGATCGCATTTGCGCCTACTTCGTCTTTCATTTGCCGCAAGACCATTGAATTGAGAAGACGAGCTTGTGGGTCATGAGGTGTCAAACTGATCAACTGCTCAACCCAACGATTTGCCTCTTCGAATTTCTGCAGCGACATATAACTGTTTACCATGCCACGTATTGATTGTACGTTTTCTGGCTCAAGCCGATTCGCTTCTTTAAAATGTCTTAACGCACCAGATAAATCCCCCTTTTCAAACGCCAGGGTTCCTAAATAACGAGTTATTTTTGCATTATCAACTGACTTAGACCTCAAGGAGGATAAACTGGCTTCAGCTTCTTTAAGCTGCCCGGTTGATAGATAAACCGAAACAATACCGAGTTGTATTTCAATATCATTCGGGTATTGCTGTGACATGATTTTGTATGAGTACAACGCCCCTTCATAGTCTCCCAGACCGACCTGCGCTTTACCCTGCGCTAACAGATAATGATATTTAGATTGACGACTTAACGAATAATTGTCGAATAACGACAACATACGGGTGAATTGACCACGGTTTAAAAGCGCTTCAGTTAACGGCTTTACTATCAAATTAACGTCTGCTCCCATATCTAGGGCCTCGGTTAATTCCAATTCCGCTTCCCGATAAAAGTTTTTAGCAATGAGTACATCGGCAAACAGTAATTTGGCCGGCAGACTATTTGGATCATCTTTAAGCGTATTTTTAAGATGGATGTAAGCAGTATCTATTTGATTCTGACGAAAGGCGGTCAGCGCTTTTTCGTAGTTACTGTCACTTGCATAAACAGCAGAACTCATTAATATTGAAAGAATTATTCCGGCAGAATTCAATTTCATTTGTACATCCAGTTAACGCCAACTAAAAAAATTCCCAGTAGCGAAGGGTCGATTCAAGAAATAAGACTAGGGTATAAGATAAGTGGGGAGTTATAAACAAAAAAACACCGTCTGACGACGGTGTTTTTGATGTTCAATTTGTGCTGCAAGCAGCGAACAAATTATGCTTCCGCGATAACAGCAACTTTAACGTTTGCAGTTACTTCAGGGTGTAGTTGGATAGCGATATCAAACTCACCGATTTCACGGATTGCGCCTTCAGGCATCTTAACTTCAGCTTTAGTTACTTCAACACCAGCTTCAGAAACTGCGTCAGCGATGTCACGAGTACCGATAGAACCGAACAACTTACCTTCGTCACCCGCTTTAGAAGCGATAGTTACTTCAGCTAGTTCAGTTACTTTAGCAGCACGTGCTTCAGCAGCAGCTAGTTCTTCAGCTACTTTCGCTTCTAATTCAGCGCGACGAGCTTCAAACATTTCTAAGTTAGCTTTAGTTGCAGGAACTGCTTTACCCTGTGGGAATAAGAAGTTACGAGCAAAACCAGATTTAACTGTTACGTTGTCACCAAGTGAACCTAAGTTGGCAACTTTGTCTAAAAGGATTACGTTCATGTGTATTAAACCTCTTAATTACCAATCTTATTGATGTAAGTCAGTGTAAGGCAACAATGCTAAGAAGCGAGCGCGTTTGATTGCACGAGCTAATTGGCGTTGATACTTTGCACTTGTACCAGTGATACGGCTAGGTACGATTTTACCACTTTCAGTAACATAGTTACGTAGAGTTGCTAGATCTTTGTAATCGATCTCTTTTACGCCATCAGCTTTGAAACGGCATACTTTACGACGTCTAAAATAACGTGCCATAGTGAGTCTCCTAATTGAGTCTTTCTATTTGTTGGGCGTGAAGTGCAATAATGGGTTGACCATTTTTGCTTTCGTGGCGATTTAAAAAACCACTCACCTGAACTTCATCACCAATAACAAAATCTTGTATTAATTGCTTTTGTAAATCACCGCAGGTCACAACATGAATTCGGATATAAGCGTTTCGGCTAAATTCCGCTTCCTGTTGAATGGATTTATGTTCAATGGAAAATTGTCCATGAACCACCCCTGCAGGACTTTCAGAAAACTTGGGTGATTTGCATATTTGGCCAGTTAAGACCACTTGATTAAACACCTAAGTTAAGTCCGAAATTAAGCAGCGTCTTTCTTCTCTTCTTTAGCTAGAGGAGAAGCTTCAGTAATAGCGCTGTCCTTACGGATAGTTAGAGAACGTAAAACCGCATCGTTGTAACGGAAAGACTCTTCTAACTCAGCAATCACTTCACTTGGCGCTTCAACGTTCATAAGAACGTAGTGAGCTTTGTGTAGTTTCTCAATTGGGTAAGCTAATTGACGACGACCCCAGTCTTCTAGACGGTGGATCTGGCCGCTTGCTTCTTTGATAGAGCCAGTGTAACGCTCAATCATGCCAGCAACTTGTTCACTCTGATCAGGGTGAACCATAAAAACGATTTCGTAATGACGCATCGTTGATTCCTTATGGATTTGTAGCCTAAAACGCAAGCTCAGCCACACTTGTCTATAGGCAAGGAACAAATAATAGATAGCTGATTTGGGCGCGCAATTATACAGATTTATTAATTATTAACAAGTGACTTGATTCTTTTTTCAGCAAAGCAGTATTAGCCGTCCAGCTGCAAACTTGCATCTAACCTGCACCACGCGTATCCTGTACAAAAAACAAACAGCAAACAACATAGATAACATGGATTTCGTTAGCGCCTCTAATTTTGCTCGCGACTATTTAGCCGATCAAGTTGAAGACAATTATCAACGATTTTTAATCATCCCGTTTATAACGGGCTGCATCGGCTTGCTGTTTGTTCTTAAAAATACTGTTACAGCCATCGAAGTTGGCCCTACACCACTGAATAATGCCTACTTTGCTACCTGGTCGGCTCTCGTTATCTTTTCACTCATATTCAGAATGAGTTTGCCTCGCCTAAAACAAACCCAATCCATTTATGTATTGGATTTTGCGATGTTCATTTTTGCAACACTCATGTGTTTTGTCGCCGCTTCCGCGTCTGCATTGGCGTCTCAGATTAATAGCGACTTTACCGCCTACGCTTATACGGTTCTGGGCACTGCGACCGCTTATCGAGCTTCAACCGCCAAGTACTTGCTCATTAACCTATTAACATTTGGCTACTTCAACTTTGTTTACTTTCACTTAATTGGCGAGCCATTCAGTATCGGATTTTTATTACCAATTATTGCTTTGTGTACCATCTCTATGTTCATCACTGCGTCGCTTGAAAACAATAGAAAACGCACGATGCAGCTATCCAGAGAATTAGAACAAACCAATAAGCGATTAAAAGAAGAAACAATCAGAGATCCATTAACTAAATTGTACAACCGACGTTATTTAGTGGATTTTTTGCAGCGTGAAATCAAGGAATTCTCGAGATCAAAGGAGTGTTTTTGTCTGGCTGTCTGTGACATCGATTACTTCAAAAAGATCAATGATAACCTGGGTCATCTAATCGGAGATAAAGCATTACAGCAATTTTCCGATTTATTAAAACAGTACAGTCGCAGTACCGACATCCTCATTCGATTTGGCGGTGAGGAGTTTGTCATCGTTATGCCGCGAACAGATATCGACGCAGCGTTTAACGTCATCGAACGCATCAAAAAAACAATTGAAAACAATGATTTTAACGGAGTAGACTGGCAGGTTACCGCTAGTTTTGGTTTAACGGAGATTCGTGAATACGATACCGATAACCTTTTGCTTGCCAGAGCTGATGACTTGCTCTATCAAGCTAAGACTCAAGGCCGCAATCGCATTATTTGTGACGGTCTGCGGCACTCAAGCTCTATTAACAATAAAAACGATTAATCGTGCATCGACTCTAATAAGGTTTCATAAGCCACTCGTAATTGAGGATCATTAGGGTCGGAATCAGTATGAACAGTAGTTATCTCACCAGCTTTATTAACAAAAATTGTCGTTGGTGTGCCAAACACTCCAAATGATTTGGCGACAACATCACCTTCAACCAGAACGGGCAACATTAATCCTCGCTGAATCATTTCATCTACCGGACGAGCCTTAGGGTTTTCCCAAAAACTCACGGCATAAGTCGGAATTCCCTTTTTAGCATAGCCAATAGCGATGGTATCCAAGCCTGGTTGTAAACGCTTACAATAAGGGCACCAGGTAGCCCAAAAGTGCATGACATAAGCTTTATCCTTTAACGAATCTGAACTAATGTCGTTACCTTCAGCATCTTTTAGCGACCAACTTGGCGCCACATCCGCTTTGACAATTGGGTTTCCATCTTCGTCAAGTTCTGGTTCTTCCGGCTCAGGCTCAAATGCCAAAGCACAAAAACTCATCATGGAAAGAAGACAAAGTTTAAATAGGCTTTTCATAAACTGAATTAATACTTTTTGATTGTTTATAATCATATCCGACCGTAATAAATGGGAAAAAGTTTTCCGTAACATTACACATACTTCACTAATAACGCTTTGTTACAGCAAAACACTACTTAAATTCGTTGTCGCACCGCTTCGAACAATATAACCCCTGTTGCCACAGAAACGTTAAGGCTTGATACTGAGCCCGCCATCGGGATCTTTACCAATTGATCACAATTTTCTCTGGTTAAACGTCTCATCCCAGAACCTTCCGCTCCCATAACGAGCGCCAAAGGCCCATCAAATTTGACCTGATATAGATCTTGCTCTGCTTCCCCAGCCGTACCAATAATCCAAACTCCGTCTTGTTGCAACGCCTTCAGCGTACGAGCCAAGTTGGTCACTACAAATAATGGCACAACTTCAGCTGCCCCACAGGCCACTTTTCTCGCTGTCGCATTCAACTTAGCGGACTTGTCTTTTGGCACAATCACACCGTCAACCCCAGCGGCATCTGCTGAGCGGATCACCGCACCAAGATTATGCGGATCAGTAACGCCATCTAAGATTAACAGAAACGGAGGTTTATTCGCTTTATCAAGCTCGACAATTAACTGGCTTAAATCGTTTTCATCTTTTTGTTTTGCCGCCTTCACTCTTGCCATGATGCCTTGATGTTGTTCACCCTTGCTCTTATCGTCAAGCGCCTTTCGCGACATAAACTGAACTGAAATTCCCAAGCTATACGCCTGATTAATTATCGGCGCTACGCGGTCATCTTGCCTGCCTTTTAACGCATATATCTCGATTAAACGCTCAGGTTCACGCTCTATAATTGCGGATAAAGAATGGATGCCATAGGCTAATTCTGAACTCATTTTTATAAAACTCGCTGGTTTATATTATTCTTAAAAAATTGGGCTTTATTATACGCTCAATTCAAATGCACTCGGTCAAAAAAGGACCGCTAGTACGAACCATTTCAACCCTTTATTTTCTGGATTTCTTTTTACTACCACCCGACTTCTTCGCGGCAATACGTTTAGCAGCCCTCGATTTCGGTTTGCGCTTTCCTGGCTTTTTTCCTTCACTCTTTTCTTTTTTACTCTTGTTGGATTTACCAGAATGTTTCTTATCTTTTTTCTTGTCATCCTTGTTTTCTGGTTTGCCACCAGGAATATCGCCCCGCATTAGACGCTCCCGAACCGAGCCTGCGGCATTCCCTGTACGGGCTTTATTAGCGCTGCTTCTGTCTGAGCCACGTTTTCGCTCTGAACTTCCACCGCTTCTCAATCTCTCTCGCTTTGACGAAAAACCAACATCCGCTAAGACAAAATCAATTTGTCGCTCTTCCAAGTTTACCGTCGTCACGCGTACACGTAATGCATCACCTAAACGATAAACGTTACGTGTGCGTTCTCCTATCAATACATGACGTTCATTATCGTAATGAAAATAATCATTACCTAAAGACGTTATATGCACTAAACCTTCAATATGTAGGTCCGTGAGGCGAACAAACAGTCCAAATGATGTAACTGACGACACGACCCCTTCGTATTCCATATCGATGTGATCTTGCATGAATTCACATTTCAGCCAAGACTCAACATCTCGCGTTGCATCATCTGCCCTGCGCTCTGTCATGGAGCATTGTTCACCGAGTTCATCTAGCTCTTCGTCGTTATAGACATAAGCACCGGATGTCTTCTCGCCTGACGCTTTTAACACGCCTTTTATAGCACGGTGTACAATTAAATCGGGGTAACGGCGAATTGGAGATGTGAAGTGCGCATAGCCGTCTAAGGCCAATCCAAAGTGACCTATGTTATCGGCTTGATAAACCGCCTGGCGCATAGAGCGAATCATCATGGTTTGGATCAATTCGCTGTCTGGGCGGTCTAAATACGGATTGATTTGATCACTCAGTTCTTTTGGTGAAGGTTCATTACTAAAAGTAAGTTCGCCCCCTAACTCTGCAAGGAATGAACGAAAATTGGCTAACTTACTCGGGTCTGGTTTATCGTGAACTCGATACAAGGCACCGGCTTTGTGCTTTTGCAAAAACTTAGCGGTCGCCACATTTGCCAAAATCATGCACTCTTCAATAATCTTGTGGGCATCATTTCGAACTACGGTTTCAACCGAGTCTATTTTCTTTTGTGCATTGAAAATAAACTTAGGCTCGATGGTTTCAAATTCAAACGCACCGCGCTCCGCCCTTACTTGCTTTAACGTTTTGTAAAGCTCATAAAGATCCATAATATGTGGAAAAACACTTTGATATCTTTCAATAAGGCCAGCGTCGCCGTCTAACATAGCGGCGACTTTTGTATAGGTTAATCTGGCATGAGAATGCATGACCGCTTCATAAAACTTATATCCAGACAGCTTTCCACGCTCTGAAATGGTCATTTCTGCCACCAGACATAAGCGGTCTACTTGCGGATTTAGAGAGCAAAGCCCGTTGGACAAGGCTTCGGGCAACATAGGAATGACTTGAGAAGGAAAATACACCGAATTACCACGTTCTATCGCTTCTTTGTCCAATGCAGAGTTGTGTTTAACGTAATGGGATACATCCGCTATTGCGACATATAAACGCCACCCACCTGATTTTTTCTTCTCACAAAAAACCGCATCGTCAAAGTCACGAGAGTCTTCACCATCAATGGTAACTAGCGGCATGCCTCTTAAATCGATACGGTCTAACTTATCTTTTTCAGCCACTTCCTTTGGAAGTTTGTCAGCAAAACGTTTGATTTCCGACGACCACTCAAATGGAATATCGTGATTGCGTAGCGCAATATCAATTTCCATTCCCGGTGCCATATGTTCGCCCAATACTTCCTTAACTGAACCGATGGCGCTGGTCCGCTTATTTGGTCGGGTGTCTATATTTACAATCACCATCTGGCCATGACGTGCGCCATTTTCCTCGCCCCTTGGGATCATAATTTCCTGCTTGATACGACTATCATCAGGCACAACTACCTGCACGCCCATTTCAACAAAATAGCGGCCTATGATGGGAGCTTTTCTGGCTTCTACTACACTGACAATTCGTGCTTCGGTTTTACCCTTGAATTCACCAATGGGTTGAGCTCGTACAGTGTCACCATGGAACAAACTACGCATTTGACTATGACTTATGTACCAGTCATTTCGATTACTGGTTGCCCCTTCCGGTTGTAAAAAGCCAAACCCATCTCTGTGACCAATTACAGTGCCGACGATGAGCTCATTTTCAGTTGGAATCTGGTACTTTTGAAACTTGTTGTATATTAGCTGACCATCTCGTTCCATTGCCCGCAAGCGCCTTTTTAAAGCCACTTTTAGCTCTTCATCACGTATATGACATAATTTAATAAGTTCTGGATAGGACAGAGGAACATCGCTTTTTTCCAGCAGATTTAATATATATTCGCGACTAGCGATGGCAGTGCCATATTTGGCAGTTTCCCGAGCGAAATTCGGGTCATGTTTCGGCATTCATATTCACTTTTATTACGACGAAGATTATTTATTGGGTGTTCAATAAAGAATGATCAGGGTTACATGACTTCATTATACCAAGTAACACCTGATTGCGGGGGGCAATTTGAAGATAATCAGTTAGGAATTCAATATTTTAATTAATAAGCGGTTTTTCTTGCTCGTTTTACCGCTTTTGGATGCATTAACTTTGCTAAATCCGCCAATAACATCTCTGCTTTTTTGTGCCGTTTTTTGTCAACGATTATGGCATTAAACAACCATCGGTAACCATTTTCATAATCATATGGACTTCCATAACCATCTAAGTACATTTGGATCAAGCGCATTTGCGCGTTCAAATTCCCTAGTTCTGCGGCGCGATATATAAGTGTGTGCGCTTTTTCCATGTCTTTCTGCACAAACCGACCAATATGATAATAACGTCCCAATTGCTCTATAGCAGCGACTAACCCTTGCTTCGCAGATTTACGAATATAATACAGGCCAAGCTCAGCATCTCTAGGAATACACACCCCCCAAGCTAACATGTCGCCGTACAAATATTCATACGCAGGGATATGTAATTTAACGGCTCTATCTTCAATATCGCGGGTTAACTGGCAACGATCTGCCTTAACACGCTCGAGATGTTTGTTTTCTTTGATCAGGGTTAACAGTTCATCTTGTGTATAAATTTGCACAGCTTGCAATGGTTCTTCATCAGCACTAACTGAAAACACAGTACAAATTGTCAATAAACACAAGAATATAACTCTCATCACATGGCCTCGATAAATGACCTTGAAACCCTGATCACCCTAAAAAGGGTCCCAACATCATTTTTAATAACTTATCTATTCACAAATACGCAGCAATATTCACGCCAGCATTGTTACAACAAATCTTTATCTCGCCAAATTCCGTTAGAGAAGTCAATTTTTGTTCGGTGCGACTTACTATTGATAGACCTGCTTTTAGCTACCGGACTACATTTTCCGTGCTCAAGATAATAGAGACCTTCTTCATATAACTTATCGCCAGAGACACCCCAATCGCCGACTATCACTTCATCTACTGGGCAATCTACGGCGATACCATCAAAATAATCGCCAAATCCAACCGCGTTCTGCGTCTGGAAGTTTATTGCGAATACAACATCATCACAAATAGGCTGCGGATACATTCCCACTGGTTTACCACATGTCGTATTGCCAATAGTGACCACATCTACAAACGGTGTAAGTGCATTAATCACCATTTCGCTCGCTGAACAAGTACTGCCAGAAGTCAATACGACGACTCTATCTAAGTGCAATTGGAAACTTCCATCGCCCAAATCAAATAACAAACTGCGATTGTTTTGCCCTTGTTTATTATTATGCACGTAATTGACAAAGGTCTGTCCTAGCACATTGTTGCCCGCTAACTGAGTTGTAAGCTGCTGTGCTACCCTAATTAATCCACCACTGTTATATCTAAGATCTAATATCAGCTCTTGAACATCTTCAGTTGCAAATTCGTGAAATGCAGTATTCAACTCATTAGTAGAGCGTTCATCAAATGAATTAAACACCAGATAACCGACTTTTTTAGCTTCACCATTCAACTCATGAGTCATTACCTGTGACGCCAAAACCGTATTTGCAGTTATACGCGCTTTTGAAAACTGGGCTGTTTCCGTTGTTCCATCTGGTTTTTCGAATTTTACTTTTATGCTATAACCATCTTCGTTTGGCCCAAATACTTCGTTAAATGTCGTAGTGCCAGCATCCACATCTTCTAATATTTTCGCGGCAGACACATCATTAATTTCTCTTATGATATCGCCTCTGCGCAAACCATTTTGGGCTGCGGAGCCTTCATTAAAGACATAACGAATTAATAAACCGTCTTTAGTTTCAGTCGCCATTTGGCTAAAACCATAACCAAAAAAAACTGACGCCTGATAATCAGCGTACTGGTCTTTCGTCATGGAAAAGCTGAATCTGTCATTATCAATAGTATTTCTAACACTAGTTAGCGCTTCATCTATCGAGCCGTGCGCTTCGGGGGAAAAGTTACTGGGTAAATCCTGATACCAAAAATAGTCAGATTGCAGATATTCAAACAATTGTTTATTAGCGTCGACTACCGAGCACTGTGCGTACTGAACATTATTGTCATCATCAATAACCTGTGCATCTTTGTTGCTGCCAGAGTCTAAAATACACCCTGATAACATCCCTATTGTCATAGATATCGATAAAAATCGATGGTACTTCATGATATATCTCCTTTAGATTTACCTCTCCAGCATACAAAAAAAAGCTGCCCTAAGGCAGCTTTTTCTTAACAATTCTCATTTGGCTTATACTGTCAAATCAAATTCATCTTAACCTTGAATGGCTCGCCTTGCAGCGAATACTACGCCAGCTAACAACAATACAAATGTTGAAGGCTCTGGTACTTCCTGAACGTTTCGGACTAACCAACTACCACCGTCTGCTTGTTGCACATTGTCAGAAAACAACCAACTTGTATTGAATGCGCCGCCTTCAAACGGTGATACGTAAGTCGCTTGTCGCGCACTTGAGTTACCATCGGCTTCGGTACCTGTAATGCCATACGACCAAAATTGACCTTGTAAATTAAAAGAGGCGGCAAAGGTATCACCAAACAAGTCCAAGAAAGCCGTTGCTTCAGGCAAAGCGACGATACCTGACATATTGTTTACGATAGGATCTGGGTCGCTAAAAAAACTATTAAACATGGCGGCCACTTCGTCTGCGGTCGCATAACGCCAGCCTGTTTCCAGCACAACGTCAGTGCCGTCTAAATCGACATGTCCGTCAAGTAAATCGGTAGAAACATCGTTATAACTACGTGCCAGAGTTTCGGTTAAATCGAGCCACTCTAACCAGTTATTCTCGTCACTTTTATCAATCGTTGTACGACCGTTATCGACAAAATCGATCATGTCCGCTGTTGCAAACAATGGCGTCATCAAGCTCACAACAATTATGAATTTTTTCAAGTACTTCAAATCTCACCCCAACTACCGCAATAATATGATTTTTATTGCGCATCGCTTAACAAACAAGCAAAAATCAAACCAATAAAACAAAAGAGAATAAATACAAAAACTTACAAATTCTAACTTTTCATCCGATTTAAGATTGTAAACAATATCGACAACTTAATAAGCAGCATATTCATAAAAATACGCTCGTTCCGCCCATTTTTCAAACAGTTTAATTTTCAATTGGCAATAAAAAAGCCGGGGATACCGGCTTTTAAACAAGATGAGACGCGATTACGCAAACGGGTTTCGTAAGATCATAGTCTCATTGCGATCTGGACCTGTGGAAATAATATCCATAGGCACGCCAGTGATTTCTTCTAAGCGCTTGATGTAATCACGAGCAGCTTGCGGAAGCGCATCAAATGAAGTAACACCAAATGTATTATCAGACCAACCAGGCATACTTACATATTGAGGTTCGACTTTTTCGTAACCTTCAGCTGCCATAGGTGGCACATCAACAACAGTACCATCTTCTAGCTTGTAGCCAGTACAGATCTTAATTTCTTCAAGACCATCTAATACGTCAAGTTTAGTCAAACAGAAGCCAGTGATTGAGTTAATTTGCACTGCACGCTTCATCGCAACAGCGTCAAACCAACCTGTACGACGTAAACGCCCAGTCGTTGCGCCAAACTCGTGACCCTTGTCACCTAAATGTTTGCCAACAGGATCTTGTTTTGATTCGCCGTCATATAATTCTGTCGGGAAAGGACCAGAGCCAACACGAGTCGTATAAGCTTTAACGATTCCTAATACATAGTCTAAGTGACAAGGTCCAAAACCTGCACCGGTAGCAACACCACCAACCGTTGTATTCGATGAAGTAACATATGGGTAAGTACCGTGATCGATGTCCAACAACGTGCCTTGTGCACCTTCAAATAAGATTGGTTCACCAGCGATACGTGCTTTGTCTAACATGTCAGTCACGTCGACAACCATAGCTTTTAATGTATCGGCGATAGCCATTGCGTCTTCAAATGTTTTATCAAAGTCTACCGGCTCAACTTTGTAGTAGTTCACTAATGCAAAGTTATGGTACTCAAGAACTTCTTTTAACTTTTCTTTGAATTGTTCTGGGTTGAACAAGTCACCAACACGTAAGCCGCGACGCGCAACTTTATCTTCGTACGCGGGGCCAATGCCACGACCAGTAGTACCGATCGCCTTATTGCCTCGTGCAATCTCACGCGCTTGGTCTAAAGCAATGTGATACGGAAGGATCAAAGGACACGCTTCTGAAATCAATAAACGTTCTTTTACCGGAACGTTACGCTCTTCAAGCATGTTAATTTCTTTCATTAACGCTTCAGGAGACAAAACAACGCCATTACCAATGATACACTTTACGCCATCGCGTAGGATGCCAGATGGGATTAGGTGAAGAACGGTTTTTTCGCCGTCGATAACCAATGTATGACCGGCATTGTGACCACCTTGATAACGCACAACGTACTGTGCCTTGTCCGTCAGCAGATCAACGACCTTACCTTTACCTTCATCACCCCATTGGGTGCCTAAAACAACTACGTTTTTACCCATTTTACTTTCACTCAGAAAAAATTAGGCGGGGATTCTATCAAACAAGCTGGGTAAAGATCACTCGATTTTTTTAGATATTAAACATATTGAAGATAAGGGATTGTTATTAAAAGAAATAAACACCGCTAACGAAACCAAAACATGGCCAGTCCAATACAGAAAAGAACGGCACCAACATGACGAATCGCAGATACGGGTTCATTAGCGAGTTTACGAATATAACTTTGCCAAATCCGAGGAAATAACAACGGCATCATGCCTTCAATAATTAACACCATTCCAATAACCGCATACCAATCAATATCCACCACAACCTCTTAATTTCATCATCTTAGTTCCACTTGCATAAATAAAAAAGGCCCTTGGATTTCACCTAAGGGCCTTTATCAATAATAATAAGCTTATTTACCAGCTGTACCTTTCATGTAACGGAAAAAGTCACTGTCAGGCTCTAATACGAGTATGTCTTGTTTGTTGCTGAAGCTGTTTTTATAAGCTTCTAAACTACGAACAAAACTAAAGAACTCTGGGTTCTTGTTAAACGTATCTGCATAAACTTTAGCGGCTTGAGCGTCACCTTCACCTCGAAGGGTTTGTGATTCACGTTCCGCTTCCGCCAACATAACCGTGATTCTTGCATCTACGTCTGCACGAATGATTTCAGCTTGCTCACGCCCCTCACTTCGGTGTGCTTTAGCAACCTTCAAACGCTCGGTGCGCATACGTTCAAAGATGAAGTTACTAACCTCAAGTGGTAGGTTAATTTGTTTAACGCGTACATCTAGTACTTCAATACCTAGATCACTGGAGCTTTTAGCCGCTTCAATTGCTTGCTGCATTAACTCAGCACGTTCACCAGATACGATTTCTTTGATAGTTCGAGTACCAAATTCTGTACGTAATGCGTTGTTCACTTTCTGCTTCAATAGCTGCTCCGCATTACCTTTGATACCACCAGTAGAAAGATAGTAAGTAGCAAAGTTAGATACGCGCCATTTAATGAATGAATCTACGATTAAATCTTTTTTCTCAGCGGTTACGAAACGATCTGGTACATCATCCAATGTTTGGATACGTGCATCGATAGTTTTTACCTTTTCAATGAACGGCAGTTTGAAGTGTAACCCCGGCGCTTTCACTTCCGTTTCGCCACTCGCATCCCTTTCGACTTTACCAAATTGAATAACGATGGCGCGTTGGCCTTCGTAAACAACAAACAGGGAAGAGAAAGCCATTAAGGCAAAAATAACAAATGCAATAATTCCGAAATTTTTCATGCTCTAGTTTCTCCCACCATTAAAACGGTCACCACGGCTATTGCGGTTTTGCTGTGCTGGCTGTGTAGTACTGCCAGAGCCGGTGTTGTAGTTAGTTGCAGGGCGAGTAACCGTAGTAGGAACATTCACACTTTGTTGCTGCATTATTTTGTCTAACGGTAGGTACATCATGTTACCGCTGCCTTCTGTATCAACCAATACCTTTGACGTACTAGAGAACACCTGCTCCATAGTTTCAAGATATAAACGTTGACGTGTTACTTCAGGGGCCGCGTCGTATTCAGGTAATAACTGTTCAAACTTTGCAACCTGACCTTGTGCAGTTAAGATTTTGCCCTGTTTATAAGCTGTCGCTTCCTGAACCATACGGTTTACCTGACCACGTGCACGCGGTTCTACTTCACTTGCGTACGCGTTTGCTTCGTTCACATAACGAATTTCATCTTCCTGTGCGGCAATCGCGTCATCGAACGCATCTTTAACCTGTTCTGGCGGACGTGCATCTTTAAAGTTCACATCAACAATTGAAACACCAAGGTTATATGGTTCGATTACTGACTCCAGCGTGTTCCAGGTGTTCTGACGAACAACTTCACGTCCAGATGTCAAAATATCATCCATTTTTGAATGGCCGATAACCATGCGTAACGCACTGTCAGTGGCTTGACGTAAGCTATTGTCAGGATCAGGGGTGGAGAATAAATACAATTTTGGATCGATAACCCTGTACTGCACTTCCATCTCAACCTGAACTACGTTTTCATCTTCAGTTAACATGAAACCAGATGCAGGTAAGGTACGGATGGTTTGTACATCAATTGGAATAACTTTATCGATAAATGTCGGGTTAAAACGTAAACCTGGTTCCTGCAGACCCGAATACTCACCAAATGTTAAAACAACACCACGCTCAGCTTCGCGTAACGTGTACCAACCAGACAAGAACCAAATACCGATCGCAACACCCAAGATTAAAGAAAGGCCCATACCGCCTTTTCCGCCGCCTGTTTTACTCGAAGGCTTGCCGCCAAACAAACCGTTAAAACGGTTTCCTAGGTCTTTAAATAATTCATCTAATTCAGGAGGCCCCTGATCTTTCCCACCGCGATTCTTCCACGGATCGTTGTTGTTATTTCCCGGCTCGTTCCAGGCCATACCTAACTCCAGTACTCTTAAAAAATTATCGATTAATTTAACAAAGTCGCAGTAATAACTCTATGTTATGTTTTTAAATTCAACATGAGAAACATGACTTTAGACTATTTAGTGCTCAACACGCCATTTTTCAATGTCGTAACCCAGTTGTTTATTTATTTTTTGATGATCAATGGTGGAAATCCGCGCACCTAACACCCAACTGCCTGTTTCACTTATACTTTCCTGCATAATGCCATTTATTTGATACAACATGGCTCTCAGTCGTCCTTCCGACGATGGCACATCCAACGTCATTTCCACCATGTTTAACCCAAGCAACTCTGAAATAGCTTGTAACAATAAATCCAGCCCCAAATTCCGCTGAGCTGACAACCAAACAGATAAGGGTTTACCCTCATCATTTCTTTCGATATGAGGCTCAATGTCTTCAAGCAGGTCAATTTTATTAAATACCAGTAATTGCGGCACATCGTCCGCCTCAATCTCCTGCAATACTTCCGCTACTTGTTCCATGTTATCGGCGCGACGTACATCAGCGACATCAACGACATGTAACTGCAAATCAGCTTCCCGCGTTTCAGTTAATGTCGCCTTAAATGCAGCAACCAGATCATGAGGTAAATGTCGAATAAAACCAACTGTATCCGCTAAGATGGTTTCACCTACATCCGCTATATCGATTTTTCTCAATGTTGGATCAAGTGTCGCAAATAACTGGTCTGCCGCATAAACTTCCGAGTCAGTAACCGCATTAAACAAGGTTGATTTACCCGCATTGGTATAACCGACTAAAGATACTGTTGGCACCTCTGCTTTTTTACGTGAACGACGGCCTTGTTCACGCTGTTTGGAAACCTTTTCTAGCCTCCCCAAGATATGACTTATTCGTGCTCTTAACAATCGCCTGTCAGTTTCAAGCTGGGTTTCACCCGGCCCACGTAAACCTATGCCACCTTTTTGTCTTTCTAAGTGGGTCCAACCACGGATCAATCGAGTCGATATGTGTCTCAACTGTGCCAGTTCAACCTGAAGTTTACCTTCATGCGTTCTTGCCCTTTGCGCAAAAATATCAAGAATGAGTCCGGTTCTATCTAACACCCGACATTTGAAAATAGCTTCAAGGTTTCTCTCCTGAGACGGAGATAAAGCATGATTAAAAATAACAATATCAGCGCCCTCTGCCTGAACAGTTTGAGCGACTTCTTCCGCTTTACCTGTACCGATATAATATTTGGCATCGGGAGTTTTACGAGATGTGGTTACGACGGCAAGTGTAGAAACGCCGGCTGAGGAGACAAGTAAACCCAATTCATCAAGATCTTCTCGATCATTTTCATCTGCAAAGTTTACGTGCACTAAAACGGCTTGTTCGCCGCCTTCATATCTGTCAAACAATAGATAGGTCCTAACTTATAAACACAAAAAGGAAATACACCAAAGTGCATTTCCTCTTGATTTAAATTTTATTAAATTACTGATTATTCAGTAATTATTCAGCATCCTCGTTTCCACCTTGGTAGTGTGGATTAGTTTGAAACGGGCGCGCTGGAACAATAGTAGAGATTGCGTGTTTGTATACCATCTGGCTCAGTGTATTTTTGAGCAAAATAACAAACTGATCAAATGACTCAACTTGGCCTTGCAATTTAATACCATTCACCAAGTAAATCGAAACGGGGATACGCTCACGACGTAATGCATTCAAAAACGGGTCTTGTAAAGACTGCCCCTTAGCCATTGTGTGTTCCTTATTATTATTTTGTTGTTTTTATATTAGTCTTAGAAAACTCAGGTTAAACGTCCTTTTACCTACTACTGCTGGCGACTAAATCCAACATGTTCGAAAACCATTTCTACTAAGTTTCCCTAAGAGCCAAATTCAACTCTAATCACCAAAAATGTGGTCAATAGCGTGTTTTTCAAGATACTAACTGATAATTCATTTAGTTATCAGACCACTAGTACTAACCATACTCAAATAATTGCTATCTACAAGCCAATTTCCATAGATAGAAAATTTACTTGTTAGGCCTTAGCTTAGCGAGTTTATCACTCGTTGCAAGTTTTCTTTTTCTTTCCCTATTTCAAGGGCAATCACATCTGGCCAACTCCTAAGCCAAGTTAATTGACGCTTGGCCAATTGCCTTGTGGCAACAACCCCACGAAATACCATTTCGTCCCAGTTCCATTTGCCATCAAAATACTCCCACATCTGACGATACCCGACACTTCGCATTGAAGGCAAGTCCAGATGTAAATCACCACGCTCATACAGTTTACGTACTTCAGCTTCAAAACCTTGTTCTAACATAATATTGAATCTCTGCTCAATTCTATGGTGCAACAAAGATTTATCTTCACACATAAATGCAAATTGTTTGATCGGATATGGAATTGGTGTTTTTTCTATAGCGAGCAGTTCCGTCATGGTTTTACCTGAGATCAGGTAAATCTCATAGGCGCGGTTAATGCGCTGAGGGTCATTCGGATGAATTCTATTCGCTGAATCAGGATCAACTTCGGCCAATTTTTGATGAACAAAATCCCACCCTTTCTCTTTTGCTAAAGTTTCAATCTCCGTTCGAATCTGTTCATTAGCATCAGGTAACTGCGACATGCCTTCTACCAGAGACTTAAAATACATCATGGTGCCGCCAACCAGGATAGGCGTTTTGTTGGCTCTATATGCACTTTCAATTTCCTTGAGCGCATCTCGCACAAAGTCTGCTGCTGAATAGACTTCTTTCGGATCTAAAAAGCTGATTAGCTTATGCGGATAATTAGTCAGTTCTTCTATAGTAGGTTTAGCCGTGCCAACATCCATATCTCGATATATTAATGCTGAATCGACACTTATGAGCTGTCCATTTAATTCATCAGCCAGTTTCATAGCAAGATCCGTTTTACCTGAAGCTGTAGGGCCCATAATACTGATAACAGGAAGATTTGATGCAGGAAAAGACATATTAATTATTCTTACTATTTAATAGTGATAATAGTTTAGCGCCTGATAATCTGGTGCTGTGATTTTTTAACCATTGCCCGGTGCTCTCTGGTTTCTGATTTGCAAACCAAGTTAAAACTTTTTGCTCACATAGCGGCTCCAAGACCGGCGTCATAAGAGACTCCTGTGCAAATTCAACGGTCATATTTTCGTTCCGCATCAAGTGCTCTAGAATCACCGGCAATGTTTGGTGGTCGCTCTTTTGCCTTAACACATTTGGTACCTGCTTCAGGATCAAATACTGACCATGAACTTTACCGTCGAATCCTGCCTGTTTTAAGACAGGTAAATTTTGCTCACACCATGTGACTTCCGACTCAGACAACTTTAAACGCACTGGAACCAATAAGGGCGTGGGTAATAATTGCTGGGCTGTTAAATCTATGTTTTGCTCGGGTTTGATATCAATTTGTTGCCAATCCAGCAGGTACAATCCATTGTTCCATTTTAAATACACAAAACGCTGTGCTTCGATAAATACGATCTCAATCCTTGATTCAGTTGTCTCAGGTGTCACTTGGGGTTCAACTATCGTTTTAACATCTTTGTGTTCACTTGATACTGCAATTGATTTGTTAGCTTCGACATATTGCTGAAAAACATCGTGCTGTTTTGGTGTTATACCTTCATTTCTCGGTTTTCTGGAGCAAGAACTTGGCTTTAAGGCTGAATACGTGCTTGAAGCTCTCACTGGTTGCAACTCTGGTTTTGGTACTTGGGTTTGTTGTACCGCAGCAACATATTGCTGATTGGGCTCTGCTAACCAGTCTGGAGGGCATTTATCGGACTCCACAACATCGATATCTTGTTGTTTGTTAAAGCCCGCCAGTGCGTCCTGAATCACTCGAACAACCAAATCATGTAATAATCTCGAATAGTGAAAACGCACTTCGTGTTTTGCAGGATGGACATTGACGTCAACATCTGTTGCTGGCAGGTCAATGAAGACCACATATTCTGGCTGCTGTTCCGAATGCAATGATTCTGCAAATGCTTGTCGTATTGCATGCTGAATGAGCTTGTCCCGCATCATTCGGCCATTTACAAAAGAAAACTGCGCCGGATTAACTGAAACACACAACTCGGGTTGTTTCACCCAAACCTTAATCGTCACATTGTCATAATTCAGCTCGGTGTGATTAGATTGCGTCACAAAACCCGGATTAATTACCTCACCAATGCGGTGACTGAATTGCGCCGCTATTGAGATTTCCGACGATTGACCTCGATATCGTTTTACCACCTTAGCGTTGTGTTTGAGAATAAAGGTGACATCCGGTCGGCTCAAAGCAATACGCTTGATTAAGGATTCAATATGGCTAAATTCGGTTTTTTCTGCACGTAAAAACTTGCGGCGAGCTGGCGTATTAAAGAATAAATCGACAACATCCACACTGGTTCCGTCAGGATGTGCCGCAGGTTTGACTTCCACCGCCATATCCAAACCTTCAGCTATGGCAGACCACGCTTCTTTTTGAGAAGCGGGCTTGGAAGTCATGGTTAAACGCGATACAGAACTTATGGATGCCAGCGCTTCTCCTCGAAACCCCAAACTCATTATGGCTTCAAGGTCGTCAATATTGGCAATCTTACTGGTTGCATGCCGCGACAAAGCTAAACTGAGTTGCTCTTTATCAATGCCTTTACCATTATCACGAATGAGAATTCGTTTGTGACCACCACGTTCAATTTCAATATCGATTTTAGTTGCACCTGCATCGAGTGCATTTTCAACTAACTCTTTAACAACAGACGCGGGTCTCTCAACCACTTCGCCAGCCGCAATCTGGTTAGCAAGTTGCGGCGGTAGTATTTTTATTGTCATGACATGTTTAAGTTTGAGGAATAGATAAGACCTGGCCAATACGCAAAGTATTTGAATTCAGGTTGTTGACTTTTTTGAGCTCTGACACCGTAACTTTGTAATTTTGCGCGACGACCGATAATGACTCACCACGTTTTACTCTATGTTTGATGGTTTTATATTTGGCGTAAAGCGAGCCATCCGGTGGGTTCTGTTTAAAGTATTTTTTAACTGCACTGAAAATTGACTTTGCCAGTCGATTTTGGTGCCAACCGTTAATCAAGAGCTGTTCTTCTTTATGGTTAGAAATAAATCCAGTCTCAACCAAAATAGAAGGTATATCTGGCGACTTAAGTACACCTAAACTTGCCGCCTGAGGCGTTTTCTTGTGCATTTTGGTAATGGTCTTCAATTCCCCGATTACCTTTTTAGCCACTTCATGTCCCTGCTCAATAGAGTGGTCCATCGACATATCCAGCAAAGTCCTAACCAAGTAACGCTCAGATGTTGTATTTTTTATAACATCAGCAGCACCGCCCAACAATTGTGAATGCTGCTCTTTTTTCTCCAGCCAACGACCTATCTCCGTATTGGCTCTTTTCAGATTCAATACCCAGACCGATGCACCGCTTGGTTGAGGAGAAGTAAACGCATCGGCGTGAATGGAAATAAACAGATCAGCGTCTGCTGAACGTGCTTTTTCTGTACGTTTATGGTTTTCGACGTAATAATCTCCACCACGTGTCATTATTGGCCGCATGCCTTTTTCTTTCTTGATCAAGGCTTCTAGTTTTTTAGCAACCGCTAAGGTCACATGTTTCTCATAATTACCTTTGCCACCTATTGAACCCGGATCTTCCCCGCCATGACCCGCATCTATAGCTATAATGATGTCGCGATCGGTGGCGATTTGTTTTTTCGTATTAGCGACTTTACTAGCTGAGTCCAACAAATCGACAACCAAACGATCACCATAAGGTGACGTTGGTTTTAGAGCGAATAACAAAGGCTCAATTTTTTTGTTCAAATCAAACACCAAACGGCTGTCACCTTTCTTTTTCGCTTTACTGGTACGAAGTCGATTTAAGATCTTTGAGTTTTCCGCTAACCCTTTTAAATTGGCGTCGATGCTTGCATCTTGCAGATCAATAACCAGTCTCTCAGGATTAGAAAGAGTAAAATAGCTATATTTGACGGGCTGAGACAGATCCAAAACCACTCTGGTAGAATCTGGCGATGGCCAAACCCTGACACTGTTTACTTTTTTCGCCGCCATAACGGGCGTTGTATAAAACGCACTACAGGCGAATATTAATAACAAAAACAGAGTTTGAATTTGTGAAGCGAACCTCATCATTTATCTCACATTATTTCATTCAACTGTTGCACCACAGACTCGCCCTGTGATGTTGTAGCTTTAATAACAATCTGGCGTTGTTCATTTAAATATTGCAATTCAATATCTAAATCGGGTTCTGGTAGTAAACCTTGTCCTTTTTCGGGCCATTCAATTAAACACACAGCTTCCTGTGCTAAGTAATCGCGAAACCCCATAAACTCTAACTCTTCAGGATCCGCCAATCTGTATAGGTCAAAATGATAAGCGTTTAACCCAGATAGCTCATATGGCTCAACTAAAGTATATGTCGGGCTTTTAACGTTACCGCTGTGCCCCAGACCTTGTATTACGCCCCGGCTAAAGGTTGTTTTACCAGCCCCTAAATCGCCATGCAAGAAGATCACCGTTGTTCGTTTTAACAACAAAGCTAACTTTTTGCCCATCTCGACGGTAGCATCTTGATCTACAAGGTTTTTACTAAATTCGTTCATATCAATAAAAAATAAATATTTTGTAAGTAAGTATTTACATCATTACGACGTCAAATTGATCCTGATTATACATTGGTTCGGTTTTCACCTTAATTTGTTTGCCAATAAATACTTCCAGCTCAGCCAGATTATGATACTCATCATTCAATAAAGACTCTGCAACCGCTGTAGATGCATAAACAACAAATTGGTCGGCGTCATAAGCACGGTTCACTCGCACGATCTCACGTAATAACTCAGCACATACCGTTTCTACCGTTTTCACATAACCACGCCCTTTACACGCAGGACATGCGCCACATAAAACATGCTCTAAACTCTCTCGGGTACGTTTTCGGGTCATTTCAACTAAGCCTAACGCCGAGAAACCATTAATGTTGGTTTTTGCCCTGTCTTTACCCAACGCCAGTTCTAAACTGTGCAATACACGTCGACGGTGATCTTCACTTTCCATATCGATGAAATCGATAATAATAATACCACCAAGATTACGAAGACGGAGTTGTCTTGCAATCGCCTGTGTCGCCTCACTGTTAGTATTAAAAATGGTGTCTTCCAGACTACGATGACCAACAAATGCACCAGTGTTCACATCAATTGTCGTCATCGCTTCGGTCTGATCGATTATGAGGTAGCCACCCGACTTAAGTTCTACTTTTTTATCTAATGCGCGTTTGATTTCGGATTCCACATCAAACATATCGAAGATAGGACGTTCACCAGGGTAATATTCGAGTTTTTTAGTAATGTCGGGAGAAAACTCGTCAGTAAATGCGGTTAACTCGCCAAACATCAGTTTGGAGTCAATTCGAACACGCTCAAGCTCATTTGCAATGAAGTCGCGAATAATACGAAACGCTAGACTCAAGTCTTCATAAAGTACCGCTTGATTACGTGTTTTTTTCTTTTTCTTGATGATCTTCTGCCAAAGCTTTTTCAGAAAAACGGCATCTTGAGCCAATTCGTCAGCATTGGCACCTTCGGCGGCAGTGCGGACAATAAATCCACCCTGGCCTTCTTCGTAGTGGTGTTCAACGATGCCTTTGAGCCTGCGACGCTCCTGTTCATTTTCAATCCGTTGTGAAACACCGACGTGTTTAGCATCAGGCATAAAAACCAAATAACGAGATGGCAAAGTGATGTCTGTCGTCAGACGAGCTCCTTTAGTACCAAGGGGGTCTTTTACCACCTGAACGATAATTTTCTGACCTTCACGTACTAGCTCGATAATGTCGCGAGTATTACTGGAGTGTGGTGTGATTTGATCATTTTCATCATCATAAGTAATGATGTCAGACGCATGTAAAAACGCGGCCTTCTCCATGCCAATATCGACAAACGCAGCCTGCATGCCCGGCAATACACGGCTGACTTTGCCCAGATATATGTTGCCAACAATGCCCGTTGTACTTTGACGTTCGAGATGCAACTCTTGCAACATACCATTTTCAATTTGAGCAACTCGTGTTTCGCTAGGAGTTACGTTTATCAGTAATTCAACGCTCATTAATCTTAAAAATCCTTTAACACCTGCTGCAATTCAACCAGTGGTAAGCCAACAACATTGGATACACTGCCATTAATCGACTTTACAAATTTTCCACCTATACCTTGTATAGCATATGCGCCCGCTTTGTCCTGCGGTTCACCTGTTGCCCAATATTGTTCAATGTCTTCATCACTGAGTTGAGCAAAGGTGACTTCCGTACAAACCGACTCAGTAATATGTTTATTCCTGCCAACAACGCTAAATGCCGTGTAAACCTGATGTGTGCGCCCCGATAACATTGACAACATAGAACGACAATGTTCAAAATTTTCTGGTTTACCGAGAATGTGTTGATCAAAAACAACCGTGGTATCCGAGCCTATTACGACGAAAGGCTCCGCTGAACCTAACTCTTTTGCGATACATTGAGCTTTTTGCAGAGCCAACCTTTCAACATAGTCGACAGGTAATTCGCCAGAAAGTACCGTTTCATCTATATCTGCAGCTTGAACAGTAAACTCTTCAACAAGATGAGACAACAACGCTTTTCTGCGTGGAGATTGACTCGCCAATACAATCTTCATTCAATTTACCTAACTTTAAATTTACGACGGTATGCACGCATAACAGGAAATAACCATAACCAAAACAAGGCACTGGTTATAGCGGGATAAACAAATTCGCCAGAGAAATTGACGCCGATCAAGAGTCGATTTAACCAAAAGATCACTAAATGATATAAGGTCAAAAACACGGCTATCAATGCGGCTTGTTGCCAGACTGAAAAATTACGTAACTTCTGAAAATTTGACGCTGTTATGAAAACGATAAGCGCCAACGCAAATGCATGAACGCCCAATATGGTGCCTAACAAAATATCGAGGAAAAAACCCAGTGCCCAGGCTGTCACAATATTCACTCTATGAGGTAGTGCAATAGTCCAATACATTACGACCAACGCTAGCCAATCCGGCCTGAATGCCTTAATACCTAAAGGTAACGGCATGATACTCAAAACCAACGCAATGAAAACGCTTACACTGATATACCACCAAGGGGACTTTAACATCTTATTCTCCCTTACCTTCATGCTGGTTAGCCTCATGCCACAGTAACAAAACGTGTTTTAGGCGACTTACCTGAGCCACTGGTTTGGCAACAACTTTCATAAATGGCTTAGTCACATCCGGTGAAATTTCGATAATTTCCGCCACTGGATAGCCATCTGGAAATACCTCCCCTAAGCCAGAAGTAATAAGTTTGTCACCCACTTGAACGTCAGTTCCGTGTGGTAAATTATGAAGCTCCATTTTGTTAATATTACCTGTACCAGACAGAATACCTCTAATGTCGTTCCGCAACACACGAATGGGTACGGCATGCGTTTGATCCGTAAGCAAAATCACGCGAGAAGTAGTGTTACCAACGGAAACAACTTGGCCAACGACCCCCAAATCATCCAACACAGGCTGACCTTCGAATACATCGTTGCTAGAGCCTTTATCTATCACCACGTGTTGCGAAAATGGGTGGCTGGCCACCGACATGATCTCGGCCACTTTTTTCTGGGTTTCACCTCGTAAATTTGTGGTTAATAATGCTCGAAGTTTATCGTTCTCCGCGGACAACATATCAAATCTCTGCAACTTCTCATTTTGCAATAACTGTAATTGCCTGAGCTGTTGATTTTCTTCTAACAAGGATTGTTTAGTAGCCGCATATTTGGCGAAGCTTTCAAAGGCCACCTGAGGTAAATTAGCCACGTACTGGATAGGGGAAACCAGCGTATTTAAATAACTTCGAATCTGTTTTGAGCCATCAGTGTGTATGTCGGTCACAATGGTGATAACACTGATCACAGTTGCAAACAACATTCTTAACGTTAACGATGGACCAGCACCAAAAATCGGATTCATAAACTAACAGGAACTCATACTAAAACGGCAGTAAATACTGCCGTTATTTCGTTTTTGACTAACTACCTTTATCAATTAGTCGTAACTGAAAACGTCACCGCCGTGAACGTCTATCATTTCTAGTGCTTTACCACCACCACGAGCAACACAAGTTAGTGGATCGTCAGCAATGATCACTGGAATGCCCGTTTCTTCCATTAATAGACGGTCCAAGTCACGAAGTAACGCACCACCACCGGTTAATACCATGCCACGCTCTGAAATATCAGAAGCCAATTCTGGTGGAGACTGCTCAAGCGCCACCATAACTGCGCTAACTATGCCAGACAGAGGTTCTTGCAATGCTTCAAGAATTTCATTCGAGTTTAACGTGAACGAACGTGGAACACCCTCTGCTAAATTACGACCGCGAACTTCTAATTCTTTAACATCACTAGAAGGATAAGCGAAACCGATTTCTTGTTTGATGCGCTCCGCCGTCGCTTCACCAATCAAGCTACCAAAGTTACGACGAACGTAGTTGATAATGGCTTCATCAAAGCGGTCACCACCAATACGAACTGAAGACGAGTACACGACACCATTTAATGAAATGATGGCAACTTCCGTCGTACCACCACCGATATCGACTACCATAGAGCCTGTCGCTTCTGACACAGGAAGGCCCGCACCAATAGCCGCAGCCATTGGCTCTTCAATCAAGAATACTTCTCGAGCACCCGCACCAAGAGCCGATTCTTTAATCGCACGTTGCTCAACCTGAGTAGCACCACAAGGCACACATACTAATACTCGAGGACTTGGACGAAGGAAATTATTGTTATGCACTTGCTTGATGAAGTGCTGTAACATTTTTTCGGTTACATAGAAGTCAGCTATAACGCCATCTTTCATTGGACGAATTGCTTTAATGTTGCCAGGCGTACGACCTAACATACGTTTTGCTTCACCACCTACTGAGGCGACACTTTTTGGTCCACCAGCACGTTCTTGACGAATAGCCACTACCGAGGGTTCATTTAAGACAATACCTTGTTCTTTCACATAAATAAGCGTGTTTGCCGTTCCAAGGTCAATCGACAAATCATTTGAAAACATTCCGCGCAAATTCTTAAACATGGCGCTTTTATTCCTTCGGAGACTTAAAAAAATTCTAACGGCTAACTTTACCTAACCGCTTGGACCTGAGCAAGGAAGGAATACGGGAAATCAGTTAAAACTCACAAAAAAACGGCGAATCGCCGTCTTTTAACTTCTATCCGCCAAAAATGACAGTTTTGTGATTAAAAATCAGGCTAACGTTCATGTTTGTAAATGATACGGTCATGGCCGCGGTATCGACCAAAAATTAAAGTTGAAGTTTGTGTATCATCAACAGAGTCATCACCGTTCCAGTCATACTTAAGATGGGCGGGGATGTTTGACAGAGTCAATGTAAGTTCCGCAATGACGTCACCTTTACCGGCAACGGGTTTTGCAAATATACCGAATGTAGTATCGGTTTCACCATCCAGATATGTACTACTCGGATTGGTATCAAGGTTTATTTCAAAATCACTTGAATTGTCGCCGCTCAACACCCAAGACCACCCGGAAAAGTCCGTTACGTCATCATGCGTATTAACTACGTAACGAGTGCCGTCCCAATATTCGATGGAGCTTGGCACGGGCAGTGTTTTATCTTCTGGTCCAAACGCATTTTTCATGTTCACTCTGGCGTATCGAACTTGAGTTCCAGTGATAGACGATATAGTCAAATCACTTAGACTATCCGATTTATAACCTATCCCATCACCATCAACAAAATCGGATTGAGCCAGAGTTAAAGTAATGTCTACGTCGATAGGCGCTACAGCTGAAGCCTCTTTTGTATAATCAAATGTATCGTTAATAATAAATTCAAAGGTCCCATCCCAATTTGTCTCATCTTCCAGTGTAATGGGGTTACTGGTAGTATCTGAATTGAATATGGTTACACCAGCATTGTTTTCAGAATATGACCTCAGCGCCAGATTAAATACATCGGCTCCGGTAAATTTGTTAAAAACTTCGTCGTAGTTATTTGTAGTCGCATTTTTGAAGTTTTTCGCAACCACTCGATATTTAGGCTTAGTTTCATAAGATAAATCTTCACCTATGTAAGAGAAAGGTGTTTCTCCAGCGAGAATACCCGCCAAGTTTGGCGTATGGCTATCGGCAATGCGGGGCGCATCAATCTGTTCTATTACAAAATATGCAGGCGTAAAACGTCCAGCTCCCACTGCACCAGTTGTATTTATGCCATGAGTCATATAAGTATCTCTGACATCTATTTGAAATTCGCCCACGTCGTCGAAACTGGCACTGCTCGTTGAATAAATACCGTTGGTAAATGTCACATTGGCAGATGTCCAATTATCGCCCTTGCTGGTTAATATATTGTCATCCGCTTGATTAGAATAAAACATCAAAGTCGATTTTGCGGCGTCCGGCATAGACGACAACATGGTCGGGTTGATCTCCAAGGCCCCAGGCGCATAGTTTGGTGTCACATTGCCATCTACGTTAACGGCTTGAATATTAAGTTTAAATGGCTGGCCCGCGATATGAGCTCCCCCGTTCAAGTCACTATCTGACAAATCTGTGGCTGTGATTTGCAGATTCGCTGGATAAACCACAAAATTATCTGTACCCGTTGCCACCCCGCCGCTAATTAATACGTTATTCGGATCTGTTATGGTAATACCTAACTGCCCCACGTCCGGATAGGCGAGATACAGGTGAGCAGTCGCACTGCCAACACTAAAATTGAGGCTCGTACTGATGGTAGTGGTTAGATCAACATATGTGCTGTTGTCATTTGAAAAGGCTACGGCTAAGCCGCCGTTACTTGGGTTCGTATAGGAAAGCGCAACGTTCACGTTTTGACTACCAGTATAACCCGGTACACAGCTTTGACTTGCATTGTCAGTTCTTACTGCCTGTACAGTTGCAACGGTTCCTCCGTTCACTTGAGCATAACTTTTTGAGCTTGAAACAAAGTCAGGAATAGTGACTATATAACCCGCGTCGGCGAACGTTACATCACAACTCGTTCCATTATTTGAGTCATCACAAACGAGATTGTTATTTCCCGACATGCTTAAATTACCTAATGAAAGGGTTAATGTTTCCGCTGTCGTATGCGAAAAACTGACAGACCCACTTCCCGTTATTGTACTTGAAGCTTTATTCACCCCATTCCCTTGAAGATCGAATGAAACCGAAGCGGTACTTAAAGATGAGCAATCGGCATTATTACAAGCTTTAACCGTTACTGTTTCAGAAGTGCAAGTTAGCCCAATTGAGTCATGTACGATAAGGAAATGATCTATTGCCGCCGCTACGTCACATTCACTGTTGATTCCCGCACCTAAATGGTAATAAGCATCGTAAAACAGATTGTTCGCACCATTGTCATTGTTATCGTAGGGAATAGATAAAATTTGATTTGAAGCAATGGCGCCAGTCAGCGAACTTGTGGTGAAATTGACCGAACTATCTTGGGTGTAAATCGCGGCGTATATGTTAGTTCCTACGACAGAAAGGTCTTCGGTGGCGACAATAATAAGTGGATTCGGTGTATCCAAATTGATATTACTGTTGAGTGCAGAAAAAGAACGCACATAAATCACAACTGGATCGGTACCATCAAAATTTAGGTTCGACAGGCTAACATCCATTTCGTCATAAACATGTGTTCCCGCCGCTAAACTGCTATTGCCAGAAGATAACGTATAATCTGTAGTCGTAGTCGACGGATCCTGCGTGATATTGAAAATAGCGGTGGATTGCGAGTTTAAAACATCTGACCATATCACCGTGCATGCATCCCCGGCCGTTATCTTGAACGTTTCTTTATAAGTTGCCCCTTGGCTATCCGTGGTTCGAACACAAATATTGTAAGTTCCAGCTGTCAGCACGCCTGCAGCCTGTAGCTCATCCGTGCTAATTTGAAAAATACTGTTGCCAACGCTACTTGTACATGCTCCTGCATCCGTAGTCGTACCGCTGCTAATCAGGTCGTAACTAAAAGTCTCTCCCGAATCGGCATCCGTCGACGTAAAGATTCCGACTGCGCTACCAACACTGCTCGTGGCAGCATCAATATAGTCTTCAGACAAATTCATATCAGTTGGCACGTTATTGGATGACGCAACGGTACAAATACTTGATAAATCACTGTTAGAGACTTGTGATGCATCATAGGTGACGTGGCTAGAGAACTCTTGTGTGACTAATGGAGAAGAAACCGCTCCCTTTACTGTCGCTTTCTGACCATTATTACTACCTTTTAATTCCACTTTGGTTTTAGAATAAAACAAGCCAACGGCATCGGCTTTCTTTTCAAACACTATGTCAGACTTGGCGATAACGATTAAGTTTACATTTTCATTTAAGTTTAGTTTCGCTCCTTCCTCCAACTTAAGCTGATTTACATAAATATAAACCGTATTTCCACTGGTAGTCTGAAAGGTAAGCTTTCTGTTTTTTTTAACCAACAAGGTGTCATAGATAAATTCATTTCCGGTGTGTGTTTGATGGCTGCCAACATCAAGAGAATTACCATTGCTGTCGAATCGGTCAGGTTCGTTATTCGACTGTTGATTAAAAGCGCTTCCCCATATAGCGTCACATTGGTCGATGCCAAATGCAGGAAATGTCCACATCAGAAGTAACAAAAACCATCTCATTACAGCGTTTTAGCCTCTATTTCTATCCGTCGACTCACGCAAAGTGCATCGGTATTGGCGCAACTGTAATCTGCCGTTGCTGGTGACACCTTAGTGCCCGCATGTCGGTCTTTGCAAACTCCGGTACTGGAAATACTGAAATAGGTTGTACCGCCTACGGTTTGCTCCGAGCAAGTTGCCGTGACTGTGCATTGGGTTAAAGCACCTGCCGTAAAATATTCCGTTTGTATTGCCCCAATCGTCGCACAACTGCGAACGGCGCTGTTAAGTGGAAACAATTGCATTAACACCATCTGATTGCCTGTTTCGGCCGCCATTAATGCTCTCGTGCCCATCACTTCATACACGATTTGTTCGGAGCTCGAAGAAATATTACGGGTAATGCCCACCGCTAACGCCGACATAACCACCACAACAAATACTGCAACTATCAAGGCGCCGCCCTGTTGTTGTCTAAGATTTGAAACATTAAGGAACATTGGGGATATGCACCTCATGATTAAAAAACATGTCTTCATTGTCGTTTGCGTTAAATTCTAAGTATAACGTGATGACCGAATTTCGGAACAGGGCTCCAGCATTGTAAGAAAAAGGCGGCTCGCTCAATACCGTATTGGTTATGCCCTCGGCCATCAGTACGCCTAAATATGCGATACCATCTTCACTGAATGCCAAATTATTAATCTCAGGGGTTTCCCAACGATACATATTGCCATTCACTACGCAATAAAACACCATTGAATCCGCGGTAAAGTACCTTTCTCTGGGCGAGGCCTGGTCAAACGCCGTGGCGTTTTGAGTATTATCAAAAGTAACTGAATAATCTGGTCCGGAACCAGCTGACACCGAATCAATAATTTTAAAGCGATCCGTATTCAGATAAATGTGATCTTCTTCTGTGGCATAAATATAAAAACGGTCACCAACGCTAAGGCTTCCAGACCAACTGATGACATCAATGGCGTTGCCTGTAATTGGCGAGATAGGTGGTGCTGTAGCACCCGAGTCAGTGCGATAAGTCCCCGAGGAGACAATAGGCACAAACTGAAGGCAAGCCTGACTGGCAGAAATTCGGACGCTGTATGGAAGTGCGGTGCGTAACTCCCGACTTAATCGGTCAATGACAAATCGGCTTTTACTCAAAGTTTCTTGCCGGGCTGTGCCTTCTACGTATATCTGAGTGCCAAATACTATGTACTTAGAAACGGCTGTAGCCAAAATCCCTAATATCACAATGACCGCGACCAGCTCGATTAAGGTAAACCCTTGTTGATTATTGCGCCACACCATCAGAAATTAGTCCGATATGCATGAAAAACCACGGGTTGACTAGCATACACGTCTTCAGGACTTGCAGGCGGTGAGACAGTAACAGTAATGCGTTTAGCATCAAGGTTATCCAAATTCACACTTGTCGTATCGAGATCATCACCCGCATAAGCGACCATCACAGTGACTGTGAACCCGTCATAAACGCTATTGTCTCCTATATTACTGCCTTCAATGTTCTTTATTTGGCTCCCAGTTAAGCTCAAACAGTGGTAATCGTCTACATCATCGAACAAATCACGACTTGCTTCTTCAACCCAGTTTTGTGGTGCAGTACAGGCATCAAGGGTTGTACAAGCATTTCCGCTAGTGTCACCACAACGTATTTGTCCACCTGAAATCACTTCATTTTCATCGTAAGCTTTCGCCATGATTTCGTTCATAAATGATAATGCTAACTCGGCAGAACGAACCTGATACCAGGGATCTGTACCTCGGCTGGCTTGAGGAAACAAAGCGCCAGTCATCAGGAGCAAGATAACACTTAGAGTAGTAATGCCAACCACTAACTCAACTAGCGTAAAACCTTTTGTGCTTTTACGGGCTACAAACATGAATATACCCCTGTGACTCTATGCAAACGTATTGACTGCCGATATTAACCTGACAATTAGAGTTACAGGTTCCCGTATTTACTGAGGGTTGACCCAATTCGTTAAAATCAATATAGGTTATGGCAGAAGTCGCAGAATTTTGTGCAGTGTAAGAATCAATGCCGGTTAGTACCAGAAAATCATTGGTGCCGTTCGTAGTGATCACGCCAGTATCGCAAGTTTCGTCAGACTTTTGCGCAGATAGGCCAATTACATTCGCTTGAAAACGGACTCGGTGGCAGGTAGTGCCTTGGGTATTTTGCATCGCCCGTTGTTGAACGGTTCTTAAAAGCGATACAACATTGTCGCGGTGAGTTATATCTTGGTAATCGGAGGTACCGCTTAGTTTAGGTACTACCGAAACGGCTAAGACAGACAAAACCAGTATAACAACTACCAGTTCGATAAGAGTAAATCCGTGGGATGCCCTAACCTTTGTCTTCATTGTCCCAACCGCGGAATAACTCAGACTGGACTCAGACAGTAGCCAAATCCAGTCTCTTAACTACTAACAGCTGGTAGCGACCAGAGTGTACGCCGGAGTATTACCAGCAGCAGAGTCATCCATCACATACTGTAAATAACAATCCGTATCATCAGTGTGTATTTCATTATCGGCACCTTCATAACTGCCTGCGGGATAAATTCGAACCGCATCTGCAATAGACGTCAATGCATGAACTTCCCATTCAGCCGCATCTAATTCCAAAATAGCACCTAGGGTTGTTTCATCTGCACGAGGATAACCGTAATCCACAGTTACGTTTGTAACACCAGTTAACGCCTGATCATCAGCATTTGCTTCGTTATTGATCAGCGCCTTTGAATACACGATATTCGCTGCGCCTTTTAACGAACCCTCAAGGCCTTCCAACGTTGATTTACGTGCATCCCCTTGAATATCCAAAAATTTTGGTGATGCGGTAACCGCTAAAATGCCTAAGATCACTATAACTATGATCAATTCGATCAGGGTGAAACCTGCTTGTTTATTCTGTTTCATTTTTACTACCTTAACGTCAAAACTTAATTTCTAAAAACCGTAATCTGGCCATTGTTCGCTTCGTAATGAAATCCCTGACCTACAGAGCCATCCGACAACCCAGTTGTAACTGTATTGCCATCGTCTATCTCTACGCTCGCCGCCAATGTGTATGTGCAATCGTTTGGAGCAGTACCTTCACTGATTAAATAACGTTGGCCGGCATAAGTTTGTCCTTGTGCGATATTCGTCGGTGCCTGACTCATAATCGCGGCAAATACCTCTTGGCAATTTGTCGTCGACATATCGTCACCGCTAGAGAGTAATACATTGCCTTCAGGTGATGCCAATGGATAACCATTGTCGTTTATTTCAATCGACACGCCATCATAAACCACGTTGATGTCACCTGCAGGACGTCCAGCTAATTCCCACTCTGCACGAACTAAACCAACCGCACTGGCAAAACCACCAGCCACGCCTTCTACTGAAGCATCTCGTGCGTTATCCGTTGCACCTAAAAATCTGGGTACCGCTGACGCCGCTAGTAACCCTAAAATTACTATGACGATAACTAGTTCAATTATGGTGAAGCCTTGTTGTTTTTTCATTTTTATTAACCTCTGAACACCCTTAATTTAAGTCTATATAAAAATCGGTTATTTTTGAAACCTTTAAATGGTTTTCCAGTAAATATTTGGCTATTTTACCGGCAATTTTTCAATAACTTTTAATTCTGTAATGTTACGCTACCCATTTTGGGGTTATACGTTATTTCTCTTATTGTTTCGCTAGAATTCGTGCGTTTATAACGACACAGTTCAACATCTTGTTCAACAACAACGTTAACACTAAAATTTTGTTTTTGTTCTGATTCCAGCGTCTCAGCTAAAAATCGCCAAATGTTTTTACAATTTAGCTCGACATCACGACTATCAACATTAATTGGCCAACCATTTCGATTGACGACAACCAATATTCGTTTGGCTTGACCTTGTTCTATATTAAACGTCAAACTCATGCGATTTGGTCGACCACGAGTAAACCAACTTCGATGAACATGATTCACCGAAGAAGTTAACCTATCGGCCAATAATTCAAACTCAAATTGTGCGGCATCGTCGTACAAACTATTCATAAACCTGATCGCAGCAAAAAACACAACGGTTAATACTAACGCCGATAACATATAACGAAACAAAGGCCTTTCCGTCATGGCCAAGTCATTACGCTCATTATCTGAGTACATTGCGGTTCCTAAATTAACTCTTATAAGCGTTCATCATGTCCCACATCGGCGTAAAGATACCCAATGCAAGGACTCCGACCATAACCGCAACAAAACCTATCAAAACCGGCTCTATTTTGGCTGTCAAACTCTTCAAGTCGAAGTCCACTTCTCGCTCATAATAATCCGCCGCCTCTTTCAGAAGCTCATCTACTCTTCCCGTCTCCTCACCAACGGCCACCATTTGCAATACCAATGGAGAAAACAATTCGCTGGCCACCGAAGAGCGCAACAATGACTCACCCTTTTCAATATTACGGCGCATTTCAATAATGCGGCTTTCCATAAACTTATTGTCTACCGCCTCAGCAACTAGACTCAAACCGGTTGTCATTGGTACGCCCGATTCCAGTATCATCGAAAAACTACGTGCATAACGGCCTAATAAACTACGTTCAATGATAGAACCGACAAATGGAATACGCAGTTTAATTCTGTCCCAGTTTAAACGTCCATTCTCTGTCCGTTTATATGAAGTAAATCCCATCACGGCGGCAACAATGCCGATCAATATCAACTGCCAATAATTAACAAAAAAATCAGAAGTACCAATGAGAATTTTGGTCGATAAGGGTAAGTCTGATCCTAATTTATTGAACATGTTGGCAAAAGTTGGAATAACCAACATGTTTAAGACAAACATGGCAATAGTGATAACGATGAGTACCGTTGTCGGATAACGCATTGCGGCTTTTATTCGCTTACGTGTCTCCTCGTCACGTTCAAAATATTCAGCCAACTGTAAAAACGCATCTTCTAGCCGACCCGTATTTTCACCAACGTGTACGATACTCACGGCTAATCTGGGAAAAACTTTATCATGGCTTGAAAAAGCAGCTGATAGAGAACGTCCTCGTTCTAGTTGTTGCGCTATATCTGTAAGTGTTCTTTTTAATGTACGGTTAGTTGCACTATCTGCTAGGCCAACGATAGCCCGTATCATGGGAATGCCCGCTTTTGTCAGCGAGTACATTTGACGAGCAAACACCACCAAGTGTTGAACTTTTACGCGATTAAATAAATCAGCGAATAACTCAGTGTCTTCTTTCTTGTCTGCTGTTAATGTGATCTTCAGCGGAATTTCTTGTCTTGCCATTAACAGATCCGCAGCCGACCCTTCATTGGTGGCCTCTATTTGACCGTTAATTAAATTTCCTTTGGCATCCCGCGCCTGATAGAGAAAAAATGGCATGTTTTACTTCCTAGTGATAGTTCGCTGTATCACTGACCACTTCCGCGATACGTAACACTTCTTTGATGGAAGTAATGCCCAACTCGGCATAACCTAAAGCGGATTGTCCTAGAGTTTTATATCCTGGCATCGCTTTTGCCGCCTTTGAAAAGCCCTCTGTGTCGCCATTACGTAACGCCGTTATTAAGTCGTCATTCGTCATCTCTAACAGTTCGTATACACCGATACGTCCTTTATAACCGGTATTATTACAAGTTTGGCACCCTCGTCCTTCATGAAACGTTTCGTTAGACATGTCTCTTCCCGCAATATTCGAAATCCAGGTTAACTGTTGTGGGTCCAGCTCTATTTGTGTTTTACATACATTACAAATACGACGCACCAATCGTTGCGCCAATACAGCCCGGAGGGAGCTCGCCACCAGGTACGGTGCAGCGCCCATATCAATCAGACGTAATGCAGTCGAAACGGCATCATTGGTATGCAGAGTAGAAAGTACCATGTGACCAGTTAATGCCGCTCGTAATCCGATTTCGGCGGTTTCCTGATCACGAATCTCACCCACCATGATGACATCCGGGTCTTGACGTAACGCGGTTCTTAATACGGAAGAAAATGACAGGTCAATTTTAGTATTGATTTGAACCTGGTTGATCCGCGGCAACTGGTATTCCACCGGATCTTCACAGGTAATGATTTTACTTTCTGAGTCATTAAGTTCACTCAGGCAGCCATAAAGTGTCGTCGTTTTACCAGAGCCCGTCGGCCCAGTGACCAAAAACATACCGTTCGGGCTTTTAACCAACTTGCGCACTTTAGCCAATATATCCGCGGGCATACCCGTAGTTTCGAGGGACAATAGCCCTGCACTTTGGTCGAGAAGACGCATTACCACCGATTCGCCATGCTGAATTGGCATGGTGGAAATACGCACGTCTATTTCATGGCCCTTCACTTTGATATGGAAGCGGCCGTCTTGCGGTAATCGTTTTTCTGAAATATCCAGACCGGCAACAAGCTTTAACCTGAGTACCAATGCAGGCGCAATGTTCACTTCATTCAAGACACTTTCTTGCAACACACCGTCCACACGGGTGCGAATGCGCAAACAACCTTTATCTGGCTCGATGTGGATATCTGACGCTCGAACCTGAACGGCATCTTCAAATAAAGAACGCAATAGTTTTGCTACGACGGTATCGCCTTCATCGTCGCCGCCTATGGTTGCAAAATCAAAGTCGGCACTTTCTTCATACTCTGCTTGAAGCTGATGAGCAAACTGTTCAATTTCTTTGGTGCGACGATAAAGCGTGTCGAATGCATTTAAAATCTGACTTTCTCGTACAACCACCACATCGAGGCGTTTCGCCCCAAACAATCCAGTTAGCTGCTCAATCGCCGCTAAATCTGCGGGATCTGACATGCCCACCATGACGTGGTCATCACTGCTCTCAAGAATAATGGTACGCAGTCGTCGAGCGTGTACTTCTGACAGTTCATTAGCCAATTGTTCATCAATTTGCCAATCTGAAATATTCAAAAATGGTAGATTTAGCTGCTGCGCCAAAAATCGTAATAATTGCTCTTCGGTAATCACGCCAGACTCAATGAGGACCGTACCGAGTTTCCGCCCGGACTCTTTTTGAGTAGACAACGCAGCCATCAAGTGATCTTCAGAGATGATCTCCTCTTCCACCAACAAATCGCCGAGACGTTTTTTTAGTTTTGGAGCTGCCATGTTTATCCTTTTAATTGTTCTATACGTTGTTGGGTAAATATTAAAGAATCCGAAGACACACCGCCTGTCTCTAAAACCCGTTTATAACTTTGTAACGCTTCTACCTGTTTTCCCTGACTGTCTTGAGAAATCGCCAAACCTAACCACCAAGTCCCCGCCGATGGCTCTATACGTGTTAATTTATTGTAGGCCATTTCTGCTTTGTTAAACTGTTTGAGCTGTCTAGCTAAACTGCCTTTCATGCTATAAAACTCTTTTGACGCACCGTCTAAGCCAATATCCAGATAAGAAAAAGCGCCTGCTGGGTTATTCTCTTTGAAAAAGATCTTGGCTGCTGTTAACCGCCATAATTCAACACGGGGGTATCGCTGCAAACCGTCGTTTAATACATTAACCGCCTGATTCAATTCACCTCTGCCATACCAGGCCCCTGCCAAGAGGTTTCTCGCTTCTTCATGACCATCAGAAACTCTTAGTAGCTGCTGCAATTTATCTACAGCTTCCGTGATATAACCTTTATCAAAAGATAACTTGGCTTCTTCAAGCAATTGCTCAACTCTTTGCTCTGGCGTTAACCGAACCGTTGATTTTTCTATCACAAATGACCCTTGTGTCGCCTGAGTAGGTGCGATGGACGGTTGAGTATTTGTCAGCTCAAACGTTTGAGGAGGCGCTAATGATGCAGTTTCTGCAGTTTCAGGCTCTTCATAAACACCTGAACCAGAATCAGTCTCGGCATTATCTGCCTGAGCGTTTACAGTTTTTACTGTTAGCGTATCGCTACGCCCAACGGCTTCTTCTATCTTGACTTGCGTCTCCGTTGCAGGTGAATTAACGCTTTTTGCATCCTTTTCAGCAGCAATAACCCTGTTTTCATCTGCAGATACCATAGGTGCAGTGTTTTCCACCTCGGCAGTAACCGCTTTTATATTGGGTCCAGCCTTAAGCTCAACAGCGTCTACTGGTTCCTTGTTTTCTTCCACAACGTTTGTTTGCGGTGAGTTATTGAGAGCAGGTTTTTGCCCCTGTGTGATTTCTGACGCAGCTTGTCGTGCACTAAACATCTGCCAACTAATCACGATGAGAGCAATGAAAATAAGGAACAACAAGCTTATTAACAGCCAGTTATTTTTTTTAGGTGCAGCTTGAACATATGCAGGTTGCCCCAACGCATTAGGCTCCAAGTCTTCAGGCTGTTGCCTGTCTTCTAAGTCTTTTAACATTTGATTGATGACACTCATGCCCTACCACCATTTATAATCGGCCATAACCAAACCCAGGCACTGATACTTGCAACCAAAACCATAAAAAGAACCAAGCCCCAATCTCTGAGCGAGGAATTATTCGTCATTACAGAGTCAGTATCTTTTGCTGCCAGTTTTACTTGTTTAGAGCCAATATCATGCCGCCCTTCACCATAAGCCAACATCAAGGCTTTATGGCAGAGCACATTCACAAGGCGTGGGATCCCACCACTGTATTTGTAGAGTGCACGTATAGATGCACTTGCAAAAACACCCTTGCCTTTATGTCCGGCAGTTTGCATTCTATGTTCCACGTACGCTGAGACTTCTTCCAGCGTCAAACCTCTTAATTTATAAGAAAACGTAATTCGCTGACGCAGTTGTCTTAATCTTTCCGTAGCTAACATTTGGTCTAATTCAGGCTGTCCAAATAACACCACCTGAATTAGTTTCCGTGATTCAGTTTCCAAATTGGTAAACAGGCGAAGCGTTTCAAAACTCTCCCAGGGAATGGTTTGCGCTTCGTCTATGATCAGCACGACGCCCTTACCTTTTTTATTCAGCTCTAATAACTTAAGTTGGATCTTTTGACTAAGCTGTTGCTGATTAATTTTTGCCAGACCACGAATACCCAATTCACTTGCTAAGGCATAACGGATTTCTTCCGGAGATAAGGCTGGATTGGGCAGATAAGCCACTTCGAACACATCCGGGATATCATTAAGCAACTTACGGCATAACAAGGTTTTCCCGGTTCCAACCTCGCCGGTAACTTTAATGAAACCTTCACCTGTTTTTAATGCCGTAAGTAGAACTTGCATCGCCTCATTGTGGCTCGGCAGTCCCAGATAAAAATTTGTATTTGGCGTCAGGGAAAAAGGTAACTCCCTAATGCCAAAATGATACAAATACATGGTTATTCGTCACCATACCAGCGTTTCAGAATTTCTGCGCTACGCTGCATTTGCTCTTTCCAAGTGCCGGTACCAACCACAGTAGGCTTCAATAATATGACCAATTCCTTTTTACGCTCGGTATCTTGTTTTGATTTGAACAAGTTACCAAGCACAGGAATAGCCCCTAAGAATGGTACTCGCGATTCTCCATCACTGGATGAACTCTGCATCAAGCCGCCAATCACAACGATTTCACCGCTCTTTGCACGAATTACCGTGTCCGTCTCACGAATATTACTTTGCGCCAATGGCAATACATATTGTTCTTCGTTTAACGTGATCACTTTATTTTGCTCTGCAATTTCGGTTACCGAAGGATGAACATGCAACAAAACGTCACCATCGTCACTAATTTGTGGGGTCACATCAAGTGCAATACCGGAGAAAAACGGGTCCACTTGAATTTCCGGCGTCGAGGTAGTCGCAGTACCCGTAGTAGTCGTATTAGATACTTCTGTTACGAAATATTCATCTTGACCCACTTTTATTACGGCCTTTTGATTATTCGTGGCTGTAACACGTGGAGAAGATAATACCTGCACGTTACCTTGCGACTTAAGTAAGCTCACTACGCCAGAAAAGTCGGCATTGGCAAAACTCAAGCTGGTAACTCCACCTAGTGAGGCGGTGAGTTGATTGCCCAAAGTGCCAGCCGTAGTATTAAACGTAAAGTTTGTATCGCCGTCGTTGGCCATCACATTTTGCCAGTTGATACCTTGCTGGTAATCATCATCCAAAGCGACTTCGACAATTTTGGCCTCGAGTACAACTTGACGCGTAAGGTTTTGCTCAGATCGTTTAATAAACTCTTTTACTGCCTGAATATCAGATGGAAAACCACGAACGGTAATCAAGCCAGATTGTGGACTTACCACAACTTTTTCGCCTTCTTCATCGGTCGATCGCATGATCATTTTCAGTGTGTCTTCTAACTCCTTCCAGAAGTCACTCTGTGAAGTGGTTTGAATACTTGAACCCGTGCCCATGCCCGCTTGATTGCCAAAACCGCTTTGTCCATTGGAACCTTGTGGGTTGCCAAAACTTGAGCCCCCAAGGTTACCGGAATTACTAGAGCCTGAACGACCGCCCTGGCCATTTTGCCCACCCTGTACTAATCCGCCAGAGTTAATATTACTGCTAGTCATACCGAAACGTTTTAACATTAAATAGTTGATGGCTATGGTTTCAGTTTTTATTTTGGCCGGAAAGACTTGCAGTACTTTACCGCGCTTTTGTATGTCCAATGGGTATAAACTGGTTAGGACATCAACGACTTCCGAAATGGTGACGTCCTTGAGATCTAAGCTAACACTTGCATCAGCACCAGGGTGAAACGCAACGCTATAAGGAGAATCATCAACCAATCCCTGCAAAAATGGTTTAACTGGGACGTTATTAGCGGCAACGTTAAAACGTTCTTCGATTAATGCCACATCGATAGCACTGCCCGTTGGTAACGTTAGGTCTGCGTTGACTGAATCAGGAATGACCAATTCTGCTGATTTCCGCTTTTCAGCCTCAACCTGCTCAAATACCTTATGCACATCTTCAGACTTTTCAGGACTCGGCGTTAGACCACAACTGGCCAGCGTTAAACTCGCTAATCCAGTAACAACAATTCTGTTTAAGTTAACTTTCTTATTATTCATAAACATATAATCTTTTTTGCGAACCTGATTTAGTTAATATCACATGGTCTTTATGGATTTGACTGATGGTAAATCCGTCTACGAAGTCTCCAATTTGGTGTAGTTGGCCAGAAATTATCGCCATGCGCATATTTCGTTTAGAAACAATTCCCTGCAAACGTAACTCTTCATTCTCAGTGTTAACAGTGCGCACTGAATTTTCCATGTTTATTGCAATTTTAGGCATCGTGGGATCATGTATTTTATCGGCAGACGCAGGAAAAACTGCAACCAGACCAGCCAAGGCCAAAATCAGCAATAACTTATAAACGAATAACATTTCTACTATCACTCACAGTTACTAACGACAAAGTCATTCGTGCGGAAGGGTGTTCCTGCACTTCATATCTCAAACCATCAACCTTAAATTGTTTATTCTTGGAGATTACGCCTTTCACAAATCTCATCAGATTAAAATACTCACCTTCAACCATTACCACAAATTCATGACGAAAATACTCTGGTAAATCATCTTGAGAATTGCTCTCAGTAACCCCTAACTCAATTTTTTCAGGCGGTTCAATAGTCAAACCAATAACACGGACATTGTCGCTTGTGCTTAACACCGATGTGAGTTCCTTCGCCATCAACTCTGGCGCAACGTAATCTGTCATGACCTGATCTAACTGCGCATTAATTTTGATTAACTCTAACGATAAACGCTTAATTTCCAATTTTACACGTTCGTTTGGGTCTTGTTTGAGAGACTCTTTGATAATGCCTATTTGAGATTGAGTATTAAGCAACTCACTACTTAACTGCTCAATGTGTGTTTTTTGTTGGGTTTTACTGTACGCCTGCGGCCCCAGCACAAAGTAAAACATGCCATAGGCCGCCAAAAAGACAATCGCCCCAGCTATTATGATTTTTTCTCTTTGTGTGAGCGCTAAAAATTTTTCACTCCACTCTTGCCACTTATTCATTTAACAAGCCTCCCAACGGTTGCTCATTCTCCACTTCGACTTTCTCTAATTTAGTTGCTGCCTGAAATTGCAGAACATCGTTATCCACAGCCATAATGTTCAAGTGGCTTAGTTCTTTTCCTTTAAAGGAGTTTGATGCCTGCAAATAGGTCATCCACTGTGTGACGGCTTTGGATTGCATCGCGTAACCGTTAAAAATCACGTTATCTTCATTAAATACGAAGCTCGTTAACCACAAATCATGATCATGATGTTCAGTAAGGTCTTTCATCACTTCATAATAATTTATGCTTTCTTCTGTGCTTCTATTTGCTACCGAAGCCAACAAGGTGCCTTTTACTTTAACCTTTTGTTCAAGCTCTAACTTCTTCTGATTAAACTCGGCAGAGTCGTTATTTTTAACCAATGCCTGTTGATAATTCTCTAACTCTTTTTTGGCACTTTCTACCTGGCTGGAAATTAACTGAGCCCTTTTTGATGCCTTATCCATAGCAAGAAACTCTTTGGCATACCAAAACGACATTAGAGCCAAGATTAGTCCAGTCACCGCTGCAATATTGGTTAGAGTTAGCCAATGTTTTACAGGCTTTAAGCTATCAGAATAGAGGTTTATGGACTTTTTCATTGAGCCTGCTCCTCTTCCTTTTCAGGCTCGATGCATGCTAAGGCGGCGCCAATTGCAGGGATAAAGTCTACTTCCAATTGACTTTCTGTCACTATATCGTCAAAAGGAAACGACTTGGTTTTTACCGGAAGAGATTGATTCAGAGCGTCTATAATAATACTGGCATTGGGGCTCTCAATGGCCAAATACACATCTTTTATGGGTGGCTGTTTTAACTGGCTCTCGTAATAATCAATTGATCGCTGAATTTCAATTGAAACGTTGTCCGTTCCACCCATTCTCAACTGGTCCTCAGGCATATTTAGAACAACATCAGTACCACGAATTTTTCGTGCGAAACAAATTTGCTGATTTTTCAATATCAGTAAAACAGCTTCCGTTTTTGGATGCTGAATAAAGACCAGCTGTGCGGCATCCTTTGTATTTTGCATCTGTGCGATTGCAAACTGCTCGGTCAGAATATGACTGATTTCCGCATTCGCTTCATGAAACGGCAAAGTCAGCTTTTCCAAATACAGGCGAGAGGTTGCAACAATTTGCGCTTTAGCCGTTTGGCCAAATGGTTGCAAAGGCATGTCGATATAATCACATACCATATCCTGTGGCGGGATTGAAATAAGCTCTTTCAATTGCCACGGCAACGCTTGCTGAATGTCGGAAGCGGGTAAGTCATCAAACTCGATTTGTGAACTTTGTACTTTATGAGCGGGTAGGACTAAAGATGTCACAATTTTGCTCAGTTGATTTTGCTCAATGATCTGAGCCAGCAAGCTTGGAAGTTGCTCTTCACTCGTCAACTTTATGCTTTCTGATTTCACGCATTTGAAGAGCGAATCGGATTTATCCAGAATGATTAATTTCAACATGTCCGAATGAATCGAAATGCCGGCAAACATCGACGTGTTTTTCGCACCAAACAGTTTTTTAATCGTCGCTGAAAACATGGAATTCATTTATTGTTTTTATTTCTACGTTATAACCTTCTAATGTATCCTGTTCAAGCCAATAAGTACAATCGTAAAACCCTATGAATTCAGCATTTTTCAACAATCACGACGCTACCCCGGTCCAATATATAGAATATGTCAACCATAAAGGGGACAGGATTAATTTGTGGGTTAAGCGAGATGATCTCATTGATAATCAAATCTCAGGCAATAAATGGCGCAAACTTAAATATAATGTTAAACACGCCGTTTCTTCAGGTTACAAAGGTATTGCCAGTTTTGGTGGTGCATTTTCGAATCACATCGCCGCTTTAGCAGCTGCAGGCCAGAGAGCAAAAATTCCCACAATTGGTTTTATTCGTGGCCACGAGTTAGATCTTGATAATCCAACGCTCAAACTTGCGCAACAATTTGGCATGAAGCTCATCAACATTAGTAGAGAAGAATATCGTTTACGTCATAATAAAGAATTTTTAGATAAGTTAACCCTTACTTACCCAGGTTACTTTTTCGTACCTGAAGGTGGGAGTAATGATAAGGCCGAAGAAGGATTAGAAGAGCTTGCAACTGAGATAAGCTCGGATAACTCCTACGATTATGTCGCGTCTGCTATTGGCTCAGGGGGGACCATAAGGGGCTTGATGAATGCCTTACCGCAACAAAAGTTCATTGGTGTTGCCACTGTAAAAGACACGCCTTTACTGAAAGGCCTAAATCAGGAATTTGAAAGTCAACTAACGCTAAATCAAGAAGCTTTGTTTGGTGGATACGCCAAATTCAATGAAGTATTGGAAGACTTTTGTCTGGACTTTTTTAGTCAAACCGCTATTCCCATCGAACCCATTTATACGGGCAAGTTATTTTACGCGTTGTGCCATCAACAACCATTGATGGCACTGTCCCCTGAAAGTAAAATTCTGGCCATACATACTGGTGGGTTGCAGGGCCTCAAAGGTCTTATATATCGCCATCAAATTGCTTCAGAACGTTGGCAGCAAGTAATCTCGTCTCTGGCTGTTTAATATAATGCCCTTGCATGCCAATGACCCCGAGTCGCTTAAGTGTCGCCACTTCTTCATCTGACTCGACTCCCATAGCAAACAGAGTAAGTTTTTTATTGTTTACGACACCTTGCAGACTTCGGATAAACATCTGATTTTCTGGTCGAGAATTAATGTGATTAACAATACTCTGATGCAGTTTTAAGAAGTCGACTTGCAGATGATTCAGGTACTCAGTATCAACCACATACAGGCCAACTTGATCCACCATCACTTTTGCATTAAAACGTTTTACTGCGGCAAAAATACTCGACAATTTTTTAGCATGTTGTGCTAGCTCAAATTCAGACACTTCGAAAATAATGTTGTTGGCCAAATGCTGATTTCGTTTTAAATATTTCACCAACCAATTGCAAAATTCGCGATTTAGCCAACTATCAATGTGAATATTCACTGAAACTGGGTGCACTTCATCGCCAGATAAAGTGCTTGCCATTAGTAACAACACTTGCCTGTCTACTTCTGGTATTAAGCCGCATTTTCTGGCCATCGGCAGGAAAACTTTGGCACTAACGAGCTCCCCTTTATCGTCCGCCATTCTTACTAAAACTTCGTGATGATGAATATCTAACTCATGGCCCACAACGGGTTGATACAACAAAGCAAAGTTCTGTTTTGCTATTGCACTTTCAATCACCGAACGCCAACGTACAGATCCTTTTATGTCTGATTGAGGCAACTGGCCAGAATCATACATAAACCACCCTGAAGGCCCATGCAATTGGGCCGCGCGCAATGCCATGTCCGCTTCTGCCATGATCTGAAAAGACGAGTCTTCCGCATTAAACATATCCGCCCCGATATGACATATAGAATGGTTGTCTACGTAACTCGGCAATGCCACTTTTTGACTTTGCCTTAATATGTTCATTGCAACTCGTTCCACTTCCTTACCGTCCACAAACGGCAATAAAATCGCGAAGTCATTTGCACTAATTCGTGAAACCACTGATTGACGTGTATCGTCCAGGTAATCCTTCAGAATTTCCGCGTATTGCTGCAACAAGCCGATAACCGATTCTTTACCATCCGCCTCTCGCATCTGCTCTAAAACACCAAACTGTATTATTAACACTGAACCATAAGCTTGGTCTTCCTGCTGCAATAACGACTCTAAACGATGCTCAAAATAAAGGCGGTTACCCAAACCGGTTGTCTTATCCAAAAACGTATGACTGCGAATAAAATGATCCACTTTCTGCCCGCCGCGTTGCGCTTCCTGCCGCATGTTATTCAGCGTGCGTATCGTATTAACCAAGTGATAATCACGGGTTTTAATATAAAACTTGAATTTTTCGTTTCGAGAAAATCGACTCGCCCACGCTTCCAATTGAATAAGCACACGCCAGTGTTTAAAAATACGGTGGTGCGCCAAACCGATGCCTATTATACCAATTAGGATCAACGCCAAATTAGCGTACACAAAATACCTGAGATGGTAAGCCAATAGAGACTGATGACTGATCACTATGGAGCCAACTTCATGGGGATAAGCGCTTTCAGCCATGTTCCAACTATTGCCATAACTGTTACCCGCCAGTACCTGACCATGTCGATCGACTAGACGCCAAGCCATCACGGTGGGTGACAATGCTTTAACATCAAGAGCATGTATGGTGATGTTCTGAATTTGACTTAGATATTGATACTGCGCTTCGACCTGTGCTTCTTGATGAGTTTTTGCGATAGATATCAACACTACATTAAAGAAGACAAATACGACTATAAATATAGAAACCGATGCCCGCATTAACATACGGTATAAAACACGAGTAAACTGCATTTTGTTCTACTTATTATAATTATTATGCGCTTTAATCTACTGATGCCACATTCTTTTGGCAAGCGAAATCAACGCAGCTTAAACTATTTACTCTAACCCAACTAAATAGCCTACTGAGCAAACATAAAAAAACCTGCGGTTGCAGGTTTCTTCAAATAAATTGATATCCTAAAACGGAATATCGTCATCAAAGTCCATGCTTGGCTCCGGCGGAGCTGCTGGTGCTTGACGTTGTTGGAATCCGCCTTGCTGTTGAGATGACTGTTGTTGAGCAGGCTGCTGCTGTGGCTGAAAACCACCTTGCTGTTGTTGCTGCGGTTGGAATCCTGATTGAGGCTGCTGTTGAGATTGGAAACCACCTTGTTGCTGCGGCTGTGCAGGCGCTTGTTGCTGGAAGCCACCTGGCTGTTGCGCTGGCTTCTGGAAGCCACCAGCTGGTGCACCTTGTGAATCACCACGACCACCCAACATTTGCATCTGACCACCAAAATCAACCACAACTTCCGTTGTGTATTTGTCTTGACCTGTCGCTTGGTCTTGCCACTTACGTGTCTGCAATTTACCTTCAAAATACGCTTGTGAGCCTTTACGCAAATACTCACCTGCAACTTCTGCTAATTTGCCAAATACTACAACACGGTGCCATTCCGTTTTTTCCTGCATCTGGCCTGTGTTTTTATCTTTCCAACTTTCGTTAGTCGCTAAACTGATGTTGGCCACTGCATTGCCATTTGGCATGTATCTGACTTCAGGATCGGATCCTAATGTGCCGATCAAGATAACTTTATTGACTCCACGAGCCATAACTTTTCTCCTGCAAACTAATTAAACGCGCTGATAAGTTGATCGACTTGTTTTCTGTCGTAAAAGGACTTTTCAACTTTCAAATAAATTCGATTTTCATCTTCCACCAATGTGGCTTCCATCACGCCTTCACAACCACTAATGTCGTCAATGAGGCGTTGAAACTCGTTGTTTTCACTCGGCTCAATTGGAATCGATACTCGTTTCGAACTCGCGGGCAGTACCATGCCCGACGCGACGGCCAGCCATAATAACGCAAGTATGGCATTAGCTCCAAACAAATAACTGAATCCAAATTGCTGAACCAGATAACCTCCTGTTATCCCACCTAAAAAGGCACCGAAAAATTGGCTACTGGAATACACGCCCATTGCACTGCCTTTTTGTCCCGCAGGAGACAAACGTGATACATGCGCCGGCAAACTAGCTTCCAGAAAATTAAAACCTATGAAAAATATCAAAACGGTGGCGATGAGCGGCCACAAACTGTTGGTTAAAATCATTAATAACGACGCGAGTCCAACCAAGCCAATCGCCAACATAAACATATTTTTCTCTATGGATTTTTTCGCCGCTAATATGATCATAGGCACCATAAAGACAAAAGACAAAAACAGCACAGGTAAATAAACCTGCCAATGTTCATCAATCTTTAAGCCGGACTCTGCCAATAATACGGGTAAGGCGATAAATAAGGATGTCATCATCATGTGTAGCACCAGAACCCCGAAATCCAATCGCAACAATTGTGGGTGGAATAACATGGATAACAATTTACCTGACGATGCCGTCACTTCACCGGAGTGGGCCTGAGTATATGAAACCGGCACTATGGTTAGTACAATCACAATGCCAACCAATGCCATAATCGCCGTAATGAAAAACACCCCCGGCAAGCCATAAGATTTGGCAATCATTGGACCTAAAACCAAAGCCACCGCAAAACTCAAACCTATGCACATGCCGATCACTGCCATGACTTTAGGCCGCTGCTCTTCTCTAGTCACATCGGATGCTAATGCTAATACTGCACTTGCGATTGCACCCATGCCTTGGATAGCTCTTCCTAACGTCACCATTTCAATACTGGTAGCGAAGCCTGCGATAACACTACCCAAAGCAAATACTAACAATCCAGCAACGATTACTCGACGACGCCCAAACCGATCTGACAGCCAGCCCATAGGAATTTGAAACAGTGCTTGTGTCAGACCATAAGCACCAATTGCGATGCCAATCCAAAGTGGCGATACGCCCGATAAGTCTTGTCCATAAATCGCCAATATAGGCATTAACATGAATAAGCCTAACATACGCATTGAGAATATAAGCGCTAGAGAAACGGCGGCTCGTTTTTCCAAACTATTTAAACGGTCTGATTGCATGAAGAGAATTACAAGTTATTAAGGGAAATTTTCAAAGCGCGCTATATTACCATCAAATAGCGCAAATTGGATTATTTTTGCTGCTGATTTACACATAACTAGCGCGTCGTAAAAGTGTTTGCCTCTTGCTTTAATGCAAGAGACAAACATTCAGATTTAGAGGCTTTGCTGTAACATCAACGCCTGTTGGTACCATGTTTCATTTTCACTGCCGCTTAGAGCAATATTCAGTTCTACTTTCGCCTCAGCAGGGCGATTTAATTTGTGTAATACACTGGCAAGATGAAAACGAACCGTTTTACTACCAGAGTTCATCGCGTGTGCGGCTCTCAGCATAGAAAGCGAATCGTCGTAACGTTGAACTTGAAAGTAGGCCCAACCTAACGTATCTAAAATGGCGGCATTGGAATCATTCAATTTATATGCATTAAGCGCATACTGCAGTGCTTTGTCACTTTTATTGTCTAAATGAATGGAAGCGACATTGTTGAATACAAATGGGTCTTGATTATATTGCTCTGTTTGCAACAAAGATTCGTAAATCGCCAGCGCCAAATCGCTTTGCTTAAGGTTAATGTAATGATCGGCTAACATCTTTTGCCGCCACACTTCTTCTGGAAACTTCTCTATCAGCCATTGTAACTTAGCGGTCAACTGGTTTGGCTTAATACCTTCTTTAGCCAACTGATAAAGATTAAATGTTACTAAATTAAAAGCGGGGTCGACATTAAGGGTTTGCCAGTAATAATCAAAAGCAGATTCTTTGTTGCCGCGAGTCAGGGCAATGTCTCCTAGTAACAACAAAGTATTAGCATCGTTCTGCAATAACTTTTTCAGTTCAAGCGCCTTGGTTTCCGCCTCATCCAACTTACCACTGGCCATAAACAATCGCGCTTGTTCAATATTCACGCGAAGATTATTCGGGATCAAACTCAAAAGTTTATTAAGCGTTGATTGTGCGCCACTAAAGTCCATAACTTGACGTTGCATGACGGCAATATCAAATAACATTCGGGTGTTTTTCTCCGCTAAGCCAAACAAAACACCTAACTGCTTCTGGGCTTCATCCAGCTTATTAAGTTTCTGAAGTACCTTAACTGTGTCAAACAAGTATTTTGGCTGGAAGATATAAACTTGATTCAAATCTTTGATTACCCGATAAGCTTTTTGATATTCACCCATCTCAAAATACACATCGTACAGTATCTCCTGACTCACTCGCCCACTATTGCCAACACGCAAGCTTTCTAACAGCGGAATAGCTTCTTCAAATCGAGCTTGGGTTGCGTAAATTTGGCCTAACATGAACTTTACTTCATTGTGATCTGGCCTTTTTTCAATCAAGGTTGTCAGAATGTTCTCCGCCTCTTGCAACTGACCCAACATCCTGAACGTCGTTGCAAGGTTAAACTGAGCTTCAAAAAAGTCAGATCTGGCTTCTAATACTTTATTTATGGCTGACTGTGCTTCCTCTGCCCTACCTAATTTGATTAATACCGCCGATTGAAAATTCAGGAACTCCACGTCGTCCGGGAACTGTGTTACCAAACTGTTTGCAATGTCATGAGCACTATTGAGATCACCACTTTGCAAGTACATTAATCCACGAGCCAGTTCCAAACGAATGCTAGACTCGTTCTCCTTCGTCTGCTCAATTAATGCATTTGCTCGTTTTGCCCTGCCCGAATTATTTAGAATATTGACCAATCGTAATACAACATCCAACTCTCCGGGTTTGTCTTCATTTAACCGGTTTAACAAACTTTCAGCTTCAAATCGTTGCCCATTAGCCAAATATAAATCTGCTAGTTTAAGCGCCAAATTAAGATCTTTAACAACAGAGGACTCGTGGCGGGATAACAAGTAAACCGCTTCACCCTGTTTATCCTGCATCAAATATACATTTGCCAATAATGATATTGCCCTGAGATCTCCGGGTACCTCGGTCAGGTAACGGCTTAACTTTTTCGCAGCTTGCTCTATGTTTCCTTGTACATAGGAGGAAATCGCAGTGACAAAAATAATAGAGGGCGTATCTGCTAAGTCAGACTCAGACAATACTGATGTTGTACTCGACAAGGATTCCAGCATGTTCGCCGCTTCATTATCCTGTTTTTGTAGCGACAACATCCAACTCGCTAACAACATAATATGGGGATCTTCCGGAGTTACTTCCAGCACTCTTTTGATCATAACGTCAGCTTCAACAAATTGTTCAGTCTTAATCAAGGCTGCGATAAGAGAACGACGTACCACAGGATCTTCATCTAAAATATTTAACGCCTCACGATACGCTTCAATCGCTTCACCATATCGTTCCTGGGTAAACAGGATCCGGCCTTTTAGGTGAATGGCTCTATGATCCATAGGCATGATGGTTAATGACCGTTTTACCAAACTCTCTGCCTGTTGAAAGTTCCCTTGAGACAATTCAAAAGCCGCAAGACTATTGATTGCCCTTGTTTCTCTCGGCTTTAATACCATAGCTTGTTGGTAAGCTTTAGAAGCTAACGAGGTTAAATCTAAGTTTTTGTACGCTATACCTTTATTTAGTAGATATTCAAATCTACTATCCCGATTTAAGGAATACCCATCGGCTACGGACAATACGTCTTTATACCGTTTGTCGAAATTCAGTGCGGTTGTATAGTCTGCAACGATTAGGTTCATATCTGCACGATAGGACAAGGCTTCTTCGAACTCGTTAATGGACTCTTTGAAATACCCCCTGTGTAATAGAATTTTTCCCATCAAAATTTTTGCAGGCAAGCTTTTAGGGTTAGCTTCCAAGGCATTTTTTAGATAAATAAAACTTGAGTCATACTTCCCTTCATGAAAGGCCTGAACAGCTTGCTCATAATAACTATCGGAGGCAACCGAAAGATGGGAGTATAAAATGGCGAAGGATATAGATATAAATTTTAAGAAGCGACGGGACATGTCGACAACCTTTTCAGAAGATTATATGCGTTTTAGTCCTTAAACTGTAATTGAAAATAAAAAAGATGGCAAAGGCCATCTTTTTTCTGAGTTAGGATTATCTGATTTTTACAGATTTAATTTAATCTCACTATTATTCTGTCTTTGTCTATAAACCATGGCTAAAGCCACTAGCAAAATAGCGAACGACGATGGTTCAGGAACATCGGTTACCGTTCCAGTGCTTGCTGTCACACCCATCAATTTAAATCCGTCGTGGTCGCAATTTTCCATTTCATTATATAAACCAACTAACCAGAACTTTGACGTGCCGCTTCCTTGAGGTAATGAGTAATAATGTTCGTCATTATTATTGGTTGATGAATACGAAACAGCCGATAAATCTGCAGAGTTAAATACGTCATTCCAAGTCGCTGTACCGCTATTCATCGCATTAATAGACTGTTGATTAACCGCAACTGCACCAACATTATCTAGACTTGCTGGGTTGTTACTATTGGTTACCCAACCAGCTGTGATGCCTTCTAATGACACAGCCTCATCAAATGCCAATAAAACCATATCTAAGTCAGACCAAGTATCACCATGCGCACTATAGTTATCGATAGAGTGATCAGGCACATCTTCAGGATTTTCATCGCTGTTTACAATGCCCCAGCCATTGCTGGCGCCCCAGTAATATAATTCACCCTGATTAACCGTCTGGTCATATTGTCCTTGGCCACTTGTTGGCGTAGAGCCATTTTCAACCATAGGATCGGAGTCTGACCAACCCGTCATTTGTACTTTCATTCCACCTTCGATAAACGTGATCGAAGTAAAATCGTTGTCATGCCACCAATTGGAACTATTATCGGTTCCCTCAACAAACGAGTGCACATTGCTATTATTTGATACCAAATTAGGATCTTCACTGTAAACGCCACTGTTACCGATGTTAAAACTCCAATCGATACTCGTCGTTTCAGCCTTCGTAACAAAGGTCATCCCTATTGCCAGCGTCGCTACTAATAACCTTAACATAGCCACTTCCCACCTACTCGCTTTCTGGAGTGATTATTTACAATTCTGACTGTACTTCAAGCAATTACCAAGCCAAAATTCAAACCACTGTATTTACAACACTTTTTCAATAGCCGTTTTATAAATTGTAAAAAAAACGGACATATGATTTCAGTCTAACAAATCAAGTAAAAAACTAAAGTGAAAGTAAGCAATAATTAGAAAATAGATTTTCGTTTAATAAACGGAAATTTGACAAACACTGAATATAAATCCAGTTATTAGATTAACTTTTTGTTCATTTAATGTCATACTGCGCGGTCATTTTTAGATTTAAGCAATGCTCATGGATAAGATTGAAGTTCGCGGTGCCCGTACCCATAACTTGAAAGATGTAACCTTAGAATTACCTCGTGATGAACTTATAGTGATCACTGGATTGTCAGGATCAGGAAAGTCGTCGTTAGCCTTTGATACCCTGTATGCGGAAGGTCAACGACGATACGTTGAATCCCTATCGGCTTATGCAAGACAGTTTTTGTCTTTGATGGAAAAGCCAGATGTGGATCATATTGAAGGACTGTCACCAGCTATTTCAATCGAACAGAAGTCCACTTCTCACAACCCTCGTTCAACTGTCGGGACCATTACCGAAATATACGATTATTTAAGGTTATTATATGCACGCGTAGGTACCCCTACGTGTCCGACCCATGGTGAAACGTTAGAAGCGCAAACGGTTTCACAAATGGTTGACCGAATCTTAGCGTTGCCCGAAGGCAGCAAAATCATGGTGCTTGCTCCCGTGGTGCGTGATCGAAAAGGTGAGCATGTAAAGACCTTGGAAAATCTAGCCGCCCAAGGATTCATTCGCGCCAGAATTGACGGAGAAGTCTGTGACCTATCAGATCCACCAGAATTAGAGCTTCATAAAAAACACAATATTGAAGTGGTAGTTGACCGTTTAAAAGTGCGTGACGACATTCAGCAACGTCTGGCTGAATCTATCGAAACCTGTTTAGAGCTTTCTAGCGGTAATGTTCACGTTAGTTTTATGGATGGAGATCAGGAAGAACTAACGTTTAGCGCTAATTTTGCCTGCCCTAAATGTGGTTACTCCATGCAAGAACTTGAACCACGCCTATTTTCTTTTAACAACCCAGCTGGCGCTTGTAACAGCTGTGATGGCCTGGGGGTTAAGCAGTTTTTTGATCAGGCTAAAATAGTTATTAATGGCGAACTAAGCCTGGCGGGCGGTGCAATTCGAGGTTGGGACAAACGAAATTTCTATTACTTTCAAATGTTAAAATCTCTGGCAGCGCACTATGACATAGATTTAAGTCAGCCATTTGCAGAACTTCCTGATAAACACAGAGACGTCATTCTAAATGGTAGTGGCAAACAAAACATCGAGTTTAAATACATGAATGATCGCGGCGACGTGGTTGTTAGGAACCATCCATTTGAAGGCATATTGCCAAATATGGAGCGTCGTTATCGCGAAACTGAATCAAATACCGTACGTGAAGAACTCACCAAATATATCAGCACGCAGCACTGCCCGAGCTGTGATGGCAGTCGTTTGCGCGAAGAAGCAAGACATGTGTTCGTCACCGATGTGAACCTGCCCACGATAACAGAGATGTCGATAGGACAGGCCTGTGACTTTTTTGAAGCGATGCAATTAACTGGTCAGAAAGCACAAATCGCTGATAAGATTTTGAAAGAAATCAGAGAGCGTTTAGGCTTTCTGGTTAATGTTGGCCTTAATTATTTGTCACTTTCACGTAGTGCAGAAACATTATCAGGTGGCGAAGCTCAACGCATTCGCTTAGCCAGTCAAATTGGCGCTGGACTTGTTGGCGTCATGTATGTACTGGATGAACCTTCAATTGGCCTACACCAACGTGATAACGACCGTTTATTAAAAACCTTGGAGCACCTTCGGGACTTGGGCAATACCGTCATCGTAGTTGAACATGACGAAGACGCAATTCGTGCTGCTAATCATGTTATTGATATCGGCCCCGGCGCTGGTGTTCATGGTGGAGAAATAGTGGCGCAAGGCACACCAGATGACATCAAGAATGCCGAAGGTTCACTAACTGGCCAGTACTTATCAGGTCGTCGCAAAATCGAAGTACCAAAAGAGCGCGTTCCTGTGGATGAAAACAAATGGTTAACGTTAGAAGGTGCAACGGGTAACAATCTGAAAGACGTAACGATTGATATTCCAGTAGGCTTAATGACCTGTGTGACTGGGGTTTCTGGTTCTGGTAAATCAACTTTGATTAACAGCACTTTATTCCCAATTGCTCATCGCGAGCTGAATAAAGCCACAACGGCAGAGCCAAGCCCTTATCGCGACATCAAAGGTCTGGATCATTTAGATAAAGTAATAGACATTGACCAGAGCCCTATTGGACGAACCCCTAGATCAAACCCAGCCACCTATACGGGCATCTTCACTAATATCCGAGATTTATTTGCCGGTACCCAGGAAGCAAGAGCACGAGGTTATAAGGCCGGACGCTTTAGCTTTAACGTCAAAGGCGGTCGATGTGAAGCTTGTCAGGGTGATGGCATGATCAAAGTCGAAATGCACTTCTTACCTGACGTCTACGTGCCTTGTGATGTTTGTAAAAGCAAACGTTACAACAGAGAAACATTGGAAGTCACTTATAAGGGCAAAAACATTCATCAGGTTCTGGATATGACCGTTGAAGATGCACGTGAGTTTTTTGATGCCATTCCTGCAATTGCCCGCAAACTGCAGACTCTAATGGATGTTGGTTTGAGCTATATCCGACTTGGTCAGTCAGCTACTACGTTGTCAGGCGGTGAGGCACAACGGGTAAAACTTGCCAAAGAGCTTTCAAAGCGAGATACAGGCAAAACCTTATACATCCTTGATGAACCAACCACAGGTTTACACTTTTACGATATTGAGCAGTTATTGGCGGTATTACACCGATTACGAGATCACGGCAATACGCTAGTCATAATTGAACACAACTTGGATGTTATTAAAACTGCAGACTGGATAGTCGACTTAGGTCCAGAAGGTGGCTCAGGCGGTGGTGAAATAATCGCTAAAGGTACACCTGAGCAAATTTGTGATGTGACAGCGTCACATACCGCACGATACCTAAAACCTCTGTTAGACGTATAATTTAGTAGTTTGTTTTGACATGAAAAGGAGCAGTAATGCTCCTTTTCTGATTCCAATTTTGTTGGTTATTTTTGAGTGAGTAGGAACTGCTCTAACTCTTCCGCAGGCATTGGTTTAGCGTGGAAATAACCTTGTGCTTCATCACAGCCAAGCTTTCTGACGTAATCCAATTGGAACTGCGTTTCGATACCTTCAGCAATGGTTTCTAATCCTAATCGTTGTCCAAGGTTAATCACAGTTTCAGCTATGATCCCATCACCGCCTTCGCCTATGTCTTTGATGAATTCACGATCAACCTTTAAGCGGTCTAACGGCAATTGATGCAAATAACTCAATGAAGAAAAGCCAGTACCAAAATCATCGATAGCAATAGTAAAGTGGTTTTGTTTGAGTTTTTCCAATGCTTGGATAACCAACTTAGGATCATCCATTACCACGCTTTCCGTTATTTCCAATTCGACGTATTTAGGATCAACATCAAATGTTTTGGTGGTTTCAATGACTTTATCGACAAAATTGATGTTCCTAAATTGCGGCATCGACACATTCACGGCCACTCTAAGCTCAGAAAACGACATCTCTTGTAATCGTTTCACTTGCTTACATGACTGCTCTAATACCCAAGCCCCAATTTCTACAATTAAACCTGAGTACTCTGCCAAAGGAATAAAGGTAACTGGAGATACAAATCCTCCTTCCCCGTTTGGCCAGCGTAACAAAGCCTCCATGCCTATCACCTTTCCGGTTTCAACATTAACCTGAGGCTGATACCAAACCTGTAACTTGCCATCATGAAAATCATTGGTTAAACGCCTGATCATTCCTAGACGCCAACTTGTTTCGTCTTCCATTTCCGTTTCATAATAATTGAATCGAGAACGTATGTCCTTTTTAGCTCGATTCAATGCGATATTGGCATGTTTCAAAACAGCTAAACCATTTTTATCATTCGCGAACTTACGGCAAATGCCCAATGTCGCGTTGATAGGAATGAAGTGATCGCCTGTTCTAAACGATTTATGGAAAATAGTTAGAAGTGTATTTGTTTCTAATGTTTCACTAGAGCCAATCAGGCCAAAAATATCAGCACCAATCCGACATACTGTTACACTCGAATCTAATTGCTGGGTCAGTCGGCTAGCCACCGCAATGAGCAACTTGTTGCCCGCTTCTTGACCTAGCCCATCGTTTATATCGGAGAAGTGATCTATGTCTAACAGAACCACCGTGTCACCTTCTAGTCTCCCAGTCGTGTATTCATCTAATAATTGAATAAAACGCGTGCGATTCGGTAGATTAGTAAGGGCATCACGATACGCAATATCACTGACCTTTCTGATCAACAAAGAATTATCAAGATCTGAAGCTACATTCGATACAAAAGCCTGCAGCAATTCAGTCGAAATTTCTACCGGGAATTTGGACTCCAATAACAATACACCAACACACGATTGGGCTTTGACGTAAATAACCAATCCATCTTCTTCGATCTGATGTTGTTGTTGAGTAATCGCCTTGGTAATTAAATGTATCGCTCTTCCTGATAGTGCTTTTTCAAATCGAACGCCCTCAAAGCCCGACATTTCGCCAGTACCGTATGTGATCCAAAATCCATCATCTTTGACTTCGTTTTGTTCAAGCGGGTGATCAATTAACAATACGCCATCCCCGTTGGTTCCAAATAAATCAATTGAGCGACGTACCAATACTTCAACAAATGCCATTAAGTCTGGTTGCGAGATTAGTTCACTATTTATTTGATTGAGGCTCTGAAGAAAGTCTTTCGATTGACTTATTTGGCGCAACTGCTGGTATGAACGTATTGCGGAAAATATCGAGGTCAGTAATTTGTTTCTAGTCAGTTCTGTTTTGGTTTTGTAATCATTAATGTCATATTGCATGACCACTTGCTCTTCCGGCGCATAACCAGGTTGCCCAGTCCGCAATATTATCCGAACATCCGTCAGCAATAGCTCTTCACGGATTTTCTCGACCACCTTTAGACCAGCATCATCAGACTCCATTACGACATCCAGCAGAATAACGGCAATGTCCGTTTCCCTTTTTAACAAGGCAATCGCTTCTTCACCCGTATAGGCGTGCAAAAACTCAAACCTGCGATTTGAAACACGCAAGTTTGCTAACGCTAATTCAGTGACTTTATGAATTTCAGGTTCATCGTCCACAATGAGAATACGCCACACACCTTCTGATACCTCAACTTCCTCGATATCAACATCGTCATTTTGACCAGCAAATAAAAACGTATCATCATCTATCATATCGTTGGCTGACATTACCTATTAATTTCCAAATGAAGAACTTCAACAATGACTTATAACAAATCGTCTCTTCATAGTGTAGAAATAAAAACGTAATTTTCCCAACGGATTTCAATTTAATGTAAGTACTTTGACTTTCCGTTGATTTTTCATAAAGATTAAGGTTCAACTTCTGAGAGCCGAACCCATGCCTAAATCTAATTTACATCCATCACGTGCTAAATATTTATCGCTGATAAAGCAAACTTCTGGAATAGAATTAGACATAGTTCCAGCCGACCAAGTCCAAGCAGAGGCAAAACCTCTGAGAGAGTCCGCTTCGGGCGACCATATTTACATTAAACAAGGCGACTTATCCTTATCGCAACGCGCTCAAAGAAGAGAGCAACTAGTACGCTCTCGTCAGCAAAACAACTTGGAGCAAATAAACAGTCTGGCAATCGAATATGTTAATCAGGATGCGCAATTTGATCGTTTGGACTTAGATTGGATGATGAAGTTTAATGAATTGGCCTGTAGGAGTTACTCGCCTACGATGCACGATTTGTGGGCGAAAATACTTGCGGTAGAGCTCAGTCAACCAGGAACGTTTTCTTATAAAAGTTTAAAAACGCTATCGGAAATTAGTACTAAAGAAGCCATGTTATTCTACCGTTCAGTTAAACTAATGTCGCGGCTTGGGGAAGAAAAAGGTGCAAAAATTCTAACCGGGGTTTATAAGAAACCAACGTTGATGTCTATTTTTAGTACCAACAATCGTCAGGCTATCAACTTGAGTAAATTTGGCATGTCGTATCCACAGTTGGTTACCTTAGCGGATCTCGGGCTTATTTATACGCAAGAAATAGAAAGTGCACCGTATCAGATTGGACAGAGCCTGAATTTAGTCTATCAGGGTCAGAATATTCGTATGAAGATAAGCCAAAAAGACGTAATTTTCACTTATTACAAGTTCACCCAAACTGGTGTCGAATTAAGTAAGTTGGTTGCTACTGAAGCCGATAAAAACTATTTGCAGAGCTTAATGTCAGAATTTAAGTCCTTAATTGATCTATCGTTAGGTAAAGAGCAAGTTATTTAAAACTCCAGCTCTATACCTACGAATACCGCTTGCCACTCGTGTTTAGCAAAAATGCCATCGACATTATTTAACTCAACTTCATTGTCTTTGTAACCTAAATACACCGACAAATCGGCAAATGCAGAATCGACAATGCGATATCCTACCGCCGCCTCCATTTCCATAGAGTCACTGCCCTGCGACCATTGAATATAACTTTGAATGCCAACCAATGGCAGCCCCGATTTCAGCTTGATATAACCCATTGGGCGCCATTCTTTACTATTTGTCGCAGAAGAAAGGCTCTTACTCGCGTCCGCCGCAGTAAACTCTGCATCAAGGTGCCGCAATTGCAATCCCAGATCTAACTCAAACAAACTGTTATCAGACAATTCGTAATACATTATGAAGTCGCTGTTAGTATATTCAGCGGACATCGCCAATGTACTTGCCACACTATATAATTGCTGTCCCAATCGGTATGTCTGAGCTAAAGCAACAGATCCGCTTTGGTCATACTGGCTTCTTGCTATCTGAAAATTGGGTATCAATGGAAATGGGTGTTCAAGCGCAAACTGCACTTTGTTATGACTTGATTCCTTTTTAGGGATAATTACCGTCGCGTTTTTTGCTTCGCCGATAAAGGAATCAGCATCTGTTTGCCACTGTTGGTAGCTGAACTTAGCTCCGATGACATCCGCGTTAACGTTAGTATTTACAAAGAGCGCACTCATGATACCGATAGCAAGCGTAAAACAACGTATCATCTGTTTTTCCTTAACCTTGAGTAAGCAGTTTATTCAAATCAATAATAGCTGCATTAGCGCGAGAAATGTAATTCGCCATTACCAGCGAATGATTGGCTAACATTCCAAAACCACTGCCATTTAATATCATAGGGCTCCAGACCGTTTCTTGTGTTGCCTCTAGCTCACGAATTATTTGCTTGAGACTCATCTGAGCATTTTTCTTCTGCAATGTGCCCGCAAAATCTATTTCAACAGCTTTTAAAAAGTGTAAAAGCGCCCAGCTGGCACCACGAGCTTCATAAAATACATCATCAATTTGCCACCAACTGGTCTTAACTTGCAAAGTAGAAGGGGATCGAGTCGACTGACTCGCTGCTTCATCACCAGCCAGATCCGTATTCACTCGCTCCTGACCTACACTGGCGCTCAATCTTTGGCTTAAGCTGCCTAAACGTTTTTCAACTTCATTAAGCCAGTCTTTTAGATTATCCGCACGTGCATAAAACTGTGCTTCATTTTGCTGATTATCGGCAAGCGAATTTCGGTACTTTATTAGTGCCTCAATGGCCTTTTCATATTCAGATTCCGCGCTTGGCCACGCCCAGGATTTATGATCAATATTCAGTTGAGGTTGCGCAATTTTTAAATAAGGATTCTCTAGTGATTGTGACTGAGAGCGGCTGAAGTCTTTACGTAAGGTTAAAGCAAGATCACGACTCATCTCTAGAGCACCAAACTCGAAGGCAGGCATGTTATCTAACATAATGCTTGGCGGCATAATGTCATTAGATAAATAACCACCAGACTTATTCAACAACGTGTCTGTTACCTCAATCAGGGTATTAGTCGTCGTAAAACCCGTAACCGGAGCCACATTTAATTGCTGAGCGGCAGTCACGGCTTTTTGTTCAACATCAAATTTGTCTGGCATCATGCTCCAATATTGCGCTAACACGAACATGATTAAAACTATGACACCGGCGGTGGCTGAGGCCCACTTATACATTGTTAACTCCTAAGATCTAGTGATGATGGTGGTGTTCTTGGTGAATAGACTTAATATCAAATTGCGCATCTATCGTTAGCCCTTCTGTTGTCAAAAAAGCAATATTAATTGGTTTACTCTGATCTACTTGTTTTAATCCAAATACCATCAAATGCAATCCTCCTGATTGAAACGTAATCGTTTCCCCTGCTTTAATCTTTACTTGATGCAACTGAGTCATTTTCATCACGCCGTTAGTCATAACATGATCATGAAACTCAATTTTATCTGCGCTGTCCGAAGATGCTGAGACTAAGGTGATATTTTGCTTAGAGTCGTTAGTTAATGTCATATATCCTGAAGTATTTTGCATTCCAGGAATTGGAGCTCTAATATAAGCCGATTTAAACGCTAAAGAGGTTTCGCTCGCGATACCATTTACCGATGCTATTGAACCTAATAATACCAACCCTAACGTAAGCAATTTATTCATCTTTGTCCCTCTAAACTGTCGCTAAACGCCATCATACAATAACCTGACAAATAATGGGTATCAATTCTCGTAACTTGTTGTTTTTCGATCGGAAAACGCCCAATACAAAACTAAGCCAAACAATAAAGCCGGCCACATAAAAGACAGACCTAAAAACAACATAGTGGCACAAACCAGACCAGCAAAAAATACGATTGCCGTGAACAGACTTAGAAATACAACTAATACCAGCGCCACTGCAAAAAATACAACTCCTACAATTAACGCATTGGCAACTATCCAGTCATACGCTTCCAAATCACCAGAATAAGCTATTTGCCAGCTACTCATTGGGCTTGCGTGCCAAAGTAAACTGATCACTAGGAATAATAAGATAATTTTGATCAGAGTTTTCATGATCCACCTCTATCGCTTAAAACCTTTTATTTGGCATTAATACAACCGCTAATAAATAACCGAATATTGCGGCCATTGGGAAAAACACACCAAATGCCAAGGTTGCAGCTCGTATTGCCCAAACAGGCTGCCCAAAGTGAGCAGCAATTCCAGCGCACACGCCAGACAATTTTCGATTTAACTGGTCTTTAACTATTGGGTTTCCAACATATTGAGATTTCATACCTTTCTCCTTAGAAGAGTTTGCTGCCGTACGGCAGCTTTAAAACGGTCTGGTTAACTTAAGCGTTAGCCACTTTTTTCTTTAGTTCAGCTAATTCGTCTTCTACTTTTGAATCTGATTCCATCTTGCGAAATTCATCCATAAGTGACACGGGAGCCGTCATGTCATATGCTTCAACCTGGCTTTCTAGTTCTGCTACTTTGTTATGCAGTCGCTCATATTTGTTGTGCACATTTTCCAGCTTTTGACTATCGACGACTTTTCGAGAATTTAACTGTACGACTGCCGTTTCACGGCGCCTTAAAAGTGCACTCTGTTTTTGTTTTGCTTCAGCTAGCTTAGCTTGCAGTTTATTGGCATCTTCTGTAATCGCATTTAAGCCCTTAGATACCTGCTCAATTTGAGCTTCTAATGCTTCTGCTTCTGATTCACAATCGCCCTTGGCAATGAGAGCTTGCCGGGCCAAGTCTTCTCGCCCTTTTGCTAAAGCCATCTCAGCTTTTGCCTGCCAATCATTCATCTGTTCGTTTATTCGATCTTTTTTCCGCTCAAATTGTTTCTTCTCAGCAATAAATTGAGCAGCATGACTTCTTACTTCAACCAGTGCTTCTTCCATTTCTTGAATAATCATTCGTAACATATGTTCTGGCTTTTCGGCCTTATCTAATGCCGCATTAATGTTAGAGTTTAAGATATCTACAAATCGTGTAATTACGCCCATGATGGCCTCCGTTGTTATTCATACTTCGCATTAGCGAATTCGATTTTCATGTTCCAATCTATATGCCAATTATTAAACAACTGATTTTATTGATATTTTAATAGAAACCAGTTTCAATCGAAATGAACCAAGTTATTATTTGGTCAAATTTGCCATATGTAGTAGTCATAATGACCACAGATAATTTGTACTAATTTGAAGATGAACTAAAACTCGATATCAGTGGAAAAGTAATAAACAATTAAAACCAATGCCGTAGTAGAGATTTAATGACAAATGGGAATTTCGATAATGGTCTGGAATTTAAAGATTTGCGGATACAAGAAGAAAAAAAATAAAGAAAGTAAGACAAGATAACGGGACTAATTGAAATAGTCCCGTTACTAATGCTGATGTAATGAAAACTGCTCTGAAGTTAACTTTATTCGAAATAACGTAACCAACATAAATACAAAACTGATTATTAGTGGTACCGCTCTCAGTAATTCGAGGGAGTTCAGAATTCTGTGTCAGCCTAAATTGCTAAATATCTAGCACGCCATCTAATCTGCCTTCGAAATGGATGGCTAATTGCGACAATGTCAGGTTCCAGCTATGGATTGGCATTGTCCATTTCTTTGAGGCATTCAATATGCCCGCATACAACAATTTCATCAAGCTATTTTCATTCGGGAATGCGCCCTTGGTTTTGGTCAACTTCCTAAATTGGCGATGTACAGCTTCAATGGCATTGGTCGTGTAAATCGCCTTACGAACATAATCAGGATACTTAAAGTAGACCGATAAATTCGACCATTTACGCCGCCAAGACTCAATGACTATTGGGTATAAACTACCCCATTTAGCATCAAGCTCTTCAAGTGCTGTCTCAGCTGCATCTTTCGTTGCAGCACGATAAACAGGCTTTAGATCAGCCATAAAAGCTTTCTGGTGCTTTGAAGCAACATACTTCATGGAATTACGTATTTGGTGGATAACGCATTGCTGAACTTCGGTTTCGGGGTAGATGGTGGCTATCGCTTCGGGGAATCCTTTGAGGCCATCAACACAAGCAATCAAAATGTCAGATACACCACGGTTATGCAGATCGGTTAACACTGATAGCTAGTAATTAGCGCCTTCACTTTCTGAGATATACAATCCAAGCAGCTCTTTGCGGCCTTCGATATTGATGCCTAAGACGGTATAAACTGCTTTGTTAATATAGCGCCCACTTTCTTTCACTTTGTAGTGAATCGCATCAAGCCAGATAAACGGATATAGGGTGTCTAGACTGCGAGTCTGCCAGGCTTTAAGCTCAGGGATTAATTGGTCAGTGACACCAGTGATAGTCGCTTCAGATATCTCAATGCCGTACATCTCATGAACGTGACCACGGATATCACGATAGCTCATGCCTAAGGCGAACATTGAAAGGATTTTTTGATCGATTTCAGCAGTCAGCTTAGTTTGATTTTTCTTAATAAGTTGAGGCTCGAATGAGCCACTTCTATCTCTTGGCGTTTCAAGTTCAAACTGACCTATAGATGATTTTACTGTTTTCTTAGTTGAACCGTTTTTACGATTAGGTTGAGGATCTGATTCTAGATGTTGCTCTAGCTCAGCTTTAAGTGCTGCTTCTGTGAGCTGTTTGATTAATGGTGTTAATACACCATCTTCACCAGTTAAGCCTTTACCTGACTGTAAATCAGCTAAAGCTTTGTTGAAATCGAAAGATTGAGTCATGTGTCATTCCTGTTTTCTTTATCTTACTGAAATGACACAGATTTCTAAACACTACCAGTAATTCTGTTGTAATGGCATACAACTTCATTCCGCAGCCTTTACATCTGACATGGTATTATTTGCCATATCTAGCGAAGCAGATTTAATAGCTAACTTTGCCTGGTACAAGAAGCTATCTTGAATAGAAACTTTGGCTTGATGTGACACTGACGTTGCCACGACGTTGACTTGTGCATTAACCAACTCATCTAGTACTTCTTTATTATCAAATGAGCTGATTGATGCTGGCGTAGATAACGCCAAACTGGTTGCTAATATTAATGATTGCATGATTTTCTCCGATTAAATGTTCCTTTACTTAGTCGAAGTATTCATTACAAAGGTTGTGCCATAGCAAAAAATAATCACAACCATCTGTTTTTAATGAATTTAATTTTAGCCTACTAATATACTTATCAAAAACCGACAGCCTACATTTTAAACAACTGGCTAATTAAACTAACTTTTAGTCAATTCCGCGCTCTCTAAAGTAACTTGTCGCTTCATATAATAATTCCCGACCAGGCCTTGTACTTTTAACGCCATTTTCACTCAAATAACGACGCCATATTTTTGCGCCTGGAAGCCCTTGATAAAGCCCCATCATGTGACGCAAAACATGCCAAGCTCGACCACCCGCAGCCTCATATCCTGTAATGTAATCTGCAACATGAGATAGAGTTTCGGATCGAGAAACAACAGGCTCCTCTGTCCTATATATGCGATTGTCCACTTGCGCTAAAAGGTACGGATTGTGATAGACCTCTCTTCCTAACATGACCCCATCAACATATTTGAGATGTTCGTCACACTCTTCTAATGTTTTAATGCCACCATTTATGATGATTTCAAGTTCGGGAAACATTTTCTTGATTTTATAAACTCTTTCGTAATCTAACGGTGGGATATCACGGTTTTCTTTTGGACTCAGACCCGTTAACCAAGCTTTTCTTGCATGGATGATAAAGGTCTCACATCCCGCTTCTTTAACTTTTGTAATAAAATCCAACAGAAATTCAAAACTGTCTTGATCGTCAATGCCTATGCGAGATTTCACCGTTACAGGAATGCTAACAACCGCTTTCATTGCCGCCACACATTCTGCGACCAGTTCGGGTTTCGCCATTAAACAGGCGCCGAACATACCGTTTTGAACCCTGTCTGACGGGCAGCCAACGTTCAAATTAATTTCGTCATAACCACGCTCTTCAGCCAACTTCGCACATTGGGCTAACGCTTCAGGCTCACTCCCCCCTAACTGCAACGCAACAGGCTGCTCTGCATCATTAAAATGCAAATAATCGCCTTTGCCATAAATAATGGCTCCAGTCGTTATCATCTCAGTGTATAAAACTGTATGTTTAGAAAGTGTACGATAAAAGTAACGACAATGACGATCCGTCCAATCCAGCATAGGCGCAACACAAAAGCGTCTATCGAGCTTTTTTACAGACTTTTCAACGCTTTCAGCTTGATTTTCAACACTTTTGTTCACTACTAAATCTCTCTTAATTTCCTTCAATTTCCGGCAATTTCGTACTAAAGTACTACATGAGTACTACATCCTATTTTGGTACTACATTTCTCAGGAGGAGAATAAATGGCTTCATTCTCGATCACAAAACGCAAAAAGGCGGATGGCTCTTTTAGTTACCGTTGCGGAATCGTTGTTAAACGTGATGGTGTGATTATACACCGAGAATACAAAACATTTCGCGAAAAAAAGTTAGCACGTACTTTTGGCTTAAACCGGGTTCACGAACTTGAAAACAAAGATATAGGTATATTCAAATCAACCAGTATCGGCAAGCTGCTCGACATGTACATGAATGAACCACGGCTTTGGGACAATACGGGCAGAACAAAACAATATGTGATCAAGATGTTACGCGATTGTGATATCGCCAATGTACGCACTGACAAACTCAGAACCAGTGACTTAATTCAACATTGTTCTAACCGTAATCAAGCGGGTGCCGGGCCCGCTACTATCTACCATGATGTTGCTTATTTGCGTTCAGTAATGAAAAAGGCAACGCCCGTATTTGATATAGAAGCCAATCACAAGATATTTGAAGAGGCCATTCCCGTACTAATCGATATGAAGCTAGTCGGCAAAAGTCAAAAACGAACTCGCCGCCCTACCAATGATGAAATTCTTAAGTTAAAAGAAGGCTTATTAAAAAGGCAGAATTTCCGTAGTAATGGCAAAGTTAGAATACCTTTCGTCGACATTCTCGACTTTAGTATTTTATCCTGTATGCGAGTTGGTGAGGTTTGTTCATTACGTTGGGATGACCTGAACGAAGAACAAAAAACCATTTTAGTGCGTGACCGCAAAGACCCCCGTAAGAAAGAAGGCAACCACATGATTGTGCCATTACTTGGTAGTGCGTTCGATATTGCGACGAGACAGCCAAAAGAAACGGAGTTAATTTTCCCGTACAATCCAAGAAGTGTTAGCGCCGGTTTTCAACGAGTGCGCAAAGAGTTAGGAATTGAAGATTTACGTTATCATGACTTACGCCGTGAAGGTGCAAGCCGTTTGTTCGAACAAGGATTTTCGATTGAAGAAGTGGCCCAAGTGACAGGCCACCGTGATTTAAATGTACTTTGGCAAGTTTATACTCAGCTTTATCCGCACAGACTACACGAGAAAAGCCCTTCTTTTGACTGAATCAAATAAAGAAAACTACTCTTGTGCTCCCGTAATTTCTCTCGCATCACCATTTTTCTTAGTGCTACCGTTCGGTTTTGCAGGTTTACTTTCATTACTATGTTTATCAGCCAAATCAGGGAACTTATCTAAGATTGAATTAAACAGAGTAGGGTTCTTTATTAATTTCTCTAAGAGTTTATTAATTTGGCTTCCCCCTTTTAAGAGAGTTTCAAGAGGGTGGTCTGAGGAATTGTAATCTGAAATTAATTTGCCCGGGTTCTCAGAGTTTGCTTCAACTAAATTAGCTAATAGCGTGTTCTTTAGTTCTTTTGACGTTTCATGTTGAGATTCCATTTCTTCAATTTGTTTAGCAAGTCCTTGATAAGTTCCACTCATCACCTCTTTATGTGTATATTCTTCGATTAAACGTTTCGACAAATTTACTTGTTTGTTCGCAGAGAATGCGAGCCAAACACCTGGCACATAAAATGGTAACATTGCCAAATATAAAGAAGGCATTTCTTTGAATAAGTCGATAAATTTTAATGTTGTTTCGCTTCTGAGCATTTCCACAAATGGAAATAAGAAGGGAATCAAAGAGCCAAACATTAGTAAATATATATATTTTTGAAATGACGCCTTACTAGTCTTTAATTCCTGTTCTTCGGCAACTCGTTTAATTTTGAACTTCTCACTCAATCCTTTCGACATAGCTCCGGGCTTAAGTCCTTCGATTTCTGCATATAAGTTAGAGTAAGTCTCTTTGTTTTGGTTTAAAAATTTGGAAACCTGCAATTCGTAATGCTTTGCTACATTTTCATACTTTCCTAAAATAGACGTTTGGAAACGTTCAATCTCTTCTTGGGATTGATGAAAATTGGATTTAAGCTCATCAAATGCTGCCTCAAGTTCTTGTTTCAAACCGGCTTCAAACTTTGCTTTGGCGTCTCCATTTTCATCTTGAAAATGTCGATAATAACCAAGAATTTCATTTCTAGTATCTTTAAGGTCTTTTAATAATTTATTGGAAGAGCTAACGATTGAAGAAGATTCGCTGTTATGTGCATTTATTTTTTCAACTTGTTCAGTAGCAACCTCTAATTGCTCATCTAGTCCTTCATACTTTTCCAGTAAATCAACTGTATAATTTAATTCATCTTCTATTTTATTAATGAACTTTTCGATGCTTTGAACTTTAGTTTCCGAAGATTGCTTTAGGCGAGATACTTGAGATTCAAGGTTTGCAATATTTGTGGTCTTGGTTCTAATATCCTTTAGTTCTTTTTTTCCACTGTTCGCCATTGAAGAAATTGAATTACTCAGTTTTACAAGTTCTCCGAACTTTTTTTCAGCTTTGTTTCTCAACTCTGCAGCTTTATTAAAAGCACCACGAGTTTTAGAAGCAGACTCCTTTGCGGAATCTTCATAATCTGACACTTTTGAATTGGCCAGTTCTTTCACCTTATCCAATTCGGCTTCAATGACCTTAATTCTTTCCCAAAGGTAGTTTTTTTCTTTTTCTATTAACTTTATAGCGTCCATACCGGCCTCTGAATTTAGTGAAAGTATTGAGACTATAACTAAAAATCCTGATGAAATAAAAACTTACATAATTACTCCCCTACTTTCACCCGCAATTCATTCACGGTATCCTGTAACCTCGTTAACCAATCCTTCAGTTCTTTGTTTTGCTCTTTCAGGTGGTTCACCGTGGTCCGGTTACTTTGGATAACGGCGGCAATCATGGCGACTTGACCCGCAAGGGCCAATACAACGTTAATTTCTAGCTCCATTTAAAAACCCCTTATGTGCGCCAGTCGCCCAGTTCTTTAAGCAGGCGACTATCGATAACCGCAACATCAATATAAGGAATATACTTTTCACGAAGTCGACGCCTCGGATCAAATACAACTTTTAATATCTTTGGGTTATTAGCATGTTGGTTGCGCCAAACTTCGTACTTTATCGCCGACACTGAATAATCGGGCTTTAAGTCTTTAGACATGATCGCAATGCCATCGATATTGTTTTCAATAGCATTGTCCGCCACCAGCTCGGGCATGGTTTTATCTTCTACTTTGAATAAGTTTTTGATGCTGTGTTTTGTACGCGTAACAACGTAGTACCCGGCCGCAATAGGAAGAACCCAAGTTAATACGCTCATTGCCATTTTGGTAGTTGCCGCATTCATACAAGCCCCCTTTCGACATTCAACTTAATGAATGTTATTTCAAACGGGTTTTGACCGTTTTCGTGATGGGTCATGGCTGCAACCAAGGCGGCATATTGCTCAACATCTTCTAACTCGGTATTAGCGCCAATCCCGGTTTTTTGAACCATTGAATTAATATAAGCAGTTGTATCATTTTCATTAGGTGGCGCCCATCGATTCACTATGTCGTAAATAGTTCTTAAATTATGTTTATCTCGATAGGTACGCAGAACTCGCCCCGCCGCCCGAAATCCATTTTCAGGCGTATCGAAAATTACAAAACCATCAAAGTCTCGGTCGATTTCCCCCTGCCATTTGAAGTTATCATTTCCTCGAATGTTTAAAGGGTTATTGTTTCGTATGCCTTTTGGGGTTCGTGTATACCAACTGACAAATAACGCGATAATGGTAGGCAGTGCCAATAAATAGAGCTTTTTACTGATCATGCGGTGAACTCCATTACTCGAACTTCATAAGAGCCTGCATTAAGTAATTCAGGTATGTTCCATACGTAGAAGTCTTTATTTGCCCAGTAATCAACGGGTGTTAACAACTCCCCTGTATCGAAGTTATAGGCCCAACCGCTGCCCTGAGTACCACCTCCGTTTACATCAGTTAGCTTCGTTTTACTTTGGTCTGCTGGATTTAATAACCATAAGTTACCGCCTTTATCTGGATTGAGAATAACCTCACCGTCAAAATAAATTGCATGGTTTTGCATATCCGCGGACGTTATAATTTCCACAACGGAAAAATCGTCGGCTTCGTTGTCTTCAGTAAACACATAGACTTTTGCATTGTCGGAATTTATGACAATAGAATTTGCAGCACTGATGCACGAATAGGCCATGTTCAGTTGTAAGCCCATCTGTGCACCATGAGCATAACGTTTAACCCATACGCCACCGGAGAACACCCAAATATCGTAATCAGTCACGACTGCGGGTTTGTCATTAATAAAGGTGGAAAAACGTGGTACCCGATTTTCAAAGTTATCGGCTCGGGGGTATGAACCTATTAACCCATTACCATCAACTAACGTTACATCTTGCCCACCGTCACCTTGAAACATAATGCCGTTTCGGTAAACAGATCGATCATCAATATTGCCATGTTTGGGGTAATTCACGGAATCGACTAATCCATTTTTGTCGTAAATAAACGCATCGATTGTAGTCCCATCAATATTCGATTGAATTAATGTAACTTTCTTGGCTTCCATATCGAGCGTAAGTGAATAGTTGAATCCTTTATCATCAATGCTGCCGATACGTTTAAACACCTCTGCGTAAGTCGCAATAAGATGATCATCGTTAGCCCAAAACGCGCCGACTAATCCAAAACCGCCACCACTTTTTAAATCTGGCTCAGATGTAACCGCGGTGTAAGTACCGTTAGCCGAAGCGTTAAGTTTGCTTAAATCTACGGGCCGTTTATACGCATATAAAGAGCCTGCTAAGGGTAGTGAAAACTCCGTATCGGCTGGCACAGGCCAACCACTTTCTAACGACCCTAGTCCACCAATAAAAATATCTGTCGAGGGTTTAACGGTAATGGATTGACGCACAGTAGATGGATCACTTAGACGAGTTTCACCGGGTTTAGCGATAACCTTTTTATTTTTGATACCGGTTGCCCCGGTACTGCTCATTACAGAATGGTCGAGTGGTGTTTTACCCCACCAGAATTCAACTAACTGTGCGTCGTCTGATTCGATGTAGATACCGCGTTGCATTTCATCCATTGGTATTTGCATACCTACCTTAACCACAGTTTGCCAAGGCGTCTGGTTCATATCGACAAATGTTACCTTCACCGGAGAGTCGGCACTTATCAAACGAAAGTAACGTCCTTGACGCATGTGTTGTAGTGCACCGTTTTTAATTTCTCGAGTTACCAAAGCCATTTATTTAGCTCCTTTAAACATGAAGACCACCATTCCCAACGCAGCTAATCCACCAAAAGCTAACATCACGGTTTGAGTCATTTTGTTATTAGATTCTGCTACTAACGCGCCATCTGAACGGGTAGCGTTTTGCATGAACTGGCCCATAGTGGCAAAGCCGGAATTAAGTTGAGACAACACGCTTTGCGTATTCTGGTTCATGCTATCGGCCATAGTTGCGGTGGTTGCTAACGAGAGGTCGTGAGCGTCGGCACTTGTCGCTTGAGCTAATGCAAAGCCACCGTCTATAACGTTTCCCATCTGTGCGATTGAATCACCAGCTAGTTCCGCGTTCACTCTGAAAATCCTCTAGACAGACCTCCAATCTGAGTACCAGCTATGCTGTTAGGTGCTCAAACCAACTCAAATTGGAGGCTGTTATGACACTCTACTGCGGCATAGATCTACATTCAAA
>Ga0213830_1000135_pt1 | contig 113170 bp, 86 predicted proteins | sample SWATP11_FD_161661 | JGI IMG/M metagenome (GOLD analysis project Ga0213830, IMG submission 161661) | Coastal seawater microbial communities from Marineland, Florida, United States - SWA TP1 #1 | ecosystem: Environmental > Aquatic > Marine > Coastal | place: USA: Florida | collected 2016-08-06 | reverse complement strand
CTGTTGCACTTCTATCTTAGCACTCATTTTTTCATGGAATAGGTTGATCAGCCCTAGTTTAGCTGAAATAGTTGCGTCATCTTTTTCTCCAGCAAACACCTTGGCGCCCACCATGGCATAGGCAAGATTTGTCGTGCCGAAAAGGGCGGATTTTCCTATATCACCTTCGGCAAAATAAATACCACAATCAAAGCAATTATTGTGTAACTGTTCAAAGCCGAGTCTCACCGACCAGGCCGAAGCCGGCTTTTTATCCCAGGGAAGCGTGGGAATATATAAAGAATCTACATCTATTAAATCAAGCTTTAAAATCTTTAGTGTATTTTCATTGGCTATTGCTTCGATATCGAGCATTTCCAGGTTGGTAAAACGCTTCTTTGTGGAGTTGAATGATAAATCATCAAAATATGTCATACGAAAGCCGGTAGTGATAAAATTTTGACCATTATCGCCATTCAGGTATCCCAAGGAAAATTTTGAAGGCTTCATTCCTAAATGAGGCGCTTCATTCTGGTGTGAATTAACCTTTACTTTGCCTGCGGGGAGTCTTAAACGCTCGAAAAGAAGAGTGCGCTTTTTATCTTTCAGTGAATTATTGCCTGGCTGCTTTTTGATTAACACGGCCAGGTATTGCAACAATGATTCGGTGACGGCTTTCTTGTCCTGGCTGGCCAGTGATTCATATTCGTTGCTGTCAATATCAAAATTATTATTGACTATATTTTGAGCGGCGCTCTTTTGCCTGGAGGAAAGCTTGCTATATGCTTGGTGAAGCTGAGTTTCCTTAGAGGGGATGAAGTTTGTTTGGGAAACTAAAGGAGCATTTTTGTACTGGGTGTTTTTCAGGCCTTTGGCAACAGAGCTGGGGATAACCCATAGACTGCTGTCTGAGATAATCTGTGTATCGCTAACAAGCTCCAGCAGCTTGGCAATATGAAAGCCGCAATTTTCATCAATAAAATAATAATCAAATTTATTGCCTAAAACTTCCCATATGTGAGCAAGGAGGAAATCCATGTCTTTGTCGCTTATTGAAAGCCTGTATTCCCACATGTCTCTTAATTCAACATCCCCGTAGTTGTGATGGTGTCGGTAAAATTCTTGATCTGAAAAACCGGCGTCATAACCGCCAAAAATACCGCGGACAATATAGGCGACAGGGTTTTCCTTATGGGGCACTATTGCGCCATAGTTTAAACTCAGGTTGAGTAGGTCAGACTTGCGGGGGGCTTCACTATTGAGTTTTAAAAATAAATGCCCATACATGGAGGCCGGATTATCCATGTATCCAGAGGCAAAAATGACACTAACCGATTTCGCACTTACTTGCTGCCGCCAATCATTATACTGTTTGCAATCAAGCCTTTTCATTTCACCATATGAAGCTAAATCCAGATTTTTGCGTATCCATATGAGTCGGGCAGGAAAACGGCATTGAGCATGTTCATTTGGACTTAAAGCATCTCTTATAGGAAGGTAAAAGGCGGAAATCGTGGCCTTGAGTTCGGCCAAGGCATCATAGTGTCCACTATCACTTAGAAAAAAATCCTGGCTAGTAATATAGCTCTTATGCTTCTCGCCGGAGCTATAGTGTAATAATTTCAACCATTGGCTATCAGTGGCAAGCTGAGCAAGGGAAGGGGTAGCCATAGCGGAAAAGGCATGACAAGTGTTTATTAAAAACAGCAGGCACCAAGGAATAATTTTTGCTTTCACTGATTGGCTCGGCAGGTAAAAACCATAAAAAATGGACCCGGCAAGGTCCATTAAACAAGATTAACTAAATTAGCTGGAGATTATGCGCTGGCACAAGATGCAGGAAAACTTGTTGCTACGCGCTCTTCCAATACCTCGTATAAAGCTTCGGCATTATCCGCTTCTTTGTTTACCATGTCTTGCCTTACCGCCTTGATGATGGCTTGATGGCTAGTTGCTTCACAGCCGCGCAGCTCAAGCATTGCCGTGACATATTCACCTTCGCCGCTTGCAACGTCTTGCTCAAGAGCCGGCATGGTTGCCTTGATAAACATGGCTGTTTTTGCTTTTGAGCTGGCACAGGACTCTTGAGAAGAAACATTAGTCGATACAGCTGTTGTTCCCAAATCCCAAATGATGTTAGAGATGGCCGCCGCCGCGCCATTCTCTGGGAATATCATGGCACCAATGCCGCAATCCTGCCACGGATTCAATTTTTCATTTTTGTTTGATTCAGCAGCAGCAGGCATTGCCATAAGAGATGTGAATGCGCCAACCATGAGCGCAGAAGAAATAAGTTTGTTCATATTTTAACTTCCTTGAACGTTATAGATTATAAAGGGAGGCTTTCCCTCGCCCGATTATACCCCGCCTTTGAGGAAAAACCATAGTGAAATTAACAACTTTATAACATCAGTTTTACAACACTTCATTATAGCAATTCGTTAAGTGATAAAACTCCATTCATTGACTAGTCTTTCTTGATAAACAAGGCTGAAAAAACAGGCAGAGGATATATGCATACTAAGTTGACTCTTGCGATAAAATACGGCTCTTATGCTGTTTTTGCCCTGATGCTATCAGGGTGTGAAAGCCTGTTTTTCTGGCCGAGTGCGGCCTTGGTTGACTCGCCCAAGCGCTTTGGTTTTGAAAGGGAAATTGTGCTGTTTGACTCGGCCGATAATACCAGGCTGCATGGCTGGTATTTATCTTCAACGCTTCCGGATCAGCAAAGCCTGGGAACCGTCTATTTTCTGCATGGTAACGCGGCTAATCTCAGCTACCATATTGCCAATATTCACTGGTTGACCCAATATGGCTGGAATGTGTTTATTATCGATTATCGCGGTTATGGTAGATCGCAAGGGGAGCCAGATTTTAAGTCAGTAATTGAAGATGCGACTGCTGGTTACCATTGGTTAGTGGATAAGGGTGATAAAAATATTATTGTCTTAGGGCAAAGTCTTGGTGGGGCTATTGCAGTAGGTATGCTAGGTCTGAACAAGGATATACGAGCTTCGGGGTTGATCCTTGACAGTACCTTCGATTCTCATCGACAAATATTCAGAGACACGCTGGGGAAATCCTGGTTGTTTTGGCTATTCCAGGTACCGCTGAGTTGGGGGATATCGGATGAATTTGCCCCTAAGCATTATATTGCAAAAATACCCGATACCCCCACACTCTTTGTCCATAGTGATGCCGACAAACTAATCGACAAGAAGCACGCAAGTTCGCTTTACCTGTTATCAAAAAGCAAAAAACGCCTGTGGATCACATCCGGCCATGGCCATGCCGTTATCTGGCATTCGAAGGAGTGGCGCAACCGGCTGGTTTGCCAACTGGAAAAATGGCCTGCCCTTGTCTCGGCGGATGCAGCTTGTGAAAGTTCTCCCTCTGAAAGTGAGCCATGCAGTACAAGCTGTTCCATAACTAACCTGAACTCTGGATAACAACTTGCCTTCTAGCGGCTATTTTTCCCTATTACTGCGTTAAATTTGTTTGCAATAGGCCTGTTATTGACGCACAAATTTGTCTTGTTCTAAAAAAATATCTCTCTAGAAAATATGAATGGTTAAAAGTTATTTAATTCATAAGGTTAGCTAACTTCTTATCCAGAATTCAGGTTAACTAATTACTAACAGCGGCTAATGATTACATTTGTTAGCTGCCTTTTATTATCAATATTTATTTTAACAATATAACTTTACCGATAAACGATAAAAATATATTGTTATTTAGTGGTTTTGTGATACCTTATTTTTAACTTTTTTCCTTAATAGAGTCTCGGGATGTCACAGATTGCCCTGGTGAGCAAGCTTGTTCGGCTATTAGTGTTGGTTATTGCCGCTTTACACTTTAGTGTTTATATTTCCGTGATAGCTTTTGGTGAGATTCAAGAGGCCAGCCGCCAGCTTAGCATTCAGCTTGGCTTTATCTCGTCTCACTTCAGCATTGAGTTTAATCACTCCTGGCAAGGTATTGCCTTGGCGCTTGAAGGGGAAAATTTTAATAGTGCCGCCATCTTGGGGAGTGCCGAGCTTATTCCTTATGCCTTTATTTATTTTTTCGTTTATCGCCTGTTTGGCCTGTATCAAAAAGGGGTTGTCTTTACTGCTGCCAATATTCAATGCCTGAAATATTTAGGTGCAACCCTGCTCGGCTGGATCCTGCTTAACTTACTCTACCCCTTGCTGGTGACAATGGTGATACGCTTAAGCGGCGCATCGGAAACGCTGAAGTTTTATTTAAACTTAGGTACACAAGAGCTCACTTACTTGCTGCTCGGCCTGGTGATTTACGTTATCGCCTGGATCATGAAAGAAGCCATTGATTTGAAACAAGAGCAGGAGCTGGTGATCTAATGGCGATAATCATAGAGCTGGATGTTATGCTGGCCAAGCGAAAAATGAAGCTCAATGATCTGGCGGCCGAGGTAGGGATTACGGCACAGAACTTATCTGTCCTAAAAAGCGGCCGGGCCAAGGCGATACGATTTTCTACCCTGGAGGCCATATGCAGAGTGTTGCAATGCTCACCCGGGGATATTCTGGTTTATCGTTCGGATGATGGCTAGTGTGTTTTGCTCGGTTCACTCTTTGCTTCGAAATGACAATCTATTTAAAAGACAACTAAACAAGGAAGACAAGCATGTTTAAAAAACTAATATTTGCGTTAACACTGGGTGCTTTGGCCGGGTGTAGTGCCCAGCTAAAAGAGCGATCTTTTATTGTTCAGGATAGGCAGGTTACCCCTTATCAAGCAGATGATATTGCCAAGTGGCAGCAGGGATTTGACCAGCATAAATTGCGTGAGATTGAGATAACTGCCGATAATGGTGCCACCGTACTTTATGGTTTGCACCTGGATCACCAGGACTCAAATGAGGTGGTGTTTTTTATTCCCGGCAATGGCATGAAGGTCGCTGCCGGCGGTATTCAGGCCTTGCAGTCTTTTAGCCGTTTTGACAAGGATTTTGTTATTTTTGACCGCCGCGGTCTGGGAGCCAGTAATGGCCAGGCAAGCATTGCCAACCTAATTTCGGACTCGGTCGCCCAAGTACACTATATCAAGGAGGAATTGCAGGCCGAACAGATCATTGTCCACGGTTTTTCCCTGGGCAGTTTTGTTGCCGGGCAGGTGGCCAGGCAGGCCAGGGTAGACGCCCTTGTGCTGCAGGGCTCGGCAACCAATGTCAACGACTGGATTGACGTCACCACACCCTGGTATATAAAGCCCTTCCTGACCATTGAAGTTGAAGAGGCCTTTCATTCTGTCGATAACAAGGCCGTTGTTGCCAATGACTATACCGGTCCCTTGTTGGTTATCGGTGGTGAAAATGACCAACAGGCACCGGTTCAGTTATCTGAGTTTTTGTATCAGGCCAGTCAATCGGATAACAAGCAACTGGTGATTGTCGAAGAGGCAAACCATAACAATATGTTTGATAGCCAGGAAACCCTTAATGCCTATCTGAAATTTTTGGCCTCGCTAGACTCATAGTACGTATTTTTTACTGGCACACCATACGCAAGTAACAGAGTTTTTGATTAGTAAATCTGTGAATTGAATACGTATGCAATTAATTGTTGTTAATGGTCTAACAGCGTACCTTGGACTCATTATTAAAATAAGCCAGGTGCTTAAGGTTTCTTAAGTGCCTAGTGCCGACAGCCAGTAGTGAGTCCGTTAATGTTAGCCATGCAGCGTAAGTTGTCCAACCCCTTCTATATGATTTTAAGCCTGCCGGCGACTGCAATGGGCTTTGCCTTATCGGTACAGATTTCGGCGCTAAGCTGGATTTTGACTACTCAATATGGCCTGGATATTCATGAAGTCGGACTGGTCTGGGCGGCAGGTCCCATTGCCGGGATTCTTGGACAGGTGATCATTGGCATTATCAGCGACAATGTCTGGCTCTGGCACGGGCGTCGCAGGCCCTTTATTCTGGTGGGGGGCGTGCTGGCCGGCATGATGCTGCTGGCCCTGCCCAATATAGATATAGTATCCCAGTCTCTGGGTATTTCCGGCCTGCTCGGGGTCGCCATTGCCGTGGCCCTGACACTGGATTTGTCCATTAATGTCAGCTTCAATCCAACCCGGGCGATTATTGCCGACGTCACCCCTGAAGGAGAGGAACGCACCAAGGGCTATACCTGGATGCAAACCGTCTCCGGCTCTTTTGGGGTACTGGCCTATGCCATAGGTGCGGTTTGGGGCAACTTTGTCTTGATCTATTTTGGTGCCGTGCTGGTGTTTTTACTGTCTCTGGTGCCGCCATTTTTTGTCAAAGAGCCTAAGGAACTGGTGTCTAACGGCAAAGAGGAACAGGACCAAGGCCTCTCTTTTTCTGCCATCTTGGTCAATATCAAGCCGCTATGGGGCTTTATTCTCTATGATATTTACGCCATGGGCCTGCAGATTTCCGGTATTGAAACCAGTCACTATTGGGCAGAGATCATAGCCGCCCTTGTCACGCTCTTCTTGGTGGCACAAACCCTGATGGCAAATGAAAACACCAGCCAGGGCAACCACCTGGGCTTTAAAAAAGTACTGGCGGCACACTCCTTTAGCTGGATTGGTGTACAAACCATGTTTGTCTTTATCTTTGCCTTTTTGCAGGACAAGATGCCCAGCCTTAATGATGATGAACTGGGTAAGGTCATTGCCATGAGTTTCCTGGTATTAAGCTGTGTAGCGGCATTCTTGCCCGCCCTGGTACTTGAACCCGTTGCCAAGCGCATTGGCCGGGTTAAAACCCATACCCTGTGCCTGGCTTCCATGGCGGTCGGTTATGCCCTGGTTGCTTACCTGGGGGCAGATAAATATATGCTATTTGTCTTGATGGCATTGCTGGGCATCGGCTGGTCGTCCATTATCAGCCTGCCTTTTGCCATTATGTCGGAGAAAGTTGAACAGTCCCGCATGGGGCTATACATGGGCCTGTTTAATCTGTCCGTTGTTTTACCTCAGCTGCTGGTCAGCCTTGGGGTTGGGCTCTTTGTCAGCCGGGTAGCCGATAAGAGCCTGGTTTTTCAAATCAGCGCTGTTGCTTTGGCAATTTCTACCCTGGCCTGGACTCAGGTAAGGGAAAGCAAACATTAATTCGTAAAATAAGGCGGGATAAGCTAAGTCAAAAAAGGCGAATGGGGTGCATTCGCCTTTTTAGTGTTCATTTTGCTTATCTTAGGTTAAGCGATTTTTAAATGTTCTTTAAGGGTCTCCGGACCTGTTTCATTATTCAGCGGTTTGAAAATAAAACCTGAAATGCCAAGGGCCTCGCAGTTTTTCACCAAGGCCTGGTCGGTTACCGAAGATAGCATTACGATTGGCAGCTCGGGGTGGGTTTTACGTATCTCTGCCAATGCCTTATCGCCATTCATCTTGTCCATGACAATATCCATAAACATAAAGTCGGGTGCCTCGCTTTGCACCAGTTGCACCGCGGCACTGCCATCATCGGCTTCAATAACATTGCTGTAACCGAGTTGGCTAAGGAATTTATTGATCGCCTTTCTGATCAATGGGCTGTCGTCCACCAGTAGTATTTTGCTGTCTAATGGTAAAGGTGTGTTTTCTTGGTTGGCAATCCCCTGATCTGCTTCCTCTTGCTGCTCTGCTTTGGCACTGGCATTGTAATTCACATCGCGAATCAGCAAATTAAAGTAGTAACGACCAACGTTGTCGACATGAATCGGTACGGTAATAATTTGCTTAACGCCCACCAGGTACTTTTCCATATCATCCATGCTTAATGCACAATGCGGGCTGAGAAAATCAAAGCCAAGACTGTGCTTGTTCAGCAGGTTAGTGGCTCGCCCTATGATGGTATTACCCCACTCGGCCAATGCCTTGCTTAAGTCTTCGTTCATTTCCTGGTGATCATGTTTTTCGCCCAGCAAGGACTCACATACGGAATTACCTATGGCAACGGCCGTCTCGCTATAGTGGTGCATTAAGATAACACCGTCTATGCTGCCCTGGATATCAGAGCAGACGGCATAACCTTTAAAGCGGAAATCTTCGACATTATCAATAAAGATATCACCCGACTGGCCTTCCAACTGGGTCATGGACTTCAAACTGGCCAGCGATTCATTGATAAAGGGGTGAAGTATGACTTTGAATATGGTTTCTACAGACATAAGTATTCCATTGTTATTATAGTTATTGATTAACAGGGGCTAAAACTTAACCACCCCTATTACGCCATAGAATAGCAGCTGGTGCAATATATGAAACTGGCTGATTAACTCCGAATAAATTCGTATTTTACAATGAGATAGGCTTGCTTAGCCATAAACAGAGTCTTGGCTGAGTCTTATCTCCTTATAGCCGTAGCAAAGGACAATAGAATATTTTGTTCTGCCTGGTTAATACCAAGTGAATTAAATAATTGATCACTTAGCGAGAATTAAAAGGCTTAGAGGCAAGGCATTGATTGCAGGTAATGGTTATTTAGGACAATTGCTCCTGCATTGTCTAATTACCTACATCCATGTAGGGTCCTTATCAAAATCAAAACGTAAGCTTATAAGCCTTTTAAACTCGCCCTTGGGAGCTCATTAGCGCACTGATAACTTCACCAAATAAATAAAACATAGAATAACTATGCTTGACTCATTTGGTTTGTTCTAAGCGCGCTAATGAAGCTCTAAGTTGGTCAATTATTTATTTCAATTGGTATAAGTATAAATTTTCATCAAAAGTCAAAATTCTTACCTATACTTTTTTATTCCCGCCCTAAACTAGTTTGAGCGGGAGTGATCGCCTCAAGCCGCTCCCCAAAGCGTGGATTCTATAATCGAGCATGTGTTCAATAATGAAAAGGAGATAAAAGATGCTAACCAAACGAGTCTTTAAAACAAAAAATGAAACGGAAGTTACCTTTGCGTTTTCAAGGGATAATGTCAAATCCGTAGATTTGGTTGCCGAATTTAACAGCTGGCAACCGGCTCCGATGAAGTTCAATGCCAAAAAGAAGGTATTTACCACCAAAGTCAGATTGCCCAATGACCGCTCCTATCATTTTCGTTATTTGCTCAATGGCCAGGAATGGGAAAATGACTATGAAGCCGATAATTACGTGCCCAATGAGTTCGGCAGTGATAACAGCGTAGTGTCAACTGCTTGTCATAATTAGCGCTTATAGTTTTTTTATTGGCTGGCCAGCAAGACAAAACTGCTGGCCCGTGAGCTCGAAAGGTTTAGGGATTTTTGTACTATCTGGGCTCCCAATCGATGTCCCTGTCAAAGGGGCAAAAAAGGGCGCAAGGTGCCCAACCTAAGGACTACACGGAGAAGTAGCTATGCCTACCTATCAGAATCGTTATATCAGTAATCTAACCAAGGATACTTATGCCTTGATCCTGGCAGGGGGAAGGGGCAGCAGGCTGCATGAACTGACCGACTGGCGGGCAAAACCGGCGGTATATTTCGGCGGCATTTTTCGCATCATAGATTTCCCTTTATCCAACTGTATTAATTCGGGCATCAGGCGAGTGGGAATCGCTACTCAATACAAGTCTCATTCCCTGATCCGTCATGTCAACCGGGCCTGGGGACACTTTAAAAAGGAACTGGGCGAGTCGGTTGAAATTCTGCCTGCCTCCAAACGCCAGGGCGAGGGCTGGTATTGCGGGACGGCAGATGCCGTGTTTCAAAATATTGATATTATTCGGGATGAATTGCCCAAATATGTGATGATCTTGTCGGGAGATCATGTCTACCGCATGGACTATGGTGAAATGCTGGCCAGTCATGTGGAGAAGGGCGCAGATATGACAGTGTCTTGCATTCAGGCTTCGGCGGAAGAAGCCGCCGGAGCCCTGGGAGTGATGAGGGTGGATTCCCATAACAGGGTTCAGGAGTTTCAGGAAAAGCCGGAATGCCCGGCAGAGATTCCCGACAGGCCTGGCCAGGTACTGGCGTCTATGGGCAACTATATATTTAATCGTGAGTTTTTGTTTGAGCAATTACAAATTGACTCCATCGATGCCTGCTCAGGACGAGATTTCGGTCATGATATTATTCCTTCTATTATTGAGCAGCATAAGGTTTATGCGTTTCCCTTTATTGATACCGGGACGGGAGAAAGAGCCTACTGGCGCGATGTCGGTACGCTGGACTCCTATTGGGAAGCCAATATGGAGCTTATCTCGCCACTTCCGGCTTTGAACATGTACGACAGCCACTGGCCCATCCAAACCTACCAGGAACAGCTGGCTCCCGCCAAGTTCGTATTCGATCAGGACGGGCGCAGAGGTTATGTGGTCGACAGCACGGTGGCCAGCGGTTGTATCATCTCGGGGGCCAAGGCGACACGCTCACTCCTGTTTTCCGGTGTCCATATGCACTCCCACAGTGAGGTAGAAGATTCAGTGCTCTTGCCAGGTGTCGGTGTTGGTCGCTATAGCCGAATAAAACGTGCCATCATAGATAGAGGGTGTAAGATTCCGGAAGGCATGGAAATAGGAATTAACCACAGGCAGGACTTACTCAATGGCTTCAGGTTATCGCCAAAGGGAATAGTGCTGGTCACCAAGGAAATGATCGAACGCCTGGAGCAACAGCAAAAACCACCAGAAGGCTCCTTACTCAGCCATAAGGTCCTGGAGGTGAAATGCGCCTTGTAGTTATTGCCGCCGAAAATGATGCCCTGCCCGCCGGAAAGGTGGGGGGGATCGGAGATGTTATCCGGGAATACCCCTTGGCCTTGGCGGAAAAAGAACACCAGGTAGAGGTCATCACTCCCGGCTATGGCATGTATCTTAGCGGCAAGGTTAGGGCCGAGCATAAAGACACGCTGGATGTTCTCTTTGCCGGCACAATTGAGCGGGTGGAACTTTTTCGCTATTATCCCGAGAACTCTCATGCATTGGTCTGCCAATGGGTGTTGGATCATCCGCTTTTTGCCGCTTGCGGTGTCGGCAGTATCTACTGTACGGATGCCAGTAGAGAAGTCTTTGCCCAGGACTCAAATAAATTTGCCCTGTTCTGCATGGCCGCTGCAACGGCTCTGGTAACTAACACCTTGCCAAAGCCCGAGGTGATCCATTTACATGACTGGCACGGCGCATTTTTTAGCCTGTTGCAGCACTATGGAAAAGATTTCAGTGCGTTAAAGAGCATACATACCGTGCTGACCATACATAACCTGGCGGTACAGGGGATACGTCCATTCGAGGCCAACGAGTCTTCGCTGTCGGCCTGGTTTCCATTTTTAAGTTATCCTTCAAGTGAAGTTTGTGACCCTCAATACAGGGAATGCGTTAATCCCTTGCGGGCAGCCATTCGCCTGGCTGATAGGGTACATATTGTCTCTCCCAGTTATGCGGAAGAGATCACTCGGCCGAGTCGACACGCAGACGGCTTTTATGGCGGCGAAGGGCTGGAGCAGGATCTTGTTCAAATAAAGGAGAGTGGTCGCCTGGTTGGTATATTAAATGGCTGTAACAAGGAATGTTACCTAACGGAAAAAAGGCCGGCTACCACTGATAAGACAAAGGCCAAGGAGCGCCTGATTCAGTATGCCGATTCGGCCTTGTTTAACTGGATGGCCAAACAGCCAGAGTTATTATCCAGCCACTATATTGCCCATCAAAAGCTTAAGGCCTGGCAGCAGCGAGCAAAGCCTGATGAGATGATTATTACCAGTGTCGGCCGGTTAACCCCGCAAAAAGTGCTGTTATTGACTCAAACTTTTCGAAACAGCATGGCGCTCGAGCAGATACTTGATCGACTGGGCGGTCAGGGGGTTTTCCTGATGACCGGCAGTGGTGATGCCCTACTGGAAAGCATTATGACGCAAGTGATGGCGAGGCATGAGAACTTTATATTTTTACAGGGCTATGATGAGCCGCTCGCCAGGGCGCTGTACCAAGTGGGTGACTTGTTTGTTATGCCCAGCTCTTTTGAGCCCTGTGGTATTAGTCAGATGCTGGCAATGCAGCGGGGACAGCCCTGTCTGGTTCATAGCATTGGCGGACTAAAGGATACGGTTACCGACGGAAAAAATGGTTTTTCCTTCTCCGGTGCGACCATAGCCGAGCAGGTGGAAAACATGATAAAAACCTTTGAACTCGCCCTTGATTGTCGGTTAAACCGGCCAGCCGAATGGGCCAGGATTTGCGAGAGCGCGGCAGAGATGCGTTTTAGCTGGCAGGAAGCGGTGGATGAGTATTTGGATAAACTTTATCTGGTCGAGTCCTAATACCAATTGAAATAAATAATTGACCAACTTAGAGCTTCATTAGCGCGCTTAGAGCAAACCAAATGAGTCAAGCATAGTCATTCTATGTTTTATTTATTTGGTGAAGTTATCAGTGCGCTAATGAGCTCCCAAGGGCGAGTTTAAAAGGCTTATAAGCTTACGTTTTGATTTTGATAAGGACCCTACATGGATGTAGGTAATTAGACAATGCAGGAGCAATTGTCCTGAATAACCATTACCTGCAATCAATGCCTTGCCTCTAAGCCTTTTAATTCTCGCTAAGTGATCAATTATTTAATTCACTTGGTATAATACTTTGCCTTGTTGCGAGTTTAAGACAAAAAAGCGCCGATCTGATGTCGGCGCCTTTGTTTTTTACACTTTGTTATCTTGTCCCGTGTTACTGGTATATCGCCAGCGATAACGGCGGCATGCTGACCGAGTGCCCTTTCTCGTTTGCTGTAACTTGGGCCTTGTCTCCCAGGTGATAAAGCGGGCTGGTGGCCGTTAGTTTTTTCTCCAGCTCAATGCTCTGTGGTGTCGTTGCCGTATTGACTATTATCGTCAAAGGCTGAGTATCCTGATGGTGTCGGCTAAAGGCAAAAACACCCGGACTTTGCTGAGAGAAAATTGTCTCCTGCTTACCGTACCTTAGAGCAGGGTAAGTCTGGTAAACCCTGGCAAACTCGGCAAACTTTTGATAGAAGGGGTGCTGGCGATCAAAATTGTCAGCCGCCGTTGTACTATCTGTTGCCAGTAGGTCGTCGTCATTATAGCTGGCAACTTCGGATGGCATCATGTCCTGCCTGGCATCCTGATCACCGCCGTCGCCGACAAAGCCCTGTTCGTCACCATAATAAATAACGGGAACACCTCGGCTGAAATAGATCAAGGCGTTGGCCAGCAGGGTGCGCTGAATTTTTTCCTGTTCGCCATAATCGTGTTGGCTCTTATTCAGGGCATGGGCAAAGCGTCCCATATCATGGTTGCCGGTAAAGCTTAATAACTGATTGGCGTCGCTATCAGTATCCTTATAGAAATGATCCTGCTCGAACAGGGTTGCCAGGGTGTCAGTCCCTTTTTGTTCGATCAGGGCCTGATAAAGCGCACTTTGCAAACCAAAATCCAGCACCGACTGTAGTTTGCCTGTGGTAGTAAACTGGCTAAGCAACTCGGGATCGGCACTATAGACCTCACCAAACATAAAAAAGTTATCTATCCCCAGTGACTTGGCATGCTCGAGCAGGGCGGGAGAAAATGCCTGCCAAAACGCCAGGTTGACATGTTTTACGGTGTCGATCCTAAAACCGTCCGGTTTAAACTCACTGATGATGTCTTTATAAATTTCTATCATGCCGTCAACCACAACAGGATCTTCTGTCTTGACGTCATCAAGGCCGGCAAAGTCACCATTTAGCGAGCTTTCACCCTGCCAGAACGAGTCTCCCTGATTGTGATAGTAATCCGGGTTGTTTAACCAGTCGGGAGTTTTAACCTTTTCGGTACCGGCCGGGATAACGGTTTGATACTTATCTCCGCTTGCCACCTGTGCCAGGGACTTAAACTTACAGCCGTTTTCATCGCCAAACCAGCCCAGGCCGTCTTCACCATGACATTCAGTGTACTTAATGATGTCTGCGGTATGGTTAGTGATAATATCAAAAAATACCTTGATATTACGTTGGTGTGCCTGGTCGATAAAGTGTTTCAATTCGGCATTGGTGCCCAGGTGTGGATCCACTTCGGTAAAGTCAAGAATCCAGTAGCCATGATAACCGGCAGTACCGGCATTAACCGCCTGGTTTCTCAGGATAGGAGTTAACCAGATGGCGGTAATGCCCATTTCATCCAGGTAGGCAAGCTTTTCGGTCAGGCCGGCAAGATCACCGCCGTGGTACATGCCCTTATGGCTCTTATCCAGGCCACCGCGTGACAGGCTTCTCAGCTCGTCGTCGGCCTTGGCGCCCAGGTCATTACTGGTATCGCCGTTTTGGAACCTGTCGGGCAGGACAAAGTAGAAAACCTCATCCTCAATGCCTCTTTCTTGATAGGGGGCCAGATCTTTTGCCTTGATTGATGATAGGGGTTGAGTCCCTGTTTCTGCGACTTGGACGGTGCTGCCGCCACCTGCTTTTTGCTCTGGCTGAACCGGCCCCTGTTCGCTACAGGCCAGCAGGAGAGAGCCGCTAAGGAGCAGGCTTGATAACTTGAATAATTTTTTAATCTTTTGTTTAGGCTGTTTCATATTCTTTTATTTTTTGCTCAGTTCTTTTCATTTTTGCTCAATTCTTTTTTGAAGCAAGCGATAGTCGTTATTAGGTTATCGCTTGCAATTCTCCTATCTAGGACGCACCTGCCTCATAACTCCGGCCTGTTCTTCAACCGAATCCGTCTGCCATAACTCTTCAAGGGTTATGGGTAATTTTTGTCGCCAGTTGGGGTGTTCGTCAATGGTGCCGGGAATATTAACCTGCTCGGCGATTTCCAGGCTGTCTTCCAGCGGGATCAATTGAATATGGCTGGGCGCCTGTGCCAGGTATTTTTGTGCCGCCAGGCTAAGCTCCCGATTCATTTTGGCCGGGGATTGGGTCGGCGCCTTGTTGATATCGATAACCCCCAGATCTTCAAATGCCGCAAGCATTAACTGCCTGTCTGCCACCCGGCCTTCGCGATCCGCTTGACCCATTTTTTCGTTGGGGTATAGGTTAAGTTGCTGGCGCCAATGAAGATCTCGGCCTGTCCACCAGCCGGTCAGCGTTGGCAAATCATGGGTTGATACGGTCACCATTGATTGCTGCGGATACAATTCAGGGCGTTTGAACAAGCCGGACTCCCAGCGCTCAAAAAACAGCACCTTATAGGATAGCAAGCCGGCATTATGCATGATTTCGCCAAAGCCATCCGGCACTGTGCCCAAGTCTTCACCTATGACCACACAATTGCTGCGGCGAGACTCCAGGGCGATAATGCGTAGGATATCCTCCAGAGGAAAGGTGATATAGATGCCTTCGTCGGCCTTCATGCCGGGGGCTACCCAGTATTGGCGCATCAAGCCGAGAATATGGTCGATACGCAGGGCGCCCGAGTATTGCATATTGCTGCGCAGGGCCTTAACCAGGGGTTGATAGCCCTGCTCCTGTAGGGCGACCGGGTTGATTGGCGTTAATCCCCAATCCTGCCCCAGCGTATTAAGGGCATCTGGTGGTGCACCGACGGCGGCTCCCGCGACATACACGTCTTTGTCAGACCAGACATCGACGCCCGAGCCGTCACATCCTACGGCCAGGTCCATATAGAGACCCACTGGCATGCCTTTGTCTTTGGCAAGCTTGGCCACTTCACTTAACTGACGGTGTGCCAGCCATTGCAAAAAGGCAAAATAATCAATGCGCTCGGCATGGCTTACCTGAAATTTTATCACCTCGCTACTGTTTGGCTCCTGGTAGGCTTTTGGCCAATGTGTCCAGCCATAGGCGTTAAAGTCTGACTTTCGAAAATGCTCATACAGGGCATCAAAGGTGGTGATGCGCAACAGGTCTTCGCCCTGGCTTTGCTTGAATTCGGTAAATTCAGCCAGCAGTTCCCGGTATTTTTTCTTACCCTGAGTGATAAAGTCCTTGAACAGTATTTCCAGGATTTGATACTTAACATCGGCAACGGCCGGATAATCGATCAGCTCAGTGCTTCTGGCGAATTCAAGTTTTTCCTTGAACTCCTGGCTTTTGATAGCTTCTTGAGCGGCCTGGCAATGGACAAAGTTAGGTACCCTGGTCACATCTATATACAGACTGTTTAAAAAACAGCGACTGGTGGGGGAGTATGGGCTGCGGTGGGCCGGGTTGTTTTGGTACAGGGGGTGCAGCGGGTTGAGGCCAATGACGGAAGCCCCTTGCTCGGCCGATTTATCAACCAGTGCCTGCAAATCGCCAAAGTCACCCATGCCCCAGTTATTCTTGCTGCGTAGCGAATACAACTGTGCCGCGTAGCCCCAGATTTTTTCCTCTGAGGCTTCCTCTGGGCCATAGCAGGTTTTGGGAGCATAAATCAGGTGACAGCTCTGACTTTGCTCTCCATATTCCAGGCTTAGCCGATGGTAACCCTGTGCCAACGCCGGCAGCGGCAATTGATACTGGCAAAAGCTTTCGCCGTCGAAGCTCGCCTGCTCTAGCTGGCAAAGCTCATCCAGTTTAACGCTTTCTTGGTGGACTTCCCCGGATTCCGTACTTATTTGCCAACGAAGCGAGTCGGCATCACCCTGCCTGAGGCTTATCTTGATTGAATGCTGAGCTTCCTCAAGCTTGGCAATATGGACTGGTGGTAAGAGGTTACGCCAGGATTTTTCCTCTAATGTCCTGATTTGTTGTTGCAGCGTGTTTTCATCATCAAGCTTATAGCCCATGGCATTTAATAACAGGCGGCGTGCTTCATCTTTTGCATAAACTTCCTTGCCGAAGCTATCGGTGTAACTGGCATGGAAACCGACCAGTGCCGCTAATTGTTCAATTAAATTCATTATTATCTTTTCTCTTTGGTTTGTACTTCTATAGGCTGGCTATAAGCCAAAACTACACAGCTATGCGCCGCAACGCATAGGGTTGAACTATCTAGGTTTACAGGGGAAACCTGGCTGTCCAGGTTTTTTTCGTCGAACGTGGCTGTGTTAATCAAGACCTGCCAGTAACCGTTTAGCTTGGGCAGCAGGTAGTTGATTTCACACTGGTGAGCGTTAAATATCACCATCAGGGCGTCATCGTCGTGCTCATTTTCGGCATGGGCGACCTTGTCATGCCGGGTCTGGGCGAGCAGCATGGCAAAGCACTTGAGCGCATTATCGTTCCAGTCTTGCTCCTGCATTGGCTGGCCGTGACAATTGAGCCAACTGATATCCGGTAAACCGGTTTTACTGGAATACTCTTCACCATGCTGGTAGTGAGTGCGATTAAGCAAGGGGTGTTCTTTTCGCAAATGGATCAGTCGTTTGACAAAGGCTATCTGTGGTTTGGCATTTTCTGCCTGCCAATCGAGCCAGGAGATTTCATTGTCCTGGCAGTAGGCATTGTTATTGCCCTTTTGACTGTTACCCATTTCATCGCCGGCCAGCATCATTGGGGTCCCCTGGGAAACAAAAAGGGTGGTGAGCAGGTTGCGTTTTTGCCTTAACCTCAGGTGCTTGACTGTGTGATTGCGGGTTTCACCTTCGACACCAAAATTGGCGCTGAAATTACTGCCATGACCGTCCTGGTTTTTTTCACCATTGGCCTGATTATGGCGGTTTCGGTAACTGACCAGATCGTGCAGGGTGAAGCCGTCGTGCGAGGTAATAAAGTTGATGCTGGCGCTGGGGCGGCGGCTTGGATTTTCAAACAGATCGCTGGAACCGTGCAGCCTGCGCGCAAATTCGGGCGCCATGCCCTGGTCGCCACGCCAAAATCGCCTGCAGGTATCCCTAAACCTGTCGTTCCACTCCATCCAGCTGTTGGGAAAACGCCCCAGCTGGTAGCCGTCAGCTCCTATGTCCCAGGGCTCGGCGATGAGCTTGACCCGCGACAATACCGGGTCCTGGCGCAGGATGGTGAAAAAGTGGCTGCTGGGGGAAAAGCCTTTTTTCTTGCGGCCCAGGATCGGCGCCAGATCGAAACGGAATCCGTCAACCCCCATGATTTCGACCCAGTATCTCAGGCTGTCTGCCACCAGCTGCAGGACGCGTGGGTGCTGAAGGTTCAGTGTGTTACCGCAGCCGGAATGGTTGACATAAAAGCGTTTGTCCTGTGGGTCCAGCAGGTAGTAACTGGCGTTGTCTATCCCTTTAAAACTTAGGCTAGGGCCAAGGTGGTTACCTTCGGCGGTATGGTTATAGACAACATCTAAAATCACTTCAATACCATAACTATGGTATTTGTCCACCAGCTCCTTAAATTCGGCAATCTCTCCCGAGTGGCAATAGCTGGGTTCGGGCACAAAGAAGGCCAGGCTGTTATAGCCCCAATAGTTGCTCAGGCCTCTTTTCAGAACAAAGTCTTCATCGATAAAGGCCTGAACCGGCATCAGCTCGATACTGGTGATCCCCAGCTCCTTGATGTACTGGCAGATACTGTCCTGGGCCAATCCGGCAAAGGTGCCCTTGAGTTCAAGGGGGACATTGGGGTGACACTGAGTAAAGCCCTTGACGTGTAACTCGTAGATGGTGGTGTTGCGGCGCCTGACCTTGGGGTGAGTTGTGCAAACAGGCAATGATTCAACTACCACACACTTGGGCATAAAGGCTTGGTTGTCGCGGATATCAAAGGTCAAATCCTGCTGATTGCTTTGCTGGTCATAGGACAGGTGAGCGTCTGAGGGAATGAAGTCTCCATGTAATTGTCTGGCATAAGGGTCGAGTAGCAGCTTGTTAGGGTTAAACCTGTGTCCAAGGTGGGGTTCAAACGGCCCGTGAACCCGGTAGCCATAGATTGTTCCGGCGGGCAGGCCCTCGATATAGCAATGCCAGACTTCATCGGTAAACTCCGGCAGTGTGATGCGAGCAACCTCTTCGGTACCTGTGTCATCAAACAGGCACAGCTCAACTTTTTCGGCATTGGCGGAAAACAGGGCAAAGTTGGTGCCTAAACCATCATAGGTGGCACCTAACGGATACGGATAACCGGCCTTGACCCTGTATGTCATGGCATTATTCCTTTAGTCCTAAAATCACTGTACTCAATGGCGGCACTGTGATGCTGATATGCTGGTCTTGGCCCTGCCAATTGCCGGGCTGACTATGGATGGGGTCCGGATTTTTCTGGCCACTACCAGAGTAGCGCTTATCATCGGAATTGAGTAATTCATGGTAGTTTCCTGCAACCGGAACCCCCACTTTAAACTCGTTCTGGCTTTGCGGCGTGAAATTACAGACGACAATGACAGGTTTTTCCCTGTCATCGCCATAGCGAATAAAGGCATAAATGGACTGTTCGGCATTTTCATGATCAAGCCAGCTAAAACCGTCCGACTGGCAGTCCTGCTGATATAGGGCAGGGGTGTTGCGGTACAGGTCATTCAAGTCTTTGACCAGTTGCTGGACGCCAGAGTGCCAGTGGATATCCAATTGATGCCAGTCCAGAGACTGATCATGGTTCCATTCCCGGCCCTGGGCATATTCGCAGCCCATAAAGAGCAGCTTTTTACCCGGGTGCGCCCACATAAAGCCGTAGTAGGCGCGCAAGTTGGCGAACTGTTGCCAGGCGTCACCCGGCATGCGGGCCAGTATCGAGCCTTTGCCATGGACCACTTCATCGTGGCTTAACGGCAGGATAAAATTCTCGTCAAACGCATAGACCAGGCCAAAGCTGAGCTCGTTGTGATGATGAGCGCGATGAATGGGATCGCGCTTCATATACTCCAGGCTGTCATTCATCCAGCCCATATTCCACTTGTAGCCAAAGCCAAGACCGCCGGCATGGGTAGGTGCCGAGACGCCGGGCCAGGAAGTCGACTCTTCCGCCACCGAAAAGCTGCCCGGGTACTGGCTATAAAGTTCTTCATTAAACTGCTTTAAAAAGGCAACGGCTTCCAGGTTTTCCCTGCCGCCGTATTTATTGGGCACCCATTCCCCTTCGTCGCGGCTATAGTCCAGGTACAGCATGGAGGCAACCGCATCAACACGTATACCGTCGACATGAAACCGGTCGAGCCAGTGCAGGGCGCTGGCACGCAGGAAGTTGGCCACTTCGTGCCGGCCGTAGTTATAGATAAGAGTATTCCAGTCCGGGTGAAAGCCCTGTTTGGGATCGGCATGTTCGTACAGATGGCTGCCGTCAAATTGCACTAGGCCATGTTCGTCATTGGGAAAATGCCCGGGCACCCAGTCGATCAACAACCCGATATTGGCCTGATGGCACTGGTCGACAAAATATTGAAAATCTTCCACTGTGCCAAAGCGGGCGGTAGGGGCAAACAGGCCTATGGGCTGATAGCCCCAGGAACCGTCAAACGGGTGTTCACTGACCGGCATTAACTGGATATGGGTAAAGCCCATTTCGATTACATAGGGAATAAGCTGATCTGCTATTTCCCTGTAGTTAAGAAAGACATTATCTTCTCCCCGACGCCAGGAGCCCAGGTGCACTTCGTAAATGGAGATGGGGGCATCTAGGGCATTTCGGGCGGCACGCTCGCTTAACCATTGCTGATCCTGCCAGGGGTATGGCGTTTCCTTATGCACTATGGAGGCGGTATCCGGTCGGTACTGGGTTGCGGCGCCGTAGGGGTCTGCCTTGGCGGGCAAGAGCTGGCCGCTTCTATCCTTAATTTCAAACTTATAGTGACAGCCTGCCTCGATGCCGGGCACAAAGATATTCCAGTAACCGCTGTGATTGACGTTAATCATGGGATGGCGCCTGCCGTCCCAGTCGTTAAAGTCGCCAATTACCGAGACATGGCTGGCATTGGGCGCCCAGACGGCAAAGGAGACGCCATCGAGCTGTTGTTTGCCTTGGCTGACACTTTGAAAATGGGCCCCCAGTTTATTGTAGGGTTTAAGGTGCTTGCCTTCAGCCAACAGGTGAATGTCCAATTCTCCCAGCGTTGGGGGAAAGGCAAAAGCATCGTCAATCAGGTACTCTTTGGACTGGCAGCTTATTTTCAGCTGGTAACTAAAGGGTTTTTTGCGGCGCAACTTCTTGATAAAAACCCCCGACCCTTGACAATTGACCAGGGTCGCCAGGGTTTTCTGAGACACCTTGTCGACGATGGCAACCTTGTCGGCCTGTGGCTGAAACGTTCTGATCACCAGGTAATCAGAGGCCTCATCCTTATGCAGTCCCAAAAACGCGTGAGGCTGGCTATGAGTTGCCGATAGAATTGCCGCAATATCGTCTGAAAAATGTCTCATTTACTTCTCTAGTCCCTTAGTTATGAAGAAGGCGTTAAATGCCAAATATTGTCTACATAGTCTTGAATTGAGCGATCCGAGTTAAACTTGCCCATCATGGCGGTATTCATGATTGCCATATGCGCCCAGCGTTTTTTATCCCGGTAGGCGGCATTCAGTTTCTGATGGGCATCCGCGTAACTTTGGAAGTCTGCCAACACCTTATAGGGGTCGCCACCTTCCAGCAGGCTGCGCTTGATAGCCGATAACTCGCCCGGTCTACCCGGCGTGAAATAATCGCTATCAAGCCAATCTAAACATGCTTTGATTTCAGTATTATTATCATAGTAGCTGCGCGGGTTATAACCTTCTTTATTAAGTGTTTTTATCTGCTCGACGGTATTACCGAAGATAAAGATATTGTCATCGCCAACTTCCTCGGCAATCTCAATATTGGCACCATCCAGGGTACCTATGGTGACGGCACCATTAAGGGCGAGCTTCATATTACCCGTACCCGAGGCTTCCTTACCTGCCGTGGAAATCTGCTCGGAAACATCGGCGGCCGGAATGATCTTCTCTGCCAGGCTGACCCTGTAGTTGGGCAGGAAAACCACCTTAAGCTTATCCTGAATACGGGCATCATGATTGATCTTTTCGCCGATCTTGTTGATGGCATAAATGATTTCTTTGGCCAGGTAATAGCCAGGCGCCGCCTTGGCGCCAAAGATAAAGACCTGAGGCTGCATTTCCAGGTCCGGATTGGCCAGCAGCCGGCGGTACAATGCCAGGATATGCAATAGGTTCAGGTGCTGGCGCTTGTACTCGTGCAAGCGCTTAATCTGCACGTCGAAAATGGCGTCAGGGCTGACGGTTATCCCGGTAAGGGATTTAATTTCTTCGGCAAGCGCGACCTTGTTTTCATGCTTGATGGCCATAAACTTCTTTTGGAAGCTGGCGTTGTTGGCCATATCTGATAGCTGCTTCAGGCTGTCCAGGTTTTTGGCCCAGTCCTGGCTGACGTTCTTGTTCAGCAAGTCCGATAACCTGGGGTTACAGGCCTTTAACCAGCGCCTTGGTGTGATGCCATTGGTGACATTGGTCAGTTTTTCCGGCCACAGCCGATTAAATTCCGGAAATAAGTCCTGCTTGACCAGCTTGGAGTGGATTTCGGCAACCCCGTTGACCTTATGTGATGCCAGTACGCACAGGTGTGCCATGCGTACCATGCGCTCGTCACCTTCTTTGATCAATGACAGCTTGGCGCGCATGGCGTTATCGTTTGGCCAGAGCGCGTTTACTTCATCGTTCAAGAATGACTCATTGATCTGGTAAAGAATGTCCAGGTGACGGGGCAGAACGGTCTCAAACAGGTTGACCGACCATTGCTCAAGCGCCTCTGGCAGCAGGGTATGGTTGGTATAAGAGAATACCTTGTTACAGAGTGACCAGGCGTCATCCCAGGCCATATCATAATCGTCCAGCAGGGTACGCATCAGTTCCAGTATGGCGATGGTCGGATGGGTATCGTTAAGCTGGATGGCAATTTTATCGGCGAACTGGCTCCAGTCATTGCCATGCTGTTGCTGGTAACGGGCAATAATATCCTTGATGGAACAGGCACAGAAAAAATACTGCTGGATAAATCTCAGCTCCTTGCCGGCCTCGGTTTCGTCGTTCGGGTACAGGACCTTGGATACCGTCTCGGCGGCAATCTGATGATGCGAGGCGTCATGATAATTGCCCTGGTTAAAGTGCTCCCAGTCAAAATGCTCATCGGCACGGCTTTCCCAAAGACGCAGTACGTTTACCGTATTTGAGTTATAGCCAACGATGGGCACATCCCAGGGCACACCCTTCAACTTCTGTTCACAATGCCAGACCTTTTTATAGGAGCCGTCGGCCTGCAGCTGATTTTCTACATAGCCGTATAGCGGCACCAGCTGGGTGGACTCTGGACGGCACACTTCCCAGGGGTTGCCAAATTCTCGCCAAATATCCGGCGATTCCACCTGGCGTCCATGATCGAAAGCCTGTTTAAACAGCCCGTGCTGGTAATGAATACCATAACCGACCGCGGCGTAGTCCAGTGTCGCCAGTGAATCAAGGAAACAGGCCGCCAATCGGCCCAGACCGCCATTGCCCAGCGCCAGGTCGGCACCTTCTTCACAGATGTCGGCAAGGTCAAAGCCCAGGGATTTTAGCGCCTTTTCAGCCGGCTCGAACAGGCCAAGATTATGCAGGTTATTGGACAGCAACCTGCCCATCAGGTACTCGAGAGAAAGATAATTAATGCTTCGGGTGTCTTGGCTTTGGTGCCTTTTCTTGGTGGATTGGAGTTTTTCAAAAATCGCTTCATTAACGGCCAGGCAGGTGGCTTTCCACCAGGCATGTTTATCCGTGCTGAGATCACTGTCACCTAAAGTAAATTGTAGGTGATGGCTAATACGCTGTTTAAATTCAGCAGGCGTCATTTGTGTTTTTGTCTTAGTAACCATTGGGCTTCTAGCTCTTCTTTGTTAACAGCAATAGCTTCCATTTGCCTGATATTCTTTATCGCTCCCTAGGGGCGATTGCTTACTTGCTTATATTGACTGCCCTAAGGCATTCAATAGGTTTTTTAAGTTTAGAACCTAGAGCGTGTTGAATTTTGTGGCACAAATTTTGTGCAAATTAAAAGCGATTTAATCGCGGCGTAGCGATTGAAGTATAGTTGCTCTATATAAACGAGCTACAACAACGAGTAAATTGCTTTTAAATGCACCCAAAGGGCAGCGTTTCTTGACTATTTCTACATCGTTATCGCCTATTTATGTGGAACAACCACAGATAATAGGCTCTGCCTTGTATAAATAATCAATAAACAGCTGCAAAAATGTACACCAAAGTTCAATACGCTCTATTTAAAAGTCTTGTTGGTAAATTATGTTAATGCCGGTGATTGGGCAATCAGCTACATACGTATGCATGAGAATAATTTGCTCATTAGGCCCATGCATACGTATGCAGCCTTATTGCACTCCTAAGGGGGGCTTTTTATGCTTGTGGTCACATAAAAACGGCTCTTCTTTCGTTAACCAGGCAGGTTTAAAAAAGGAAGCCAAATAATAATATTGGATACCTCATGGAATTCTCTTGGTGGCGTGGTGCCGTAATCTATCAAATCTATCCGCGAAGCTTTATGGATGCCAGTGGAGACGGTATTGGCGATCTGGCCGGTATTGTTGAAAAGCTTCCCTATATAAAAGGCCTGGGGGTGGATGCCATCTGGATTTCTCCCTTTTTTAAGTCACCCATGAAAGACTTTGGCTATGATATCAGTGACTATCGAGCCATAGACCCCATGTTCGGCACCATGGCCGATTTTGATGAATTGATGCTTGAGGCCAAACGGCTCAATTTGAAAGTCATCATAGATCAGGTGCTGAGCCATACCTCAGATCAGCATGCCTGGTTTAAGGAGAGTTGCCAAAGCAGAAGCAATAGCAAGGCCGACTGGTATGTCTGGGCAGATGCCAGGGAAGATGGCACGCCACCCAATAACTGGCTGTCTATTTTTGGCGGCAGTGCCTGGCAATGGGAGCCCAGGCGGCAGCAATATTACCTACATAATTTTCTTGGCTCACAGCCTGACTTGAACTTCCACAATCAGGAAGTACGGACCCATGTCTTGGAAAATGTCGAATTTTGGCTTCAAAAAGGTGTGGACGGCTTCCGTTTGGATGCCATCAATTTTTGTTTTCATGACAAGCTGCTGCGTGACAACCCACCAAAAGCCAAGGCAGACAGAAAAGGCAGGGGCTTTAGTGAAGACAACCCCTACGCCTACCAGTATCACTATTTTAATAATACCCAGGTGGAAAACCTGGCATTTATGGAAGATATCCGCGCCTTAATGGAAAAGTATCCCGGGGTAGTGACCCTGGGGGAGATTTCTTCGGAAGACTCATTACAGAGCATGGCGGACTATACTCAGGGCAATAAGCGCCTGCATATGGCCTACAGCTTTGAGCTGCTAACAACAGAGTGCAGCCCTGCCTATATCCGTAAGACGGTGGAAGAGCTGGAAGGCAAGCTCACAGATGGCTGGCCCTGCTGGGCGATAGGCAATCACGATGTCACTAGGGTGGCTAGCCGTTGGCAAACGGGTGGCAATAAGCTGCAAAAAGTGAAGATGCTTAACGCCATGTTAATGTCGCTGCGTGGCAGTGTTTGCACCTATCAGGGGGAAGAGCTTGGCCTGGAAGAAGCCGAACTTGCCTTTGCGGATCTGCAGGACCCTTATGGCATAGCGTTTTGGCCCAACTTTAAGGGCAGGGACGGCTGTCGTACGCCAATGCCCTGGAACCATTCCAATGAACAGGCCGGCTTTTCGAAGGCCAAGCAGTCTTGGTTGCCTGTTTTTGAAGCACATAAAAAATCTACGGTTGAGCAGCAAGAAGCCGACAAGGATTCTGTACTCAGTGCCTATCGCAAATTTATTCAATGGCGCAAGGCCCAACCCGCTTTGCTATTAGGTGATATTCGCTTTATCAAGGGCAATGACAATGTTCTGGTCTTTGTTCGTCAGTTTCAGGGCCAGTCCATCCTGGTTTGCTGTAATTTTGCTGGTGGTGCCGAGTTGGTTGACTTGAGTGCGCATGATATAGCGGAATGTTTAACTGGCCATGGCTTTGAACAACCCGTGGTTAAGGGCGATACCCTCACCCTGGTACCATATCAGGCGGCATTTTTTGCCCTGAATCATTAATATAAGAATAAAAATCAAGAGAGTTAATTCAATGGAAATATCATCACCTCAGCTAGTAAGGGCGCCATCTGAGTCCAGCCAGCCAAATTACCGTTTTGCCTTGGTTACCCTGACTTCACTGTTTTTTATCTGGGGCTTTATTACCAGCCTGAATGATATCTTGATCCCCCATTTAAAAAACGTGTTTTCACTGACATTTACCCAGGCCATGCTGATCCAGTTTTGTTTTTTTGGCGCCTATTTTATCGTCTCCTGGCCCGCCGGTGTTTTGGTGTCCAGAATAGGATATAAACGTGGCATAGTGGTTGGCTTGGTGATAGCGGCACTGGGCTGCCTGATGTTTTATCCGGCGGCATCGCTACAGGTTTACAATATATTCTTGGCGGCGCTTTTCGTACTGGCTTCCGGCATTACCATCTTACAGGTTTCGGCTAACCCCTATGTTGCGGCGCTTGGCAGTGAAAAAACCTCTTCCAGTCGCTTAACCTTAACGCAAGCCTTCAACTCTTTGGGGACCACAGTTGCCCCCTGGTTCGGCACCCTGCTGATTTTAGGGGCTGCCGCGGCAAGCGTCGAAAATATGTCCGCGGCAGAGTTTAAGGCCCATGAGGCGGAATTGGTGCAATTTCCCTATCTGTTATTAATGGCTGCTTTGCTGGTGCTGGCTGGGATAATGGCGATATTGAAACTGCCGGAAATTAGCAGTCACCATACGCCTGAGTCAGAGCAAACACAGTCAATTTCGCGCTCTGCCTGGTCATATCCGCACCTGGTTCTTGGCGCTGTGGGTATATTCGTTTATGTTGGCGCCGAAGTTTCCATAGGTAGCTTCCTGGTTAGCTTTTTGGGGGAGCCCGAGATAGCGGATATGCCGGAAAGCATGGCCGGTCATTATATTGCTTATTATTGGGGCGGCGCCATGGTGGGGCGTTTTATCGGCGCCGCGGCAATGAGCCGCTTGGCGGCGGGCAAGGTCCTTGCCTTTAATGCGCTTTGTTCGATAATTTTGGTTATAGTGGCCATGAACTTTTCGGGCCAGCTGGCAATGTGGGCCATTTTGGCGGTGGGCCTGTTTAATTCCATTATGTTTCCTACCATATTTACTCTGGCATTAAAGCAGTTGAAAGAATGCACTGCTCAGGGCTCCGGCATTCTATGCCTGGCCATCGTTGGTGGTGCCATATTGCCCCTGGGACAAGGCATGCTTGCCGATTCAATCGGTCTGCAGGAGTCTTTTATCCTGCCTGCGCTTTGTTATCTTTTTATTGCCTACTATGGCATCTGGGGAAGTAGAATTAAGAGTTAGTGAGTAAGGTGTATCTTAAGCTGGCTTATCACCAAACGAATGCGTGTTGTTTCCTTTTTATGTCGAGTTGCTTTACCAAAGATAAAGTAGCCCGACTAAATGTATCTTCTTCCAAAAGCCTTTCCGACAGCTTTTTATAGGGGCTTTTAGCTAACCTTGTTGTTTATTCAATACAGCTTGGTGATACCTGCTCCTCGGTGCTATAAGCCTTTATTGCCAAATATTGAACACTGCTAACCCAATTGTATTAGTTTAGATATCTATGTAACTTGCGTGGCTTATTATTCATCTCCAATAAGACTCTTATAACTTGCCCATTTTGTATACAGTATTTCTTGTCCAACATTCGCTGTAAAAAATATGTTAAAAAGTCGTTGATGAAATGTTCTGCGATTAATTTACAAAAAAAAATAAAAATTTTTTTCTAATCGAATTAAGAGGGGGGAGCTTAGTCATAACATACGAAGTTCTTCGCATAATTAAAGACTTCTAATATTGCTATAAGTAATGCCTGATGCGGTATAGCGGCGATTTTTTGATTTATGTCACAATCACCCCTTACCTCGTATTTATTGCACATTTATTTTGCCAAGAGTCAAGAAGCACGATACTTTTCAATTGCAAGTGTCTTGTAAAGATTTCATGACTGTTTTATAAATAATTGGGCTTGGAAACTTGTGTATTTTCGAAAATGTCATCTAAGCTAATAATAAAAATTAAAGAATAACTAATTAATTATAAAAAAGTACTTATAAAAACTAGGAAGGAAATAACATGTCTATTAAATTTCGTACCGGTACGTTAGCCCTTGCCGTGGGCGTGGCGTTAGGTACCGCACCCGCGTATGCAGCAGAAGATGATCAAGCCGCAAAAGAAGCCCAAGTCGAGAAAATCGTGGTTGTTGGTAGCCGTTCGGCGCCACGCTCTGTCGCGGACTCGCCGGTTCCCGTTGATTTGATCGGTGGTGACGAGCTGGGTAAGAATGCGTCAAGTGATATGCTGGATATGCTGGTAGGCGCGATCCCTTCATTCAACGTAAGGGCACAACCCATCAGTGATGCAGCTACCCTGATTCGTCCGGTTAACCTGCGTGGCCTTTCTTCGGACAGTACCCTGATATTATTAAATGGCAAACGTCGCCACAGGGCTTCAGTCATTGCCTTCCAGGGCGGTGGTGTTAACGATGGTGCGCAAGGTCCGGATATTTCGGTCATCCCCAGTGTAGCCCTAAAGCAGGTAGAAGTATTGCGTGATGGTGCTGCCGCACAGTACGGCTCGGATGCCATAGCCGGTGTGATGAACTTTGTTTTAAAAGATGATGCCGATGGCGGCTCCATCTCGGTTAAACAGGGCGAGTACTATGAAGGAGACGGTACGCAAACCATTATCGATGGTAACCTTGGCCTGCCCTTTACCGAAGACGGCTTTGCCAACCTGAGTTTCCAGTATAAAAATGCCGACGCCACCAGCCGCAGTGTCCAGCGTCCGGATGCGGCGGGATTGATTGCCGCCGGCAACTCTCATGTCAATGATCCTGCACAAATCTGGGGTAACCCGGAAATCAAGGATGATATTACCCTGTTCGGTAATGTCGGCCTGGACCTTGGCGACGACAAAGAATTTTATATGTTCGGTAACTACTCGGAGCGTGATGCAACCGGTGGTTTCTATTACCGTAACCCCCATAACCGCGGCAATGTATTCTCCATTGATGGTGGGGAAACTCTGTTAGTGGGGGATGTCGGCCTAGCAACGACTGGAGTACCTAGCTGTTCCTGGTCAAATGCGACCGCAGAGAACCCATTGGCATCTTCAAATGTGTCAGCCAATGTACCTAATGTACTAGAAACTGCCGATTATCAGGCCATGGTGGCCGATCCTAACTGTTTCTCCATGAACCAGATTATGCCAGGCGGTTATACCCCGGCCTTTGGTGGTAATATTACCGATACTTCACTGACCATGGGCACAAGAGGTGATATCAAATCCGGAATATTGGAGGACTGGTATTTTGACTTGAGTGGTTCTGTTGGCCGAAATGAATCTGCTTTCATGTTGAAAAACACTCTGAACCCTTCCATGGGGCTGGATACACCGACCGATTTTGAAACCGGTAAGTATATCCAGATCGAAAAAACCTTTAACTTTGACCTGGTGAAATCTGTTGAAGTGGGCCTGGACGATCCGATCAATGTCGCGACAGGCCTGGAGTGGCGAGAAGAAAGCTTTGAAATCGTCTCGGGTGAAGAAGCATCCTGGATTGCAGGTCCTTATGCTGAGCAGGGTTTTAATGTCGGTTCTCACGGCTTTAAGGGCTTTGGTCCTGAAACACAAGGCACCAATACCCGTCGCAATATCGCCGCCTATGTGGATGTTGAAACCTACTTTAGTGATACCTTTATGGTGGGAACTGCCCTTAGATACGAGGACTTTAATACCTTTGGCAGCACCTTGAACTACAAGCTGACGGCGCAAATGAATGTCACCGATGAGATATCATTACGTGCTTCTCACAGCACAGGTTTCAGGGCACCTACGGTTGGTCAGGCCAATGTGGTTAACACCCAGACCTCGCTGATTGATGGTGAATTGATCCAGACCTTCCTGGCTCCGCCAACCAATCCGCTTTCTGCCTTTTATGGTGGTAAGGAGCTGGAGCCTGAAGAGTCTACCAGTTATGCCTTTGGTATGGTTTATCAGGACGGTAACTTCTTCCTGACGGCGGATTACTACAATATCGAAGTAACCGATCGTATTGCCCAGTCCAGTCAAATCGACGTAAGGTCAGAAGATTGGGACGAGCTGGAAGCATTGGGCGTACAAAACCCAGAGTTGATTTCAGCGGTTACCTATTTTGCCAATGACTTTGATACCACCACTCAAGGCCTGGATATTGTTGCCAACTATTCCATGGACCTGTTTAACGGCGATACCCAGTTAAGTTTGGCTTATAACTGGAATGAAACCGAAGTTGACAAATTCAACCCCGAAACCACTAACGAAGGTAAGGTTCGCCGTCTGGAAAAAGGTATGCCTGAGCACAGGGCAACCTTTACCGTGGCACAAACCTGGGAAGATGTCAGCATGTTTGTTCGTGCCAACTACTTTGGCGAGTATTATGCGACTCATGCCGATGATACTTCGGATTGGGGTTCTGAAATGGCTGACTCTGCAGTGACTGTCGATGCGGAAGTGAGTTACTACTTCAATGATTCCTGGACCGTATCCGCCGGTGCCAATAACCTGTTTGATCAGGAAGCAGAGAAGTTAAAAGATGGTACCTTGGGTGTATTGGGTGCCATTTACTATGAAAGTGGTCCATTCGACTATAACGGTGGCTTCTACTACCTAAAAGCAACCTATAACTTTTAATTAGTTTTAATGCAAACTTATAAAGCCATACCCTGGGGTGTGGCTTTTTTATTGTTTGTTGTTTATTGTTTAAGGCCTTATGCGTTGTAACTCTGCTTTATCTGTGAAATTGCTTCCTGTCTTGCGCGCTCAATGGCCGTTTTAATTGCCTTTCCTTTTAACCCTTGTTCAACAAAGGGTTTTGCTTCAATTTCTCGGGCGGCCGTCATGCAGTCATGCAGGTATTTTTCCTGTGGGTAGGGGCGGTTTTCAAAGTTCAGTCGTCCCCTGAAATCGGCCTTGCAGGCAAGCACGAAATCGTCAAATTCTTCCGGTTTGCGCCAAATATCCAGCTGGTTGAATATCTTTAACAGGGTGGATGGCTTTAACTGAAAAGCCTTATGACAATGCAGATGATGTTCACAGACCCTTAAGGCCAGTTTTTGATAATACTTGGGTACCCTAAGCTGTGAGCAGATTTTTTCCACCAAAGGGAGTCCTGCTTTTTCATGGCCCGGGTGGCTGGGCCATTTATGCTCGGGTGTTAAACTCTTGCCCAGGTCGTGGCACAAGGCGGCAAAGCGGACGCTGGTTTTTCTAGACAGCTTAACCGCCTGTTCCAGCACCATCATGGAATGTAGGCCACTGCATATTTCCGGGTGCCACTGGGCCGGGTTGGGTATGCCCCATAGGGCGTCAAGCTCGGGCCAAATCTCTTTTAAGGCCAGGCATTGATGCAAGGTATTGAAAAACACTTCCGGATGATCTTCGGCCAGGCTACGTTCCATTTCCTTCCAGATGCGCTCGGCCGATAAGGCCTTTAACTCGCCGGAAAGTGAAATCTGTTTCATCAATTCAAGCGTTTCCTCGGCGATAACAAAGCCATAGTCAAAATAACGGGCGGCAAAACGGGCGACACGCAATACTCTAAGCGGGTCTTCGATAAAGGCATCCGAAACATGACGCAATACCCGCTTTTCCAAGTCTTGCCGGCCATTAAAGGGATCTATGATCTCGCCGCTTTCCGTCATGGCCATGGCGTTAACGGTCAAGTCTCTGCGTTCCAGGTCTTCCTCTATGGTCACGTCCGGGCTGGCGTAGCAGACAAATCCGGTGTAGCCTTGCCCCTGCTTTCGCTCGGTGCGCGCCAGGGCATATTCTTCCTTGGTTTCTGGATGAAGAAAGACAGGAAAGTCCTTGCCCACAGGTTGAAAACCCAGTGCCAGCATTTGTTCAGAGCTGGCGCCCACAACCAGGTGGTCTCTTTCGACGATCTCTCTATTGAGCAGGGTGTCTCGTACCGCTCCGCCAACGAGAAAGGTATTGAGTTGTGAGATTTTGTTAAGCTCTGTCATGCCTAAACAGCCAAAATATGAGTGCCAAGAATAGGGAGAGTCTACCACGTATTGCGGTTAAATAAGTGCTGAAAATTTGTTAAGCCTTTTGACATATTATCAACAACAGGTTAGTTTCACTGAGGTTATAATTTTCTGCTTAGTTGTTTATGTACACGGGATACTTTGGCTTAAAGGAAATTCCTTTTTCAATTGCACCTAATCCACATTTTCTCTTTATGAGTGAGCGCCATCGTGAAGCTTTGGCACACTTGACCTATGGCTTGGGAGAAACCGGCGGCTTTGTGCTACTGACGGGGGAAGTTGGCACGGGCAAGACCACCATCAGCCGTTGTCTGCTGGAACAGTTACCGGAAAACAGTCAGGCGGCCTTTATCCTAAATCCGACCCTGTCCAGCCATGAACTATTGGCCACCATATGTGATGAGCTGAAAATTCGCTACCGTAAAACCGGCGCCACTTTGAAAACCTTGACCGATAAGATCCAGGCCAAGCTATTAAAGAATCATGAAGCCGGTATTCATACTATTTTGATCATAGACGAGGCACAGCACTTAAGGGCGGAAGTGTTGGAGCAGTTGCGTTTACTGACCAACCTGGAGACCCATACCAAGAAGTTATTGCAGGTGATCTTGATTGGCCAGCCGGAATTGCAGCATTTACTTCAAAGGCAGGATTTACGCCAGCTGGCGCAAAGGATCACGGCCCGCTATCATTTGTTGCCGCTAAATAAACAGGAAGTGGCCCAGTATATTCAGCACAGGCTAGCGGTAGTGGATTGCCAGAAAAGTCTATTCACTCCTAGCGCCATTACCACTATTCACCAGTTGTCGAAAGGTATTCCCAGGTTGATCAACCTGTTATGTGATAGGGCTCTGCTGGGTGCCTATGCCAATAATAAACAGCAGGTAGATAAAAAACTGGTGCTTGGCGCCTCAAAAGAGGCCTTGGGAATAGAGCATCAACCCCTTCCCTGGTGGAAAAAAGGTATTGTGAAGGCCACCATGGCCGCAAGCCTGTTGGCGCTGACTATCTTGCTGGGTTATATCTTGGGCAACAAAGGCCAGTTGTTTAACGAGCGAAATATGCAAGCCTCACGAGTAGAGGTTATGGAAAGTAAGCTTGATTGGCCGGCTATCATCACCAGGAGCCGGAGTTTGCCGCAAAGTGTTAATTCACTGTTTGCAGCCTGGCGGATCGCTCTTGATGAAGAAATTACTCAGCCCTGTGAATTGGCCAAGAAGTATGATTTGGCTTGCCACTGGTTTAAGGGCAACCTGACCGGCCTGTTGAAACTGGGGTATCCAGCGGTACTTAAATTAAATGATGAGCAAGGTGGTGCCTTTTATGGCCTGTTAGACGGAGTTGAAGGAGACAAGCTGACGTTTCATTTTGCAGAGCACAGGCAGCTGGTGGATAAGGAATGGCTGGCAAAGTATTGGCAGGGTGGGGCATTAATTTTTTGGCAGGCACCGATTTCCTCCGAGGGCGAATTTGTTGATGTTATAGGCTCGGAAAGTGACAGTGAACATCTGCAATGGCTGGAGAGCCGCTTGAGTGAAATTCAGAATAGGCCTCAGCGTCGGGTGCAGTCACTTGATGCCACCCTGATAAATCAGTTACAGCAGTATCAAAGATCAAAAGGTGTCAGTGTGCAAAACTCTGCCGGCCAACAGACCTTGATGATGCTGGCAAATACGGTGGCCGAAGGCTTACCGATTTTCACCATTAAGAACAGTTAATAATTTTCAATGTCTTATATTTTAGAAGCACTGGCGAAAGAAGAAAAAGCAAAGCATTCACAGGGGGAGCTGCCTTCGGTGCACAGCCAGCAAGTTGTAACCTCAACCACAGGTCAGCAGCAATCCATCGCTTGGGGCATCTTGCTGACCATTGCCATTTTCGCCGCCTTATTGGCGGGCTTTTGGCTTGGCCAGCAGAATAATGCTAGCCCTGATTTACCCACAGCTGAGATAAGCAGCCAAGCCTCTCCACAAGAACGCAAAGAGCGTAGGACAAATACTCAGGCTGCTGAGTCAGCTAAGCCCTTGGCTAAAAGCCCGGAGCAAAGCTCGATTGCTGCCGAAGCCTATTTTGAAAGCCCGCCGGTAAAGGAGGCGGTACCGAATAAGCCAGCAAAAGAAAAGGCCGAAAAGGTAGCTGTGACTCAACTAAAAATTTCAGAGACAGCCACTGGCAATGAGCAGCCAAAATCCGCCGGCGATATAGAATTTGATATTTCCGCGATCGAGGGGGTTTCCGATGAACTGCTCTCTCGTTTTCAATCGGCGATAGATGAAAGCTCGTTATCTCCAGAGCCAGAAGAAAGTGTGGAAAATCCGCCGGTTGAAGCGCTGGTATCCTTGGCTGAAATGCCTGACTGGGTGCAAAATGCCGTACCGCAATTGCAGTTTGATATGCATATTTATGCCAGTGACGGACAGGGCTGGATCAGGGTCAATGGCGAAGACAAGTATGAAGGGGACTATATCTCTGACGATTTGCTGCTGGAGGCTATTTTACCACAGCAGGTGGTGCTGAATTTTAGGGGGGAAAGGTTCACCCTGCCGGCACTCACGAACTGGTCAGGGTAACAGGCTCTGCAATTATTTATCTGAGAAATTGCTTGTTTAATCGATAAATGCCGCCTTAAAAAAGCCGATCAGGTTGATATTGAATTCTTCCGGTTTAATACAGCAGTCGATTTGATCCTTATATTTACACTTGCTTAGGTTGATTTCTTCCATCGGAATGGCCTGGTTGAGCCTGGTGTTGTAAAACACCTTGACATAGGGGTGTAACGGCTTGCTCTTGTTGAGCTTGCTGATCAGGCCTAGCTTGCCACTGTTCAGCTTGACCAGGGTGCCTATGGGGTAGACGCCCAGGCACTGAATAAATTTCTCTACCAGCTCTTCGTCATAGGCCGTAGGCGACTCCTTGACCAGTATTTTAAAGGCCTTGATCGGATGCATGCCGGCCTTATAGACACGTTCGGCCGTCATGGCGTCATAGCTGTCGACTATGGCGATCATGCGGCCAAATTTGGAAATGCTGTCTGAACTAAGCTGGTGCGGGTAGCCGCTGCCATCTATGCGTTCATGGTGTTCCTTGACTATGCTCATGATCATATGAGAAATGCTTGGTGTGTCCTCCAGCACCTTTACTCCGAGCAGCACATGTTGCTTCATGGTTTCATATTCTTCTTCGGTCAGCTTGCCCGGCTTATTCAGTATTTCTGACGGCACCAGCACCTTGCCGATATCATGCAAGAATGCCCCCAGTGCCAGCTGCTCTATGGTGGCCCTGTCATAACCCAAGTGTTTGGTAAATATGGTCATTAAAATGGAGACGTTAAGGGAATGCTCTACCAGGTAGGCATCCTTCATGCGCAGGCGCGACATACAGGACATGGCGTCCTGGTTGCGAAAAATCGAGTCGACCATGGCATCCGTACTTTGCTGTACCTCATCGACATCTATCACCTTTCCCTTGGTAACATCATCGAGAATTTTTTGTTGAAGATCCTTGGCGTTATTGTACAGCTTGCTGGCGTTTTTCATTTCCAGTTCCAAGGGGACTTGATTTGCGTCTGTCGGTTTTTGGGATTTAAGCGGTTTGGATGGAATATCGGGTAATACCTTATCTATTTTTTCCGCCTTTTTTTCCCTGGAATGGTCAACCACAACCCGCTTGATATCCGCCTTGACCATCTTGGTGACAGTGCTTTGCTTGACTATATAACCTTCGGATTTTATCGAGATGCCCTTGTCGCCCTTGGATATGGAAACGACATACATGCCGGGGCATAATTTTGAGATAGGGATTTCTTCTAACTTATTGACACTATTGTTATCTGACATGATTTTCTTATACTCGGTTACATTAGAGCGTGTTGTTCTTTTTTGTATGTTTTTGCAGCTATTTGTTTGGTGTTTATACAAGGCAGAGCTTATGACGCGTAGTTATTCTACTCGAATAAGCGATAACACAGTAGAAATACCAAACAAATGCTGCCCAAAGGGTTCAACTAAACACATTCTGCTCTTTGTTGCTTGTCATTCACTTAAGAGTTACTAAGCTTCATTTCAAGCGCCTCGAGCAGAAAGCGTTTAGAATGAACAAAATTCATACCCTAAAGATCAACGCGCTCTAGATATCACTGTAACACCGAATGCCAGAATGGCCACAGTACCAAAGGAAAAAATACTGTGGCTAATGCTGTTAGTTCAAACTATTGCCATTTGGGCATTTTGGCTTCAAATGCTTCAATCATATCGAGTTTATTTAATGTCCAGCCAACACTGTCTATGCCTTGCTCCAAACAGTACTGGTGGAAGCTGTCTAGAGTAAAAGTATAAGCGTTATTGGCAAAAATTACTTGATTATTAGGCAGATCGACCGTCAAGGTCAGTTTTTCATTGACCGCAAGCTCGAATAAGTGATTGATCTCCTCATCTGATAGCTTGATTGGCACTATGCCGATATTAATGCAGTTGGCATAGAAAATATCGGCAAAACTTGGCGCAATAATGACCTTAAAGCCGTATTCCTGCAACGCCCAGGGTGCATGCTCACGACTGGAACCACAGCCAAAGTTTTCCCGGGCTAGTAATATGCTGGCACCTTGATACTGTGGGGCGTTTAGCACAAAATCAGGGTTATCCTCTGTGCCCTGTGCATCCAGGTAGCGCCAGTCATGAAACAGGTGCTGGCCAAAACCGACCCGTTCGGTTTTTTGTAAAAACTGTTTGGGGATGATTTGGTCTGTATCGACATTGGCGACATCCAAAGGCACAACCAAGCCGGTATGTTGGGTAAATTTATCCATGAGTATTCCTTAGTTATGCATTTAGGTCGACAAAGTGGCCGGCGATGGCGGCAGCAGCGGCCATTTCAGGGCTTACCAGGTGGGTACGACTACCTCGACCCTGACGGCCCTCAAAGTTGCGATTACTGGTAGAGGCGCAGCGGTCGCCTTCACCTAGGACATCATCATTCATGCCCAAACACATGGAACAGCCGGGCAGGCGCCATTCAAAGCCGGCTTCAATAAAGATTTTAGACAAGCCCTCTGCTTCCGCCTGCTCCTTAACACGGTAGGAACCTGGCACTACTATGGCATCCACCTGCTCTGAGACTTGCTTGCCTTTGGCAATAGCGGCAGCGGCGCGCAAATCTTCGATGCGGGAATTGGTACAGGAGCCGATAAAGACCTTGTTGATTTGAATATCAGTGATCTTGGTGCCAGCTTTTAGTCCCATATAGGCCAGGGCACTGGCACAGGATTCTTTCTCTACGGGATCGGAAAAATCTTCCGGTGACGGCACAGTATTATCGACAGATGTCACTTGACCCGGCGTGGTGCCCCAGGTCACCTGGGCCTTGATATCTTTGCCTTCAAGGGTAATAACCCGATCAAACTCGGCGCCGTCATCACTTTTCAGCGTTTGCCAGTCGGCGACTGCTTGCTGCCATAGTTCCCCTTGTGGCGCATACTCCTTGCCATTTAGGTAGTTAAAGGTAGTTTCATCCGGTGCGATCAGGCCGGCCTTGGCGCCAAACTCTATGCTCATATTGCATATGGTCATGCGCTCTTCCATGCTTAACGCCTTGATAACGTCGCCACAATATTCTACGACATAACCTGTGGCACCGGCACTGCCGGTCTTTCCGATGATCGCCAGAATAATATCCTTGGCACTGATGCCTGTGCCCACCTTGCCATTGACCTGGATTTTCATGGTCTTGGCCTTGGTTTGGCGTAGCGTCTGGGTGGCAAAGACATGTTCGACTTCCGAGGTGCCTATACCAAAGGCCAAGGCACCGAATGCGCCGTGGGTGGCAGTATGTGAGTCACCACAAACAATTATGGTGCCTGGCAGGGTTAAACCAAGCTCAGGCCCCATCACATGTACTATGCCCTGGTTCTTATGGCCCATGCCAAACAGCTTGATACCAAAGGCCTTACAGTTTTTCTCCAGGGTGCGTAGCTGATTGGCGGCTCCTTCACCGGCGGCGTCAATTTCAATCGAGCGGGTGGAAATATTATGATCCATGGTCGCGATAGTACGTTCTGGTTGGCGTACCGGGCGGTTATGAAACCTCAAGTTGGCAAAGGCCTGAGGTGACGTCACTTCATGGATCAAGTGACGATCCACATAAAGTAATGGCGTTTCACCCGCCTTGTCTTCAATTAAATGGCGTTGCCATAATTTTTCATACAAAGTTGTCGCCATCTTATAAGTCCTTAATGATGTTGCAAATATGAGTGCCCATAACCTGAGTGGAAACCGCTTGTTCGGCCTGTTCTGACGTCAACAGATCACGGGTGAATACACCCGCATCCAGTGTCCTGGCTACCGCCTGCTCAATGGCATCGGCTGCTTGATTTTGGTTCAGGCTGTACCTTAGCAACAGGGCTGCAGACAGAATTTGTGCAATCGGGTTTGCTATGCCCTTACCTGCGATATCCGGCGCCGTGCCGCCGGCGGGTTCGTACATACCAAAACCCTGCTCATTCAAGCTGGCCGATGGCAACAGTCCCATGGAGCCTGTGATCATGGCGCAGATATCCGACAAGATGTCGCCGAACAGGTTAGAGCATAGCATGACATCAAATTGGCCCGGGGCACGCACCAGTTGCATGGCGGCATTGTCGACATACATGTGCTCTAGCTCAACATCCGGATAGTCCTGGGCTATTTCGTTGACCACTTCCCGCCATAATACCGAGCTGGACAAGACATTAGCCTTATCGACGGATATCACCTTGTTGTTGCGCTTTTGCGCTGCTTCAAAGGCTAGTCTGGCGATGCGGGTGATTTCACGACGGCTGTAGATCATGGTGTCATAACCGGCTTCTTCCGGAGTGCCTGGATTATGGCGTCCCTTGGGCTGACCAAAATAGATGCCGCCGGTCAGTTCACGCATGACCAGGATATCAAAGCCCTGATCGGAAATGTCAGCCCTTAATGGCGACAGGTGCGACATGGCCGTTTGAAGTTGTGCCGGGCGCATATTGCAAAACAGGCCGAAATGGCCACGCAGGCCCAGTAATGAAGCGCGCTCTGGTTGCTCGGTAGGGGGTAAGTTTTCCCATTTTGGCCCACCTACCGAGCCAAACAAGATGGCATCGGCCTGTTCACAGCCTTCGATGGTGCTTTGTGGCAAGGCGGTACCATGGTTGTCTATGGCACATCCGCCGACGTCATAATGATGAAAGCTCAATGGAAAGTTGAATTTGTCCGAGACGGTGGCAAGTACTCTTTCCGCCTGCGCCATGACTTCTGGTCCTATGCCGTCACCGGCCAAGATAGCTATTTTTGACATGTTTTATACACCTTGTAATTTAGATTCTTTTAATTCTGAAATAGTGATGGCCCTGTGTATGCCGTTAAGGGCATTAATAAGTGCCTGGCCGGAGGCCTCTATGACATCGGTTGCCAGGCCATAACCGTGAAAATTTCGTCCCTGCCAGGAAACCACCAGATCGGCCTGGCCCAGGCCATCTTCCCCTTCGCCCTTGTTGGAAATCTTGTAGTCGGCCACTTCAAAGGGGATTTCCACCGCCTGCTTGATGGCGCGGTACAGGGCGTCTACCGGGCCGTTACCCGTCGCCGATTCAATCTGATCTTCCTCGCCGGCCGATAGTTTGATGCTGGCGGTGGCAAATTCCCCGCTGCCGGATTGAACACTTAGGTACTTGATTTGGTAATGATCCTGGGCGTCGTGCTGCTTGATATTGAATAACAAAGCCTCCAGGTCATCATCAAAAACCTGGCCCTTCTTGTCCGCCAAGGCAAGAAAATCGGCATACAAGTCTTCCAAGTCATAGTCAGATTCCTGGTAGCCCAGGCTTTCCATGCGGTGCTTGATAACATGGCGGCCGCTACGGGAGGTTAAGTTTAACTTGGTTTTGCTGATGCCGACACTTTCCGGTGTCATGATTTCATAGGTGTTGCTTGCCTTTAACATGCCGTCCTGATGAATACCGGAAGAATGGCTAAAGGCATTGCCGCCCACTATCGCCTTGTTTAGCTGCACCGGCATATTACACAACTGGCTGACCAGCTTGGAGGTGCGGGCGATTTCCTGATGCCTGATGTTGGTGCGCACGCCTAACAGGTCTTCCCGGGTTTTCATGATCATCGCCACTTCTTCCAAGGAACAGTTACCGGCCCTTTCACCTATGCCATTAACGGTACACTCTATTTGGCGAGCACCGGCCTGAACTGCCGACATGGAATTGGCAACGGCCAAGCCTAAATCGTTATGGCAGTGCACCGAAATTACCGCCTGATCTATGTTTGGCACCCGGTTGAATAATTGTGTGATAATGCCACCAAATTCGCCGGGAATGGTATAGCCTACGGTATCCGGGATATTGACCGTAGTGGCCCCGGCCTTGATGGCCTGCTCTACCATGCGGCATAAATTATCGATAGGGGTACGGCCGGCATCTTCACAGGAAAATTCGACATCATCGGTAAATTGACGGGCGTATTTCACGGCATGGACCGCCATGGCCTCGACATCGTCAAAGTCCTTACGCAGTTTTTGCTGAACGTGAACATCCGAGGTGGAAATAAAGGTATGGATACGGAATTGCTCTGCCGGTTTTAGTGACTCGGCGCAGGCCTTGATATCCGCTTCAACGGCACGAGCCAGGGCACAGACCCGGGAGTTTTTCACCGCCCTGGCGATTTGCTGGACGGACTCAAAATCACCGGGAGAGGAAATGGGGAAGCCCACTTCCATGACATCGACGCCCAGGCGCTCGATGGCCAGTGCGATTTGCAACTTTTCATGCACGGATAAGCTGGCGTTTAATGCCTGTTCGCCATCGCGCAGTGTGGTGTCAAAAATAATGACATTGTTGTCCATTTTTTGTTCCTTTGTCTGGTTGTTTTCCCGGCACCAATAAAAATAGGGCATAAAAAAACCCGCGTTTATCGGCGCGGGTTTTTGTTTATTTCTTTATAAATTAAGCAATAACAAGCTATCCGCGCATTGAAAATACGAGGAGGAGGCTAATGTTAATGTGCTTAATTATTGAATGCATTGTTTAACTTTTCGGCATAGAAAATAAGTTAGTGAACTATTAATAGCGCACTTGCTCGAATGGTGTCAAATAAAAATTAAGATCAAAAATGTATAAAGAAGCAGCGATTACTTATAAGTGGAAGAGGAAACCGGCCGTGTGCTAGCTGTTACCATCGCCAGTAGCCGAGCTTTTTGCGCTGTTTCAAGTTTCGAAACAGGTTTAACGGTAATGATTTTTGGCTTTGCTTGCCATTGGCCAGAATATTTTCGACCGCATCCAAAATTCTGGCGGAAGACAGGCCATCTCTGTAGGGGTGGAGTTCCTCTGCGTAAGTGTCTATCGCGGCCATAAGTTTTGAAGGAGGAGAAAATGCTGCCGAGATGGCTTGCGGTAATTGCTCTGGCTGCTGGATATCGATCAGGTAATCGCCAGGGGCGGAATTATTGACTGATATTACGGGCTTGCCCAGCAGGGAAAACTCGCCGATAACGGATGAGGTATCGGACACCATCACCTCTGCCCACTGCAACAACTCATTGATATTGGCAGATTCGATGACTTTAAAGTTGCCTGACTCAAGCGCTTGATACTGCTTTATCCAGTCCCTGTCCATCTTGGGATGAAATTTTACCAGCCAGTTGTGTTCGCCCGTCTGGGCCCGTTGTTTTATTTCATTAAACAGGGCCGGTGCCGAAGTTAAGGAAGGCGAGAAGGTCGGGGCATATAAGATGCGCGGTTTCTCATTTGGAAAATACTGACCTGGAACCGAACTAAAAAGCTTGTCCAGTTTCGGCCAACCTGTTTCTACGACATCGAAAAAGCCGTGTTTTTCGGCCAGCTGTTTGAAACGGGACGTGGTTGCCGCTCCATGAGTGCAGTAAAGGTCGAAGCAGTCGCGGATGACAAAGTGGCCTTTTTTCTTCCATTCCAGGCCATGAAACACCTGAACCTTAAGACCGGGAATAAAGCTGGGAATAATATTGCCTGGGACAAAACAGGCATGGGGTTGATAGGCTACTGCGTCAGCAACAGTATCAACAACGGTTTCATTATCGGTAAAGTTTGCCAGGTTGACCTCATTGCCGGTCGCCAGCCATTTTACGGTATCGCCACGCCGCCTGATTTCCTCCTGCAAGGGTCTTAGGATCTCAAAGGAGTAGTTTTGCGAGATATAAAACAGGTAGCCTTTAGTTGCCATTTTAGCTTCGTTTGGTCTTAACTATTTCTATAATTTCTGTTGTTGATACCGAAGGGGTTCGCGGTAAATAAACCACTTCACAGACATGTTTCAAATGGTCAAACCTACCTTGCCAGTCATCACCCATAACTAATACATCGGCATTGTAGTGCTTAATGTACTCTTCCTTTAACTCTAACGACTCTTCGACAAATACTTCATCAACACAGCTTAGTGATCGTATGATATGCATTCTGTCTTCTTGGCAATATATGGGGTAACGTTGCTTCTTTTCCATGTTCAAGGCATCAGAAGATACGCCAACGATTAAATGACTGCCGTGTAACCTGGCTCTTTCCAAAATATTGACGTGGCCGACGTGGAAAACGTCAAAGGTGCCAAATGTAATGACTCTCATGTATTTTCTCCTTTGACTATATAGTCAGCGATTCTTTTGCTGCAGTTTCCATCGACTTTGCCGGTAAGCAGCTCCGCCATGTTAAGCCTTTGGGCTTCCTTCAAATTTGGGGATTGTAGCTGAATACTTATTTGGTTAATGAGTTCTTCTGCACTAGTTACCCTCTGTGCTACCTGGCCAAAGTATTTTAAATCATCATCAAGGCGATTAGTGAGCCTTTTTTTGAAAATGCCGCGATAGGACCATCTGACCTTATAGAAGTCACACCAGATTGCCGGTTTATTAAGTGCCGTGAATTCAAACAGGGTCGAAGAAGCATCACTAATAAGGAGTTGAGCTGCTTCCATAAAGGGGAGTATGGAAACCTCTTCAATATTAGCCAAGTAAACATTGCTATGGCTTGCCCACTTTTCGAATAGCTTCTGTTGAGACTGATAACGCTTCTTGATCAGTGAAAAAAAGTGGGGCTTGATAAGAATATTATAATTTGACAGCAGCTCAGGTAAGTTTCTAGGCAAACATTCTATGCTGCTTGGGTAAAAAGTTGGCGCATATAAAATAGTCGGCTTGTTTTTCGATAACCCTAAATTGGCTAAATCAATCTTATTAAGGTTGCCGTTAAGGATGGGATCAAGCTTGGCATAGCCGGTATCAATAAAGATTTTTTTGGGGAACATTTCCCTTAACCTGTTCAGCCTGTGCTCACCCTCGACAAACCTATAGGTTATATTCGATTTAGATACCTCATAATAACAGGACTTGGGTCCTATACCGTGTTGCATTAATGCGGTTTTTGAGTGCCTGTTGATCAAGTCTATGTCATCGAAGGCATTGCCAAAAATTATCCATTCCGGCTTTTCTTTTAGATACAGCTGACGGGCCTGGTCACTGTTTTTAACCCAGGTGAATTTGAGCTGATTGTCTTTAACAAAATTCAGTAAGACGTCGTTTAGTAGCTCTTGCTGATAAAGAATAAACTCGCACTCAATGTCACGAGCTGCAAGCTCATCCTTAACCGGCAGGTACTGGGGAACATAGTAGAGATGTTGAATATCGAAAAAGACTCTCATCTGTAGCTACCAATTATAACTAACGGAAATACGGGAGAAGGAGTCTCCAAAGGTGTCTTTACCTGCATTTATCGACAATCCGATAAAACCCTTGTCATAGGCCATTTTATAATTTATTTCCAATTCTTGGGATCTTTTATATTTTACTAATGGCGAAGGATCATTTTGTACCGTGCGAGCGATAAATTCAATATGATTTAGTTGACTGATATCCCAGTTAAGCTTAGCTGTTGTAACATTAGCACCTATTGCATCTTGGACTAGCTTATTGTCACCCCACCAGTGCCCGATAACATGGTGATTATTGCGATAGCCTTCATCATATAGGTGGTGAACGTACCATTTGTCGTGGAAACTTGAGTGCTCTAGATATAGGGAAATATTTTCTGATAAATAAGGAAAAAACAATCCGTAGGTTATTCCTAAGTTACCCAGTGATTTTTTATAGTCTTTCGCATCTTCTCCTGCATACTCGTAAAAAATACTTACCGGAAGCTCCCCGATAGAAAAATCAAACTTGCTAGTGACTGACGCTATCTGGTTGCCTACTTCTTCGTTGCAGTCTTGTAAATCTGACTCACCACCACAGTTATCACTGCTAACGGGGTCGATAAAGGCATCCCAGATATCCCCTAGAGAAATGCTGCGCTCTCCACCGCCAAACATAAAGGTCCGGTTGGCACCTAGAGTCCACCAGTTAAAGGGTTGTATGCTTGCATGCATGGTCAATAGACCGGGTTTTCCTGAGGAGGTTTTACCATCAAAATGGATACCCTCCATTTCTTCCAACAGGCCAAAGGAGACTTCATATTTGATATTAAAATCGCTAATGGGTTTGATATTGCTTAAGGTGATGGAGGCGATTGGCTCGGCATTGGTGGAGAGTAACTGAGCACTCTCGTGGGCAGGTGACAACCAGTGTTCGCGATAGCCGAGATCAAACTGGAAATATTCTGTGCCCAATGACAGGTAGGAATTATGGGGTACAAACTTGGTACTGTCATGAAAGGAGCCTCCGGCGTTGGCGATAAAGTACTTGTTAAACTGGTGGAAACTGGCAAAACTTATCTGGCCGACATCTTCCAACTCTGCCCCTCTGCTGTTGGGCATGGTTTTATTTTTGGAAAAAGAATGTCCTAATTCCAGTGAAAACTGGGTCAGGTTAGATTGCTTCCGGTATCGCTTGATATAGTTATTCAGCCTTTGATAAAGCTTGGGGTGGGAGTCCTTCACCTTTTCCAAATGCTTTACCACTGTCACTATTGGGTAAGGCTTGGTCAGGTTTGGCATTTGGGTAATTGATGCCAGGCGCTCGATTTCCAGCTCGATAAGGTTATCAAGCTTGAGCGGTAAGTAAGGGCTAACACCTTCTGCATGAGCTGCGATGGAAAAAAGCAAAAGGCATAGGGAGCCAATGAATGATTGGAGACTTCTGTTCACTGAAATTACTTATATCTGTTTATTGGTCAAAACATAGAATGTTTTAGTATCTTTAAGCCGAAATTAGTTCCAACTGTCCATTCTATTTCTGCGACGACCACCCAGCCTAGGTAACACTAGGCCCAAGATAAGACCGATACCCAAGACAATGGCGCCATTATAGAACCATTCTTTTTTAAGGTTGGTATCCTGATCTTTAAGCTTGGCCTGGGTTTGTGTCAGCTGTTTATTTAGGCCGGCTATTTCGTTGTTCAGTTGTGTGGTTTGACTATTAAGCTGGTCAACATTGGCAGTAGCTTGCTGTAGCTGATTTTCCAGCTGATTATTCTGCTCAGAGTAGTCGGCAAGTTTACCGTTTAGTTCCGCAATCACGTTACGCAAACCCGGGTTGGTTGAAATATATTGAGTTTCAACCCAGGCGTTTTTGCCTTTAGGGTCGATTATTTGGCTAAAGTCGTTTTCGCTATTTCCTGTCAGCTGAATTTCGGTGCCCGCATTGATAGTGCCAACAATTCGGTAGTTCTTACCCGCACCGGAATGCATATAGATAAAAAGCTCATCGGAAATAAAGCCGGGAGTGGTATTTTTACTTGTTTCTTGCGCACCAACACTAAATGACAGATAAAGGAATATGGCGATAAAAACAGACTTCATTATGCTCATGAAACAACCAAATAAATTAACCAGGGACCAAGGGTAATGATATTAGGGCTTTGACACCTTGATAGCAAGCCTAGATTACGTTGAAGCGCTTGTTCTACCTACCAAATTCGGTAAATTGTGATCATCTTGAGTATATTTTGATTAATTTGGCGGAAATTTGCCGTTATCTTGTCCAAGGAAATTGAGATCAATTACGTAATCAGATAGATTTATAGCTAAGACTTAGCCTTAAGAGTTGCCCAAGTTAAATTTGGAACAATATGGATACTGAGATAGAGCTCAAATACCTGATCATCAGCGATGATACCGTCAATAAAATCACGCAATTATTAACAAAAAACCGATTAAGGTTTGAGCAGGCGGAAAAGCATTTATCAAACTGTTATTTTGATAGCTGTGACCTTAACTTGCGCCGACATGATATGGGATTAAGGGTTCGCATTTCAGACAGCCATATCGAACAGACGATAAAAACCGCAGGTAAGGTAGTCGGCGGTTTACACCAAAGACCAGAGTTTAATGTCACCATAACTGAGCCCTTTCCCGAGTTGGCTCTTTTTCCAGAATCCATTTGGACGGATACGCAAGAGCCGCGGGTCATTCAAAACCAGCTGGTTTCCCTGTTTTCTACCGACTTTAATCGCACCGTCTGGACGATAAGGGGGATAGCCGACAGTGTTATTGAACTTGTGTTCGATCTGGGCAAAATCGTCAGTAAGGGGCGGGAAGAAGCCATTTGCGAAATAGAACTGGAGCTGATCGAAGGGGAAACCCAAGACTTGTTTCAACTGGCCGGCATCCTGTTTGACGCTTTGCGGCTAAGGCCCGGTACCTTAAGCAAGGCCGCCAGAGGCTATGCGCTATGGCAGGAAGACAAGCAGGGGGAGGAGCTTACTCCCTTGGAGCTGATCCCTTTACGTTATGATACCGACTTACCGACGGCATTTGTTACCGGCATTGATTTTGGCCTGTCCAAATTACAGTCTGTGCTTAATGCCTATATTGACTCACCATCCTTGGCCTATCTGGAAAAGACCACAGAACTGTTGGCTTTGTTAAGGCAGGGGTTCTGGCTGTTTGAGGCCTACCTGCCGGAGGAAACTCGACCCATACGCGATGAATTAAGCCATTATATCCAGCAGTTAAAATGGGTTGACCATGCCATTTATTTACAGGAACTGACGACAAAAACCGGAAATTATCGTAAAAAACTGGAATACAGCGAGCAGTTGTTCAGCCAGTTGAAGCTGGAAAAGCGCCGTATTCCGGATATCCAGCATGTTATCGAACTGATCCATTCTCCACGTTTTAATCGGCTACAGTTGTCACTATTAGGCCTGCTGGTCAGCCCGCCTTTGTTTAAGGAAACAGACTATGCCTTAACCAGCTTTGCCCGGCACTGGCTGGAAAACAGTTTAACGGAACTGTTTAAGGTGATATCAGGCAAGGCGCCCTTAAGCAGCGAGCAATATATCGACAACAGAAAAATCCTTAATCGCAGTTTGTTAACCGGCAGCTGGTTTGGGGATCTATATGACAAAGAGGAAAGGCTGGAGTTTCGAAATCCCTGGCTGGACATCAAGCAGGGCATGAGTGAGCTACAAACGCTATGGCTATTGCATCAGCAATTACAGCTTTTGGATGAACAACCACAAAAACTGGTGACCTGGCAAGCCAGCAAGGTGGAAAACCTACTGATGGCACTGGAAAGCTCGAGACAGATCGCCCTGACCATAACGCCCTATTGGCGTCGTTAATCTTAGATGCCACTCTCCTTGCTCGCAAGAATATTAATTCTAGCCTTAATACTGCCGCCGGCGGCTTTGGCGCTTGTTTATCCCATGCCTGAGCCCGGTTCTCGCCTGATTGGCCAAAAGCTCTATCATAAGGTCGACAAGGGGGATTATTTTCAGGAAATAGCCGAGCGATATAATGTCGGTTTTCTCGCCCTGATGGCGGCAAACCCTGGCATAGATCCCTTTTTGCCTGAGCCGGGGACAGACCTGGTGATCCCCAGCCAAATGCTGTTGCCATTTGCCAAGGCGAAGGGAATCGTGATTAACCTGCCAGAACTAAGGCTTTATTATTATCATCCATCAGGCGATAAAGTCAGTGTTTTTCCTATTGGCATTGGCCGGCAGGGGCTGGCAACACCAAGGACCATAAGCCATATCAGTGAAAAACGCAAAGACCCGGTTTGGCGCCCCACCGCTGAGATGCGTCAGCGCCATTTGGCCGAGCATGGAGAAGTGCTCGCAGCAGAAGTGCCGCCAGGACCCAACAATCCTTTTGGCGGGTATGCCTTAAGGCTGGGGCGAAGTGAGTACCTGATTCATGGCACTAATCAGCGCTTTGGTATCGGTATGAGGGCCAGCTCCGGCTGTATTCGCATGTATGACGAGGATATTAAATGGTTGTACGAAAATGTTGCTATAGATACGCCGGTAAGAATTGTTGAGCAGCCGGTCAAGATGTCCTATGAAAATTCGGGTCAACGTTTAATCGAGCTTCATACGCCGTTAACCGATGAAGAGGGTAATAACCCGGGAATCGTGATTACCGATGTGATCAGGCGATTCGTTGGGGAAAACGAAGCAAGGTGGCAGGAATTGATGCCGGAAATAGAGCAGCCAAGCGGCACCGTTCTTGAATTAAAACCGCTTTAAGACTAAAACGGTTTTAATTATTCAATTTACTTTTTGTAAGAAGCGACGATATTATCGATTCTCTCATTGGTGCTCTGGCTATCACTGGCGAGCTGCTCAGTCATCGCCTTTACCTTCTCTATGGCATCGGTGTTTTTCTGCTGTTGCGCTTTTAGTTTACTGATTTCACTGGAAAGCTCATCAACCTTTTGTGACAGGTTGGCAATGCTTTGATCTGTGGTATCAACACTGGCGCAGCCTGTCATGGTCAAGATGGCAGTTGCTAAGGCAATATTTAGTATTTTCATGATTATTTCCCTAATTTTTTGTATTCACTCATAAAATACTAGCTTAGTATGGCATAAAAAATCAGCAATTGAGTCAATGTTTTTGCAATAATTGAGTAATTAGGGAATTAGTCCCGAGACTTCTCCGTCATCATGGCATCTATTTTAGTGACCAGCCGATCAATTTTTTGTTCCAGCAGCCTGTTGTGCTCCATGATTTCCTTATTTTGTTTTCTCAGCTCTCTGTTTTTAACATTGGTATCGGAAAATCCGACGAATTTATTGACAAACTGAGCGCCGACAAAACCCACCATGCCGACGCCAATATAAAACATGCTGGCAACAATCACTCTGCCGGCAAGGGTGACCGGATAGAAGTCGCCAAAACCTATGGTACTGGCGCTCATCTGCAGGGTCCAGAAGGCGTCTTTATAGGTGGTAATATTGCTGCCGGGAGCGTCAACTTCATACTGATAGAGCAATAAAGACAAGGCGGCAATAATGGCATAGAGTATTGCCAGGGTAGCTAGAAGGAGGTAGAAAGAGTTGTAGTTTTTTACACCGTACTCATCAACCGAGTAGGTTTTTAGATTGTCTTTCATGGTCGCGGACTAATTATTATTTGTTAACAACATGCTTGATCAGATCATCCATTAATTTTCTTTTGATTTCCAGCTGTTGATCCGGTTCAAGCTGATATTTTTCTGCCAATACCTGATAGTCGGCAGGGGAAAGGCTGACGGTTAAACGCGGGCGCTTGGGCCTTTTGTTGGTGGGCAGGCCAAGAATATCCCTGATTTGATCTGAAGGGCTTAATCCTGCCTCAAGGGCTTCTTTTCGGATTGCCAACTGGATTTTTTCGTCCATATCAAATGCCACTTGCACGGCTTTCATGGCCTTAATATTGGATTGCCATTTTTCAGGTACTTTTCTGGTCACAACTAGCTTCCCGGGTACATATCAATAATATCTGTCATGGGGCGGTATAGGGTCAGGAAGACATCGGTATCGCCGTCATGCCAGACCTCGACCTCGACACCGCGTGACTGATCTTGGTTATAGAGTGCGTACAGTTCAAACTGTTCACCAGCATCCTGGCCCTGATAGGGAGACAGCGACTGTTTGCTATAGTCTTTACGATGAAAATATCCTACCCGGGCAAACACCTGTTGCTGGTAGGCTTCATCGCTCCAGCCCGAACTTTTGTTCGTGTCTTCTTGTCTTTGTAAATAGGCCTGGCCAGGCTCATCAAACAGGGTCGAGAATTCGTCGAGATCAAATAGGGACTCTATATCCTGATGCTCAATTTTAAGGGCAAACTTGAGATAGGTTTTATCATCTATATCCAGTGTCAGGAAGATTTCCAGATCATTGTTTCCCGACAGGGTCCACTCTTTTTGAGTGACATGTTCGTATTCGTAACTGTTGACGGCGGTAATTTGGAACTCTTGTTGACGCAGGGATTCCGGCAGGGCAAAGCTGTCGGTTAACACTATGATATCCCCAAGGTCCAGATCTTTTACCGAAGTCAGCTTTCGGGCAGGTGTTGGCTTATTAAAAAGGTTTTTAAGAAAACTCATATCTTCACCAAAAAAATAGGCACAACACACAGCTACAGCTATGTGTTGTGCTTGATTTAACCAAGAGAAATATTACTTCTGTTTGGCCTTGAGACGATCCAGTACCGAATTGGCACTGGTATCCGCACTGCCTATGCCGGCCTCTTTTAATTTGGCTTCCAGTGAGGAGTCCGAGTTCTCTGATTCCAACAGTTCGGCGGCTTTCATTTGATCATCAAACTTTTGCTGCTTGGCCTTGATGCGCTCCAGCGAGTCCTTGGCATTAAGCAGTTTTGAATTACTGGATGAAAAATTATCCGTAATGGCCGATGTTGCTTTCTGTACACTTTCCGTGGTTTTTACCATGGAAAGCTGGCGCTTATATTCAGTCACCTGTCGTTCGCTTTTCATCACCAGCTCTTTTAAGCGATTGGCATTGCCTTCAAAGCTGTCCAATGCCTGTTGCTGTGTCGATAGTTCGCTTTCCAGGTTGGCTATTTTTTCTGCGACCGCCAGTGCCAGTGACTCATCACCCTTTTCCAGCGCTTGTACCGCATAGCCTTCATGCTCGGTAATCTCGCGTTTGATGCGGTCTACTTCACGGCTGGCGGCCATCTGCTGTGCCATAACGCCGGTCAGGTCACGTTTAGCCTTGGTCAGGTGGTTCTCTGCATCGCGGATCTCCTGTTCGAAGATACGGGTAGAATTGGCATCGACAATTGCTTCACCAACCTCGGTTGCGCCACCACGAACGGCCGTCATAATTTTCTTGAAAATACTCATATCATTGCTCCTAAAGGATGGTCGCTTAAATTAAATAGTCACTCATATCATCGATAACCTCGATGGCATTATTGCTTAGTACCGCCAGTTCATGCTCGATGTCGTCAAAGGTTGAGCTGATAGATAAGGCGCCAAAGATGACATACTTATCGCCAATTTTTGAAAAGGCCGACAAGGGCATGGGAATATTCATATCCAGCATGCATTCATGCATATCGTCAATGCGCTCGGGTTTTACTTCGTCTGCGCCCCAGAGGTAGGTGATACATAGGATTTGATCGTCTGTCACCGACAAAAAGATTGGTAGCTCTTCTCGGTCAATCACTGTGATTTGCAGAACATCGACTTCACCAGAGATTGGCTGGCAGTCAAAGATCATCCCTGTTTCTGAATTATCAGCTAGCGTATTCAGGTGGTCAGCTATTTTGTGAATGTTCATATGCTTCCTTATCTATATTAATTGGCAATCATCCCGTAAAGGTAATGATGCCATGTGACATATTATGTCGTTGGTGTAAATTTAACACTCAGACATAATATGTCAAGAGTGCAATTGTAATTTATTGTAGATGTGAGTCATTAAGCCCTTGTTGGTCGCGCCAGGCTTGCTGGTGCAACTGGTAAATTGTATGACTTCCCAGATAATTTACATTGATCATAGCGGCATTTTGATAAAAATCCCTTGGAAATGAAAAGGCATTTCGGATCATGTCCAGGGTCAGCCAGGCATGGGGGACGGGAAGCTTTTCCAGGGCAGCCAGGCGCTGGCTTGGGCTTGCGCCCATTTTTGCCGCTATGGTCCAGCCCCACTCACCAAAGCTGGGGACATTGTCATGGTATTGTTCGACATGAGCAAAGTTTGCGGCCTTGACCGTCTTGCCGATGGAAATAAAGGAGTCTTTGGCATGATAGGGGCTGGTTGACTGAATGGCGATCAAGCCATCGCCAGCCAATAACTGGTTCAGCCTGGCATAAAAGTTCACCGAATACAGCTTGTTGAGATCCGGATGGCTGGGATCTGGCAAGTCGACAATAATGCTGTCAAAGCTTTGTTGCTGTTTGAGCAGGGAGTCAATGGCAACGAAAGCATCATTTCTAATGATCTTAACCCTGGGATCTTGCAGGCTGAGTTGGTTAAGCTCGGCTACTCTTCCCGCCAGGGAAGCAGGCAAGTGTTTTTCAGGAGATAGAAAGGTGTCGATAAGCTCGCTGTCCAGATCGATCAGGGTGACCTGCTCAGGGCTCCACTTCAAGACATCCCTTAGTGCCAGGCCGTCTCCCCCACCTATGATAAGTACCTTTTCCTGTCGAGCGGAAGCCGCCATCACGGGTGAGACCAGGTAGCCGTGATAAACAAACTCATCGGATGAAGAAAACTGTAATCTGCCGTTTAGGTAAAAGTTGATGACATTGGCCTGCTCCGGGCCCATATGGCGCTTGGTAAAGGTTAAGTGCTGGTAACGGGTTTTTTCACTGTGCACTACCTTGTCGAGAAACAATAGGTTGCTCATTTGGTTAAGCCATTGATTGCCCGACTGGTAGATAATGCCGATTGAAAGGGCAAGCAAAAGGTGTAAGGAAACCAGGGTCTTGCGCCAGCTTAGTCTGGACCAGAAACGCCAGATAAAAAAGGCGCCGGCAATCAGGTTAAGTGCCGCGGTCAAGGCGCTGGCCTTGCTGATATCTATAGTTAATAAAAACAGCACCCAGATAGCCGCTCCTATCCCGGCGCCAATGTAATCGGCCCCATACATGGTGCCCAGATTATGCTCCAGGTGCTTTTTATGTACAATTTCTCGTATTCTGGCAATTAGCGGAATTTCCATGCCAATAAAAAAACCGAGCAAGAGGCCAAAGAAATAGGGAGTATTAAAGGCCAGAAAGCTCAACTGCTTGAACAGGCCGCCTCTTGGCAGGCTGTCGGGGGGCAGGGTAAAGATATCGGCAACCAGCTGCGGCATGATTTGCGTGATGGAAATCAGACCTGCGATGATCAAGATGGCGGTACTGCCGAGCAAGGCGATGGTGATTTCCAGCCAGACAAAGCCATTGAAGGCACATTGTATTTTGCGAGCCGCAAAGGCGCCCAAGCCCATGGCGACTATCATCAGGCCTATCATGGTATAGATGGCGCTTTCCATCGCGCCCAGTACGCGGCCGGCATAGTGGGACAAGAGGTACTCATAGATCAGGCCACAGCCGGCCAGTACGGCCATGGTCAAGATCAGCAGGGCATCGTCCCAAAAGAGACGATTAGCTTTGGTCATGTTAGTGAGGAGCTCTTACCGGTTAAGCCATTAACGCCGTCAGGATCAGGGCAATTGAAATACTGATCGCCATCTCCACCGCGGCAACACCTATATTATGCTGTTGGTCCACTTCTTCAACCAGGTTGACCCCCCAGAGTACCAGGCGTTTGGCTATGGTGGTGAGCAGGGCGACCAGGATAGTCATGATAATACTGAAGATTAACCATCCGAGCAGGTTGGCCAGCAGAGTCTCTGGGCTATAGATCAAAAAGTGACTGGCCGCGGTTACCGCCAGTGCCGTACTGATCACCTGTCCTGCATATCGCATGGCTAGGGCTACCTGGCCATTGGCAAAGGCTTCCTGCATGGAGTCTTCCTGATTATTTCTGGCATATTGTTTTTCTTTGATCCGGGTAACCAGCACCAACATGGCCTGGGAGACAATAAAACCGGCGGTGATGGCAATAAAGGTGCTGATGCTGAGCCCTTCCACCCAAAGCAGTACCGCCCTGACCACTATGGCGGTGGCAATGGCGCCGGCCGCATCCACTATTCCTATGGTAATATTGCGGTTCTTGATTTGCTCTGTCTTATCCAGCTCATGCAGCGCCAGCTTGTCGTGAACTATGCGGCCAATCTTGATCAGTATCAGGCCATACAGGCCATAGGCGAACATGCCGATTATTTCCATCATATAGCTGGCGGCGGTTTCACCCGTGATGGCACCGGTCAGCACTATGCCCAAGGCGGCTATGCTGCCCGCGACACTGATACCGAAGGCAAAATTATCATGATGAGCCAACTCTTCGGTGGAATTGACCTTGGCAGACAAGCCGGAAATAAAGCGCATGGCGCCCAGTAAGATAATAGCTATAGTGACATCTATGGCCAGGAAGATAAGTAATTCCTGAGACAGTCCGGTAATTTCAATGAAGGTATTCATAATAATTATTATTCTCCTGCTGGCTACTTGCCACGTCTGAATCCACGCGACGTGGAGGTTCTGCTGTTTCTAAAGCTGGCATTTTTAGAACTGCTGGATTTTTTCGCATAGCTGCTTTTATTGACACTCTTTGTCCTAAATCGGTTGGCACTGGTTTGTGCCGTTTTGCTTTGACTGGACAGGCTAGAGGCGCCGGTGCGGTTTTTGCTGTAGGCACTGGTAAATTTCTGACCCCGACTGGCAAAGGACTTACGGGTGCGGGTGTCCAGCCGGGTTTGCTTTTTCAACTGGCTGGGCGAGCTATAACGGGTGCGGCCATAGTCGTTATAATAGCTGTAATTTCGATGGCGGCCCCAGTCATTGTAATAAACCCGCCTTGAGCCGAACAGATCCCCCATCAAGGAGTACATGCCATACCAGGCCCAGAATGACATGCCGCTATTGTCCGTACTCCACTGGCCGTAATTGGGATTGCCAATCAGCTGTTCTCCGGTACCAAAATCCTGGGCATTATTGGCCCTCATGCTCTGTGCCTTGGACAGGGAATTGACTCGTGGTAAGGCACCGTCGGACATATCCGCCAGCACATTGAGCGGGTCGCTCAGTGCATCTGAGTACAGCACGGGATCGGCGGCCTGATAGATATTGAGTAGCTCGTCAAATAGTGCCTGGCTATTTGCGAACATTTGCGGCTGGTTCTTGGCGGTATTTAACCTGTCCATCAGGGCCAGGAACATAGGGCCTTGTCGGGTGGCGTCTTTTCTAAACTCACTGGTTAAGCTGGCATAGTCGGGTTTTAACGCATCAATTCTGTCGGCATATTGCTTGATCAGGTTGGCATTGCGCACCTGGTTGGCATCCAGCGCCTGGGCAAGCTGTTGGACTCTTTGTTCCGTGATGGGAAGCTGCTGGGTAATTTGTTCTTTGACCGGGTCGCCGCAGCCAGCAACCAATAGGAGCATTGCTAATAGAGCAAATTTTATCTGCCGCAATCCCGCTGCCATGTCTGCCATAAGGTCCTCAAAAATGCTATGGTAATCATTCATTAATATCATCAACGACATAATATGTCTAGGACAATTCCTTCTTATATTATCCAACAGGTGCTGGCGTGAAACAAACTGATTTATTTCCTAATTTAGCAGAGCAACGAAATAAGGCCATTTTGCAATTCAATGAACAGAATCCAGAACTGGCCGGACAGTTATCCGGACAGCAGGCAGAAGATTTCCACCTGGCCATTGGCCTTAGCGATTTTGTCCTGCGCAGTGCCCAGCAGGCCCCGCATTTGGTACTGGATATTTTTCAAACCGGTTACCTGTATCAAGATGTTAGACCTGATTACCAAGCGAGACTGGCCAGCCAGCTTAACCAGTGCGATAGTGAGGAAGCGCTGCATACCGCGCTCAGGCAGTTTCGCTTACAGGAAATGGTGGCGATTGCCGTCGCCGATATGGTACTGGAGATCAGTCTGGATGAATCTTTGGCGCGCCTGTCTAATCTAGCGGATGCGTTGATTTTAGGTGCACTCGATTGGCTGACCGAGTTTTGCCAGCAAAAATGGGGTGTGCCTCAAAATGCCCAGGGACAAACTCAGCCGTTGCTCGTCTATGGCATGGGCAAGCTGGGGGGCCGGGAGCTGAATTTTTCGTCCGATATCGACTTGATATTTGTCTACCCGGAATCAGGGACCACTGTCGGGGCGAGAAGGGAACTGGATAACCAGCAGTTTTTCACTCGCCTGGGGCAAAAGCTGATCACCGCCCTTAATCAGAAAACCGTGAATGGCTTTGTTTATCGCGTGGATATGCGCTTACGCCCCTTTGGGGAAAGCGGCCCCATTGTGATGACCTTCAATGCCATGGAGGACTATTACCAGGAACAGGGGCGAGACTGGGAGCGCTATGCCATGCTCAAGGCCCGCTTGATTGGGGATAGCGAATATCATCACCAGCTATCCGACATGCTAAGGCCCTTCGTCTATCGCCGCTACATTGATTTTAGTGTTATTGACAGCCTGCGCCGCATGAAGATGATGATTGCCCAGGAGGTCAGGCGCAAGCAGCTTGGCAACAATATTAAGCTGGGGGCAGGAGGGATCCGTGAAATCGAATTTATTGTCCAGGTGTTCCAGCTGATCCGGGGTGGACGCATAAAGGAGCTGCAACAACGTAATCTGCTGTCCGTGCTGCCTTTATTGGTCGCACATGGTGAGCTTAGCAAGGAAAGCAGGGAGGTGCTGGAGCAGGCCTATCGATTTCTAAGGCGAGTGGAGAATATCCTCCAGGCGCTGAATGATCAGCAGACCCAAACCTTGCCTGATAATGAGCTCGATCGTGCTCGTTTACTCTTTGTGCTGGGGTTCTCAGGCTGGCAGGACTTTATTGATGTCTTAGAGCAACACATGCAGTCTGTGCATGCCAAGTTTATCAGCCTGATTGGCGAAGAAAGCCCTAATCATCAGGCCCCCAGTGAACACTGGATGGCACTGTGGCACAGCCAGTGGAGTGACGAAGAGAGCATTGCCTGGATCGAACAAGGGGCAGATGACTGGCAGGCCCAGGAAATCTGGGCCTTGCTGTCGGATTTCAGGCAGGATATCCAGCGCCGTAGCCTGGGGACTCGCGGTCGCCAGGTGCTGGATAAGCTGGTGCCCCTATTGATTTGCCAGCTACACCAGCTGGAAGCGGAAGAAGTTGCCCTGTCCAGAGTGCTGCATGTCTTGACCAAGATAATGTCTCGCACCGCCTACCTGGAGTTGCTATTTGAAAACGAGGGGGCGCTTAAGCACCTGATCAAACTTTGCCGGGCCAGTATCTGGGTGGCGGAACATATTGGCAAGTATCCTATTTTGCTCGATGAGCTGATAGATCCCAGGCTGCTCAACAATCCTCCCGCCTTATCCTCCTACCAGGATGAGCTAAGGCAAATCATGCTGCGCATACCGGAAGACGACCTGGAAGCGCAAATGGACACCCTGCGCCAGTTCAAGCAGGCACAGCAGCTACGCATTGCCGCCGGGGATATCGCCGGCGTCCTGCCTATTACTCGGGTCAGTGATCACCTGACCGCATTGGCCGAAGCCATTGTCAGTGAGGTGATAAATATTGCCTGGCAACAATTGTCATTGCGCCATGGCGTCCCTGAGTCCTGTGTTGATGCTGAGCACAAGGGGTTCGCCGTTATCGGCTATGGCAAGATGGGCGGCATAGAACTGGGGTATGGCTCTGATCTCGATCTGGTATTCTTGCATGACAGTCATGAAAATGAGTTTACCAATGGCAACAAGCAGATCTCAGCCAAGCAGTTTTATCTAAAGCTGGCCCAACGTATCTTGCATATTTTCAATACCCGCATGGCGAGCGGCATCCTGTATGAACTGGATATGCGCCTGAGGCCCTCAGGAAATTCAGGCTTGCTTGTGGTACATATAGACACCTTTGCCCAGTATCAATCTGAAGAGGCCTGGACATGGGAACATCAGGCGCTGGTTCGCGCCAGGTTTATTTACGGTCACTCCAAGTTATGTGAAAAATTCAATGTTATCAGGGAGTCCATTCTAGGCAGGAAGCGGGATAAAAAGCAGTTACAACAGCAGGTTGTTGAAATGCGCAATAAGATGCGCAATCACCTGGATAAATCGACAGAAACTGAATGTGATATCAAGCAGGCGCCAGGCGGCTTAGTGGATATTGAGTTTCTGGCGCAGTTTTTAGTACTAAATTACGGTGTTAAGGAAGTGGCGCTATGCCGCTATTCGGATAACATTCGCATCTTTGAGCAGCTGGCCAAATACCAGATTATTAGTAATAAGCAAAAGCTGGCCTTGATAGAGGACTATTGTGCCTTGAGAAACAAGGGGCACAGAGCGGTACTGCAAAACCAGGCATCATTAATGGCGAGAAGCGAATTTGACCTTTATGCCAAGAACGTAAGTGAGATTTGGCAGAAAATAATGTTAGAGCAATAGGGAGAGCAAGAAGAAACTAGCGGCGGCTTGCGCCTTTAGGTTGCAATAACAGGCATTCCTCGTCCAGGTAGGGAATGCTGTCTTCGATAACCACTATGCTTCTCTGTTGATAGCAAAAGTATATATCAACGCCACCTTGAAAGTGGCCTTCGACGCTCTTGCCCAGGTGGTAGGCGGTTTGGATAACATTCTTGTTAATGCGAAACGGGCTCTTAACCAAGAAGTCACGATTAAGCCACCAGATGATCTCTAAGCCGTCTTCGTATGCGTAGTAAGTTAGTTTCTGTAGTATGGTTTCACCTTTTCGAAATGGGCGAGCGGCCTTTGTTCCTTGCCAGTTTTTTCGTAGCGGGCGCGTTACCATGCGCTTGGCTTCAAGCAGCTTGACCAGATCTCCCTTGGGATCCGGCAGGTAGACGATGTTATTACGAATTTTCGGGCCCTTCTTGCCTAAGTCGGGATTAAGGCTGGCGTAAAAATTGGACAAGCCTTCGGCCGCTGGGTTCTTGGACCCCTTACCCGGAAAAATACTGGTGGCATCTTCCTTGACTTGGGAGTATTGATCTTTTTGGGATGTCTGCTTGGTAGCGGCTGGGGGCTCAGATTCAGATGAAGAAAATTCCTTATCGAGAGACAATAACAGGTCTTGGTTAGCCAGAAAGAAATAGGCCAAGCCTATTAAAATAGCGCCAATCACTAGGTTACGTATCCAAAAATTCATAACTCATCTTTTATCAAGAAAATTCTACCCTTCATAACTTATCTTATATCAATTTAGAAAAACAAGCGAAAGTGTTGATATTTTGTAATTTATCAAAGATAAAAGACAAAACATTCTCTTGGAAAATTGTCAGTAGCTTGGGTTTAAGGTTGCCAAGACGTCAAGTAGAGTAAGTTAGCAGCCTTTTTGTATGTGAACCCTTCCTCTGATAGGGCAGAGAATGGTCGAGAATATCAATGGCTTATTTTATAAATAACCGCTATTTATAATAGGAAACATCTTCCTTATTGGGGCGAGTTTTAAAGCGCCTGTGTAGCCACATATACTGCTCGGGGTTCTTGACAATATTTTTTTCCAGCTCCCGGTTAACCCGGATCACATCCGCTTCATCATCCTGGGTCGGAAAATTCTCTAGTGGTGGCTTGATTTCAATGGTGTAGCCGCTGCCATCTTCATTTCTTGACGGCACTATCATCATGCTTGCGGTATTTTTTTTGCGGGCAAATATCAGCGTACCCGTGGTGGTAGCAGCATCTTTTACCGCGAAAAAGGGCACAAACAGGCTGCGGTTGCGACCATAATCCTGATCCGGCAGGTAAGCGCATGCTTCACCTTCATGCAAGGCTTTTAAAAGGCCTTTAACATCCTTTTTGCCCAGCATATATTTGTTGGACCTGCCGCGGCCACGGTATTGGAAGTACTCCATTAACGGATTGTTATGGGGGCGGTAAAAAACCACCAGGGGGTGGGTGTAGCCGATACCACGACAGCATATTTCTATGCTTAGGTTATGCATGGCCAGTAGCAGTACGCCTTTTCCTTCGTTTAAGGCTTTTTCCAGGTGTTCCATGCCGATAACTTTCACTTTCTGTTTCGCACGCCAGTTCGGCCACCACCAGCCCATGCCGGTTTCCAACAGGGCGATGCCGGTATTTTCAAAGTTGCGCCTTAGGATGCGTGCTCTTTCCTCGGCCGGCATACCCGGAAAACACAGCTCGAGATTACGTTCGGCGACCTTTTTGCGACTGCCACCAATGCGAAAAAGCAGCCTGCCTAGTTGCCGTCCCATCAGCAGTTGCACTTTGTAGGGCAGCCAGGAAATAGAATAGAGGATCAGGACTCCAAGCCAGGTGAGCCAATATTTGGGAAGAAGAAAGGACAGCTTAAAATTTGGTTGTAAAACTTTATTTTTGCTCACAGGCTTTTTTATCTCATGTTACACTTGCCGGCATTATATCTGTTATGGAACACAGGATGAAAGTAGATATTCCAGCTTTTAGCCAAGCAAATGTTTTAGTGGTCGGCGATATCATGCTAGACAGGTACTGGTATGGTCCGACGCAGCGTATTTCGCCGGAGGCGCCTGTTCCCGTCGTCAAGGTAGGGCAGGATGAAGACAGGCCGGGTGGTGCCGCTAACGTTGCCCTAAATATCGCCTCTATCGGTGGTGCCGTCACCTTGGCCGGCATCACGGGGGACGATGAGGCAGCGACAACTTTGCAAACCCATTTGCAGGCCATGGATATCAAATGCCGGTTCGATCGTCACAGCCAAATACCTACCATTACCAAGCTCAGGGTATTAAGCCGGAATCAGCAATTGATCCGCCTGGATTTTGAAGAGTCCCTGGCCAGTGTTAAAAAAGCAGGATTAACTGAGTCTGTTGAACAACTGATTGCTCAGCATGATGTCTTATTGCTCTCGGATTATGACAAGGGCACCTTGTCCGATGTCCAGTCCTTGATTGCCATTGCCTGTCAGCAAGGGGTGCCTGTCTTGATCGATCCTAAGGGGCAGGACTTTGCACGTTATCGAGGGGCCACCTTGTTAACGCCCAATATGTCGGAATTTGAAGCGGTTGTCGGTCCATGCCATTCAGAAAATGAATTGGTGGACAAGGGACAGCAGTTACTTAGGGAGCTGGAGCTGGATGCCATGCTGGTTACACGCAGTGAACATGGCATGACGCTGTTAAGAAGGGATCACGAAGAGTTCCATCTGCCGACCCAGGCAAAGGAAGTCTATGACGTTACCGGTGCCGGTGATACGGTAATAGCCACCCTGGCCCTGGCGATAGCCGCCCAGGCCGACTATCCGCAGGCCAGTGCCATGGCCAATATCGCCGCCGGCATTGTGGTAGGTAAGCTGGGCACCTCCACCGTAAGTGAAGCGGAACTGATGGCGGAGCTGTCTACAGGGCAGGAAAGCGGTTTTGGCGTGCTCAGTGAAGAACAGCTTAAAATCGCTGTCGAGCTGGCCAAGGCCAGGGGCGAGCGCATAGTGATGACCAATGGCTGTTTTGATATTTTGCATGCCGGCCATGTTTCTTACTTGAATAATGCCGGGGAACTGGGCACGCGATTAATCGTTGCGGTTAACGATGATGCTTCGGTCGCCAGGCTAAAAGGCCCGGGCCGGCCGGTCAATCCGGTTGATCGGCGCATGGCGGTACTGGCAGGGCTCGGGGCCGTTGACTGGGTGGTAAACTTTAGTGAAGATACGCCGCAGCGACTTATCGCCAATATTCTGCCCGATATCCTGGTCAAAGGGGGAGATTATAAAGTGGCAGAGATCGCCGGTGGTGAAGAAGTCATTGCCGCAGGCGGTGAAGTTAAGGTGCTTAACTTCGAGGATGGTATTTCCACCACGGAAATTATCAATACCATCAGGCTGGAAGACTAGATAGTCTTTTCAAAGCAATAAAAAGGCAGTCAAATGACTGCCTTTTTTAATACCTGTTTGGTCTAGTTAACAGCCGTCAGTCCCTGGTTGATATCCGAGACATCTTTTTCTGTGATGGTGCCACCGGCACGCTTCAGTGAAAGCACTGATTGAATATAACCGTATCGGGTCGTGGACAGGTTACGCTTGGCATTGTACAGGTTGCGCGTACTGTCCAGCACATCCACTATGGTACGGGTACCCACTTCAAAGCCAGCTTCCGTTGCCTTTAGGGCACTCTCGGCACTGATCACGGACTGCTCAAGCGCCTTGATGGCAGAAACGGCGGCAATAACAGTATTGTAGGCATTACGGGTATTACGTACCGCATTGCGGTGCGTTTGTGCCAAGTCCTGGCTGGCGGAAACAAAATTGCTTTGTGCCTGACGAACCTGGCTGGTTGTCGCGCCACCCGAATAAATAGGTACGGTCAGTGTGATACCGATAGAGTGGCTATCAAGCGTTGGCTTGTCATACTCAGGTCCGAAAGCCGTATCCAGGGTATCGTCAGAGGAAGTATAACGACCTGTTAGATCTAGAGTTGGATAATGGCCGGCACGGGCAATCTTGATATCTTCCTTGGCGATATCAACGCCTATTTTTTGCGCTATGATATCCAGGTTTTTTGCTTCTGCGGTTTGCTGCCACTCGTTGGCACTATCAGGCACGGGACGAGAAGCACTGAACCTGTCGGTGTTTAATTTACTCAGGTTGCGAGGATATACATTGGTAATGACGCGCAGCGCTTCTTCGGCATTGTAAACGGCATTTTCCGCACGAATTTCCGCAGTTACCGCGTTGTCGTATTGCGCCTGTGCTTCATGTACGTCGGTAATGGCGGTCAGGCCGACGGAAAACCTTTGTTTGGTTTGCTCCAGCTGGCGCTCGATGGCCGCTTTCTCCGCCTTGGCAAATTCCAGATCGTCCTGGGCACTCAGCACATTAAAGTAGGCTTCGGTGACACGGATGATCAAGTCCTGCTTGCTGATCTGGTAGCTGACATCACTCAGATGGGCAGATTTTTTGGCGTTATCCATACGCAACCAGGAATCGTGATGATAAAGCTGCATATTCAGATTGGCGCCATAACTGGTATTGTCCGAGTCCACCGTATAGATGCCACCCAAAGGCACGGGAAAGTCTTCATCGCTATTGATGGTTTCAGATTCACCTGTAGTTAAACTGGCGGAAGCGCTTAATTGAGGCAATAACACAGAGCGTGCCTGTACGACACCTTCTTTGGCGGCCATCAGTTGGGCGTGGGCCTTTAATACCACGGGATCATTTGCTTTCGCTTGTTCATATACCGCCAGCAAATCGTCGGCGTATAGGTTAGTACTGCTAATAGCTGTAGCTAAACCTACAACTAAAGACGTGATTGTTCTTTTCATGAGTAAGCCATTCCTTTCATGTGCACTTTGCGCCAACGGTCATCAGTTTGGTTCTGATTGATTATTTGATTGGCATTATTCGTTATTATATTTATTGCTATCCTACAGAGAATTATAAATTAGCTAAATAAAATAAATGTTTACCAGTGTATACTAGTGTAACAAAATATTTTACAAAATCTTGATTAAAAATACTTATATAGATGTGATGGTTACAAATGAGTTAAGTTTATCATTTGCAGGCCATAAGCTTGGAAGACTTTAGAATGAAAAATACTAAGCTTGAAGACAATAAAGTGCTCAGATTTTCCCATCAAGATACTGAAGTGCACAAGGTAACCACCAAATATCAGGGCTTCTTTAAACTGGATGAGTATCATGTCAGCCATAAATTATTCGCCGGAGGCACCAGCAGGCCGTTAACCCGGGAAATATTTGAGCGCGGTGATGCCGTGGTTTTGCTGCCATACGATCCCGTGCTGGATAATGTTGTCCTGCTTGAGCAATTTCGCCCGGGAGGACTAAGGCATCAGGACACGCCCTGGATGCTGGAATTTGTTGCCGGCATGTTTGCCGAAGATGAAAGCCCGGTTGAGGTTGCCATACGCGAGGCCAAAGAAGAGGCCAACCTGAGCTTAAGCGAAAAAGATATAGTGCCAATAATGGAGTATCTGTCCAGCCCGGGCGGCATGAGCGAGCGTATTCATTTATTTGCCGGTAAGATAGATAGTGCTGGCGCCGGTGGTATTCATGGCCTGGATGAAGAAGGGGAAGATATACTCCTGCATATCGTGCCACGTGAAAAAGCCCTGGACTTGTTGGCAGAGGGAAAAATTACCAATGCTGCGACTATAATTGGGTTACAATGGCTGGCAATGAATTATCAGAAATTACAGGATGGCTAATTAAGGCAATGGCGCAGTTAGCACAGAAATACCGACCCAGTTTGTCCGGGCTTATGAGCCTTTGCGATATTAACTATATGTTAATGTTGCGTATTCTTGCGGACAAAGAAGAGGTTGGGGAGCAAAGAAGCTTTTTTATTTCTGACTTTCTCTCATATAGAGTCACAGTTAACGAAGTCACTCGCTATACCAGCCTGGTGACCATTTCTCAGGATGCCAACATCATGGGGCAGCACCTGGCTGATCTGTTTAAGCCGACCATGGTGGTGCGTTTATACCATGATGCCCGCATGGCAGAGGTAATTTCCAGCCAGGATATAGGGCAAATCAAGCCCAGGTACGATTACCCCAATGTTGCCATGCATCAGCCGGATGAGAAGCAACAGATTAATTTGTTTTTAAAGGAATGGTTGCAGTTGTGTCATGAACTGGGCCAGGTCAAAGTCTCTATTCTTGAATAATCTAAAGTGAAACCCTTATATACCTTTGCGCAAATCAGTGATAGCCACCTTTATGCCTCAAAAGATCATAAGCATCATGGTGCGAATGTTTATCAAAACCTGTTGGCCGTCTTATCTGATATTAAAAATAATCCTGAAATAGATGCCATTGTTTTTACCGGTGATCTGACTCATGATCATACCAGTGCCTCCTATGACTTGTTTGTTGAAGCGACTGAGCAAGCAAGGATCTCCGTGCCTGTCTATTATCTGGCCGGTAACCATGATGAGCCTGCATTACTGGCTAGTGCCTTTGCCTGTGCGCCATTTGTTGCAGAGAAGCTAATTGAATTGCCCAACTGGCAGCTTGTTCTAGTTGACAGCAAGAGCGACACCCCGGCCGGTAGGGTGAGTCCAGAGACTTTGTTATGGCTAGCCGATGCTGTGGATAAAAGTAAGTCCCAGCTGGTGATGATGCATCACCATGGCATAGATGTCGGCTATTTTATCGATCGCCATGGCCTGGAAAATAAAGAGCAGTTTTGGCAAGTCATTAAAGATCAGCCTTCAATAAAAGCCGTTGCCTGCGGCCATGTCCACCGAGCCTTGACCTTGCTACCTGAAGAAACCGGGCGCTCCACGCCGCTATTTACCTGTCCGGCCACTTCCATCCAGTTCGACCCTAGGGCAGATACTGTCGCTTCAACCGGTGAAGCAGGTGGCTACCGAGTGTTTCAACTCCTGGCCGAGGGGAAAATCAATACCCATGTGCGTTATACGGAGCTAATTCGCTAATGTCTGATGTGTTATATATTCATGGCTTTAATTCTTCGCCACAATCGCTTAAAGCCGAGTTGACCAAAGAATACCTTATTAATAATCATCCAAGTATTGATTTTCATTGTCCGCAACTGGCCAATACCCCTTTGGCGGCCATTGCCCAGCTGGAAGAGATATTACGGGTAAACCCGGATGGCCAATGGTCGCTAATCGGTTCTTCACTCGGCGGCTACTTTTCTACCTACCTGGCAGAAAAATTTGCTATTCCTGCGGTCTTAATCAATCCGGCGGTAAGGCCGTTTGAGCTGTTGGCCGACTATATTGGCGAGCAGGTTAACCCTTACACTAATGAAGTCTACCGGGTGGAAGCGGAACACATCGAACATCTAAAATCCCTTGAACACAAGAAATTAACAAAAAACCTCTATAAGATCATGGTACAAACAGGGGATGAAGTGTTAGATTATCGTCAAGCAGTTGAAAAATATCAGGGCTGCCAACTGGTGGTGCAACAAGGCGGGGATCATGGTTTTCTCGATTATGAGAAATGCCTGCCGGATATTGCAAACTTTCTGCAATGGCAGTAAAACTATCTAGTGCCTAATTACTATTAAAAAACCATTATTAGAATAATTACATGAGTGAACAATACAATTCGGAATCGATCGAGGTTCTTAGCGGTTTAGATCCTGTCCGCCATCGCCCGGGCATGTACACAGACACCAATCGCCCCAATCACCTGGGGCAGGAAGTCATCGATAACTCGGTCGATGAAGCGCTTGCCGGCCATGCGCAAAATATTACCGTGATCCTGGATAAGGACCAATCGCTGGAAGTGATAGATGACGGACGTGGCATGCCAACCGATATTCACCCGGAAGAGGGGGTCTCCGGGGTCGAGCTGATTTTCTGTAAACTGCATGCCGGTGGTAAGTTCTCCAATAAAAACTACCAGTTTTCCGGTGGTTTGCACGGGGTCGGTATCTCGGTAGTTAATGCCCTTTCGACCCGGGTAGAAGTGGCGGTTCGGCGCGACAGCAAGATGTATGAAATGGCCTTTGAAAATGGTGAAAAGGTTGAAGAGCTGAGACAGACGGGCACGGTCGGGCGCCGTAATACGGGATCTAGGGTCAAGTTTTGGCCGGACGCCAGCTATTTCGATTCGCACAAGTTTTCGGCATTGCGGTTAACCCATCTGTTAAAGGCCAAGGCGGTATTATGTCCCGGCCTGACCATTAAGTTTCACGACAAGGTAGAAGATAAAAAGTACCAATGGTGTTACCAGGACGGTCTAAAAGATTACCTTAAAGAGTCGGTGAAAAGTTTTGTCAGCCTGCCACAAGAGCCCTTTGTCGGCTCCTTTACCTCCCAGCATGAAGCGGCGGAGTGGGCTGTGACCTGGTTGCCGGAAGGCGGTGATGCCATCGGCGAAAGCTATGTCAACCTGATCCCCACCATTCAGGGCGGCACCCATGTTAACGGTTTTCGTCAAGGCCTGCTGGAGTCGATGCGGGAGTTTTGCGAGTTTCGTAACCTGATCCCCAGAGGTGTTAAATTGACGCCGGACGATATCTGGGACAAGTGCTCCTTTATTCTTTCCGTGAAAATGGAAGATCCCCAGTTTGCCGGGCAAACCAAGGAAAGGCTGTCGTCACGCCAATGTGCCGCCTTCGTCACCGGCGTGGTAAAGGATGCCTTTAGCTTATGGCTGAACGAACATACCGAAATAGCGGAAACGCTGGCGGACTTTTGTATTTCCAATGCCCAGCGCCGTTTGCGTGCCGCCAAGAAAATCGTCCGTAAAAAGGTCACCCAGGGCCCGGCACTGCCGGGTAAGCTTACCGACTGTGGCAGCCAGGACATTAGCCGCACCGAATTATTTTTGGTGGAAGGGGACTCGGCCGGTGGCAGCGCCAAACAGGCCAGGGACAGGGAGTTCCAGGCCATCATGCCGCTGCGTGGTAAGATCCTCAATACCTGGGAAGTGGATTCTGGCCAGATCTTGGCTTCTCAGGAAGTGCATGATATCTCCGTGGCCTTGGGCATAGACCCCGACAGCCAGGATTTAACGGATTTGCGTTATGGCAAAATCTGTATTTTGGCGGATGCCGACTCGGATGGTCTGCATATAGCTACACTGTTGTGCGCGCTTTTTACCCAACATTTTCTGCCCCTGGTACAGGCGGGCCATGTTTATGTCGCCATGCCGCCTTTGTATCGTATTGATGTCGGCAAGGAAGTCTTCTATGCCCTGGATGAAGATGAAAAAGAAGGGGTTTTGGATCGCATTGAAGCAGAAAAGAAACGCGGCAAGGTCAATGTCCAACGCTTTAAAGGCCTGGGGGAAATGAATCCCATGCAACTAAGGGAGACCACCATGGATCCCAATACCCGCCGGCTGGTGCAGCTGACGGTGGATGAACATGCCGAGACCATGGAAGTGATGGACATGCTGCTGTCGAAAAAGCGCAGCGGCGACAGAAAAGAATGGCTGCAAAGCAAGGGGGATATGGTTGAAGTGATTTAACTTCTTTCTTTTTTAAAGCGCGCTGAGCATTTTCAGCGCGGCTTCTTTATAACACCTTCATTTCCTTTCCTATTTTTAGTGCCAGCGAACAGAATTACAGGAGGCCATCATAATGGTTAAGACTCTTAAGAAAAATAATAAGGCAAGCCTTTTGAAAAACAACAATAAAGGATTTGAAGAGTCGCTTTGGGATGCTGCTAATAAGCTTCGTGGCAGCGTTGAATCATCCGAGTACAAGCATATTGTACTAAGCCTTATCTTCCTGAAATTTATCAGCGACAAGTTTGAAAAGCAGCGTGAAAAATTAATCGTGGAAGGCATGGGCGACTATCTGGATATGGTTGACTTTTACACTAAAGACAATGTGTTTTACCTGCCGGAAGACGCCCGTTGGTGCTTTATTCAAAAACACGCCAAGCAGGACGATATCGCGGTAAAAATTGATACCGCATTGCACAGGGTTGAGAAAAACAATGCCTCGCTTAAAGGCGCATTGCCCGATAATTACTTTTCGCGCCTACAACTTGATGTTAGCAAGCTTGCTGCACTTATCGATACCATCAACAACATAGATACGGTTGCCAATGAATGCCATATGACGGAAGAAGACCTGGTAGGCCGTGTTTACGAATATTTCCTGGGCAAATTTGCCGCCAATGAAGGTAAAGGCGGTGGCGAGTTCTATACGCCCAAGTCCGTGGTATCCCTGATTGCCGAAATGATCGAGCCGTTCAAGGGAAAAATATACGACCCCTGCTGTGGTAGTGGCGGTATGTTTGTGCAATCGCTTAAGTTTATCGATAGCCACAACGGCAATAAAAAAGACATTTCTATCTATGGGCAGGAATACACAAGTACCACACATAAGCTAGCGAAAATGAACCTTGCCGTGCGAGGTATTAATGGCAACCTAGGCGAGGTTGCCGGTGATAGCTTTTTTAAAGATCAGCACCCAGATTTAAAAGCTGACTTTATCATGGCGAATCCGCCATTTAATCAAAAGCAATGGCGTGCAGACAACGAGCTGGTGGATGATCCGCGTTGGTCTGGCTTTGAAGTGCCGCCAACGGGCAATGCTAACTACGCGTGGATCATGCACATGATTTCCAAGCTCAGTGAAAACGGCACCGCGGGCTTTGTGCTTGCCAATGGCTCCATGAGCTCTAATACCGGTGGTGAAGGAAAAATTCGCCAGAAGATCATTGAGAACGATCTGGTAGATTGCATGATCGCACTGCCGGGACAGCTTTTCTACACCACGCAAATCCCAGTGTGCTTATGGTTTATTACCAAGAACAAAACCGAACAGCACTTTCCCGATGCCCGCGAGCCATTTCGTAATAGGCAGGGAGAAACCCTGTTTATCGACGCCCGCGACATGGGCACTATGGTTAGCCGTATTCATAAACAGCTGACTACGGATGATATTGCCGAAATCGCTCGTACCTATCACGCATGGCGAGGAGAAGAAAAAGACGGAATATATGAAGATAAAGCGGGCTTCTGTAAGTCGGCAACTATAGAAGAAATTAAGGCCAATGATTTTGTACTAACACCGGGCCGTTATGTTGGCGCTGCCGAACTGGAAGATGATGGCATTCCGTTTGAAGTGAAAATGAAGGAACTAAGCCAAACCCTGTATCGCCAGATGGAACAGGCGGAAGAGTTAGATAAAGCGATTCGCCAAAATTTGGAGGTGTTGGGTTATGGCAAATAACCGGCCCGCCGAGAGCAACAATGAAAGATTATTGGCCAATATAAGCCAAGTTATCGAACAAGCGCGCGCCCAGGTTAAGCAAACCGTTAACAGCGCTATGGTGCAGGCGTACTGGCACATAGGTCGACTCATCGTTGAAAACGAACAGCAAGGCAAGGTACGCGCCGAGTACGGCAAAGCGCAGCTGCAACAACTTTCACAACAATTGGCGGCACAATTTGGTAAAGGCTTCGATGTAACCAACTTGCGTAATATGCGCCGTTTTTATTTAGCATTTCCAATTCGAGACGCAGTGCGTCTCGAATTGAGTTGGACACATTATCGCGTACTTATTCGTATTGATAATGAACAAGCACGCCTTTGGTATATGAAAGAAGCAGAGCAACAAGCCTGGTCAGCAAGAGCACTTGAAAGACAAGTCAGTAAACTTTATTACGAGCGTTTACTCGCCAGTAAAGATAAGTCCTTGGTAGAACAAGAGGCCGCGGAAAAAACCCAGGCGTTAGCACAGAGCGCCAAAGATTATTTACGCGATCCTTTGATACTCGATTTTTTAAACTTGGCAAGCACCAGTTATCAAGAGTCTGATTTAGAACAAGGTATTATCAACAACCTGCAACAATTCTTGCTGGAATTAGGCAAAGGCTTTGCCTTTGTCGAGCGGCAAAAGCGCATCCGTTTTGATGACGAAGACTTTTACCTCGATCTGGTATTTTACAACTTTAAACTAAAGTGCTTTTTATTAATTGATCTGAAACTGGGCAAACTAAAGCATCAAGATGTCGGTCAGATGGATACCTATATTCGCTTATACGACGAGCAATACAAAGGTGAAGACGACAACCCCACCATAGGCTTAGTGCTATGCAGTGAAAAAAGTGAAGCCGTAGTAAAATACTCGGTACTCACTGAGCAAAAACAAATGTTTGCCGCTAAATATTTACCTTACCTGCCAACGGAAGAAGAACTGCGCATTGAGCTGGAAAAAGAGCGAGAACGGGTGCAAGCGCAATTAGCGCAACAAGCCAATCAGGGAGAGGAAAATGAATAACCAATCCCTTTATAAAATGGCACAGGCCGAAGCGCTTGATAAAGCGATTCGCCAGAACTTGGAGGTGTTGGGTTATGGCGAGTAGTTGGCAGACAATTACGTTAGAAGAATTTGCACAGCACCAAAAAGGCTTTGCTTTTAAATCTAAAGATTATATTGAAGAAGGTGTTGCTGTCGTAAGAGTTAGTAATTTAACTGCTAATTCAATTGATACATCAGACCTAAAATATGTTTCTGAGGAAGTTGCATCAGATAAGAGTAATTTTAAATTAACTCATAATGACGTGATCATAGCGACAGTGGGTTCATGGCCTAAAAACCCCGCTTCTGTTGTGGGGAAAGTTATCAAGGTTCCTAAAAATTGCGATAATTTTCTACTAAATCAAAATGCAGTTAGATTTCGGGTAAAAACTGAAGACACAAATGATCAGTTATTTTTGTATTATTTACTGAAGTCTAAAACCTTTTCCGACTATATAATCTCAACAGCACAAGGTAGTGCAAATCAAGCCAGCATTACTTTAAAAGATATTTATGCATTTGAATTCGAATGCCCATCACCCCCAGAACGGAAAGAAATTGCACAAATTCTCTCTGCTATTGATGATAAATCTAATTTGAATAGTCAAACCAACCAAACCCTTGAACAAATGGCACAGGCGTTATTTAAAAGCTGGTTTGTGGACTTTGATCCCGTTATCGACAACGCGCTTGCCGCTGGCAATGAGATTCCTGAAGCCCTGCAACATAAAGCCCAAGTCCGTAGAGAAGTGCGCGCTCATTCCCAAGAAACGGCACAACAGCTACCAGCTTCCCCTGAAACAAAGAGCAAACCATTGCCTGATGGCCTGCCACAAGAGATACGCGCATTATTCCCCAGCGAATTTGAACAAACTGGAGATCTTTTCGTTGGAATAAAAGGATGGGTGCCTAAAGGGTGGAATATAGCTGAATTAGGGAGTTTAGTTGACTTTGCTACTGGTCCTGCTTTTAAAAGTAAGAATTTTAGCGATAAAGGTATAAAGCTAAGTCGTGGTGACAATGTAAAAGAAGGATTCTTTCACTGGGGATCTAAAACTAGATATTGGCCGGAGATTACCCCCGAACTTAAAAAGCATAAGTTACAAAGTGGTGATATTTTGATTGGTATGGATGGATCTAAGGTAGGAAAAAACTGGGTGAGGGTAACGGATAAGGATTTACCTTGTTTGTTGGTTCAACGGGTTGCTAGGCTAAGAAGTAAAGGGTTAATTGGTAGCTCTTATCTTTCTGTTCTAATAGGTGGAGATACTTTTAAACAGTATGTTGACACTGTTAAAACAGGTACTTCAATTCCACATATTAGTGGGGGACAAATCAAACAAATGAAAATATTGTCTCCGGATGATAACGGTTCTATTTTTCAAAAGTTCGAGAATGTTCTGGCAGATAACTTACAACGTTTGTCTAATTCCTTATTGGAAATAGAGACCTTAATCAGACTAAGAGATGTACTGCTACCCAAATTAGTTTCAGGTGAAATAACAATCAACAAGGAAGTTGCCTAATGATTCACCTGCACTGCACCCAAAAGCTTATCGCCAAATTACCTGTAAACGAAGGCTTATTGCCGGAAGGGGAGCAATTACAAGCCAGTATGAAAGAGGGCGGTAGTGAAATCATCGTTAATAACCCGCTTTCAGGCTGGCACGCCAACTTGCTGACCTTGCAGCGCAGAAACTGTGTGTTGCTGGTGCATAATCAAACGCGCTTTCCGGTATTGATGATTGGTTTAACTAAAAAAAACTTTGCCTCATTGGATTATCATTTTGCCGATTGTTTGATGGATACCTTGCTAAAAGTGGGCGCTAATGAAACGCAAATGCAGGCGGCGCAAGACTTGCTAGCGCCTGTATCCATTGATAAAACAAATAACAGGTCGGTACAGGGTACACTGAACCAAATGGCGGGTGATATAGAGCATATGTTGTGGTTCGATAACGCTAATATTATCGACTGCTCACCCTATAAAACAGCCGTTTGGCTTGCACAGCGCCCCTGTTCTGTTAAAAGTAGAAAAGAAGGCGCAGCCAAAAGCGCCAAAGATTGTATTTGGCCTGTTGATGCTATGTTACAGTTATTAAATAGCCATAAAATAACAGAAAAGGAATTCTGAATATGAATGATATAGAAATTTATCAAAATGAAGATGGTGGACTTGAATTATCCGTTGCGCTAAATGCCGATACAGTTTGGTTGTCTCAAGCACAAATGATTTTATTGTTTGGTCGAGACAAGTCAGTGATTTCTCGTCATGTGAACAATGTGTTTAAAGAAGGGGAGCTCGATCGTGATTCAGTTGTTGCAAAATATGCAACAACTGCTGAAGACGGTAAAACCTATCAAGTTGACCACTATAACCTCGATGTCATTATTTCTGTTGGTTATCGGGTGAAGTCTCAGCAGGGCGTTAGATTTCGTCAATGGGCAACAGCACGCTTAAAAGAATATTTAGTTAAAGGCTATAGCATTAATCAGCAGCGTTTTGAAAAAAATGCCAAAGAATTGGAACAAGCGCTAGCGTTAATCAATAAAGCAATAAAAAATCCCGAAATTAGCGCTGAAACAGGTAAAGGACTGGCAGAAATTGTTAGCCGCTATACCCAAACTTTTTTATGGTTGCAACGCTATGACGAGGGGCTTTTGGAAGAGCCAAGCGGACAAAGTGGCGGTAAGTTAATTTCTCACGCCGAGGCGATGCAGGCGCTAAATCAGCTTAAGGCTCAACTTATTGCCAAAGGAGAGGCTACTCAATTATTTGCCCAGCCGCGTGGTGATGGGCTAGACAGTTTGCTTGGAAATTTAGAACAAACGGTATTTGGTGAACCAGCGTATCCAACCATTGAAAGTAAAGCAGCGCATTTGTTATATTTTGTTGTTAAAAATCATCCGTTTGCAGATGGAAACAAACGCAGTGGTGCGTTTTTGTTTGTTGATTTTCTATATCGCAATCATCATTTATATCGAGATAACGATGAGCCGGTAATAAATGATACGGGTTTAGCTGCATTAACATTGCTCGTTGCTGAATCAGCCCCAGAGCAAAAAGAAACCATTATTCGTTTAATTATGAATATGTTAGCTTAGTGCCTGTTTGACTAAACAAAGGATTGATGTTGAAAAAGTTTACCGAAGCACAGTTAGAAACGGCAATTATTGAATTGCTGAGTGAGCAAGGTTTTCCTTATGTCCCCGGTAGTACTCTTCGTGATGCTGAAGGCTCAGATCGCAGTAATACAGAGGTGTTAATTAAGGATGACTTGCGCAAGTTTCTTGCTGCTAAGTATCAAGCTAATAATATTACTGCTGGCGAGATTGATTCCATCATCAGGCAAATAGAATCATTACCTGCCAGCGACTTGTACGACAGCAATAAAACCTTCTGTAAATGGTTAAGTGATGGCTTTTTGTTAAAGCGGGAGCCTTCAGCAAATGGAAAGCAGCACCTACAAAAAGATCTCTATATCCAATTGGTCGATTACACCAATGTTGTGCAAAGCCTTTTGCCTGATCTTTTACCAAACTCGGCAAGAGAAAGCTCACCCGAATTGCCCAAAGTTGCTGAGCAGCCTGTTTCTTATAATGATTCAAATATATACAAGATAGTTAACCAGCTAGAGATAGAAGGCGGCTCTTCATCAAACGGACAGGGCGAGAAACGTATCCCAGATGGCATTTTGTATATCAATGGTTTGCCCTTGGTGGTTTTCGAGTTTAAGAGTGCCATTCGTGAAGAACACGCTTCAATTCATGATGCCTATATTCAATTAAATACTCGTTATCGCAGAGATATTCCGGCACTGTTTGTCTATAACGTATTTTGTGTCATCAGCGATGGTGTGAACAACAAAATGGGCTCTCTTTTTGCGCCTTATGAGTTTTTCTACGCTTGGCGCAAAGTAACGGGCAATGAGTCGATAGAGAAAGACGGCATTAGCTCGCTGCATACCATGATACAAGGCTTATTCAATAAAGCTCGTCTGCGAGATGTTATTCGTAACTTTATCTATTTCCCTGACTCCTCGAAAGCGGAAGTTAAGATTGTTTGTCGCTATCCGCAATATTATGCTGCCAGAAAGCTCCACCACAATATCAAACTTGCTCGCAAAGGCTTTATACGGGCTGATGGCTCAGTAGGCGATGGTAAAGGTGGTACGTACTTTGGCGCAACTGGCTGTGGTAAAAGTTTTACCATGCAGTTTCTGTCACGCTTGCTGATGAAAAGCCTTGAGTTTGAAAGCCCAACCATAGTGTTAATAACTGACCGCACTGATTTGGATGATCAGCTTTCTCAGCAATTCTCTAATGCAAAAACCTATATAGGTGATCAAACGGTTGTAGCCGTTGAAAGCCGCGACCATCTGCGAGAGCTACTTCAAGGCCGCAACAGTGGCGGTGTTTTTTTAACTACTATTCATAAGTTTACCGAAGACACCAAGCTGCTGACTTCACGATCCAATGTTATTTGTATCTCTGATGAGGCGCACCGCAGCCAAACAAACCTAGATCAGAAAGTTCGCGTTATAGATAAGGGGCCAAACAAAGGCATTAGAAAAACCTTTGGCTTTGCGAAATACCTTCATGATTCATTACCCAATGCGACATTTGTTGGTTTCACGGGTACGCCTGTTGATGCCACGCTTGATGTATTTGGTCAGGTCGTCGATGCCTACACCATGACAGAATCCGTTAAAGATGAAATAACTGTTCGTATTGTCTATGAAGGTCGAGCGGCAAAAGTAATTTTGGATAACGCCAAGCTGGAAGAAATTGAAGCCTATTATCAGCAGTGTGCCGATGAAGGCAGTAATGAGCATCAGATAGAAGAGAGTAAGAAAGCGTCCGCCAATATGACGTCAATTTTGGGTGACCCAGATCGCATCAGAGCATTAGCCAAAGATTTTGTGGCTCATTATGAAGCTCGCATTGAAGAAGGCTCTACCTTGAAAGGTAAGGCCATGTTTGTCAGCTCTGCCCGTGAAGTTGCCTATTTATTTTATCAAGCATTAAAAGATCTTCGCCCTGAGTGGTTTGAAGTTAAAGAAGCAGAAAACGTTGACAGTTATTCAGAACAAGAGCGTAGAGCCGTCAGCCAAAGTAATGCTGCCATCAGCACTGGTAAATTAGCTAAGCCAATGGAACGGGTCAAAATGGTAATGACCCGTGGCAAAGACGATCCCAAGGAGCTGTGGGACTTACTTGGAGGTAAAGGGCTGGGTACTAAAGAATACCGTAAAGAACTGGATCGCCAGTTTAAAAACGAAAAGTCCAACTTCAAAATCGCCATTGTGGTTGATATGTGGCTGACGGGCTTTGATGTGCCATTCCTCGATACCATTTATATCGATAAGCCAATTCAACGCCATAACCTGATCCAAACCATATCCCGTGTTAACCGTAAGTTTGCAGGCAAGGATAAAGGCTTGGTGGTTGATTACATAGGTATCAAAACGCAGATGAATAAAGCGTTAGCCATGTATTCAAAAACGGATGAAACCAACTTTGAAGACATCGCTCAGTCAATCATTGTTGTGAAAGATCATCTAGATTTATTGGGCAAGCTGATGCATCGGTTCGATGAAGCGCCGTATTTTACCGGACAAGCTGTTGCCCAGCTTAATTGCTTAAACAATGCCGCAGAGTTTGTCTTGCAAACGCAGAAGCTTGAACATCGTTTTATGGCGTTGGTAAAACGCTTGAAAACGGCTTATGACGTTTGCTGCGGTAGTGAAAAGCTATCGCAGAAAGAGCGTGATTACATTCACTTCTACTTAGCTGTTCGTTCTATTGTTTACAAGCTTACAAAAGGCAATGCGCCTGATACTGCGCAGATGAATGCCAAGGTGCGTGAGATGATTTCTGATGCACTTAAAAGCGATGGTGTGGAAGAGATATTCAAGCTGGGCCAAGGTGGCAATGGAGAAAGTAGTCAAGGTATAGATATTTTCGATGATGATTACTTGGCGAAAATTGAAAAAATCAAACTGCCAAACACCAAAATAAAATTGCTTCAGCAGATGCTGGCAAAGGCCATAGGTGAGTTTAAGCAAGTAAACAAGCTCAAAGCCGTTGATTTTTCAGAGCGCTTTAAATCTCTGGTTGATAGATATAACGAGCGCAAGGAAGAAGACGTGCTGGTCAGCGAAGTGCTTGAGGATTTCTCGGATGAAATCATTAATATGTATCAAGATCTCAAGTCTGAAATGGGATCCTTTGAAGACATGGGTGTCAACCTCGAAGAAAAAGCCTTCTACGATATTTTGCTAGCGTTGGCGGTTAAATATGATTTCCAATACCCGGAAGATAAGCTTCTCGACTTAGCAAAAGCCGTTAAAGATGTTGTTGATGACAAGGCCAAGTATACGGACTGGAGCCAGCGTGACGATATCAAGGCTGAGCTAAAAGTAGACCTGATCATCTTGCTTGCCAGGCACGGTTACCCGCCAGTTGACCGTGATGAAGTCTATAAAGAGATCTTCGAACAGGCCGAAAATTTTAAGAATAACAGGGCTGCTTAGTTCAGGCTAAAAAATAAAATTTAAAAAAAATTTTAAAAAAAGGGAACTAACTGGCAATTGACCACTCATAGTATGCGAGAGGCTTTATTTCCCTTAGTGTTTCAACTTTATCACGCGCTTATCTGAGTTCAGATAGGCGCTTTTTTTTGTCTGTTACCCCATTAGCACTTGCCGTCTTTAATATTGAATCGGGCTTGAAATTTATCTTGTTGGCCTTACAATAAAACATATATGAAATTCCGTATATGAAAGCCTGATGTTGGTTGATTTTTTTAAATGCCTGGCAGATGACACGCGTCTGAAAATTTTACTTTTGATCACCGCAGAGCAGGAGCTTTGCGTCTGTGAACTGACCCATGCCCTGGCGCTATCCCAACCGAAAATATCCCGTCATATAGCCCTGTTGAGAAAAGCCGGGCTACTGGCGGATAGAAGAGCAGGCAAGTGGGTGTATTATCACTTGTCCACCGAACTGGATGGCTGGCAAGTTGAAACCATAAGCTCCTGTTTGGCCAATAACCCTGGCTATTTAGCAGAATCTAGTGAGCGATTAGAGCAAATGGGCAACAGACCGCAAAGACAAGAGCTTTGCTGTGATTAGTTTTATATTGAAATAGGAAACAATAATGAAGATTAAAGTTGGCATTAACGGCTTTGGCCGCATGGGGCGCCTGATCATGCGGGCGGCCTGGCACTGGCCAGAAATTGAGTTTGTACAGATCAATGACCCGGCCGGTGATGCGGCGACCCTGGCCCATTTGCTCAATTTCGATTCTGTACACGGGACCTGGCGGGAAAATGCCGCAGCCCAGGACGGCAATATGCGTATCGGCGACAAGCTTATTGCCATTACGGCAAACAAGGGCATTTCCGACACGGACTGGTCAGCGTGTGATGTGGTTGTTGAGGCTTCCGGGGTCATGAAGTCCAAGCAAAAACTGCAGGCCTTTCTGGATCAGGGTGTAAAGCGTGTTGTCGTAACCGCGCCGGTGAAAGAGGAAGGGGTGCTGAATATTGTGATGGGGGTCAATGATGATCTTTATGATAAAGATAAGCATCCAATAGTAACGGCGGCTTCCTGCACCACCAATTGTCTGGCACCTGTGGTTAAGGTATTGCAGGACGAGATTGGCATCAAGCACGGCAGCATGACCACGATTCACGATATCACCAATACCCAGACCATACTGGATGCCCCTCATAAGGATCTGCGCAGAGCCAGGGCCTGTGGGCAAAGTTTGATCCCCACCACCACGGGCTCGGCCACCGCCATTACCCATATTTTTCCCGAATTGAAGGGCAGGCTGAACGGTCATGCGGTACGTGTGCCTTTGGCCAATGCCTCGATCACTGACTGCGCCTTTGAATTAAACCGTGAGACAACACCGGAAGAGATCAATCAGCTGATGGCAAAGGCGGCTGAGGGAGAGCTCAAGGGGATTTTAGGCTATGAAGAGCGTCCGCTGGTTTCTGTCGATTACAAGACAGATCCCAGGTCCGTCATTGTCGATGCGCTGTCTACCATGGTGGTCAATGGCAGCCACCTTAAGATGTACCTCTGGTACGATAACGAGTGGGGCTATGCCAACCGCAGTGCCGAGCTGGTGAAAAAAGTGGGCTTGAGCCTGTTGTAATCCTTTATTCTGGTAGAAAAAATGCTAAGTAAAGTGGCGCAGTTGCCGTCAAGCATAAAACAATACCTGGTTATTACTGGTAACTACTGGGCCTTTACCCTGACTGACGGTGCCCTGCGCATGCTGGTGGTGCTATATTTTCACCAGCTGGGTTATGCGCCTTTGGCCATTGCCATGCTGTTTCTGTTTTACGAGATCTTTGGCGTGGTGACCAATTTATTCGGCGGTTGGCTGGGGGCTCGAATCGGCCTGAACCGAACCATGCAAATTGGTCTGGTGATGCAGGTTTTTGCCCTGGCCATGCTGGCCGTACCACCCGAGTTTCTTAGCATAGCCTGGGTGATGTTGGCTCAGGCACTCTCGGGCATTGCCAAAGATCTTAATAAAATGAGTGCCAAGAGCAGCATTAAAACCCTGGTGCCAAAAGATCAGCAGTCCAGCCTGTTTCGCTGGGTAGCCATTTTGACCGGCTCAAAGAATGCCTTGAAGGGCCTGGGTTTCTTCCTTGGTGCCCTGTTACTGGCGGTATTTGGCTTTAGGTTAAGCGTCGGTATTATGGCCGGCGCCTTGTTGCTGGTTGCACTCGTCAGTTTGCGCCTGCTCACCCAGGAAATGGGCAGGGCTAAGAACAAACCCAAGTTCAGCCAGGTTTTTTCAAAAAATTCCGCGCTAAACTATTTGTCATTTGCCCGCATGTGCCTTTTTGCCTCGCGCGATGTCTGGTTTGTTGTTGCCCTGCCGGTATACCTTTCATCCCGGTTTGACTGGCAACATGAATTTGTCGGTGCCTTTATGGCCGTCTGGGTCATAGGCTACGGCATTGTTCAGTCTTTGGCACCGAGAGTGATAGGCAAGGCAAAGGGCAGTTTACCCGATGGCGCCATGCTCTCTGTCTGGGGAAATTTACTGGCCCTGTCAACCCTGCTACTCGCTGCGGTGCTCCATTACTTGCCCTTTCCACAAGCCAGTATTGTTATCGGCCTACTGGTGTTTGGCGGCATATTTGCAATAAATTCATCCTTGCACAGCTATGTTATTGTTGCCATTGCCCGGGAAGACGGTGTTTCCATGGATGTCGGCTTCTATTATATGGCCAACGCCCTGGGACGCCTGCTCGGTACCATATTGTCCGGTTGGATTTTTCAACTATATGGCATAGTCGTTTGTCTGCTTATTTCTGCCATACTTGCAGTGTTGGCCGCTTTTTATATTAGGAAAGTGGATGTTTAGCCGGTATAAAGGGAACAAAGTATGTTAAACAACAGAGAACACCGCACCATTTGCCACGCTTCTATTGGCACCGAGAATTTACACCTGGCCGAGGCCTTTTATACGCCACTGTTAAAATGCCTGGGCATCGACTTGGTGTGTCAGTATGAAAAAGCCATAGCCTATGGCAAGGGTTATCCGGAGTTTTGGGTGCAAAGCCCTTTTGATCAACAGGCGGTTACCGTCGGCAACGGCACTCATTTTGGTTTTGTTGCCACCAGCAAGGAACAGGTGGACCTTTTTTATTCCATGGCTATCGCCCTGGGAGCGAGCTGTGAAGGAGAACCTGGACCAAGAACGGATTATGGCGAGCCTTACTATGGCTGTTTTGTCAGGGATCTGGACGGTCATAAGATAGAAGCCAGCTATTGGGACCTTGATTTGGCAGCAAAAATTTACAAATCAGGGTAAAACTTTCGCTGAACTTGCTCGTTTCCCTTCAATAAAAAATTAACGGTTTATCATTTAGTTTAAATCGTTTTATACTGAGATCAGTCTATGGGAGAAGGTAGTTAAATTTGTTAAAGCAATTTCTTAAAAAAGCTTTAGATGTCAAATGCCTGCTTCTCTATCTTATTTTGTTAATATCTTGTAAATCATTTGCCTTTCAAACCGCAAAGGGTGCCAATTTTAGTCAGTTTTTACTGCGGGTCGAAAAGACACAGGATGCTAGTCCGGCAGATGCTTTGGCCCTGTTAAAATCCTTTGACGGAGACCTTTCTGCTCACCCCCTCGATGAAAGGATCAAGTACTATAAGATCCTTAGCGAGTTGCATGTCGAACATTCACAATTCCAGCTGGCCATTTCAACAACCAGCAAAGGCTTGCAGCTGGCCAAGCAGCTTTCCAGTCCGAGTATTTTAATGGCCGATCTGTTTTATTCTCGTGGTTTTTCCCATGAAAGCCTGGGCGACTATGAAAGCGCCGTACAGGAATATCTCAATGGTCTGGAGGTGGCTGAATCACTGAACGAGCAAAAGTATATTGCGGAGGGGCTTGCCAACTTAGGGGCGATTTATTACATCACCGAAAGATTTGAACGCTCCCTTATCATGCTTAACGACGCCCTGGCCATTGCCAATCAATTGGATGATGAGGAGCTGAAAGGCTTTATTCATTCAGAGTTGGGCATCTTATATTCCTATATAGGGCAGGATGACAAGTCGTTGGAGTTTTACCGGCGCTCCTATGAGCATTATCAAAAAGCCGGTTTGCCCCTGTATGCCTTGAACAGCCTGATGAATATCGGCACCAACCACTCCACCAATAAGCGATATGAGAAAGCGATAAAGGTATTTAAGGAGGTCATAGATAATTCCGAGGGCATGACCATCAATCAGATCCTGTATACCGCCTATACCGGCCTGGCCTGGGCACATATCAAAAAGGAAGATAGCGACCCCGAGGCCGCCCATCAATATATGCTGATCGCCGGTCAGTACATTGTCGACGAGGAAAGACACGATTTACCCTTGATCCATGCACTGGATAAGGCTTACATACTGGAAAGCATGAAGCGTTATGATGAGGCCTTGGCAAGCCTGGCAGATGCAGAAAAACTGATAGCACAGGAGAAGCAATATCAATCGTCCATCCCTTATGTCAATGTCCTCAAGTTAAGGGCTGACATTTACTTTGCCCAGGAAGACTTTGAACGGGCCTTTAATATTCAAACCGAGTATCTAAAGCGCTATAGCCAGGTACGGGAAAGTAATAATATCGAGTCCATCGAAGATATCCGCCTGCGTTATGAGAGTGAGCATGCGGATCTGGAAAATAAGCTGCTGGCGCAGAAGCAATCGGTTCATGAGTTGGAGCTAAGGGAAGCAAGCCAGGAGGTGGAAGATCAGCAGCTGTACCTGTTTATCACTTCGGTAATAGCCCTGGTTTTTGCCTATTTCCTGGTCAAGGTTATTCGTGGCCAGCGTAAGTTGTTAAGGGTCAGCCGTATCGATGATTTAACCGGAGTCGCCAACCGTCGCCATCTGATCCAGTTGGGCAACGAATACTTTGCGCGTGCCTCAGAGCAGGATGAAGCCTTCAGCGTACTTATGGTAGATGTTGATAATTTCAAGCAGGTTAATGATTTAATGGGGCACAGGGGGGGCGACAGGGTACTTAAGCATATTGCCGAAACAGGACACGAGACTATGCGAAAAAGTGATTTATTTGGCCGTTTTGGCGGTGAAGAGTTTATTGCCTTGTTACCGGAAACGGATCAACAGCAAGCCTTGTTAATCGCTCAACGATTGCGTAAAGCCGTAAATCAGTTCCCCTGGCGCTTAGGCGATGAGCGGAAAATATCTATCAGCATAGGCTTGGCCACCCTGGATAAAGAGCAGCATGAAAACTTTGAATCCTTGATAAAGGCTGCCGATATCTTGCTTTATCAGGCAAAGGCACAAGGAAAAAATACCGTATGTGTCTAGTGCCAACAACCAAAAGCCTAATTAAATTGCCAGGCATAGCATTGTTATGGGTGTGGATAAGCCTGCCGTTACTGGCTGCAGGTACTAAGGAAGCAAACGAAGAACTGTCGCAAATAAACACAGCCCAAAAAAATAAAGCGGATAAGAGTGATTTATTAAAGCTGGTAGCATATCCGGTAAATGCCCGCATCACGGCGCTATTGGAACTGAGTAAATCAGATGTGGTTCAGGCAACCACTTTATTGCCCAAGGTGGTTGAGCTTAGTGGCGGTTTTAATGAGGCAGAGCATTATCTGGTTTATATGATTCGGGCTAATATTGCCGCTGACCAAGGACTATATTCTCAAGCGATAGAATGGCAGGAAAGAGCCAAGGCCCTGATGCCGAAAATTGCCGAAGAGCAACTGAACACCCCCTTATTCTTTCAACTGCATTTAGACCTGGCGGCCAGCTACGCCGCACAGAAACAGTATGAACCGGCCTTTAGTGAACGCAAGGAATATAAAGAGAAATACAAGGCTTATCTGAAGGCGAAAAAGGAACAAACCATTGCCGATCTCAATGATGTTTATGAGACCGGCCAGAAAGAAAAAGAAAACCAAATTCTGGTCAATGAGAACCGACTAAAGCAGCTGCAAATCAAGGAAGCACAGCGGAACAAGGAAATACAGCAAAGAAACATGGTCATTTTGATCTGTACGGCCGTGGTGTTCTTTTTACTCATGCTACGCCAAATGCGCATACGCAATATTTTAAACCGCTTGGCGCAAACGGATAGCCTTACCGGCCTGTTAAACCGGGGCACCCTGTTTAAGCGCGGTCAAAAATTACTGGACCAAAGCATAGAGCAACAGCAGGAACTTAGCGCAATCTTACTGGATATTGATCACTTTAAAGGCATAAATGACAACTATGGCCATGATGTCGGGGACAAGGTGATCAATTTGGTGGCGAGTCTGGGCGGGGAAACCATGCGTTCAAGGGATGTATTTGCCCGTTTGGGGGGAGAAGAGTTTGTTGCCATATTACCCGAGGCCTGCCTGGAAGAGGCCAAGGCTATCGCCGAACGCTTTCGGGAGAAAATACTCAGCTGTGAACTGTCCGAATTGGGAATTGAGCGAGCCATTAGCGCCAGTTTTGGTGTGGTCAGTTTGAGTCAGGTCGAGCCGGAATTTGATGCCCTTATTCATGCCGCGGATGAGGCCATGTACCAGGCAAAAAACAATGGCCGCAACCAGGTGTGCAGTTATCAACCTAATTCTGCTACCCCAGCACAATAAATAGCGAAAATTCTGGTTAAATTTTTTCTAACTATTTTTTCCCCGCAAATAATCAGATAAGCTAGGGAGGCTGGAATGTTGCCACTTATCCATAGAGATCGTAATCCTTGCAGCGATAACAAAAATAAATAGGGTTGTTTTAAGCCGGGCAGTCGGCTTAATACCAAGTTGGTTAATTAATTGATCACTTAGCGAGAATCAAATTGGTATAAGGCCACTTATTAGGAAGTCCAATTCATGTCAGATGTACTTGATTTTAGTCTTGAAGGTATCGAGCAGGTACCACTAAGACGCTTTACCGAAGATGCTTATTTAAATTACTCCATGTATGTCATCATGGATCGGGCGCTGCCGCATATAGGTGATGGCCTAAAGCCAGTACAAAGGCGCATAGTATATGCCATGTCGGAGCTTGGTCTGTCGGCCGTTGCCAAGTATAAGAAATCGGCCCGGACCGTGGGTGACGTCCTAGGTAAATTTCATCCCCACGGTGACTCTGCCTGTTATGAAGCCATGGTGTTGATGGCGCAGCCTTTTTCCTATCGTTATCCGCTTGTTGACGGCCAGGGCAACTGGGGGGCGCCGGATGATCCCAAGTCCTTTGCCGCCATGCGTTATACCGAGGCGAGACTGTCCAAGTTCAGTGAAGTGCTGTTATCCGAACTGGGGCAGGGCACGGTCGACTGGATCCCTAACTTTGACGGCACCATGAAGGAGCCTAAAACACTACCGGCAAGGCTGCCACATATTCTATTAAACGGCATTACCGGGATTGCCGTTGGTATGGCCACAGATATTCCGCCCCATAACGTCAGGGAAATCGCCAATGCCTGCGTCCACCTTATTGAGCAGCCCAAGGCGGAGCTTGGCGACTTACTGGAATTTGTCCAGGGCCCGGATTACCCGACCGATGCCGAGATCATTACCCCCAAGGCCGATATCGAGAAAATTTACCAGACCGGTCGCGGCAGCATAAAAATGCGTGCGGTTTATGAAATGGAGCAGGGGGAGATCATTATTCATGCCCTGCCTCATCAGGCCTCGGGCAACAAGATACTGGAACAGATTGCCGCCCAGATGCAGGCGAAAAAACTGCCGATGGTGGTGGACTTGCGTGACGAATCGGATCATGAAAATCCCATTCGTCTGGTGGTGGTGCCGAGATCTAACCGGGTGGATGTCGAACAGTTAATGCAGCATTTGTTTGCCACAACAGATCTGGAAAAGAACTATCGTGTCAACCTCAACATGATAGGGCTGGATAATAAGCCGGCAGTAAAAGGCTTACGTACTATTCTGGCCGAGTGGATAGAATTTCGCCGTGAAGTGGTGCGCCGCCGCCTGCAATACAGGCTCGACAAGGTTCTGGCGCGTTTGCATATTCTCGATGGCTTGCTGATTGCCTATCTTAATATCGATGAAGTCATTGAGATCATAAGAAACTATGACGATCCGAAAGCGGAGCTGATGTCCAGGTTCTCCCTGTCCGAGCGTCAGGCGGATGCCATTTTGGAAATCAAGCTTCGTCAGCTGGCCAAGCTGGAAGAGATCAAGATCCGCGCCGAACAGGAAGAGCTGAGTAAGGAAAGGGAGCATCTGGAAAAAGTGTTGAACTCCAAGGCCCGCATGAATACCCTGCTGAAAAAGGAAATTCTGGCGGCGGCGGAGAAGTATGGTGATGATCGCCGCTCCGTTTTGGTTGAGCGTAACGAGGCCAAGGCACTGTCCGAAAAAGACCTGGTGCCGAGCGAGCCGGTAACCGTGGTGGTATCGCAAAAGGGCTGGGCAAGGTGTGCCAAAGGCCATGATATAGACGCGCCTTCACTGAATTATAAGGCAGGGGATGATTATTTATGCTCGGCCAGGGGCCGGAGTAATCGTCCCGCCGTCTTTATCGACTCATCCGGGCGAGCATTTGCCACCGATGCCCACAGCCTGCCCACTGCCAGGAGCCAGGGGGAACCCTTAACCGGCAGATTTAATCTGGCTGCTGGCGAAAACTTTGAGCAGGTGATAATGGCGGAGGATGATAACAAGTATCTGCTGAGCAGTGATGCCGGCTATGGCTTTGTGGGTACCTTTGCCGATATGGTCAGCCGCAATAAAAACGGCAAGGCGCTATTGAGTTTGCCGGCCGCCGCCAAGGTTATGGAGCCCAAGCGAGTCAAGGAGATTGATCAGCAGCTGGTACTCTCTATCACATCAGAGGGCAGAATGCTGGTCTTCCCAATCAAAGATCTACCGGTACTGAGCAAGGGCAAGGGGAATAAGATCATCAATATACCTTCTGCGCGGGCGAAAGTGCGGGAGGAATTTGTTACCCTGCTTAATGTGATATCGCCGGATAGCGCCGTGACCCTACACGCCGGTAAGCGAAAATTGACGCTTAAAGCCAGTGATATAGAGCATTACCGTGGCGAGCGCGGCCGAAGAGGCAACAAGTTGCCTAGGGGCCTGCAGCGGGTCGACAGGGTCGAGGTAGAAGAGCCAGAAACTGTTTCATAACGAAAAGCCGGCAAGTGTCGGCTTTTTCTTACCTGAATACGTATGCAACTAATTGAGCCGTTTTGGCCTTTAGCATAAGGTAATTGTTGAAACATATCCCTGACGTTGATATTGCTTCAAATATAGGTTTATACCCAATCCTCCTCAAGATGCTGGGTTCAGCTGGAGTTAGCAACGCCTTTAGGCAAGGCATTGATTGAAGATAATGGTACTCCCTTGTCAAAATCAATAACGCTGCATAAAGCGTTTCTAAACCAGCCCTATGGGGACGTCTGAGCAAATCATGTTCGTCGTTGTATCTGTTTATAAGGGAATAACCATTAATAAAAAGATGCGCCTAGATCATGACTCGCTCAGGCGTCCTGAAACTCGTATCTTGAGGTGGTTTAGGTATATAAGCACACTCTCTAAAAAACAGTGTGCTTTTTTTTACCGCAATTGTGGGCAAGTCTCACCGTCTTGCTCCATCATAGATAAAGATAATTACAATAGGACTCTGGCATTATGGCGGCAAAACCCCAACTCAATTTTTGGCAAATCTGGAACATGTGCTTCGGTTTTATGGGCATACAGTTCGGTTTTGCGCTGCAAAATTCCAATGTCAGTCGTATTTTCCAAACCCTGGGCGCCGATTACGGCAATATGGCGATACTTTGGGTGGCCGCACCTATTACAGGCTTAATCGTTCAGCCCATTATCGGCTATATGTCGGACAATACCTGGGGCAGACTGGGTAGAAGACGTCCGTATTTTTTATTTGGCGCCATTGCCGCCAGCTTGTCCCTGTTTATTATGCCCAACTCGCCTACGCTCTGGATGGCGGCAGGCATGTTGTGGATAATGGATGCTTCCATCAATGTTTCCATGGAACCTTTCCGCGCCTTTGTCGGTGACATGCTGCCACGTAAGCAAAGGCCGACCGGCTTTGCCATGCAGAGCTTTTTTATTGGCGTTGGCTCTGTCGTCGCATCGGCGATGCCATGGATGATGGCCAACTGGTTTGATATCAGCAATGTCGCCGGCGAAGGTGAGTTGCCGCCTTCGGTCAAGTTTTCTTTTTATGCCGGAGGTCTCGTGTTTTTGCTGGCCGTGCTATGGACTGTCTTTAGGACCAGGGAATATACACCAGATCAGTTAAAAGAGTTTGAACTGGCCGAAGCAGAAGAGACTGGCAGCCTTGCTGAAACTCCCCAAAGGCGTACCCGTGCCCAGTATATCCGCGGCGGCCTAATTTGGCTGACAGCTGGTAGCTTGCTTAGCATCTTGCTCGCCATCAATATCGAGCGCCTGGATCAAAGCCTGTTTATTCTTACCGGCGGCTTTGTCTTTTTTGGTCTCTGTCAATTTGTCGCGGCATGGCTTGTTGCAACAGGCAGGCAAGAGCACGGTTTTGCCCAGGTAATGTCGGACCTCTTTAGTATGCCTCAGACCATGCGTCAATTGGCCGTGGTGCAGTTTTTTTCCTGGTTTCCTTTTTTTGCCATGTGGACCTACACCACCTCGGCGATCACTTCACACCACTATGGCACATCAGATGTTACTTCACTGGCCTACAATGAAGGTGCTGACTGGGTAGGGATACTATTTGCCACTTATAACCTGACCTCAGTCGTTGCCGCCATTACCATACCTCTGGTGGTGCGCTTGTTTAATCTTAAACTTGCCCATATGATCAACCTGGCGCTCGGCGGGCTGGGCTTTATTTCCTTCCTTATCATCAAGGATCCCTTATGGTTGCTATTGTCCATGATAGGGGTTGGCTTTGCCTGGGCCTCTATCTTGTCTGTACCCTATGCCTTGCTGTCTAATGCGCTGCCCGTTAATAAAATGGGACTTTATATGGGGATATTTAACTTCTTTATCGTACTGCCGCAAATTCTAGCCGCCAGTATTCTGGGCTTTCTGATAACCAAGGTATTTGCCAACCAGCCGATATATGCCTTGGTCATAGGGGGGGCCAGCATGCTGATTGCCTGTGTGATGACGATTCGGGTAAAACAGCCTGAAGTTAACCAGGCTGCATCCGGCGTAGCTTGTAGAAACTAACAGGGCAGGCTTTGTATCAGCTTAACCAAGATGGCAATCTTGCGTAAACATTAAATACTTTCCGCCAGTGGTTTCCCGTCTGTTCGGCAATACTGCTTATCTCTCCTGCCTCAATGGGCCGGTACCCATTAAGTTCCTGGTATTGAGGCAGTGTCGGGCGGTTTGCGCAGTAAACTGTGATATTTGCGCCTTTTGAGCCGAGTCCTGTCATTTTTACCTTTTTGTCTGTTAAAGCTGAGACAATAAAAAACCCGGTAAATACCGGGTTTTTAGTCGTTAGTTTAACTAACGTTAAAACTCATCCAACATGTACTCTAGCGAGTCGTCGTATATCCTCAGTTCTTTTTCTAGTTGGAATTTCTCTTTCAGTTGTTCTATTTCACGCCATTTTCTTTTTTTGTTAGTACTTACACTGGACTTTTGTTGATTTTTAATCGAGCCCAAGACTTCTTGAAGTTTATCCATGGAATGCTCCTTTTTTCTACAACTGCACCTTTTTAATATCACAATCCATGGCAGAATAAAATAATTTTTTGAAGTTTTGGTGACAAAAAATTGAATAATTTTATTCTTGTCCTAGCAAAAAATTTACCTTAAAAATGACCTGTTTTTCTATAATAATTCAGCTAATTGATTTTCCAGCTTTTCCTGGTCAATGGCAAAATTTCTGATGCCTTCTGCCAGCTTTTCGGTCGCCATGGCATCCTGGTTCATTTGCCAGCGGAAACCCGCTTCATCCAGCTTGGCTTCTTGTGCCAGCGCTGGTTGCTCTGCGAACAGCTTTCTTTCGACAAGAGTAGTATCGCTCGCCAGTTCATCCATTAACTGAGGGCTAATGGTTAAGCGATCGCAACCGGCCAATTCCAGGATTTCCCCCTTGTTTCTAAAGCTGGCACCCATCACCACAGTGTTATAGCCCTTGGCCTTGTAGTAGTTGTATATCTTGGTGACTGATAGCACGCCGGGATCTTCCGCCGCCGCATATTCAGAGCGTCCGGTGTCTTTCTTAAACCAGTCCAGGATACGGCCGACAAAAGGCGAAATCAGGTAAACGCCGGCCTCGGCACAGGCTTGGGCCTGGGCAAAGCTGAACAGGAGGGTCAGATTACAGTTGACCCCTTCTTTTTCCAATTGCTCTGCCGCCTTGATCCCTTCCCAGGTTGACGCCAGTTTGATCAAAATACGCTCGTTGCCGATACCGGCATCGTTATACATGCGAATAAGCTTGTGGGCTTTCTCGACGGAAGCGGCGGTATCAAATGATAGCCTGGCATCAACTTCGGTAGAAATGCGTCCGGGAACAATTTTCAGGATTTCTACGCCGATCAACACCGAAAGTTTATCGGCGGCGTCTATGATTTGCTGCGCCCTGTCATTTGACTGAGACTTTGCCCATTCCACGGCCTGGCTAAGCAGGGTTTGATAGTTGGGTAAAGAGGCGGCTTTTAATAGTAAGGAAGGGTTGGTTGTCGCATCCTGCGGATGAAATTTGGCAATGGCTTCAATATCGCCTGTATCGGCAACAACGGTTGTCATTTGTTTTAACTGGGCAAGCTGGTTAGTCATAGTCTCTACCTTACTATTAGTCCTTGTTGAAAATGGAAAGTATAGCGATTAAAAATTGAAAAAATATTACAACATAAGCAGGTATGTAAACTGGAAACTGTCGATATTTCGTCTTATTTAAAGCATTTACTCTCCTATATGTATCAAATTTTCACAAGTATGCAAACAAGTTTTAGGCATTCCTATATTCAAGATTGTTTCAGCATATAAAATTTCTTGTTTGTGAGCCATTTTATTGGCGATTGACTGTGCTATAGTGACGATAAATTTATTAAGCGATTACTTTATATAGATTATGTTACTTGTCGTTTCTCCCGCGAAAAACCTTGACTATGAATCACCTCTGGCAACGACCGAGTATAGCCAGCCAGGTATGTTGGATCATAGCCAGGAACTGATAGATACCTGTGTGAAGTTGACACCGGCAGATATTGCCAGCCTAATGGGGATCAGTGATAAGCTGGCCGGGCTGAATGCCGCACGCTTCGGTCAGTGGTCTCAGCCCTTTACACCCGATAATGCCAGGCAGGCGGTTTTGGCCTTTAATGGCGATGTGTATACCGGCTTGGATGCGGCCTCTTTCTCAAAACAGGACTTTGATTTCGCCCAGCAGCATATGCGCATACTGTCGGGCCTGTACGGTTTATTAAGGCCCTTGGATCTTATGCAGGCCTATCGTCTGGAGATGGGCACTAAACTGGCCAATAGCCGTGGCACAAACTTGTATCAGTTCTGGGGTGAGCTGATTACCGAGGAATTAAATGCTGCCCTGGCCGAACAGGGGGATAAAGTGCTGATTAACCTGGCGTCAAATGAGTACTTTAAGTCGGTGAAGAAAAAGTCTCTGGATGCCGAGATCATCACACCTGCCTTTAAGGACTGGAAAAACGGCCAATATAAGATGATCAGTTTTTTTGCCAAGAAGGCCCGTGGTTTGATGGCGCGCTATATCATTCAAAACCGGCTGACTAACGTTGAACAGCTTAAGAGTTTTGATCTTGGCGGCTACCAGTACAACGGTGATTTGTCCAAGGGCAATGACTGGGTGTTTACCCGTAAAGAAGCCTAAGAAGTGAAGTCACAGCACGAGCCGGTTAAGGGGCTACGCTGATTTTCGTTTCCCGCCAAGCATACATTTTTGCCTGTCATAATGATCTTCTGGGATAACGGTGGGCTTTTTGTAGCATTTGGTCTATAATCGCGCCAAAATTTTTTCAGTGATTAATTTATTTAAATTTAAGAGGGCTTATTCATGGCTATCGAACGTACTTTTTCTATCGTAAAACCAGATGCAGTAGCAAAAAATGTTATCGGTCAAATCTACAACCGTTTTGAAACTGCAGGTCTTAAGATCATAGCTTCAAAAATGGTTCACCTAAGTCGCGAAAAAGCGGAAGGTTTCTATGCTGAGCACAGTGAGCGTCCTTTCTTTGGCGCCTTGGTTGACTTTATGACTTCTGGTCCGGTAATGGTACAAGTGTTGGAAGGTGAAGGCGCCGTGCTGAAAAACCGCGAAATCATGGGCGCTACTAACCCAGCTGAAGCATTAGCAGGTACTTTACGTGCTGACTATGCGGAATCAATTGACGAGAATGCCGTTCACGGTTCTGACGCGTTAGAGTCTGCTGCACGTGAAATCGCATACTTCTTTGCGGAAGATGAGATTTGCCCACGTACTCGTTAGTCGTAGGTAATTGTTAAATCTTCGTCATTTGAATTTTACTCTGCGTCGAAAGTGCTCACGTATGCTTATACGCTGCGCGCTTTCTCCTTGATTAAAAATCAAAAGCCTTTGATTTAAACAATCACTCAATATTGAGTGAATACTAAAGGGTTTTACCGAGTTTTCGGTAAAATCCTTTTGTTTTATTAAGCATGCCGGCAAAGTTAAGCGTTTTTGGTGCTTCTAAGCGACTGAAAGCCTTTAACTTTGCCTGGCCCTGTAAGGTAAAATTGTCTCTTTTGCATAAAAAGTGTACAATTTGCGCCCTTGAATTTTATCTGCTGTTTCGAGATCCCATTTCATGAGTGAAACCACATCAAAAATTAATCTGTTAAATTTTGACCATCAAATGATGCGCGAGTATTTTGCCTCCATAGGTGAAAAGCCGTTTCGTGCCGATCAGATGATGAAGTGGATATATCACTTCGGCTACAGTGATTTCGAGAAAATGACCAACCTGAACAAGAAGCTCAGGGAAAAGCTGCAGCGCAATTGTGAAATCAAGGCGCCGGAAATTTCACAAAAGCAGGTTTCTGACGATGGCACCATCAAGTATGCGCTCATGCTGGAAGGGGGCCAGGAAGTGGAAACCGTCTGGATCCCGGAAAACAATCGCGCCACGCTTTGTGTATCTTCCCAAGTAGGCTGTGCCCTGGAATGCAGTTTTTGTTCAACCGCCCAGCAAGGTTTTAACCGCAACTTGTCCATGGCTGAAATTATTGGTCAGGTTTGGCGCGTGGCCAATGATATAGGCGCAACCCGTATCGCCGGTACTCGCCCTATCACCAATATCGTAATGATGGGCATGGGCGAACCCTTGCTTAACATGAAAAACCTGATCCCGGCACTGGATACCATGCTTAATGATCTTGGTTATGGTTTATCAAAGCGCCGCGTTACCGTCAGTACTTCAGGCGTGGTGCCGGCACTGGATATGCTGAAAGAGAAAATCGACTGCGCCCTGGCGATCTCTGTTCATGCGCCGAATAATGAATTACGCGATGTGCTGGTGCCCATCAATAAAAAATATCCGCTGGAAGACTTTTTGGCGGCCTCCCGTCGCTACATTGACGGCTCAAAAGCCAATAAGCAGGTCACGGTGGAATATGTCATGATAGATCACTTGAATGACAGCATGGATCAAGCCCATGAACTGGCCAGGGCACTCAAGGATACGCCAAGTAAAATCAATTTGATCCCCTTTAATCCTTACCCGGGTTCTCCCTATAAGCGCTCCAGTAATTCACGCATAGATCGCTTTGATAAAGTGCTGCAAAGCCATGGTTTTACCGTGATCAAGCGCCGTACACGCGGTGATGATATTGACGCGGCTTGCGGTCAGTTAGCGGGGGATGTTTTAGACAGAACCAAGCGGACCGGAAAAAAACAGGTGAAAGCTGATGAAATTTCAGTAAAAATGGTCTGATAATTAATACATTGCCAAGTGATCTCAGTTCATATGACTAAATTTTCAAGGATTTTCATTTTAGTTTCCGCATTAACGGGTCTTTGTGCCTGTGTCACTCAAAATTATCAGGATGGCAAGACCCCGGTTATTGAGAATGATGCGAACAATAATGAAATAGCCATGACGCGCATCCAGCTGGGCCTTGGCTATTTGAAAATGGGGAATACGTCGCAGGCCAAGCTTAACCTTGAAAAGGCCAAGCGTTTCGCACCCAAGTTGGTGCAGGTACATACCGCATTTGCCCATTATTATGAAACGGTTGGAGAAGCAGAACTGGCCATTAATGCCTATGAACAGGCACTGTCGATAAGCCCGGAAGATGCCGACACCTTAAATAACTATGGTGTTTTTCTTTGTCGCCAGGATCGCATTGATGATGCGGAAAAACAATTCCTCAAGGCCATTGCCGTGCCCAGTTATATTTTGGTGGCCAAGAGTTATGAAAATCTGGCGCTATGCCAGTTAAAGGGGCAGCATTTCGACAAGGCAGAAGAATATTTGGAAAAGGCGATTTTACATAGCCCTAGCAGTGCCTCTATCCTGCTGCAAATGGTGCGCCTACAATATGCCAAGGGTGAATATAAACTGGCCCAGGAGTACCTGGCCAAATATGAAAAGGCCACTCGCCGCTTTACCCCAACGGCCTTGGCCCTGGCTTTTAAGGTTTATGAAAAACAAAAAAACAGACGCATTGCCAAAAACTATGCCGCCATGCTGGTCAAGATGTTTCCAAACTCCTATGAGGCCAATCAGTATATTTTAAATGAACTGGCAAAAATTGAGGCCGATGAATTGGCGCAGCAGTATAGAGATAGCCTTTCTGCCCAAAGTGATACTCCCTCACAAGGCAAAAAGCGCGTGGTGGTGTTAAAACCCAAGGAGCATGTGGAGCAAAAACCTTCCACACTAGTCCAAAGTGAAAACACGAAAGTTGTCGCAAAGAAACCGGTTAAAAGCACGGACTCGGTGACAGCAGCCACTGAAAAGTCTCCCGTACCGGCGAGTAATGAAAATAAAGTTGCAACACCCGCCCCTGGTGATGGTCAAACTATGATGACAATACCCATACATGTGGTGGAAGAAGGTGACAGCCTGTTTTCAATCTCGAAAAAGTACAATATTCACATGAAGGCCATCAAACGTTGGAATAATATTCGAAAGGCAAATGTTTTGCGTATTGGTGACGTGATTTATTTAGGTGATCCGAAAAAGGCGGCCAAGTCCTGATGAAACGAGATAATAGCATGCCTGAATTGTCAGAAGATATTGAAGTCATTGGCCCCGGCCAGATGCTGGCCGAAGCCCGCAAGGCAATGAAGCTGAGCCAGGAAGACGTCGCCGAAAAGTTAAATTTCAGGGTCTCCCTGGTAAGAGATATTGAAGAGGATAAATTCGATAAATCTCTGCCTGCAACCTATAACCGCGGCTATCTGCGCAATTATGCCAAACTGGTGAATGTCGCAATCGACGATATACTGGCCAGCTATGAAATGCTGGGGGTGGCAGAAGCTCAGGGCGCGGAAATGCAGAGTTTCTCCAAGATCACCGAAAAACAAGCCCAGAACAACCGCCTGATGTGGATCAGCTACCTGATAGTCGCTATCTTGATTGGCTCGACCGTTGTATGGTGGTTACAGGATATGAAGGCCGAAACCCAAGTCTCTGCCAGCCCGGCCGAAACAGCAGAGGCGCCCGTGACCGAGCCGGCACTCGAAGGCCAGCAAGAGCTAGCCGAGAATCGCGATACTGGTGAACCGGCAGATACTTTACCGGCAACACTGGAAGATGCCAGCTTGGCTGAAAATAAAGACCAGGGCTCTGAAGCGGCAGATAATATTGCTATTATGGCGGAAGAAGAGAATATCGCCCCCGAAAGCCCTGTGGCAACAAGTGTTGCCGACGCTAACCTGGAAACACAAGAGCAGGCGACAAGTGAACCCGTGCTCAATAAGGCAATATTTACTTTTGCCGGGGATTGCTGGGTCAATATTTATGATGCCACGGGAGAGCGCATTGCCTGGGGTATCAAAAAGGCAGGTTATGTTATGACAATATCCGGTGTCGCGCCGTTAAAAGTTACCTTGGGTAAGCCCGAGCTGGTACAGATTAATTTTGATGGCCAGGATATCGACATGTCCCAATTCAACGTCGGCAATATCGCCAAATTTAGCTTACCTGTTGAACCTTAAAATTTAAGTAAAGTCCGTAGAATTTATATGTTTAAAGAATCACCTATCGTTCGTAGAGTTTCCCGTCAAATCATGGTGGGCAAGGTGCCGGTTGGCGGGGATGCCCCTATCAGTGTGCAGTCCATGACCAACACCCTGACCACGGATGTGGCGGCAACGGTTGCACAAATTAAGGCATTGGAAGCGGTGGGCGCAGATATTGTCCGTGTTAGCGTGCCGACCATGGATGCGGCACAAGCCTTTAAGGAAATCAAAAAGCAGGTCAAGGTGCCCTTGGTGACGGATATCCATTTTGATTACCGTATTGCCCTGAAGGTGGCGGAATACGGGGCGGATTGTCTGCGGATAAACCCGGGTAATATCGGACGTGAAGACAGGGTGCGTGCCGTGGTAGAGTGTGCCCGCGACAAAAATATTCCCATTCGTATCGGTGTTAATGGCGGCTCCCTGGAAAAAGATATCCAGGAAAGGTATACCGAGCCGACACCCGAAGCCCTGCTGGAGTCGGCGATGCGACATGTTGATATTCTGGACAGATTAAACTTCCACGAGTTTAAGGTCAGTGTTAAGGCCTCAGATGTCTTTCTGGCGGTGGGGGCGTATCGCCTACTGGCAAAACAAATCGATAATCCGCTGCATCTGGGGATCACTGAAGCCGGTGGCTTGCGGTCGGGATCGGTGAAATCGTCCGTTGGACTGGGCATGCTGTTGGCAGAAGGCATCGGCGATACCTTGCGCGTCTCTTTGGCTGCGAATCCGGTGGAAGAAATCAAGGTCGGATTTGATATCTTAAAGTCCTTGAAGCTTCGCAGCCGCGGCATTAACTTTATTGCCTGTCCCAGCTGTTCTCGCCAGGAATTCGATGTTATATCAACCGTAAACGCGCTGGAAGAGCGGGTTGAAGATATCCTAACGCCCATGGATGTTTCCATTATCGGTTGCATTGTTAATGGTCCTGGCGAGGCGACCGTGTCTGATTTGGGACTGACCGGCAGCAGCAAAAAAAGCGGCTTCTACCTTGATGGTGTCAGGCAGAAGGAGCGCTTTGACAACGAAAACCTGGTGGATCAGCTTGAGGCGCGTATTCGGGCCAAGGCCAAACAGCTGGATGAAAAAAACAAGATTAATGTTAAAGAAGTGGATTAGCCCGGGTCAGATACAGGCGAGAATATTTACGTTTTCGGATAATCTGCCTATAATGCGCCCTTTGTCGAAATTTACAAGAGAGAATTCCATACGTGTCTAAAGCAAACAAGGCAATTCAAGCCATTCGAGGCATGAATGACTGCCTGCCTTCGGAAACCGGTATTTGGCAAATGGTCGAGGACGTCTTGCGACGTGTTGCCAGTAGTTATGGTTTTGCTGAAATACGTATGCCGATTGTCGAGTCAACGGCGCTGTTTAAGCGCTCTATCGGTGAAGTCACGGATATCGTTGAGAAGGAAATGTACACCTTTGACGATCGTAATGGTGACAGCCTGACCTTGCGCCCCGAAGGCACGGCCAGCTGTGTACGCGCCGGCAATCAGCACGGCCTGCTCTATAACCAGGAGCAAAGGCTCTGGTATATGGGACCCATGTTTCGCCATGAAAGGCCACAAAAAGGCCGTTATCGCCAGTTTCACCAATTTGGCCTGGAAGCCTTTGGCATAGGCACGCCTGATATAGATGCCGAAATAATTTTACTGACGGCGAGACTGTGGCGGGAACTTGGTATCGATCAATTTGTCACACTAGAGTTGAATTCGTTAGGTTCGAATGAAGAAAGGGCAAATTACCGTGATGCCTTGGTGGCTTACCTCTCGTCCAAGGAAGAAATGTTGGATGAGGACAGTAAGCGCAGAATGCATACCAACCCGCTTCGCGTACTGGACAGTAAAAATCCGGATGTACAGGCGGCATTAGCCGATGCACCCAAGCTGTCCGATTACTTCGGTGAGGAATCAAAGGCGCATTTTGCCAGCTTGTGCCAGCGCCTGGAAGCGGCCGGAATCAAGTATGTACTCAATGATCGTTTGGTACGGGGCTTGGATTACTATAACCGCACCGTGTTTGAATGGGTAACTTCCAGCCTGGGCGCCCAGGGCACTATCTGTGCCGGTGGCCGTTATGATGGCTTGGTAGAACAGTTGGGCGGTAAAGCAACACCAGCCTTTGGTTTTGCCTTGGGCATAGAACGCCTGGTGCTGATGTTAACCAGCCTGGAAAAGACCGAGAACATTCGCGGCCCGGTAGATGCCTATATGATCACCTTGGGTGAGGGTGTTGATATTCAGGCCAGCCGTTTTGCGGAACAGTGGCGTGATGCCGTGCCTGAGTCCCGAATTCAAAGCCACTGTGGTGGCGGAAATATGAAAAAACAAATGAAGCGCGCAGATAAGTCCGGTGCTCAAATTGCCCTGATATTGGGGGAAGATGAACTGGCGTCACAAACCGTGACGGTGAAATATTTACGTGGACAACAAGAACAACAAAGCTTGCCATTTGCAGAAGTGCCAGGCTTATTAGCAAGTTTAATTTAAGGGTTAGTTGTGGAAATTTATCAAACTGAAGAACAGCAAGTCGACGCAATAAAACAGTATTGGAAAGAATACGGCAATACGCTGATTGCCGGCTTTGTTATCGGCATATCCGGTTTTGTCGGCATTAATCTATACAAGGATCACCTGTTAGAGCAGGAAGTTGCCGTGTCGGATGCTTATCAGACGGTGGCGGAAACGGCCGGAAAGAATGAGGCAGCCTATACCCAGGCGGCCGAAGAGTTTATTGCCAATAATGCCGATTCGAGTTATGCCTCATTAACCGCTTTGTCTTTGGCTAAGGAAGCGGCGGAACATAAAGACTGGCCTCAGGTTGAGAAATATTTATCGACGGCGGTAGAGAAAGCGGCAGACGATGGTATTAAGGCAATCGCCAGCTTGCGCCTGGCGCGTGTTCAGATCCAGCAGGAGCAATTTGATAAGGCGTTAACAACATTGGCCGGCCCAATTCCTGAGTCTTTTACCGCGGCGAAGGAAGAAATCAAGGGGGATGCCTACCTCAAACAGGGTAAAAAAGATCTGGCCCGTTCGTCCTATCAGGCGGCCATTGCTGCCGGCGGTCAAAATACCAATCCGGCATTACAAATGAAATTGGATGATTTGGCCGAAGTTATCAATTTAAGTAAGTCATAATAGCAATTAACGGAGCTTGATGTGCTTATCTTAAAAGAAGCTATCTTCAATAAAAAATTCCTGGCAAGCTGCTTGTTGTCTATAGGGCTTGCTGCCTGTTCATCGACGGATGATGAGCCGGAAGAACAGTTAGTGGCCGAGCTAACCGAAATTACTGCCCGGTTTGAACCAGAGGTTTTATGGTCAAGAAGCGTCGGTAATGGTGTCTCAGATTACTTTTCCCGCATTAAGCCTTCTGTGGCCTATGGCAAGGTCTTCAGTGCCAGCCGAGAAGGTGATACCAAGGCATTTGACCTTGAATCGGGCGAACAGGTTTGGTCTACCGATATCAGTGACATACTTTTTGATACCGGTTTTTTTGACAGTAAAAAATCTGCCTTACTCAACGGTGGACCTATTGCCGGCATCAATAAGGTTTTTATCGGCAGCGAAAATGGTGAAGTTTTTGCGCTTGATGCCGAAACTGGCGAGCTGGCCTGGCAGAGTAAAGTTAAGGGTGAAGTGATCACGGCGCCGGCACTGGACTCGGGCTTACTTGTGGTTAACACGGCTTCGGGTGTGCTTAAGGCATTCAATGCCAGCAACGGGGAAGAAGAGTGGAAGGTGGAGCAAGATGTTCCGCCATTAACACTCAGAGGTACCAGTTCTCCGGTTATCGCATCAGGTGGTGTTGTTGTAGGCACTGCCGCCGGTGATGTCACCGTATATATTTTGGAAAAAGGCCAGCAGGGCTGGACTGCCGAAGTGGGTGAAGCCACGGGAACCACTGAACTTGAACGTGTTATCGATGTAGATTCTGCGCCGCTAATTTTTGGTGATAAAATTTATTCGGTTTCTTCGCGTGGCAACCTGGTTGCGCTTGAGTTGCGATCGGGGCGGGTGCTATGGAAACGTCAGTATTCCTCTTACCGCCAATTGGCCATCAGTGGTAACACCCTGTTTTTAACCGATGTTAAGGGGCATGTTTATGCCATAGACCGCAACAATGGCCTGGAGCGCTGGAGCCAGCTGGCACTTACCAATCGTGGAGTGACGGGGCCTGCCGTGGTTGGCGACCATATTGTTGTCGGTGACTTTGAGGGCTACCTGCATTGGTTAAACCAAGAAACCGGTGAATTTGTAGCTCGCCATCAAATCGATGGCAGTGGCATTCACAGTACGCCAACGGTGGCTGATGGCGTGCTTTATTCTCAATCTCGAGATGGCGATTTAAACGCGATTAAAGCACCCTAACCGGTATTTTGAACTAAAGTTATAAACGGCTCCAAGGCAAAAAACGCTTGGGGCCGTTGTTTGTTATTTAAGATTAATTTTTGAGGTAATCATGCTTCCTGTTGTAGCTCTGGTAGGGCGTCCAAATGTGGGGAAATCAACCCTGTTTAATCGACTAACGCGCAGTCGAGATGCGCTGGTTGCCGATTACCCGGGATTAACCCGAGATCGCCAATATGGTCAGGCGGAAGTCGAAGAACATCCCTTTATCGTGATAGATACCGGCGGTATTCATGGTGATGAAGAAGGCATAGATGCCCTGATGGCTGAGCAGTCACTCATGGCCATCGATGAAGCGGACGCCGTCTTGTTTATGGTGGATGCTCGTGCCGGCCTGACCTCTGCCGACGAGGCCATTGCCGCCTATTTGCGAAAACAGGACAAGAAGGTATTTCTGGTTGCCAACAAGGTTGATGGCATAGATGCCGACAGCGCCATCGCAGAGTTTTATGCTCTGGCACTGGGAGATAAGGTTCATCAGATAGCCGCCGCCCATGGCCGTGGCGTGACCCAGTTGCTTACCCTGGCATTAACGCCTCATATTGAAGCCCTGAGCCAGCCTGTGAATGAAGCCGAGGCATTGGAGCAGGATGAAGAAGCCGTTGTAGATGCCCCGGAAGAAAATGACAAGATCAAACTGGCCATCATCGGTAAGCCCAATGTCGGTAAATCAACCCTGACCAACCGTATTTTGGGGGAAGAAAGGGTCGTAGTTTATGATATGCCGGGTACCACGCGGGACAGTGTCTATATCCCCATGGAACGCAACGGCAGGGAATATACCCTGATAGATACTGCCGGGATCCGCCGCCGCAAGAATGTCACGGATGTTGTTGAAAAATATTCGGTGATAAAAACCCTGCGTGCCATTGAAGATGCCAATGTCTGTTTGCTGATTATCGATGCTCGCGAAGGGATCACGGATCAGGACTTGAGCCTGCTGGGCTTTATTCTCGAAGCCGGTCGCTCTTTGGTGTTGGCGGTAAACAAGTGGGATGGTTTGGACGAAGACATCAAGGATCGTATCAAGACCGAGCTGGATCGGCGCCTGGGCTTTATCGACTTTGCCCGTATTCACTTTATTTCGGCCTTGCACGGCACGGGTGTCGGTCACTTATATGAGTCGGTGGAAGAAGCCTTTGTATCGGCGACCAAACGCATATCCACGTCCATGGTCACCAAGATATTGGATATGGCGGTATTTGATCACCAGCCGCCAATGCACAATGGCCGCCGTATCAAGCTAAAATATGCCCATGCGGGGGGATATAACCCGCCCATTATCGTTATTCATGGTAACCAGGCCAAGCATTTACCCATATCTTATAAACGCTACCTGATGAATTATTATCGTAAGGCGTTAAAAATCATGGGCACGCCAATTAAGATAGAGTTCAGGGAAACCAGTAACCCCTTTGCCGGTAAGAAGAAGTTGTCTTATACCGAACAGAAAAAAATTGCCCGAGCAACGCAGGGTTATAAAAAAGACTGACAATAAAAAGCCAATCAATAAGATTGGCTTTTTACTAACTTTGCTTAAATTTTTTGGTAAAAAAGTCATCAACAGTAAGTCCTGGATATTGCAATTTTGCCTATGTTTGGCTACTGTCAATATTAATCATTTTATATATAACGCAATGATATCAATCAATATAATTGCCTTTAACAGCTTAGGTATTGTGCTGTGGCTTAAAGATTCATTGCTCTATTTCAGGGAATACTATGCCGACAAATACCATGCAAGTGGATATGGCAAGTCGATTAAATCGTAACTTGGGACTGTTGCAGGCCGGCTCTCCCATTACCATAGATATCATGACCCCTGCAGGCCAGAAAAGTAAGTTCAGATCCACCTTTATCGGTTACCTGCCCAAGCAATACGTCTTGATCCAGTATCCGGACGCCAATAAATTGGGCCGCTTTGCTCAATACCTTAGCCAGGGGGCCGGCATTACCGTCAGGGGGCTTATCGAGGGCCACGAGGGAGCAGTAGTGGCCTTTGTCAGCAATATCAAGCAAACGTTACAAATCCCCTCACGCATCATAGTGCTGGATTTTCCGCGTTCTGTAGGCCTTCAGACCTTGCGTCATTCCATTCGTATCGATACAGATATTGTCGCCAAGATCAATGTTGAAAAGGAATTTTGGAAGGCGCAGATCACGGATATGTCGGTGAGCGGCTGCCAGTTAATCGTCAATAATGGCGAGCCTTTGCTGATGGCATTAAACAAGCCGGTGGAAATTATCGTTGAAGACTTTGAAGGGGTAAAAAATATTAAGCTCAAGGCTACTATTTGCAATGTTAAACAACAAAGCCAGGGGGTGGTGATGGGGGTCAAGTATGATGACAGTAGCAAGGAGCCGGCAACCAAATTATTGCATCATGCCGTCACCCAAGAAGGCTAGCAAAGCCAGCCTTTATTTCATTTCTGTTTTTGTTACCTGAGCAGTGATGGTGCCATCCGTTAACTGCAGGCTGATTGCATCACCCACAGCTACCTGAGCACAGGTACGTATTATTTTTCCCTGTTTATTACGGGCTATATTATAGCCACGCGCTATGGTAGCCAGCGGGCTGACTATATTCAGTGCTTCAAGCTGGTGAGCAAATTTCTGTCCTTTTTGCCGATACATATTGGCGATGGCGTGGCAAAGCCTGTCTTTATGTTGTTGGATATCTGCCTGGGCCAGTTGAATTTTTCTTGACGGAGACAAGTGCAATAATTGCTGTTCAAGCCGAACCGGTCGCTGCCTGACCATTTGCATGCGGTAATCAATGGCCCTTTTGAGTCTTATTGATAATTCATCGGCTTTTTGTTGCTGAACTTCTAGCTGCTGCTGTGGGTGCACCTGAGCTAACCTGTGGCTGAAAACTGCAAGTTCTTTTTGATACAGGGTTAAATGCTTTTGGCTTGCCAGTGACAGCCTTTGTTTCAGCTTTTTAATGTTATTCGCTATCTCTGATGTATCTACAGATACCAGCTCGGCGGCCGCCGATGGGGTTGCCGCCCTAAGGTCTGCCGCATAGTCCGATAGCGTGGTATCTATTTCATGACCGACGGCACTGACAATGGGTAGCTGGCTGGCATATATTGCCCGGACCACCTTTTCTTCATTAAAACTCCAGAGATCTTCTAACGAGCCTCCACCTCGACCGAGGATCAAGACATCACATTCATGTCGATTATTGGCAAGCTTGATTGCCGCACTTATTTCGTCTGCCGCCAATTCACCTTGTACTAAAACCGGGTAAATAATGACTGCTATGCTTGGATTGCGCCTGTGCAATACGGTAAGGATATCTTTGATTGCTGCCCCTGTTGCAGAGGTAATAACGCCAACACGGCCGATGGGCTCGGGTAAGGGCTTTTTGTCTTCCAGGGCAAAAAGCCCTTCGGCATTTAACCGAGTTTTAAGCTGGTCAAATTGCTGTCTGAGCAGGCCTTCTCCGGCATCTTCCATTTGCTCTATGATCAGTTGAAAGTCGCCGCGAGGTTCGTAAAGGGAAACCTTGGCCCTGACCAAAACTTGTTGGCCGTTTCTCGGTGAAAGTCGAACCCGGCGATTATTGCCCCTGAACATGGCACAGCGAACCTGTGACTTGGCATCTTTTAGTGATAAATACCAGTGTCCGGAGCTGGCGGCGACAAAATTGGATATTTCGCCACATAACCATACCGAATTTAGCTCACTTTCCAGAATAAAACGTACTTTTTTGGTCAGTTCACTTACCTGTAATATATGCTGGTTGGCCATAAATAGGGAGACTTTTACCTGAGTTAGTTTGTATTTTCAGTGCATTATAAATTTTTATACCAATTTAAGTAAATTTAAGTTTACCTAAATTGTGAAAAGGGTTAAAATTCTGCCGCAATATTTCCTCCTGATCCACAACTTTTAGTGAGATGTTGCGATGCTAAGAATTGCTCAAGAAGCGTTAACTTTCGATGATGTTCTACTGGTACCTGCCCACTCTAGGGTACTGCCTCATACCGCCGAGTTAAAGACTCGCCTGACTCGTAAAATTAATCTGAATGTGCCCATGGTTTCCGCCTCTATGGATACGGTTACCGAAGCGCGTTTGGCTATTACCTTGGCTCAGGAAGGTGGTCTGGGCTTTATTCATAAGAATATGACCATTGAAGAGCAAGCGAAAAATGTTTCTAAGGTCAAGAAGTATGAAAGCGGTATTGTTTCTGATCCCGTTACCGTTAAGCCATCGGCAAGCATTGAAGAAGTGATGGCATTGGCGGCCGAAGTTGGCTTCTCCGGCTTCCCGGTTGTCGATGAAGACAATAACCTGGTCGGTATCATTACCGGCCGTGATCTGCGCTTTGAAACGGATCTAACCAAACCGGCTTCCGCTCTTATGACGGCCAAGGAAGACTTGGTTACCGTGCAGGAAGGGGCCGATCGTGAAGCCATCCTTTCTCTTATGCATGAGCATCGCATCGAAAAAATTCTGATGGTAGATGAGGCCTTTAAACTGACGGGGCTGATTACGGTAAAAGACTATCAAAAAGCAGAAAGCAAGCCGGACGCCTGTAAAGACGAGTTTGGTCGTTTGCGTGTTGGTGCAGCCGTTGGTGTTGGCGCCGGCACGGATGAACGCATCGCCGCCTTGGTAGATGCCGGTGTTGATGTATTGTTGATCGATACCTCGCACGGTCATTCACAAGGGGTTATCGATCGCGTTAAGGAAACCCGTGCCAAATACCCTGATTTGCAAATTGTTGCTGGTAACGTTGCTACCGCGGAAGGGGCCAAGGCCCTGGCTGATGCAGGTGCAGATGCGGTCAAGGTGGGCATAGGCCCAGGTTCAATCTGTACCACGCGTATCGTTACCGGTGTTGGCGTACCTCAATTAACCGCCATCTCAAATGCGGTAGAAGCGCTCAAAGGCACAGATGTGCCCGTGATTGCCGATGGTGGTATTCGCTTCTCGGGTGATATTGCCAAGGCCCTGGTGGCCGGCGCACACTGTGTTATGGTCGGCAGCATGTTCGCCGGTACCGAAGAGTCTCCGGGCGAAGTGGAGCTTTACCAAGGCCGTTATTACAAGTCATACCGCGGCATGGGTTCACTGGGTGCCATGAACCAGAAAGAAGGTTCGAGCGATCGTTATTTCCAAACCTCAAAAGAAGCAGAAAAACTGGTACCCGAAGGCATTGAGGGCCGAGTGGCCTATAAGGGGCCGGTTGCCGCCATTATCCATCAGCAAATGGGCGGGCTGCGGTCTTCCATGGGCTTGACCGGGAGTAAAGACATAGAGACCATGCGCACCAAGCCGGAGTTTATGAAGATCACGGCGGCGGGCATGGGCGAGTCCCATGTGCATGATGTCACTATTACCAAGGAAGCGCCAAATTACCGCATGGGTTAATGGCTATAGCATCGGCCTTTTTACCCGACTTCCGCGTTGGAAGTGCTCACCTATAGTTATAGGCTCCGCGCTTCCGCCTTGAATTCTGATAAAAATACTCGATGCTTATATTAAATAAATATTACACAGGCTGACTTTTCTTAAGGTTAAAGGTCAGCCTGTTTTACTTACTAAGCAAAATGCTGGCTACAACGCTGAGCATGAATCAAAGGCTTTACTTTGAATAAGGGCAGGAATAAAACATGACCAAAGATATCCATGATTCACGAATACTGATTTTAGATTTTGGCTCCCAGTACACCCAGTTAATCGCGCGTCGCGTACGTGAAATAGGTGTTTATTGTGAACTGTGGGCCTGGGACGTTAGCGAGGAGCAAATCCGCGAATTTAATCCGACCGGGATTATTCTGGCCGGTGGTCCGGAAAGTGTCACCGAAGACGAATCGCCTCGGGCGCCAGAATACGTGTTTAATGCCGGTGTTCCTGTTTTGGGTATCTGCTATGGTATGCAAACCATGGCAGAACAGCTCGGTGGTGCGGTACAAAGCTCCACCCATAAGGAGTTTGGCTATGCGGCGGTAGAAGTGATTGCCGAGTCTTCCCTGTTTAAAAACATCGAAGACCATATTGGTGATAATGGCAATGCCTTGTTGGACGTCTGGATGAGCCATGGCGACAAGGTTTCCAATATTCCTGAAGGCTTTATTACCGTTGCCCGTACGCCCAGCTGTGCCTATGCCGCCATGGCCAATGAAGCCAAGCATTTCTACGGCGTGCAGTTCCACCCGGAAGTAACCCATACCAAACAGGGCATGCGTATCTTAGAGCACTTTGTGGTTGATATCTGTCGGTGTGAAAAGCTTTGGACGTCCGCTTCAATTATCGAAGATGCCGTGGCGAAAATGAAGGCACAAGTAGGCGACGACGAAGTGGTATTGGGCCTGTCCGGTGGAGTTGATTCATCCGTGGTTGCCATGTTGCTGCACAGGGCCATAGGTGACAGGCTGACCTGTGTTTTCGTTGATAATGGCCTGTTGCGCCTCAATGAAGGCAAGCAGGTCATGGACATGTTTGGCGACCACTTTGGCTTGAATATTGTCCATGTTAACGCAGAACAGAGATTCCTAGATCGCCTGGCAGGTGAGGCGGATCCCGAAGCCAAACGTAAGATTATAGGTAATGTTTTTGTTGAGGTGTTCGATGAGGAAGCCGGCAAGCTGAAAAATGCCAAGTGGCTGGCGCAGGGGACCATTTATCCGGATGTTATCGAGTCGGCAGCGTCCAAAACAGGTAAGGCCCATGTGATCAAGTCTCACCATAATGTTGGTGGCTTGCCGGAAGACATGGAGCTTGGCCTGGTTGAGCCATTGCGTGAACTCTTTAAAGATGAAGTACGCAAGATAGGCCTGGAGCTGGGTCTGCCTTATGACATGCTTTACCGTCACCCCTTCCCTGGACCTGGCCTGGGTGTTCGTGTCCTGGGTGAAGTGAAAAAAGAATATTGTGATCTATTGCGCCGCGCCGATGCCATCTTTATCGAAGAGTTGCACAAGGCAGATTTGTATCACAAGGTCAGCCAGGCCTTTACCGTATTCCTGCCGGTACGCTCGGTAGGGGTGATGGGCGATGGACGCAAGTATGACTGGGTAGTCTCCCTGCGTGCGGTTGAAACTATCGACTTTATGACGGCACATTGGGCGCATTTACCTTATGACTTCCTGGGGCTGGTTTCCAACCGTATCATCAATGAAATCGACGGTATTTCCCGCGTGGTTTACGATATCTCGGGTAAACCGCCGGCTACCATAGAGTGGGAATAAACCTCCCTGTAAGAACCTGATAAAAAGCCTCATTGTTGAGGCTTTTTTATTTTAAAACGGATGAAAAATATGCTTTTATAGCAGGGTTACAAGCCTTTACAATATTTGTAACAAGTTTTGCCTATACTCTGAAAAAAATGTAACGGACCCTACCCCATGAGTAAATTATTAGTCTTAATATTAGCTATCACTACCTTGGCCGGCTGTGCCAATCGTCTGCAATTACCCGAATATAAATCCGGGTTTTTAAAGGATTACCACTTGTTTCGCCCTAATCCCAGGGCAGATAATTCCTGGGTGAGAACTAAGAGAGGCTTCAAACTGGAAGAACTGGCAGCCTATAACAAGGTTGCTCTGGCCCCCATTGAAGTCTGGTTAAACCCCGATGAGAAAATGGAGATTACCGATAAGGACAAACAAAAGGCTTTGACCGATTATTTTGAGCAGCAGATAAAAGCCAAGGTCGGAGACAAGTTTGAATTTGTTGCTCCGGGCACGCCCGACTCTTTACTGGTACGCATGGCCTTAACCGATATTCGGGAAACGGAGCCAGGTTTGAAACTGCGAGATGCCCTGCCTATCGCCATGGCCAGAAATGCGGTACAGGCAAGCTATCGTTTGGTGGCCGGGAAAAAAGCCGTGATAGGGGCAGCCTCACTGGAAGTGGAATTTGTTGATACCAATAGCCAAAAAGGCCTGGTGGCGGTGATAGTGTCTAATGACAGTGGCGAAGTTAATGTCGATGATATGGAAGATAATATAGACAGCGTGAAAATGGTGGTGGATGACTGGGTGAAACGCCTTGTTAAGGCGCTAACCACACCAGAGCAATTAAAAGGCTGATACAATCATTAGCTAAGGTTTTCCAATTCAGAATATGATAAGTTGTTTTTTCAAATCTAGCCATTAGGGAAATACATTGAAAAACAAGGGATTCACTTCTGAAAAGCTTAATTTTGTCCTGGCCTTTTGTGCTGTGTTAATTTCTGCGGCCTCTTTTTATGCCACCTATTTGCAGGCAGAAGCGGCAGATAAACAGGTAAAGGCCATGACCTTGCCGTTATTACAATACGGCACGGGAAATTATAAAGAGGAAGACAGAGAAGATATCATATATTTCACCATTAATAATGCGGGCGTAGTTCCAGCCCTTATTAAACGGCTAAGGTTTAAGTATAAAGGTGAATAACATCAATATATTACCCAATTTATACGCTCTTGCTGCGAGGCGGAGTATGAGGCATACATCAAGGAAGCCAAACCGATAGAGGGTATTAGCAAAGGTGGCTTCTCTCAAAGTTTCATACTAAATACCATTTTGCCCGGTAATGAAGAGGTAGATTTCTATCGACTGTATCCAGGACCAATTACGGATAAACTTTGGCAAAGGTTAAATAATGAGCGACATAAACTGGCAGTGAGCATTTGTTATTGCTCTCTACTGGATGAATGCTTTATTACCGAAAAAAAAGGTGTCGTTAAACCTGTAGCAATGTGTACAGGTCAAAATTAGTTTAAATATAGGAAAATAGGGCTTGTATGGAGTTAGATCTACATTCACGGCTTAACCAGTCGTTTGGTTTTAAACAGTTCAGACCAGGCCAAGAGCAAACTATTACTCAATTGCTCAATGGCCGATCTAGCCTGGCGATATTTCCCACCGGCTCGGGTAAGTCACTGTGTTATCAGTTTACCGCCATACAGTTGCCACATCTGACCCTGGTGGTATCTCCCCTGTTGGCATTAATGAAGGATCAGCTGGACTTTCTCAATCGACACAATATTCCCGCGGCCAGCATAGACTCCACCTTAACGCCCGAGCAAAACCACCAGGTCATGGAGCAAGTGCGTAGCGGTGAAATCAAGATCCTGATGGTTTCGGTCGAGCGTTTTAAGAATGAGCGCTTTCGGCACTTTATAAGTTCGATAGCTATTTCCATGCTGGTGGTGGATGAAGCCCACTGTATTTCCGAGTGGGGTCATAATTTCAGGCCGGACTATTTAAAACTGCCGCTTTATTGTCAGCAATTTAATATCCCCCTGGTGTTGCTATTAACCGCAACGGCAACGAGAAAGGTCAAACAGGATATGGCTGAGAAGTTCGCCATCAATAAACAGGATATAGTTCAGACCGGCTTTTATCGGCCCAACCTGGACTTGAGCGTTTTGCCTGTCGCCTCGCAAGATAAGAATAGCCAGCTGTTACAAAACATTCTTGAGCAGCAAGGGGCGGGCATAGTCTATGTTACCCTGCAACAAACCGCAGAGCAGGTAGCGAGCTTTTTACAGGTACAGGGGGTTAATGCTCGCGCCTATCATGCCGGACAGGGTGATGAAGTACGCCAAAAAATTCAGTCTGACTTTATGGCCGATAATATCCAGGTGGTGGTGGCTACCATTGCCTTTGGCATGGGGATAGATAAGGCCAGTATCCGTTTTGTTATCCATTATGATTTGCCCAAATCCATCGAAAACTATAGCCAGGAAATTGGCCGGGCCGGACGTGATGGCTCGAAGGCAAACTGCATCACCCTGGCCAATCTCGATGGCATCAATACGGTGGAAAATTTTGTCTATGGCGATACGCCCGAGTTAACGGCCATAGAGTCGGTGTTGGACATTATAAAATCCGAGCAGGTGAATGGTCTTTGGGAAGTTCAAATACTGGCATTGTCCAATGCCTGTAATATTCGCCAGTTGCCGTTAAAAACCCTGCTGGTGCAGCTGGAGCTGTTGGGAGTCGTACAGCCTAAACACGCCTATTTTGCCGAGTTCAGGATCAAGCTTATTAAAGCAAAAGAGGAAATATTGGCGGCCTTTAATCAGCGGCGGCAAGACTTTCTTAACACAATTTTTAACCATACCCAGTTTAAAAAAGTCTGGGGCACCATAGATTTTGATGCCTTGCTGGAGTCATTGCCGGGCGAGCGGACAAGAATAATTACCGCACTGGAATATTTACAACAACAGGGCTGGCTAGAGCTGGAAAGCAAACGCATGACGGAAGTTTTTGCCATTGACAGGGCCAGGCTGGCAGATACCGAGCTGGCACAGCGGCTCTATCAATATTTTGCCGACAAGGAACAAAAAGAAATCGCCCGTATTGCGTCTTTGGTGAAATTTTTTGAATTGGATTCCTGTTTATCTAACAACCTGTCCTTGTATTTCGATGATCAGGCCTTTCCCGGAAAATGCGGCCACTGTTCCGTGTGCCGTGGCCAAGTTGCCAAACTGAGTTATTCCTTGTCGCCAGACTGGCCCAGTGAGCAGGAAATGCTGGCGGCATTTGAGCGTTTCAGACAACATATGCTAGAGAAAGCCGGCCAACCTGTGTCAATCGAAAGTGGCTGCCGCTTCCTGGCCGGGTTAACCGAGCCCAGGTTTACTCGCGCCAAGGCGAGGCAGCTGGAGGGGTATGGCCTGTGTGAAAATTTCCGGTATCAGAATATTCGAGAAAAACTACAAGCCCTGGTCAGTGGGTAACAAATATCATCAGCACAAAAAAGCCGATGATGATGGCGTTAAAGGCCAATATATAGGCAAAACCTTTGAGTCCTTCTTTTAGACTATAGCCGCGATCATTTAAGTACCACCACCAGATACCACACATGACTAGGGGTAAAAGAAAGAAAAGTCTTATCATAGATACATCCAGCTTTTAGCTCTTGGTTATATTGTTTCGCTAGTCCTTGCAAGGCATAACTAGCCATTAATCAATATCATAGGCGAAAACAAAATAACGCGCCATGCCCTTGTTTCAATTTATGCTGCCAAACGCGCCCCAGATTGACACAGTCTGTTACATTCAATAGAAATTTTTGTTTCCGTTAGCTTGATTTGCGTCAATCTATTTAAGCATGATAGCTGATATAAAGCGGGATGGTTTTTCGCGTGTAGAAGGAACTATTCATTTGTTTGATAAAAAAACGTCAATAGTGGCAGCTCAGCTGGCTCAAAAAGAGTTATTGTCATGTCCTGCAAATACCCCGGTCAGTGTCGCGGCTCAGTTAATAAAAGAGCGGAAAACTAGTTCGATCCTGGTGGAAGAGCAAGGACAAATTGTCGGTATCTGGACGGAAGCCGATTGTACCAAGTTGCGCTTTGACCAGTGTGAATATTACCAGGCACCGGTTGAACATTTTATGAGTACGCCTGTGATCACAGTAAACCATGATATGCCGTTGCAGGAAATCATTATGGCGTTTCACCGCCACAGAGTTCGCCATTTATTGGTGGTGGATAAGGATAAAACAACGATCGGCATCGTCAGTCAAACGGACGTTATCAAAAGACAGGGCATTGAACGCTATTTACAGCTTAGGCAGATTAAAGATAACTATAATCCCAGAATTCCCGTGGTTTCCGGCGATACCCTGATCAGCGAACTTGTTCGCATCATGGCCGACTATAATAGCTCGTCCGCCCTGGTCCATAACAAAGAATTGGACGAATATGGCATCATAACAGAACGAGATTTGCTGAAAATTCTTGCCGATCAGTGTGAGGATAAGGCATCCTGGCATTATGCCGCCCAGCCCCTGGTCACCATTAGTGAGCAGGACAGCCTGTATCAGGCCTATGTGACCCTGCAAAAGCACGGTGTCAGGCATTTGGTAGTACAGGATGCCCAAAGTAAGCTGTTAGGTGTCCTGTCACTGCAGCATATCTTGTCCGATATTGAGATCGCCTATTTTCAGAAGCTTGAAAGCATATTGACCGAACGCGATGATGCCCTGAAGGAGTCGCGGAAAAACCTGTATTTTGCTGAGAAAATTATCGAAGCCTCACTCGATAGCATCATGGTCACTGACAGCAAGGGTATTATCCTGTCCGTTAATTCCGCCTTTAGCCATCTAACAGGGTATAGCGAGGCGGAAGCCGTTGGCCAGTCCAGCAACCTGTTAAGCTCGGGCCAGCATGGCAAAGGCTTTTACCAAGAGATGTGGCAAAGCATTACCAGCCAGGGTTCCTGGCAGGGGGAGATCTGGAACAAAAAGAAAAACGGTGAAATTTACCCGGAATGGCTGACCATAGTCAGGATCAGTGATGATAATGCTAAGGAAGAACTCTATGCCGCCATCTTTAGTGATATTACCGAACGCAAGCTTAGCGAGAAAAGAATTCATGCCCTGGCATTTTTCGATGAGTTGACCGGCCTGCCGAACAGGCGCCTGTTTAATGACAGGTTTGATATCGCCTTGTCCACCGCGCACCGCAATGGCCAGTTGGCCGTAGTGCTGTTTCTGGATCTGGACAGGTTTAAGCAAATCAATGACAGCCTGGGACATAAGGTTGGCGATGAGCTGTTAAAGGCAGCATCCGGCAGGATAAAGCGGGTTATCAAGGAAGGTGATACTGTGTCCCGTTTTGGCGGTGACGAGTTTGTTGTACTCCTGACCGAGATGGAGTCGGTCAAAGATATCGTCAGTGTTATCGAACGCATCGCCAAGGTGCTGAACGAACCCTATGAGCTGGAGTCCATGGAACTGCAAGTGACTTCATCTATCGGTGCCGCCGTTTATCCTCATGATGGCGAGGATGCCGATACCCTGTTAAAGCATGCCGATACCGCCATGTACAAGGCCAAGGACAGTGGTCGCAATTCCTATCAGCTATTTGCTCCCGAGATGAATGCCATCACCATGGAGCGGCTGATCACGCAAAATTTCCTGCGAAGTGCCCTGAAAAAAAGGGAATTTGAACTTTTCTATCAACTCCAGGTGGATAAGGTTAACAATAAGGTTGTCGGTGTCGAGGCCCTGTTGCGCTGGAATCACCCCGATTTGGGCCGCGTCTCGCCGGCACAGTTTATCCCTATGGCGGAAGATCTGGGCTTGATAGTAGACATAGATCGCTGGGTGCTAAGTGAGGCCTGTCGGCAAAGGCGTTTATGGCAAGAGCAGGGCATAGACTGCGGCCGGGTTTCGGTAAATATTTCCGCCTTGCATTTCAGGCATGATCTGGTTCAGTCGGTGCAAACGGCGCTGGCAGAAAGTCATTTACACCCTTCCTTGTTAGAGCTTGAAATTACCGAGGGATGCTTTATCGACAATATTGAGCATGCCAGTGGCATGTTGCATCAAATCAGGGAATTGGGGGTAAAAAGTGCGATAGATGATTTTGGCACCGGCTTTTCGGCGCTCAGCTATTTGACCCGCTTGCCCCTGGACGTACTAAAAATTGATGCCGGTTTTGTTTCCAAGCTGCCCGACGATCCCCAGCAATGCCAGATAGTGTCCACCATCATTGCCATGGCAAAAGGCTTAAACCTGAACCTGGTGGCCGAAGGGGTCGAAACTCAAGAGCAGGTAGAGTTTTTAATGGCTAACGGCTGCCAGATCATGCAAGGCTATCTCTACAGTGTCCCGGCAAGTGCTGATCTGGTGGGAGCCCAAATGAGAGATCTTATGCCTGATACGGCTTGTGCCGAGAACTAGGGGCTGTTTATCTTTGTTTAATAATTCTACTGAGAGATAAAATCACTTTAATCAAGGCGGAAATTGTGTCATTTAGTCATCTAAATCAACAATTTTCAACGCAGAGTAAAGTGATTTTAACC